>Ga0066710_100003245_pt1 | contig 13739 bp, 11 predicted proteins | sample GraSoiAngelo_159_FD_79666 | JGI IMG/M metagenome (GOLD analysis project Ga0066710, IMG submission 79666) | Grasslands soil microbial communities from the Angelo Coastal Reserve, California, USA - 14_1009_16_40cm | ecosystem: Environmental > Terrestrial > Soil > Grasslands | place: USA...
CGCATGGCCCGGCCTGTTTCGCTTCGGGTTCCGGGAGGATTTCCGCACCGCCGCTGGCTCGATCCGTTATTCGTACACTGACCGCCGCGAAGACGCCGTACGGCGCTTCTTTGCAACAGGTGCCGTGTTCAACGAAGGGGTGGAGCTTCGCGACCGCAGCGGGGGGGCGGTGTGGGCGCTCGAAAACGTCCGGCTCATTCCTGGCGATGGCGGAGACGAGCCAACGCTGGAGGGCATTCTTCTCGATATCAACGATCGCAAGCGCATCGAAGGCGATATCGCTTTCCGCGCCTATCACGACGAGCTGACTTCTCTGCCCAACCGCGCGCTGTTGCTCGATCGCGTCGGCGTCGCCATGGCGAATGTGCAGAGAAAGAAGCAGCGGCTGGCGGTCATGTTTCTCGACCTCGACGCATTGAAAGTCGTGAACGACACTCTGGGCCATGGCGTCGGCGACTCGCTCCTCAAAATGGTCGCGGGCCGGCTTTCGGAGGCCCTGCGTCGGGGCGACACCGTCGCCCGCGTCGGCGGCGACGAGTTTGTCATTCTTCTTCCGGAGATTTCTCGCGAAGCAGACGCGCAACGCGCTGCGCAAAAAATCCTCAGAACGATCGCCAAACCCTACGTGCTGGAGTCCGACGAGCTGCACATCACGGCGAGCGTCGGTGTGGCGATCGGACCCCGGGATGGCGCGACGCCCGAGAGTCTGATTCGAAATGCGGACGGCGCGATGTATCGCGCCAAGCAGTCAGGTGGAAACCGTTTCGAGCTCTACAGTCACGTCGGTCCGGGAATCATCGGACGCACCGCGCAAGAGGCCGAGCTGCGGCAGGCGATCGATCGCGACGAATTCCTCCTCTATTTCCAGCCCCAGGTCACGATCGATTCTCGTGAGGTGGTGGGCGTCGAAGCACTGGTGCGCTGGAATCACCCTGAACGCGGGATGATCGAGCCGGCCGGTTTCATCCCCGTCGCCGAGCAGACCGGCCTCATTACGGTCCTGGGCGAGATCGTGCTCCGCAAGGCGTGCCAGCAAGGCGTCGAATGGCAGCGCAGCGGTTGCCTGGTTCCGCGAATTGCCGTCAACGTCTCGCCGCGACAACTGTATCAACGCGATTTCGTCGGAATGGTGACGCGCATCCTCAACATGACCGGTTTCGATCCCCATCTTCTCGAGCTCGAGCTCACGGAAAGCATGGCGATGCAGAAGAGCGATCGCAGCCGCGCGATCCTCAAAAATCTGCGAGGGATGGGAATCGCGATCGCTGTCGACGACTTCGGCACAGGCCAATCGTCGCTCTCGTATGTCAAACAGTTCGCGGTCGATACCGTGAAGATCGACAGGAGCTTCGTGATCGACGTGGTGCGGAAAAAGAGCGATCAGTCGATCGTCTCGGCGGTCTTGCTGGTCGCGAATCAATTGAAACTGCGCACGATTGCGGAAGGCGTCGAGACGGACGCTCAATGCGAATTTCTGCAGGAGCGCGGATGCCGTGAGATTCAGGGCTATTTGATCAGCCGTCCGCTTCCGGCTGACCGGCTGCGGCGCACGTTTTTGCGGTCAGCAACCGCGAGAGCAGCGGTTTAGAGCGCCGAATGCGTGGCAAGCTGTTCGGCCACCAGTGAACGGGCCGTCGGATCTTGCGTCACGCTCCAATTCAACGCGGCCGTCGACATCGTAGCATCGCTCTCCTGATTGAAGAAGACGATCGCGCGAACCCCGCGGCGGTAGGTATGATCGATGTGGTAGAACGCCTGCCGATACCACTCGTAGGCGTTGCCACCCTTCGTCAGCGTCCCAAATTCGCAGATCATGATCGGCTTCTCCAGCTTCAGAAGTGCCGGATAGGCCTTCTCCAGAATTTGATGGAAGCTCCACCAGCGCGACCACGACGCGACATTGCCGTAGTTCAAAACGCCGACGCCGATCCAATCGACGAACTCGCGTCCCGGGTAGTAGTACTCGAACCACGGCATCGAGATATGCGGTGACCACACCCACAAGACGTTGTCGGCTCCCATCTTTTGAAAAATCAGATGCACATGCCGCCAGGCTGCGATGAAGTCTTCCGGGCGGTTGCCGTTCTGCGGACCCCACGGATAGCGGTACGGGTCGTTCATTTCATGTGCGAAGCGGAGGAATATCGGCTTGTGATATCCGGCCGCGCCTTTGGCCCACGGGACGATGTAGAAATCGTATTCGCCACGCGCGATCGCGGCCAGGCTTCCGTATTCACGCTCCGCTTCGGGGGACAAATTTTTGCGGATGCCCTCATCAAAGTCGACGACCCACGGCTCCCAGGTGATCATCGGCACTGAGCCCATGCGATCGATCGTCTCGACCATACGCGTCGGGAACTGTTCGTTGGGCTTGTCACCCCAGGCGACGTAGAAAGAAATGATCGGAAACTTGTACTGCATCTGGGCCTCGAACTTTTCGAGACCCGCGAACGTGTTCGGGAAGCCGCCGTCGTAGGCACCGAAGAGCATGTGCGACGGATTTCGAAGTGCGTCCAATGAAGATAGCGTCGGACGCATCGGCGTGAGGTATTCGCTGCGCGAAGTGTGTCGAACGCTGCGCAGCGCGTTTCCCTCGGCGTCCGAAAACGATTGCGCCATCCGCAGCGTGCGGCTGCTGACCGCGTCATAGATCGATTGAAAGCCCTCCCCCAATCCCAGCTGGAAGAGAACGCCGATCGCGATCAGCCATCCGAGCGCGAAAAACGCGATCTGATATCGCTTGCGCGCTCTCATGTCTCCTCTCGCTCGCGATCGATCCACGCGGCGTATAGCCGGCCGCTCATCAGAATGGCGTTCATGATCATGAAGAACAGCATGCCGAAAGTCACTTCGGTAGTGATTCTGACTTCAGATTCCGGCAGAAGATAGAGTTCCCGCCACACGGTCCACATCACTGTCATCGCGGAAGCTAGAACGGTGATGACCGGAACGCGTGCCAGCCGCCAAAAACGATCACGCCTCCTCTCCTTCGCTGTCGGAATGTAAGGAACAGCGATTCCAAGAACCGAAAGGAAGAGTCCTTTCAAGTACACACTCCACGATCCGACTTTGAGGAGTGTTCCTCTCCAGTGAAGTCCTCGCTCTCGCACGGGATCGCAAAGCCACCGTTGCGCAAATCGGTAGATGAAAACTCCCAGGATGCCGACCGGTAATGCGTGGCGGATGTATTCCGACAGTAAAAACGCAGCCGGTTGCCGGCCGGTCCAGAGATAGATGAGTGGAATCGCGATGTAGATGAACGTCGACAGACCGACGACGTAGTAGCTGCCGATCATGAAATACGCGATGCGTTGATGCATCGACAAACGTGGGAACGCGCGCGGATATTCGTGAAAGAGAACCTCATGGACACCCCGTGACCATTTCAGTTGCTGTTTGAGAAATGACCCGAGATCGGCGGGAACCAATCCTCGTGAGACAACTTCCGGCACGTAGACCGATCGCCATCCGGCAGCATGAAGGCGGATCGAAGTCACAAGATCTTCGGCGAGACCGAGCCCGTGACCGCCGACCGAGTCCAGAGCCGTTCGGCGGAAGGTGCAATTGGCTCCGATGGCCACCGACGTGCCGGTGCCGTTCATGCCCTGCATGATCGGACCATAAAACGAGAACGTCTGCTCGGCAGCGGCGCGTGCAACAAAGGATTCGTTGGCGTTGTGATAAGCCTGCGAGACCTGGACGAATCCCACGCCCGGATCGCGGAAGTAGCCGAGGACGCGATGAAGAAATTGCCGAAACGGGATGTGATCGGGATCGAGAACAAGAATGAATTCCTCGTCCGTCCGCTTCAGGGCTTCGTTGATCTTCCCCGCCTTTGCGCCCGGGAATCCGATCAGCTCCATGTGGACAGCACCCATCTGCCGCGCGAGCTCGCCGAAGCGGGGATCGCGGGTGTCGTCGAGCAGATAGGTCGTGTGTGGATAAAGGATCTCGCGCGCCGCGGCCAGCGTACGCACGAACATTTCGTACGGCTCGCCCGGCGATGCGGTAGTGAAAATCGCGACGCTCAAGCCATCGCGTGCAGCCTGGACATCCGGTTGCTCGAGATGAAACGCGTTGTACCAACCGACGATCATCCGAAAGATCCCGTACCACGTCGCGAGCGAAAGGAGAACAAACAGGACGGGATGGTTCACGTGTGCCAGCCGAAACCACCACACGCCGAAGTACACGACGCTCCACAAACCGAGAAAGAGAAGAATGCCGAGCAGCCAGCGCTCCCACAAATGAATGGGAGCGGCTCGCCGGTGCCGGAAGACTTCAGCGGTGTCGGACCAGGCTTGCTCTGACTGCATTCGCTGCGTAAAAGGACGTGACGGCGCGCTCGATGCCGCATTCCACTCGAAAACCCGCTGCGATCGGCGACGAAATCGCGGCCGACAATCGGTATGGATGGAAGACGCGATGGAAATCGAAGTCGAATATCGGTGAAGGAAGAGGAGATCTGCCGCTCGCCGGGCCGAATCCGCGGGCTTGGTCGCGCGCGAAGCCCCGCTCGGCCTGCGCCTTCAACTCCGCGTTTGCGCCAATCGTCCGCGCGATGCTGACAATCGCACGAACCTCGCGAAAGTCTTGCGGTGTCCAGTAACCGCGATAGCTTCCGCGATAGCTGTACGCAAAGTCGCCTCCCGCAATGCGTGAAGACGAAATCGCGTCGAGCTCGAAGCGCGTTTCGCGTGTATCGCGCGCCGCGGCTGACGCGCCGAACCAGAGCGTCGTCTGACGGCCTTTCACGACTGGCCACAGCGCATAGCCCTGCGCGTAATGGCCGCGATTGTGGTCGTAATAGGTCTGGTGGCCGATTTCAACTCCCGCTAGCCAACTCTTGGCAGCATACCGGGTCCACGAACCGGCGAAGCGCGTGACATTCGGATGCGTGGTCATGGACGAAACGTTCGTGAGAAGTTCGCGATGATCGATCGTTGCCGTCATCGAAGAATTCGGCGTTAGGTGATGCGCGACGGAAATGCCGCCGATCGGCCGCGTGACTCCGTCCGGGAAGCGCAAAGCTCCTGCGGTCGAAGTGATCGTCAATTTTTGCCACGGCAGAACGATTTCATTCGAGATCGTGACGAACGGTTCCGTGCGCGCGATTTTTCGATCTGGATCCGTCAAGCGATAACCGCCGCCTGAGACGTCCCATCGCGTCAGCGGATCCGAGAATGACGAAACGGTCACAGTCATTCGCGCGGCACGATACGGTTGATCGTCCCGAACACCATCGAGCATCGCACGGATGTCGCCGTGCGTTGCGCTTTTGATTTCCGCGAGAGCCTGCCTCGGAAACCGGCGGTCGGGGTGCGCGGCTGCAATTGCCGTGAACTCGCGTTCGGCCGTTCGGAAGTCGCCTTGCCAATATGCCGCTGTCGCTGCGCCTTCGGCCGCGTCCACGTCGCCACGGTTTCTATGCAGCAACTCTTCGAAGAGTCGTCGAGCCTCGGCGTAATGACCCTGCCAGAGAACGACCTGCGCCAGGCCGAGCTTCGCGTCGTGAGATTCGGGCGTTTGACCCAGGATTTGTCGATAGAGCCTTTCGGCAACTGCAAATTGTTTTTTCCAGGCGAGCTGTTGCGCCCGATGGAGGGCGTCAGTTGGTGTCTGCGCAACCGCGACGGAATAGAACGCGAGAGCCGGAACTATCGCCCACCAACCCTGCGCGCGTGTCCCGTCCATATACCCGTTATAATCGAGCACCGTTTCAGCGCGCTATAGCCGTGGCTGGCGAGTCGCCGGCTGGTCCGACAATGACCGAAAGTCCTGCAGCAACTCAGGTTTCTACTCGGCGCTTCATCGTTCAGGCGGTCCTCAAGACCGACGTGGGCAAGGTGCGGTCGGAAAATCAGGACTTCGGCACTCTGACCACGCCGAAAGAGGAGGCGGTCAGCCGCCCGGGCGGTCGATTGCTGATCGTCGCAGACGGAATGGGCGGTCATCGTGGCGGTGCAACCGCGAGCCGCATGGCCGGCGAAACCGTCAAAGCGCAATACCTCGGCGCCAAGAACAAAGATGTACCGACCGCGCTTCGCGACGCGCTGGCATTGGCCAACTCGCGAATTTTCGCTGAGGCGCAAACGAATCCCGACCTCCGCGGAATGGGGACGACTGCGTCGGCCCTCGTCATTGTAGGGACGCAGGGTTGGTTCGCGCACGTCGGTGACTCGCGCATCTACATGGTCCGCGGCGACGCCGTGAAACAGTTGACCGAGGATCATTCGCTGGTCGCGACGATGGTGCGCGAAGGGCTGCTGACGGCGCAGGAGGCGGAGACCCATCCCCGCCGAAATGTCTTGCAGCGCTCCATCGGCGTCGGCGAAGACGTGGAAATCGACATTCGAGGCCCGATTGAGCTGCAGGAGAACGATACTTTTGTTCTGTGCAGCGATGGACTCCACGGCCTCGTCAAAGAGAACGAGATCAAGGAAGTCGCGAAGCGTCCGATCCAGCAGGCCGCCAACGAGTTCGTAGCGCTGGCGCTCGAACGCGGAGCGCCCGACAATGTCACTGTCATCGTCGCCCGGGTCGTCCGGGCGGAGCAGATCGGCGAGGACACTCTGACCGACGAAGGCGAGCGGGCGCTTTTCGACGACACGGTAAAGGATCACGAAGTCGCGTCTCTGCGTCAAAATCATTAGTGCCCTTACACTTAGCCAAGATGGCTTCCCACTCCCGGCGCTTCCTTCTGCTCGTCGTGATTGCCGCTATCGCCTGCCGGCGGGACGTGTCGCGGCTCGATGACGTGCAGAAGATGGCGTACGCGGTGAAGCCGGCGGTCGTGCGTATCAGCGCCTACGCCACTGCGCAATTTCACTATCCGACGAGCGCGCTCGATGCCATTGCCCAGGACGTCGGACTTGCGCGCCGCGACGGAGCGGGTGCCGGGATGGTGGAAACCGGCGCGGGTGGATCGGGCAGCGGATTCATCATTCATCCCGACGGATGGATTCTGACGAGCGGTCACGTGATCGCGAGAACGCGCGATACCGATGCGCTGCAGAAAGAGCTGCTGCGCAATGGCGCTATCTCCGCGCTGCTGAAACATTTTCCAGTCGATGACTTACGCCGTCTGTATCGCGGTGATGCGCTCGAGCGGCACATCACGACTCTGGCATCTCGAGGAAGTGTCGATCACATCGCGATCGTCAACGACATCGAGCTGTCGAACGGCGAGAAGATGCCGTTCAAGGTCGAGCGTTACTCGCCGGCGCTCAGCGAGCGCGGAGCCGATCTCGCGCTGCTGCGCGTGACGCGCAAAAATCTTCCGGCGCTGCAGCTCGGCGATTCCGACAACGTCCGCGTCGGCGACTCGGTGTGGTCGATCGGCTATCCCGAAGTCGCGAGCAGCACGGACGATGTCATCGGCGGCTGGCTCTCGCGCGAAAGCGATCTCGAAGCGACGCTTTCGAACGGAACGATCACCGCGATCAAGCACGACATCACCAACACGCAGGTCTTTCAATCGAACGTCGGAATTTATCGCGGCAACTCCGGCGGTCCGGCCGTCAATCGAGAAGCCGACGTCATCGGCATATCGACGTGGGGGCACACGGACGCAGAGCAGATCAAGTTCCTCGTGCCGATCAACGTCGCGAAGACGTTCCTCAGCGAAGCGCGGGTGGCCCACAACGTCGACGGCGAATTCAATCGGCACTGGCAGACGGCGCTGAACGCCGCCGCCGCCGGCAACTGGACCCTGGCCAAGGCCGAGCTGCCACCGGCCGGCGCACTTTTTCCGAGCTCCCCGGATCTGATCCGCTTCCGCCACGACACCGATCGCGCGCTGCAGTCGATGCCGATCTGGCGGCGTCACCCGGTGGCGGCAGGGGCGATCGGTATCGCCGCGTTGGGCGCGATCGTGGCGCTCATCGTTCCGTTCACGACGCGACGGCAGCGCGTGCCGAAGGATTTACTGACTGCAAAAACTGTCGAGACGATGATCGCGCCGGTCGAACGCGAGCACGATTCCGGCGAGCGCCGCGCGTCGCTTCCGCTCGGGCGCTTCACGATCCTCAACGGCTCCCGAGCCGGCGAACGCCTCGGCCTCGGCGGTTCCGGAATCCGGATCGGGCGGGAATCAACAATCTGTGAGATCGTATTGGAAAACCCAAAGGTCTCCCGATTACATGCGGAGGTAGTTTCAATCGACGGCAAGGTTTTGCTCATCGACCGAAACTCCTCCAACGGAACGTACGTGAACGATCAAAAGATCGACAAACGGTTTCTAAAAGACGGGGACATTATTTACTTCGGCGGACGGAACGCGATCGCGGTCGCGTATCACACGTAAAGGGCTGAGTCGGTGGCTGACAAACGCTGCGAAAACGGGCATTTCATCGACGAGTCGTGGGACCTGTGTCCGTATTGTCCGGCCGAGGATGCGGAGGCGGACAAGATTCCGATTATTCGCCCCAGCCGGGCCGTGGCGTCCGAATCGCGCACGGCCGCACCGGCTCCCACCGCCCCCCGCCCGGCTGTTGCCGCCCCCCCGCCGACCGTGCGACGCGAGACGGCGCCGGTGCAGCCACCTCCGATGGAGCGCACGGTGGCCGCTCAGAAGATCACGGCCGAATCGCCTGCCAACAAACGCTACGTCGTCGGCTGGCTCGTCGGACTCTCGGGCTCGACCCGCGGTCAGTCGTTTGAAGTCCGCGTCGGCCGCAACGTCCTCGGCCGCGATCGTCGATCGGACGTCGTGGTCTCCGACGATCAGGCATCCGCGCATCACGCCGATCTGGTTTTCCGCCCCGAAGAAAAGCGTTTCATTCTGATGGACCACAACTCGACGAATGGCACGTACGTGAATGAAGTCGAGATCGAGCCGCGACGCGATCTGGTGGCGAAGGACGTCATTCGCATCGGATCGCAGCGATTCCTGTTCATGCCTCTCTGCGACGAGAACTTCTATTGGGATGGTGAGGGCGCGCTCAAATGATCGGCATCGTGATCGGCAACTACCGCATCGAGCGCGAAATCGGCGAGGGCGGCATGAGCCATGTCTACGTTGGCAGCACCGTCGCGCGCAATGCAGTGCTGCCCGAAAACTACACCGTCGTGCTGAAGGTCATGTCGGACGAACTTGCGGGCGAGGTCACGGCGCGGAAGCGGTTCGTCAAAGAAGCGCAGATCCTCGAAAAACTCCGGCATCGCTACATCACGCGGTTCTACGAATTCATCAACACGCAGGACAACGCCGTTCTCGTGATGGAGTTCGTTGAGGGCACCCCGGTCGACATCCTCCTTTCAGAAAAAGGAGCGATGACGGTTCCGGACGCGATCAGCACCGCGCAGTGCATGCTGGAAGCGCTGGTGTATGCGCATGGCAAAGGCATCGTGCACCGCGACATCAAGCCCGCAAATCTCATCCGCGAAAACTCGGGCAGCGTCAAGGTCACCGACTTCGGCATCGCGAAAATCAAAGAAGGTGGTGCGGGCCCCGGACAAACCGTGCTGACCAAGTCCGGCTTCCTCCTCGGCACGCCGCATTACATGTCACCGGAACAGATCCGCGAGCCGAAGGACGCCGGCGCGAAGAGCGATGTCTACTCTGCGGGAGTGGTGCTCTACGAGATGCTGACGGGCGCGCTGCCGTTCAACAGCCGCTCGCTGCCGAAACTCATCGACGCGATTTATCGCGGCGAGAAGCAGGCCCCCAGCACGCTGCGGCCCGAAGTCGACAAAGAGCTCGAAGCGATTGTTCTCAAAGCGATGCATCCGCGCCTGGAGGGACGTTACGAAGGCGCGCGCGAATTCTTCGAGGCGCTCGAGGAATACAACCTCCGGCCCATGAACACGCCGACGATGCGGCCGCAGCCTGCCCCGGCAGCCGGACAACCACCGACGCCGCAGCTCACGCTGGTCAACGTAAAACCCGAGATCAATGAGAAACACACGCTCAAAGGCGACAGCGTGATGGTCGGGCGCGATCGAAGCTGTGCCATCGTGCTGGCGCATCCGGCGGTCTCGCGACGCCACGCGCGCATCACGCTCAGCGGAACGTCGTACGTGCTGGAAGACTTGAAGTCGGCCAACGGAACCTACGTCAACAACACGCGCGTCGAACGCGCCAAGCTCAAGCCGGGGGATGTTGTGCGCTTCGGCGCCGATCCCGCCTGCAGTTACGTCGTTCGAGATCGATAGACCGGAGTGGACCATGCCCGAAATCACATGTCTGAGATGCAAGCAGCCGATCGATAGTCAGGTCGAACAATGTCCGCATTGCGCCGAACGCGTCACGAATTTTCAGCGGACATATTCGGCGCGCTTGATCGATGGCAAGTACCAGATCCTCGATCGCCTCGGCGTCGGCGGCATGGGCGAGATCTTCAAGGTCCGTCACATCCATCTGAACGAGCTCCGCGTCATCAAGATCATGCGCCCCAACGTCGCGGCCGACGATCAGGGCATGCAGCGCTTCCTCCAGGAAGCGCGCACGTCGACCACGATCAAAGACAAGAATCTCGCGATGCTTTACGACTTCGCGCAGCTCGACGACGGCTCCTACTACATGGTCTGGGAGTTCATCGACGGCACGAACATTCAGAAATGGATCTTTCAGAACGGGCCGATGCCGCCGCGTCTGACCGTCGAGATTTCCGTCCAGGCGCTCCACGGCCTCGAACATCTCCACTCCATGGGTCTGATCCACCGCGACATCTCGCCGGAAAACATCATGTTGTCGCAGGACCATCACGGAAAGCTGCTGGTCAAGGTCATCGACTTCGGCATCGCGAAGTCACTCGCGGAAGGCGAGTCCGGCCAGGGCCTCACGCAGACGGGCATGTTCCTCGGCAAATTGAAGTACGCATCGCCCGAGCAGGCCGGCTATCTCAAGGAAGGCGAACATCTCGATCCACGCAGCGATCTCTATTCGTTCGGGATCGTGATGTACGAGATGCTCGCCGGCCGCGCGCCGTTCCAGGCGACCAATCCGCACGGCTACATCCTCAAACACGTCACGGAAAAGCCGCAGCCGATCGCGCAGCTCAACCCCGACGTCAAGATTCCGGCGCAGCTCGAAGACATCGTGATGCGATCGCTCGAGAAGGGCCGCGATCAACGCTTCGCGACCGCCGCCGAGTTCGCGACCGCGCTGGAGGCGGTCCGCAACACGATTCCGCCGGACCAGAAATACGGACTCGGCGAGCGCATGGTCACGCTGTCGGGCGCCAAGACGATCAGCGATCTGCCGAAATACAAAACCGGACAGGCCGCGACGATGGGCAGCGCTCCGACGCAGATGACGACCGGCGCGAGCGGCACCGCGTCCGCGAAAACGCAGGCCGATCAGGCGACGGTCATCGAGCGCACGGGAGCGCCGCAGCGTCCGACGGTCGGCAGCGAGCCGACGATCCAGGAGCGGATCGGGACGCAATCGGCGCCGACGGCTGTCGAATCGAAGTGGGCCGGCGAAGCGCAACCGACGGTCCTCGAGCGACAGATCACGAAGAAGAAGCCCAACGTCATGGTGATGTCGGGGATCGCCGCCACGGTCGTCATCGGGATCATCGTGGCTGCTGTGGTGTTGCGACAACCGGGAAAGAAGGAGGGCGGTGGAGTGAATCCTCCTCCGCCACCGACGTCGAGCTCGGTCGTCGATGTCGGCCCCCCCGGCACGCTGCTGCTCTCGGCTTCTCCGTGGGGCAACATCGAAAAAATCATCAACGCCAAAAACCACGCCGAGGTCAATCTCGATGATGAGAAGCGTTCGACGCCCACGGGCATCGAGCTCAATCCCGGCCGATATCTCGTCACGGTGCAAGGTCCCAGCGAATCGAGAACGCTCGATGTACAGATCCCGCCAGGGAAAAAAATCAAAGAGCGAATTGATTTCGGCGGCCTCAATCTCGACGAACTGCAAAAGGAAGTCACGAGCACGAAATGAAGCGTCACGCTTTTCTCGCCATTGTTCTCCTCGCGATCGCCACCACCGCGCTGGCATCGTGGTACGACGATTACAACGAAGGTGTGAAGGCGGTCGCAACCGGACGCTGGCAAGTTGTCATTCAGAAGATGACGGCAGCAATCGCCGGCAACTCCAAAGAGAATGACAACGCAAGAACATACGGTAATATCTTCATCAATTATCATCCATATTATTACCGAGGGTTGGCGTATCTCCGGACGGGGAGGTACGAACAGGCCATCAGCGACTTCGAGAAGACCAGCGGACCCGGCGAGATCGATCGCGGCTCGATCGAGAACCTGATACAGGAAGCGAAGATGAAGCAGGCGGCTGGAAACGTCGGTACCACGACCACCGAACCCCCGCCGCCGCCCGCGATCGACCCCGAGTTACGCCAGCGTGTGAATGTCGCAGTCAACGCGGCGGAACAGAGCATCTCGGGCGCGCGCAATCGCAATGCCGCCTCGGCGCCGCAGTATCAGCAGGCGGTGACTGCACTCGTTGACGCCAAGCAGCGCGCCACGACCGCAAAGACCAACGACGAGCTGCGCGCCGCGCTCGCATCCGCCGAAAGTGCAAAGACCTATGCCGATCTCGCGACGCCTCCGGTGATACCGCCGACTCCGCCGACCGGCACGACTTCCACGACCGCGACGGCCATCACGACCACCAGCAAACCATTCGTCGCAACCGGAGACGTCCTGCGCGATACCGCGACGCGCGTGCGTCACGCGTTGGAGAGTTATTTCAGCGGTGAGTTCGACACCGCGTCCGCACAGTTCACATCCCTCTCGAAGGAAATGCCCAAGAACGGCTGGATCTGGGCCTTCCTGGGCGCCTCGCAGTATTCGCAGTACGCCTTCGAGGCCGATGAAGCTTACAAATCGAAAGCGATCCAGTCCTTCCGCAAGGCAAAGCAGTACCGGACATGGAAAAACGGATTGCCGCAGAAGTACTTCTCGAGGCGGATCCGGAAGGTATTCGAGGGCGCGAGCTGAGGCGAAGCGTCATCCTGAGCCACACAGACGGCGAAGGATCTCGTTAACAGAGATCCTTCGCTCCGCTCAGGATGACGTTAAAACTCGTCGTTTCCGCCGCCCTCCATGTCACCGCCGCCGCCGCTGACATCCATCTCTTCCTCGCGACGGCCGGGCATCATGCCCGAAACGGACTGTCCGATCGAGCCGGCTGTACCACGCACTGTCTCAACAACGCGGCTGATCACGCTCTGATCGCGACGCGGTTGGGCGCTGGAACGCGGCATGCTGGTCCGGCGGGTGGATGCCGCCTTGCGCGCGCTGCCGCCCGAGCTACGCCGCGCGGAGCTCTTCTTCGCTGACGGCCGCTTTGCCGTCTTACGCTTCGCGGCTGTCTTTTTTCCGCCGCGTCGAGCGGCTGCGCGCGCCGGGGCGCGACGACGGCCGGTTGCTTTCTTGGAAGATCGCTTGGCGGATGATTTCTTCGACCGTTTCTTGGCAGCCATTGGTTTTCTCCTTTATTAAAGGCGTCAGAGACCGAGTAATTTAGTCGAACATGTTGCGATTGTCACGCACGCGCCTGGCGCTCATTTTCGCCGCGATTTTCTTTGTCGCGTTCGAGGCCCTGGCCGTCTACGTCTTCGTGATGAATCGCCGGCTGACCCACGAATTGGTCAGTCACTCCTGGCGTCAACCGACCACCCTGCTCTCGGCGGCAGGGTCGAACCGGACGATCGCGACTCTCTACGGCGTCGACTGGCGGATCACGTCACCGCTCTCAATTCACAGCCTGCCGGACTACGTTCCAAACGCCTTTCTGGCAGCCGAGGATGTGAGGTTTC
>Ga0066710_100003246_pt1 | contig 13739 bp, 11 predicted proteins | sample GraSoiAngelo_159_FD_79666 | JGI IMG/M metagenome (GOLD analysis project Ga0066710, IMG submission 79666) | Grasslands soil microbial communities from the Angelo Coastal Reserve, California, USA - 14_1009_16_40cm | ecosystem: Environmental > Terrestrial > Soil > Grasslands | place: USA...
GCCGCGATCACCCGAGATGCCGTCAGGCTTCGCCCATCACTGAGGTCGACCCGAAAACGGTGGCCGTCGGCGCTCAGCGAGCGGACCAACGTGGGATCGACGTCCGGGACGGCGTGCCGCTGAAACCACAACCCGTAGCCCACGAAGAAACGGAGCGAAATGGGCTGCTGCCGCTGCTGGCCGGTCGCATTCAAAAAGTGGTCGAGGCTGTAGGCATGATCGGGCGCCGACAGGCTCGAGGCGCTCCATGCGGAGCGCAGGTACATGCCCGCGGGCATGGTCCGCCAGAACTCCATCGGCCGGCCGAAGACGCGGGTTGGCACGCGCGCGGCATTGAGATGAGCGGCGATCGACAGCCCGTAGGGACCTGCCCCAATGACGACGGTCGGGTCCATATACCCTCAGTCACACAGCCTAGGTTGAGGGGCAGGGCCGCACCCATGGGCACGCACTGTGCGGTTCGGCGCGCAGTCCCGATGGTCAGCCCGAAAGTCCCATTCCCGGCGGGCCCGCGATGCGTCACGCTCGCTTTCTACCAGGCATGGGAAAAGCGACTATTGACCCCTACCGGCGGAGAGCGCTAACTAGTCCTTATGCCGGTATCGGGTCTCGTTCATCCGGAGGTGTACTCCAAATGGCTGAGCCCGGCTCAGCCGGTCGATTCGGGTGCTCGGGCTCCTCGCGGCAAGAGCGAGAGCCCGACCACGGTAGAGCCAATGGTTGAGCAGGAGGGTGGAGGGTCGGCCGTGATGACGCAGACGACGACGCAGGTGGCTCGGGTCCTGATCGCCGACGACCAGACGCTTTTTCGCTCCGGGCTGGCTGTGCTGTTGAACCAGGACAAGCGGGTCACGGTCGTCGGACAGGCGGTTGACGGGGCGGACGCCGTCGAGCAGGCCAGCACCCTGAAACCGGATGTCGTCCTGATGGATGTCAAGATGCCAAACCTTGACGGAGTTGAAGCCACCCGGCGGATCGTCGCCGAGCACCCCGAGATCAGGATCCTGATTCTGACCACCTTCGATGCCGACACCTTTGTCCTGCAGGCCTTGCGCGCGGGTGCCAGTGGCTACGTCCTGAAGGACTCTCAACCTCAGGCCATCGTCTCGAGCATCCTGGCCGTGCTCTCCGGCGAGCGAGTGATGGCCAGCGTGGTCGCCAATCGTGTCCTCGACATGTTGACCGGGAGCACAACCCCAAAGGATTTCTACAACGGCCTGACGACACGAGAGATCGAGATCCTGAAACTGATGGCGGTCGGCCAGGCCAACAAGCAGATCGCTCGCCGGCTGGAGATCAGCGAGAAGACGGTCCGCAACCACGTCAGTCACATGTACGAGAAGCTGCAGATCTATGAGCGGTCACAGGCCGTCCTCTACGCGGTCCGTAAAGGGCTGGTGGAACTCTAAGCTCTCGCTGGGGCCTCACGACGTGCACCTGTGGCGGGCGCGCGTCCAGGACATGGCGCAATCCCTGGCAGAGTTCTCGGCCACGCTATCACCCGATGAGCATCAACGCGCATCGAGCTTCCGGCGCGCCCACGATCGCGAAGCCTTTGTTCTTCGCCGCGCGATTCTCCGCGCCATCCTGAGCCAGTATCTTCCGCTTGGACCCGCCGAGATTCGTTTTCGCTACGGGGGCTTCGGCAAACCCTACCTGGAGCCGGGTTCGCATCGGCCCGAGCTGCGCTTCAATCTGACGCACAGCAGAGGCCTCATGCTATGTGCGGTCAGCCTGGGTCGTGCGCTTGGCGTCGACATCGAGCGCGTCGAGCCGATGCCTGCCGTCGACGACATGGCGGCCCAGTTCCTATCAGATCACGAGTCAAGGGCCATCGCCGCCCTGCCGCCAGCCGCGCGGCTCGTGGCCTTCTACACGTGCTGGACCAGGCGGGAGGCTTATGTCAAGGCGACCGGCGACGGGCTGATCGGGGCGCCAGTCGAATTCCCCCCGACCGGCGCCTGGAGGGTCGAAACCGTGCACCCAGCGCCGGGGTATGTCGGCGCGGTGGCGCTAAAAGGCACCGACTCGCGTATCAGCTGGCGAGACTGGCCAGCGGACCGGCCGGGGCCATCGGCTGTGCCGCGGCCAGGCAGGTCCGCACGTGCTCGGCCAGGTCGGCAAGGTGTTTGGTCCGGCAGGTGACATGGTCGCCAGGAATCATGCGGATCTCGACATTGGCGCTGGCCTTGAGGACGGTGCCCCACCACAGCTTGCGGCCATCAGGGTTGTCCCTGGCGTACAGGTATGTCACTTTCCCCGGATAGGGATGAGGGTCGTAATCGGCCAGCGCCCAGATAAAGCTCCCCAGCCAATCCTGACGGAGCGCTCCCCCGTCGGGTAGAAGCCGAAAGCGGCGTGGGTGTTTCTCATTCCATTCACGGATCAGCCGGTCACCGTACTCCGTATACTCGTCCCGCGCCCCTCTGAGTACTCTCGCCAGATACCGTAAGCGAAGAAACCAATCCAGTTGCCTCGCCGGCGTGATGCGCAGCACCGGGCCGATCCCGTGGAGCAGCCGACGGGTGAGCCTCGTGAACTCGATCGAGCGGGCCATCGGATCGATGAAGGCCAGCAGGTCGACCGACTGACCCGCCTGCCGAAGTTGGTGGGCCATCTCATACGCGATCGGGGCGGCCCCGCAGAATGCCCCTAACAGGTAAGGACCGTCGGGCTGGATCCGGCGCATGGCCGCGATGTAATCCGCCGCCATCGTCTCGATGCCTGGTGGCGCCGGCAGGTCGTCGTAGCGATACGGGTCGAACACGTAGAACGGTTGGTCAGGGCCAAGCGCCCGAGCGATGTTGAAGCAATAGAACGCCCCACCTTGCCAGTGCACGTGCAGGTAGAAGAAGGGCCGACGGCTGCCCGCAGGCTGAATCGGAACCACCGGCGTGCGGTCCATCGCCTCGCCTTGTGGTTCTCTTCCCTTGCCGGATTCCGCTCTCCCGGATGGTAGCGAGCCCTCGGGCGGTGTCTCGAGTAGGGGTGGCCTTCCCGTGGGCAGCTGCTTCTGCAGAATCCTTTCGAGCAAGGCGCGTTTGGAGGCGGACAGATCGGTTTCCACTTGGCCCGACCATTGTCGATCAGGGTCGAGGGGGGAGCAATGAGCCAGCCGCGCAAGGGGGACGGGACAAACGGCCCATTCGTCGGTACAGCGCGGCAGGGATTTCTGGCCCCGCCCATTCCGGCGTCTCCGATCGGGACCTAGGCTTACCGGGAGGCAACGCAAATGGCCGAAGAGAGCGGCGCGTCAAACTTCACGGTCCTCGACCTGGTTGCGGCGCGCGCCGATGAGACGCCCGACGCGACGGCGGTCGTGACCCGCGGGCACCGCCTGACCTACCGGGAGTTGGACCAGCGCGCCAACCGTCTCGCCTTTGACCTCCGTGCCGCAGGCATCGGACAGGGCGACGTGGTGGCACTCTGCCTGAACCGCTCGGCTGAGCTGGTCATCGGGGCGCTCGCAGTCATGAAGGCTGGCGGCGCCTACTTGCCGCTCGATCCAGAGTCTCCACACGACCGGCTCGATTTCATGCTGCGCGACGCGGACGTCCGAGTCCTCATCACCGAACCGCGGCTTGCCGGCGTCTGGCCGCCAGACCACTGGCTCGTGATGATCCTCGACGAGGCAGGCACGTCGCTTGGCTCCGGCCATCGAGCGCCACCGGCCGGCGGTGCCACCATGCTTGACCTCGCCTACGTGATTTACACCTCCGGATCAACCGGCCTGCCCAAGGGGGTGCAGATCAGCCATGGCGCTCTCATGAACCTCGTGCTCTGGCACCAACGCGCCTTCACCGTGACCCGATCGGACCGGGCCACGCAGATCGCCTGCCCTGCCTTCGACGCCGCGGTATGGGAGCTGTGGCCATACCTCACGGCCGGGGCGAGTGTGCACATCCCAGACGAGGACACGCGGCGCGACCTGGGCCTCCTCCGTGACTGGCTCCTGGCCGAGCGGATTACCATCACCTTCCTTCCCACTCCCGTTGCCGAGCTCGCCATGACGCTCGAATGGCCGAAGCGCGCCAGCCTGCGGGTGTTGCTCACCGGTGGCGATACCTTGCACCGGTATCCACCGGAGACCATCCCGTTCGCCGTGGTCAACAACTATGGGCCTACCGAGACCGCCGTCGTGGCGACCTCCGGGGTCGTCGCCCCAGCCGCACATGCCACCTCTCAACTGCCGGCGATCGGTCGGCCGATCGCCGGCGCCCAGATTTACGTCCTGGATGAGCGCCGGCAAACCGTGCCGGCCGGCACGCTGGGGGAGCTGTACATCGGCGGGCGCGGCGTGGCGCTTGGTTACCTGAACCGGCCGGAGCTGACGGCGGAGCGGTTCATCGATGATCCTTTCAGCGACGTGCCGGGGGCGAGGATGTACCGAACCGGCGACCTGGTGCGCATGCGGACCAACGGCGATCTCGAGTTCGTTGGCCGTGCCGACGGCCAGGTCAAGATCCGCGGTTTTCGGATCGAGCTCGGTGAGGTTGAGGCCGCGTTGGCGTCGCACCCGGACGTGGATCAGGCGGCCGTGGTCGCCCGGGAAGATGTCCCCGGGGACAAGCGGCTGATTGGATACATCGTGCCGGCCGCGGCCTGCCAGCCCTCCTCCGAGGCGCTCCGGATTTTCCTTGGCTCGCGGCTGCCCGATTACATGGTTCCGTCGACCATCATGCTGGTCCCTGCCCTGCCGGTGACGCCCAACGGAAAGGTGGATCGCGCGGCGCTCCCCGTGCCGCCCATCGCCCCGACGTCGACGGATGCCACGGCACCGCGGACCCTGATCGAGGAGCGTCTGGCCGAGATCGTGGCCCACCTGTTGCAGGTCGAGCGAGTCGACCTGCAGGAGAACTTCTTCCTGCTTGGCGGCCATTCGCTGCTGGGGGCCCAACTCCTGTCACGGGTGCGCGAAACGTTCGGCGTGGAGCTTCCTCTGCGCCTGCTGTTCGACATGCCAACCGTGTCGGGGCTGGCGACGGAGATCGAGCAGCGCTTGCTTGCCGGATTGGAGGCCATGAGCGACGAGGAGGCCGAGCGCCTCCTCGCGTGAGCGTCAGGGGGCCTTTAGCAGCGGTGGAGACCGTGACCAGCGTCCCGGCAACGCGCCCCACCGCCTCCTTACTGAGCCTCTATCACCTGCTCGATCCGCAGGTGCTCGCCAATCCCTATCCGCTTTACCATCAGCTCCGGACCGAGGATCCAGTGCACTGGGATCCGTTCCTGCACGCCTGGGTCGTCACCCGCTATGCGGATGTGGTCAGCGTTTTTCAGCGCTTTTCCGCGAACCGAACCTATACTCCCGAGCAGCTCTCGTCCCTGGGCATGTCGGCAATGGGTCCGATTGCGCGACTCATGGTCCAGCAGATGCTGTTCATGGATCCGCCCGCACATACCCGCATCCGCAGCCTGGCGGCCAAAGCCTTCACCCCTCGCCGGGTGGAACAGCTCCGCTCTCATATCGAAGACATCGTCGACGGTCTGCTCGATGCCGTCGCGGATCGCGGCGAAATGGATGTGATTGCCGATCTCGCCTACCCCTTGCCGGCGATCGTGACCGCCGAGCTCCTCGGCCTTCCCCCCGCCGACCGCGATCAGCTCAAGGCCTGGTCGGAGGATTTCGCCGAGATGCTGGGCAACTTCCAGCACAATCCCAATCGCTTCACCCGAGTGCTCAAAAGTCTGGACGGGATGCTCAACTACTTCCGGGACGCCGTCCAGCGCGATCGTGCCGATCCCAGAGATGGGCTGATTCATGCGCTGCGCACGGCCGAGGTCGACGGTGACCGGTTCACCGATGACGAGGTGGTCGCCAACACCATTGTGACGATGGTCGGCGGACAGGAGACCACCACCAATCTGATCGGCAATGGCTTGCTGGCTCTCCTGCGACACCCGGACCAGTTGGAGCGGTTGCGCGCTGACTTCTCGCTTGTCCCCAGCGCGGTCGAGGAGCTGTTGCGCTACGAAAGTCCGAGTCAGCACACCGCTCGCCTCGCACCGAGCGATGTCGAGCTGGGGGGGAAACTGATTCGCAAGCGCCAGGCGGTGATTGCCGTGATGGGCGCGGCGAATCGCGACCCGGCTCGCTTTCCGGATCCGGACCGTCTCGACATCGCGCGCGCCGACAACCGTCACGTGGCGTTCGGCTGGGCCGGCCATTTCTGCTTTGGCGCGCCCCTGGCCCGGATTGAGGGACAGGTCGCCTTCGAGAAGTTGATCCGGCGCTTCGACGGCCTGCGGCTTCAGCCCGGTCCGATCAACTGGCGGCACAACCTCGGGCTGAGGGGACTGACCGCCTTGCCGATTTCGCTGTGAGCGTCCGCGGCGGACCAGGGCTGCTCCAGCGGCTGATCCCGGACGTGGGGCTCATTCGCTCCTCGGCGATCGTCCTGGTGGGTGACTCAACTGCCCGCCTGCTGGGGTTCGTGTTTGCTGTCGCGGCCGCGCGTCTCCTCACACCAGCCGGCTACGGCCGGATCGCGTACGCGCTTGCCCTGACGGCCATCGTGTCGGTCCTGACCCTCAACGCCCCCTACGGCCTCAGCCGGTTTCTGAGTCGCCACCAGGGCAATTCCCGCACGCTCGCCATCTACGCCACCAACTGGCTGGTGGTCATTGCGCTCATGCTGGCGGCCAGTCTGACCCTGCTGATCCCTATCGCGCTCGTGACCGGGCTGGGTGGTGCCATGCTTGCGGCTCTGATCGCCAACCTGTTCGGGACGGCCGTGCTCCAGACCTATCGTGAATCGCAGAAGGGACTCAACCGGTTGTGGGCGACCTCAGCCTTTTGGGCGCTGGCCAACCTGCTGGAGGTCATCGGCATTCTCATCGCTGCGGCACTGGGATGGCGATCCCCGGCCCTGTTTCTCACCATCTATGGGCTCTCCAGCGTGGCGGCGCTGGCCATCATGCAGCCGCTGGCTCCCATGGCGCTGGATTTCGTGCGGGCGCTCGTGACGAAAAGCCAGGTGATCGCGATCGTCCGATTCACCTCGCCCCTCATTCTCCAGGGCGTGTTCTACAACATCTGGGTCGGTGCCGACGTGATCCTCGTCCAGCTTTTTCGGCATTCCGCGGTCGGCAACTACGCCGCGGCCAAGACCCTCGCGCTCGTCCTGATCGTGCCCCCGATGGCGATCTCGACAGCGCTCGCGCCTCGGATGGCACGCCTGGCCGAGCCTGCGGTCCGGACTTATCTCCTCTATGTCGTTGGACTGACGGCGGCCATTACCGTCCCCGCCGGCGCCGTCATGGCTCTGCTTGGGACACCGCTGATCACGCTGATTTTCGGAAGTCGATATGCCCTCGCCGCCACCATCGTTCCGGTGCTGGTCGTGGGCCAGCTCCTCTACGGCTTCTACCTGGTGCTGGCGGCCAGCTGGGCCTGGGGCCTGGGGCGCCCCCAGATCGATCCGGTTGCCACCGGGGCCGCCATGCTGGTGACGGTCGGAGTGGGACTGCTGCTCGTGCCGCAAGCTGGTTTGGTGGGAGCCGCCTTCGCCTACTCGACCGGGGCGGCCGCTCAGCTAATCGTGATCGCCGCCTTTACCGGGTGGGCGATTTTCGCCGGCCAGAAACCTCGCCTGGGCGCCGGCCGAGAGCTGATTCTCGACGGCGAACGGTTGGCGGAGGCCTGATGCAGTTACCGCGGAGCAAACGGAGAACGCCGTCGGCAAGCAGGGTCCTGTTTCTCGTGGAAAACGCCCCCGCGCCGGCGGACCGGCGGGTTTGGAACGAAGCCAGGTCGTTGGCCCAGGCTGGCTTTGGCGTGACGATCGTCTGTCCCAAGTGGCACTTTGCCCGCTACCACGAATATTTGGACGGTATCAGCATCTACCGCTTCCCCCTTCCATCGCTCAAAGGCATCGCCGGCCATCTCGTCGAGTACGGGATCGCGATGCCCATCCTCTTCATCTACACCTGGATCGTCTTCTTCCGTGAAGGCTTCGACGTCATCCACGCCGCCAATCCGCCGGACTTCCTTTACCTGATCGCCCGGGTCTTCAAACGGCTCGGCAAGAAATTCGTATTTGACCAGCATGACAACGTCCCCGAGGCGTGCGGCGCCCGCTGGTCCGGTGTCCGGTTGCGCCTGACAAGCGCCGTGGCGAACTGGACGGAGCGAGCCAGTCTTCGAGCCGCCGATATCGTGATCGCGACCAACGAGTCCGGACGGCGCGTCGCACTCGAGCGAGGCGGCATCGACCCGGCACGGGCATTTATCGTGGGGAATGCACCGCGCAGAGCGGTCTTTCGTGATGGGCAGCCGAGGGCGGAACTCAGGCGCGGCCGGCAGCACCTGGTCTTTTACTGCGGGTTGATTGGACCGAATGACGGACTGGAGGAGCTGGTGCAGGCCGTCCGTCGGATGGTGGTCGACCGCGGGCGCCAGGACATCCACTTTGTCGTCATGGGAGACGGCGACTGCCTGCCGGAGATCCGGCGGTTGAGCGTCAAGCTCGGTGTCAGCGAGGCGATCGAATTCACGGGTTGGGTCCAGAACGACCGGTTGATCGCCGATTACCTGGCGACCGCCGATGTCTGTGTTGCCCCCGATCCCAAGAGCCCATTCAACGACCTGTGTTGCATGAACAAGATCGTCGAGTACATGGCCATGGGCAGGCCCGTGGTCGGCTTCGACCTCACCGAAGCGCAGGAGACCGCGCAGGGAGCGGGGAGCTTCGTGGTCACAAATGGAACGAGCGACCCCAACGCCTTGGGCGATCGGATTCTCGAGGTCCTGAGCTCACCGGAAGAGTGCCAGCGGATGGGCCGGATCGGCCGGCAGCGCTTCAATGAGGTCCTCGCCTGGGAGCATCAGCAGGCGAATCTCCTGCGAGCCTACGAGACCCTGCTCGGAGGACCGGCAGCCACGGACCTTCTACAGTCGACGGCGTAGGGGGCCTGCGGCTGTTGGCCGCGTCACCACGGGTTTGCGCTCAGCGCTGACGGTTGTTCAGGCGGCGGAGGCGCGGGCTTTACAGCAATGGGCAATGGCCGCCGCCACCCGCACCACATCATCGTCCGAGAGTTCGGGGTACATGGGGAGTGAAACGATCTCGGCGGCCGCCGCATCCGTGACGCGCAGCGTCGCGGGGCTCGAGGGCGATACGTAGGACGCAAACGCCGGTTGCCGGTGCAGGGGGATTGGATAGTGGATCCCCGTTTGGATGCGCTCACCCTCGAGCGCTCGTCGTAGCCTGTCACGATCGCCCGTGCGGATCACGAACTGGTGATAGACGGGTTCGCTCCCCAACGGGACGGCAACCGGAACGGCGCCCGTGCCGGTCAACAGCTGTTCATAGCAGGCAGCGATCTCCCGCCGCCGTGCGTTCCATGCGTCCAGGTGTCGAAGCTTGACCCGCAGGATTGCACCCTGCAGGCCGTCCATCCGGCTGTTCCGCCCGACGAAGGCATGCTCGTACTTCTTTCCGGCCCGGCCGTGATCGCGAGCCTGTCGCATGCGGTCCGCGAGATACGGATCCGAGGTGATGACGGCTCCGGCGTCGCCGCATGCCCCCAGGTTCTTGCCAGGGTAGAAGCTGAAACAGCCGGCCTGCCCGAAGTCGCCCGCCTTCCGGCCATGGCTGGTCGCTCCCTGAGCCTGGGCCGCATCCTCGATCACCGGGATGTTATGCCGGCCGGCAATGGCCATCACGGCGCGCATATCGACGCAGCTGCCATACAGGTGCACCGGCACGATAGCCCGGGTTAAAGGCGTGATGGCAGCTTCGAGCTTGTGGACGTCCATCAGCAGGGTCTGCGGATCGACGTCGACAAATCGTGGGACGGCGCCGCAGCGCACGATGGCTTCGGCGGTGGCGGCGAACGTATTCGCGACCGTGATGACCTCGTCTTTGGGGCCAACCCCCGACGCCCAGAGCGCCAGCTCCAGGGCATCGGTACCGTTGCCACACGCGACCGTTTCGTTCGCGCCGCAGTAGGCGGCGAACTCATCCTCGAACAGCCGGACTTCCTCCCCCAGGACGAAATCAGAGGCGGCAAAAACCCTGTCAATAGCGACCTGAAGCTCGGCCCCCAGTCGTTGGTGTTGGGTCCGCAAGTCGGCAAGCGGTACGGTCGTCGACGGCGTCGGCGCAGGTGCCTCCGTCGCGTCAGGATGCAAGCGAAAGGGTGACTTGCTCAAGGTTCATCGCCTTGGTTAGGCGTTCGAGGATCCGGACGACTTCGAGGCCCTGCCGGCCGTCGGTCAATGGGGGACGGCCCTGGCGGATACTATCGGCGAATTCGGTCATTTCGACAATAAGCGGTTCGGCGAACTCCACATTGTGCACCCACATGTCGCCGGCCCGGACCATCAGCCGGTGCTGGGCATAGGTTTCGAACGTCCCGAGATCCTCGTCGATATTGTGGATATCAATCCCCTTGTCGAAAATCTGGATCGCGGCGTCTCGTGCGACATCGTCGAAGATCAGCATCTTTCGACTTCCAACAACGGTCACCTGCCGGACCTTGTTGGGATCCAACCAGCTCACGTGGATGTGACCGGCGATATTCCCGGTATACGTGAGATGGGCAAAGGCGACGTCGGCGATGTTTGGTTGGAGCCAGGCCTGACCGACGGCGGCCACGCTCTCAATCGGCCGGTCGATCCAGTAGTTCAGGATGGAGATGTCGTGCGGCGCCAGGTTCCAGAGGGCGTCGACATCATGGTGCACGATCCCGAGCTGCAGCCGCCGGCTGAAGACGTAGTAGATATTGCCCAGGGACCCCGAGTCGATGATGGACTTGACTCGATGGACGGCGCCGTTGTACATGAACGTGTGCCCGACCATCAAGCGGAGGTCCAGGGACTCAGCCCGCAGGCACATCTGTTCGGCCGCGGCCGCCGAGTCTGCCAGGGGTTTCTCGACGAACACGTGCTTGCCGGCATCCAGCGCCTTGAGGGCAATGGCGGCGTGAGAGGGCGGCGGTGTGGCAATGACGACGGCGTCCACCGCTGAGTCAGACAGCAGCATGTCCGGATCGACGGCAGTTCGCGTCATCGGCGCCAGGCGGCGCGCCCTGTCCAGGTTTGCCGGGTTGACATCGCACACCCAGCGCAGCTGGAACCGTTTATTTTCCGCCAGCACCCGGCACAGGTTCACGCCCCAGTAGCCACAGCCCACCAGAGCCACGCCGATCGTCGAGGCCACGGACCGTAGCATCGCTCGCCAGCCGGGTGACGGTCAATCAATCTGGGCTGCCATCGGGTGGGACGTCTGTCTTGCTCGCGCTATGACAACGAGCTCATGTCATTCGTGACATCCCTGGTGTCGGGGCCAGGGTGGCCATTTTCGGGTGGGGTCGGCCTCCCGTACGATTGGTCGCGCAGATGCGAGCGCAACAACGCGGAGCAACCAGCGGCGCCTTTGTCTCGTGGGTGCCGTCGTGCGGACGCAGTCAGGGATTCATTGAGGCCCTTGGACTGGAGCCCGTCTACACCAGCTACTTGCGCCAGAAAGACATTGTCTCGGCGCCGCTGAAGTACGGTCCGCAATTCATCGCCACCCTGCGCCGCCTCTATCAGATCCGGCCTGACGTCGTGTTCGTCATGAACCCGCCCGTCTTCGCTGTTGCGGCTGTGTACCTCTATGCGGCACAGACGGGGGCGAAGTATGTCATGGACTGCCATTCGGCCGTCTTTGAAAGCCCCAGATGGCGCTGGAGTCTGCCCCTCCAGCGATCCTTCGGCCGCCGAGCCGCCGGCGTGATTGTGACCAACCCGGTCCACCACGCTGCGGTGGAGGCCTGGCCGGCGCGCGCCATGATCGTTGCGGATCCGCCGCCCACTCGTCTTCCCTGCGTCTCGAGCAACCCGCTCGCTCCCCCCTTGCCCAGGCAGGCCGGTAACGATGGGAAGGAGCAGAGTTTCGTGTTTGTGATCGCGACCTACGGTCGGGAGGAAGGCATCCCCGAAATCCTGGAGGTTGCCCGGGCCCTCCCCCAGGTGCACTTCCGCATCTCCGGAGATCCACGCCGAGCGCCTCGGAGCTGGCTCGACCGGCCTCCTCCCAACGTCCTGCTCACGGGATACATGCCCCTGGAGATGTTCTGGCAACATGTGCAATCGGCCTTCGCGGTCCTGACGCTGACGCAGAGGGAGAACACCATCCTTCGAGGCGGCTGGGAGGCGATGTTCCTCGGTCGTCCCCTCATCACCTCAGACACAGCCACCTTGCGCTCCTACTTCGTCCGGGGCGCGCGATTTGTCAACAGTACGGTGGCGGACATCAAAGCCGGCGTCGAGGACGTCCTGGCCAATCAGGGCTCGTACCAGGCGGAAATGGAAACGCTGCGGCGCGAGAAACGGCTCGTGTGGTGCCGGCAACGCGAGCAGCTCGAGGCACTGCTGGACATCGCGTTCCCGGCGGCGGCGCTGGCGGTTTAGCTTTACCGATACCCCGGGCTGACATAGCCGAGACCGGCGACTCCCCGCGGTACGTAGTCACCTCCCGGTGGATCGCCTGAGGTGACGAAGCCGAAGACCGCCCAGGTATTGGCCCAGGTGATGGTGCCGTTGGCATTGATGGTCGAGTGGATGACCGTCCCATCCAGACTCTGGCTGCCAGAGTTAGGGTACGTCTCGGAGTTAAACGATCTTTGCGTGGCGTGCAGATAGACATTCGTCAAGTTGCCCCGCTGCTGGTGGCTGGTGGCGGTAAAGGTCCCGTTGGTGGTGTCCCCGAAGTGGATCAGGGTTTGCATTCCTCCACCCGTCGAGTTGGGCTCGTCGTGCAGGTTGGCGTTGCGGATGTCCCAGTGCGACAGCACGCCGGCGACCGAGGTGTCCTCATAGGGCAGCTCGAAGCCCTGGTAGAGGCTCTGGCAGGTGAAGTGGTCCACCCGGAGGTCTTTCCAGCCGCCGTAATGCTGGATGCAGTCCTGGTGCTGCACCGTCGAGCTGCCGGAAAGGTGGTCGATCCGGACGTTCTCGATCTGCAGCATCGCATCGGCCAGCGTGCCGCGGGGCTTGGACATGCTCGCATACTCGCCGCCCTCGATGCCGTCGTAGAGCACGCTGTGGAGGCCGTCGACATAGATCCCCTCGAGGTGGATGATCCCGCCACCCGCGCCGGCATTCTGCGCCATCTGGATCGCGGGGGACGATCCGGAGCTGGGCTGCACGTAGCCGCCGATCCAGACCACGTTGTGGCCTCCGTGAATGATGACCGAGTGAGTCAGGACCACCGGATCTTTGAGGATGTAGTCCTGGCCCACGCGGAGGTTGACGATGATGTCCCCGTTGTAGAGGTTGCAGTTGCAGAGGGTCAGCGTGATCGGGCTCACCAGCACTGGCGGGCGCCAGGTGAGGGGTCCGCGCGCCGGCGCAGGCACAGGCGTCGGCACCGGCTTCGGCGGTGTCGTTCGTGCAGGAATTGGATTGGTGCTTGGCACCACGGTGGGCACCGGCTCGGACGTCGGCGCCGGTGTCAACCCCAGTCTGCCGTGGGGCGCGCTGACGGCAGGCGGCGCGACGGCCGTGTTGCGGTGAGCGAAGCCGGGATGAATTGGCGCGCCCGGCACCAGAGCGAGCAGGAGCGCAAGCATCGGCAAGGTGATCGAGGCCGCTCGAAACACCGTCAGTCTTCGCATCACGCCAGTTGACAGCAACGCGACGGGTGATGCAAGCGGCTGGCGAAGACGCTTCGATGACGGGGCGGTTAAGACTTACTGATAGCCGGGACTGACGTAATTGAGACCGGCGACCCCCAGGGGCACAAAGTCACCGC
>Ga0066710_100003248_pt1 | contig 13737 bp, 12 predicted proteins | sample GraSoiAngelo_159_FD_79666 | JGI IMG/M metagenome (GOLD analysis project Ga0066710, IMG submission 79666) | Grasslands soil microbial communities from the Angelo Coastal Reserve, California, USA - 14_1009_16_40cm | ecosystem: Environmental > Terrestrial > Soil > Grasslands | place: USA...
AACAGATTCAGTTTCCACACGCATGACTTAGCCGCGGACAACGGTGAAATTCGAGACGTAAATACGACCTGTGGCCTTCGCAAGGCTTCCGAAATGTCCAAACTCCAGTCTCTCCCCTTGCAAAGGGGGACGGCCGCGAAGCGGCTGGGGGTCGCTCACGCCCCCCGCAATCCGCAATCCGCAATTGGGTTTTTGATCCTGTTCATGGAAGTGTGGTTTCTGCAAGCCGTGGACATCTGGCTACCGGTTTAATAAGATGCCGAACAGCGGCAAACTCGACTGTCTCAGGGGGTGTTTTATGCGGAAAGCTTCTTTGCTTCTGCTGATATCGACGCTGCTCAGTCTTCCGGCGTTTGGACAAATCGATCCGTCTGGCGAATGGGCGCCCCGGTTTCATGAAGACCAACCCGAGCGCATTCCCGGCCCGGAAATCGGGGATTATCTCGGCCTCCCAATTACGGATGCAGCGCGCCTGCGGGGTGACAGTTGGGACGCTTCTCTTCTGACCCTGCCCGAGCATCAGTGTAAACCGCATCCGGCCGACTATTCCCCGCGCGGCCCGGCAAACCTGCGGTTCTGGAAAGAGGTGGACACGGCGACTCAGCAAGTCAGCGCCTACCATACCCACATTTCCTGGTAGGCCCCTGAGCGAACGATTTGGATGGACGGACGGCCACACCCGCCCGAATATGCGGCACACACCTGGCAAGGATTCTCGACCGGGAAGTGGGAGGGGGACATGCTGACGGTCACCACCACTCACCTGAAAACCGGTTGGATTCGCCGCAATGGCATTCCACGCAGCGACAAAGCCACACTGACGGAACACTTCATCCGTCATGGCAATTATCTGACGCTAGTCAGCGTCATTGACGATCCCGTGTACCTGAGCGAGCCCTTTATTCGAACTACAAATTGGGTCATGGACCCCCGCCAGGAGATCGCCCCTTATCCATGCGAGCCCGTCGTCGAGGTCGAACGGCCGCAGGGATATGTCCCGCATCATCTGCCGGGCACGAACACGTTCTTGAAAGAATTCCCAGAGAGGTTCGGTCTACCGGAGCAAGCAACCAGAGGCGGCGCCGAAACCATGTACCCGGAATACATTTCTAAAATTCGCAGCCTGGCCACGAACAGAAAGTGAACAGGGTTTCAGCTGGGGTCGGGCGGCCTAAAGCCCGCTCCAGCCCGGTTAGGCCATAGACTTAGCTGCCGGAACGTAATAAGATGCCCACCACATCATGGTGCGGGTGCCGCATGTGTAACGCGATTCGATCCAAGATTGCAGTTCTAGTTCTCCCTTTGATGGCGCTTGTTGCCAGTCCAGCCTTGGCCCAAGTCGATTTGTCCGGCGCCTGGAATCCCCGGTACCACGAGGATCAACCGGAGCGCATACCTGGTCCGGAGTTGGCCGACTACCTGGGACTGCCGATCAACGAAGAAGCGCGTCAATGGGCTTTGAGCTGGGACCCGTCGCGATTGACCGTGCAAGAGCATCAGTGCCAGGTGCACACGGTTGCGTATATCTATCGCGGTCCCCTGCAAGTCCGGATCTGGGAAGAAAGAGATCCTGAAACCCAGCAACTGATCGCAATCAGGCAGTACATCAGTACGTACGAACAGAACCGCACGATCTGGATGGACGGAAGGCCGCATCCGCCCGACTACGCGGCTCACACCTGGATGGGCTTCTCCACGGGTAAATGGGAAGGAGATACCTTGACGGTCACAACCACTCACATTAAACAAGGTTGGCACCGCCGCAACGGGCTTCCCTCCAGCGACCAGATCACCTTGACCGAACACTTTATCCGGCACGGCAATTATCTAACGCATATCAGTGTCGTCAACGATCCGATCTTTCTGGCCGAGCCTTTGATCAAGAGCCAGAACTTTGTGCTGAATGATACCGCCGGTGGAAACTGGCTATGGCCCTGTGAATACGTCGAAGAGATCGCGGACAGGCCTGCGGCGGCTGTGCCGCACTATATGCCTGGAGAGAATCCTTTCATCAACGAATTCGTCAATCGCCATGGGATACCTGTCGAAGCCGCAATGGGTGGTCCCGAGACCATGTACCCGGAATACCAACAGAAACTGAAACCGCTACTCGAGAAGATGCGTACAAAGAAGTAAATGACGGGAAACACAAAGACACAAAGACACGAAGACACAAAGAGGGCCGCATCAAAGGGTTCTTATTCGCGGCCTTCTTTGTGTCTTCGTGTCTTTGTGTCTTTGTGTTTCCCGCTTCTGGCCTACGGTCAGCAACAAAATCTGGACAACATCGAAATTCATGTCCTTCCCGTGCAAGGAAACGTTTATATGATGGTCGGCGCCGGCGGCAACATCACCTTACAGGCCGGTGACCAGGGAGTATTGTTGGTCGATACGCAGTTTGCGCCGTTGAGTGACAAGATCCTTGCGGCAATCCGGAATCTTTCTAACAAGCCCATTCGCTACATTATTAATACGCATTACCACACCGATCACACGGGTGGCAACGAGAGCATCGCCAAGGTTGGCACCACTCTAAACGTTGGACCCGGTGCGAACCTGCAGCGGCCGACGGCGACGATCATCGCCCATGAAAACGTCCTCAACCGGATGAGCGCGCCGGCCGGCGTTCAGCCGCCCACGCCGGCTGCAGCCTGGCCCACGGATACATACGTCTCAGGACAGAAGGAACTCTTCTTCAACGACGAGGGTATCGAAGTCATCCACGCGCCGGGTGCGCACACGGACGGCGATAGCATCGTGTATTTTCGGCGCTCGGACGTGGTAAGTACGGGCGACGTTTTCAACACAACGAGCTATCCATATTTTGATGTGCAAGCGGGCGGCAGCATCAATGGCGTCATCGATGCGCTGAATCGCATCATCCAGATCGCCATCCCAAAACACGAGCAAGAAGGCGGGACCTTTATCATTCCCGGCCACGGCAGGCTTTGCGATGAGGCGGACATCGTGGAATATCGCGACATGACAACGATCATCCGCGATCGCGTCGATGCGATGGTCAAGAAAGGAATGACGCTCGATCAAGTCAAGGCAGCCCGGCCGACGAAGGAATACGACCGCCGCTACGGCTCAACAACCGGGCCACGAACGACGGATAGGTTTGTCGAGGCTGTTTATCGGAGCCTCAGCGCAAAGAAGTAGGGTGATCACGTTATGAGAAACCACAAAGACACCAAGGGCACAAAGGCGGGCCGCATTAACAAAGGTTTATATGCGGCCCGCCTTTGTGCCCTTGGTGTCTTTGTGGTTTCTCACCTCATTGCCTTCCCCCAACCTGCGCACGCCCAGCAGCCGCAAAACTTTGACAATGTCGAGATCCATATCCTGCCCGTTCAGGGGAATGTCTACATGATTATTGGCGCCGGCGGCAACGTCACCATGCAGGCCGGCGATCAAGGCGTCTTGCTTGTCGACACGATGTACGCCGGGCTGAGCGACAAACTCCTCGCGGCCATCCGGAAGATCTCCAACAAGCCGCTTCGCTACATTATTGACACCCACATCCATCCCGATCACACGGGCGGTAACGAAAATCTTCGCAAAGCAGGCGCCACCATTGCCGGGGGCAATGTCGCGGGCAATATCCGAGATGCGGGTGAAGGTGCTGCAATCGTCGCTCATGAAAACGTCCTCAACGGCATGAGTGCGCCGACCGGTGTACAGGCTCCAGCGCCATCGGGCGCGTGGCCCACCGACACTTATGTTCACGGGCAGAAGGACCTTTTCTTTAATGGGGAGGCCGTCCAGGTGATTTACCAGCCTGCGGCGCACACGGATGGCGACAGTATTGTCTTCTTCCGGCGTTCGGACGTGATCAGCGCCGGTGATATCTTTGTTACCGAAACGTACCCCGTCATTGATATACAGAGAGGGGGCAGCCTCGACGGAATTATCGATTCCGTGAACCGCATTATCGATTTGGCTGTTCCTGCGGACAAACAAGAAGGCGGCACGTATATAATTCCAGGTCATGGCCGGCTCTGTGATGAAGCCGATGTTGTTGAATATCGGGATATGCTTACCATTATCCGCGATCGCATTCAGAACATGATCAAGAAGGGTATGACGCTCCAGCAAGTCAAGGCTGCGAAACCCACCAGCGACTACGATCCGCGGTGGGGCGCAACATCGGGCTTTTGGACCACGGACATGTTTGTGGAGGCAGCGTATCAGAGCGTCAGTGCGAGGAAGTAGTTATCAAAATTTACAGTATCTTTCTCGGGAGGAAAGATTATGAAACGCAGATTGCTTGTTCTACTGATCGTCGCAGCCTTCCTGTCCGGGGCTCAAGCCTACGCGCATCACTCGTTCGCGGCGACTTATTTCGAGGACAAGACGGTAAAGATCGAAGGGAAATTGGTTCAATTTCTATTCCGTAATCCGCATTCATTCGTTCACATTGAAGCGCCCGACGAGTCTGGGGTCATGCAGAGATGGGCTGTCGAATGGGGTGGCGCCGGCCAGCTCGGCGGCCAGGGTGTCACGCGAGAGACCCTAAAACCCGGCGACGTGGTGACCATCACGGGAAATCCCGGACGTAATCCTGCAGACCATCGGCTTCGCATGGTTAGTCTTCGGCGCAATTCGGATGGTTTTGGTTGGGGCCAACGGCCGGGTGAAATCGTCGACTAGTGGTGGGGGCAGGGTGATTGAACTTTGCACAAAAAATAGCATGCGAAGCATGCACCGCGCTGTAGCGGCGGTCTATGGAGTTGTGAAAAAATTGGAATAGGGCGATTGCCTTCCTTGCATCACCGCAAGGAGGGGTGGCCGAGCGATCAACCACCCCGGCTGCGTCAGCTTCGGTGGCTGCGCGAAATTTTCTTGATGACGCAGCCACCCCTCCTTGCCGTCGTGCAAGGAGGGGAATAACGCTTGATTCCAATTTTTTCACAGCTCCTATGACCGCCGCTACAGTGCGCAAAGCCCTTAGGAGGGTTTGGAGGGCCTGACCGGTTACTACCATAAGCGCGGCGGTCTCCGGCCCCCGCTGGTGTCACCTCCCCAAGTGACCCCTTCCCTAATAGAACTTACGACTGAGAGAAATTAGCAAGATGTGGAATTTTTTCGCTTGGCTCGAATCGACTGGCTTCTGTACCTGGGTGCGAGAGTCCGACTCCGTCTGGGCCTACCCCACCATTCTGTTTCTTCATACCATTGGACTGGGACTGGTTGTCGGGATCAACGCCGCTATTGATCTGCGCATTCTCGGCGTTGCAGCCCGCATGCCGCTGGCGCCGATGGAGGACTTCTTCCCGCTGATGTGGGCGGGCTTTTGGATAAACGCCATTTCCGGGACTCTGCTTTTGATGGCGGACGCGACCACGAAGCTTGCCAATCCGGTCTTCTACGTGAAAATGGGATTTATCGCACTCGCCGTCATCAATATCTTTATGCTCCGAAAACGCGTGTTCCGCGACCCATTGCTCGACAAACGGCCTGTCCCAATGAATGGCAAAGTCCTGGCGCTCACATCATTGACGCTCTGGATCGGATCCATTACAGCGGGCCGGTTAATGGCATATCTTGGTCCGGTGAGTGGCCTGAAGTAAGTAAGAGGAGGAACCATGAATCGCAAGACCCGGTGGCTGCACGTTGTGCCGCTCTTCGCGCTGGTCGTGCTGCTGGCGCTCGCGACTGGCGTGAACAACGGCGCCGCCGGACAAGGCGCTCAGCGCGGGCAGCAGCCCCCAAGATCGCCCCAAGCCAGCGCCCCAATCGATCTCACGGGATATTGGGTGTCCATCGTAACCGAAGACTGGCGCTTCCGGATGGTCACCCCGCCCAAGGGCGATTACGCCAGCGTTCCCCTGAACGCCGAAGGCCGCCGCGTCGCGGACACCTGGGATTTAGCGAAGGATATAGCGGCCGGCAATCAATGCAAGGCGTTTGCTGTGGGCAACGTCATGCGCAACCCTGGACGCGTTCACATCACCTGGGAAAACGAAAATACCCTTCGAATGGATACCGACGCCGGTACGCAGACCCGGCTGTTGCACTTCGGCGAATCACAGCCACCGGCCGAGCCGTCCTGGCAAGGATACTCTGTGGCTTCGTGGGAAATGCGAGCTCCCGGCCGGGGCCAGCAACAAGCCCGAGGCGGTTCGCTAAAGGTCGTCACGACGCACATGCGCCCCGGATATTTGCGAAAGAACGGCGTACCCTACAGCGACAACACGGTTGTTACGGAGTATTTCGATCGACACTCGGATTACGGGGCGGAATGGTTCACGGTGACGACAATCGTGAATGACCCGAAGTATCTCACCGACGAATTCATCACAAGCACCCATTTCCGCAAGGAGCCGGATGGCTCCAAGTTCAACCCCACGCCCTGCGAAACTGCGCCGCCCGCGAAGTAGGAGATGGGGGACGGAGACCGAATTCCGAACTTCAGGAATTCGGTCTCCGTCCCCCCATCTCCCGCGGATTTAATCCGTGTCATCGGCGCAATCCGCGGCTAAAATCCGTTCATGAGACCTAAGTTCACTACATTGTTCCTCAGTGTGCTTATCTCCACCGGATTGTGGTCTCAGACAATCCGAACCCGGAATGCGGCGGCGGATTGGCCAATGTACAATCGCGATTTCGCCGGCACGCGCTATTCACCGCTGGCGGCGATCCATACCGGCAATGCCGATAAGCTGAAACAAATATGGTCTTACCGCTTGCGACCCGAAGGCACAAACATTGTCGCGCTCAGCCCTAACGAGATTTTTCAGGAAGTCACACCAATCGTCGTGGATGGTGTGATGTACCTGCCCTCGGGAAATCGAGTCGTGGCCCTGGAACCGGAGACGGGAAAGGAAATCTGGAGCTACGCATTGTCGAGTGGCTTAGCATCGTTCCGTGGCGTGGCATATTGGCCGGGGGACCGAAGCCATCCAGCTCGCATCCTTTTCACATCGTCGAGGAAGTTGATGGCCGTTAATACGGTGACCGGTGAACTTTCAACGGGCTTTGGAACGGACGGCGCCATCGACCTGGAGATTCCCTACGCCGGCGTTCCCATTATTTACAAAAACATCATTTTGATGGGAACGAACTTCTACGGACCGGGCGAGCGTCATATCGCTCCGCAGCTGGAAACATCTGCCGGCCAGCGCGGCGACGTCAGCGCCTATGACGCGCGCTCAGGCAAAAAACTGTGGGAGTTCCATACCATCCCGCGCCCCGGTGAGACTGGTAACGACACCTGGGGCAACGACAGTTGGAAAAATCGCACAGGCAACAACGTCTGGGCCTTTTCTCTGACTCTCGATCAAGATCGCGGCAATCTGTATCTGCCTGTCAGCGGACCGGGCGCCAACTTCTATGGCGGAGACCGGCCGGGGATTAATTTGTTCGGCAACACCACGGTGGCTGTGGATGCGGAAACCGGCAAGCTGAAGTGGTACTTCCAAAGTGTGCATCATGAGTTGTGGGACTACAACCTGCCGCCGGCGCCTGGATTGATCGATATCATCAAAGATGGGAAGAAAATTCCAGCACTCGCGCAAGTCGGCAAGACGGGCTACATGTACATTCTCGATCGCGTCACCGGTAAGCCGGTGTTCGGCGTGGAAGAGCGTTCCGTAGCCAGGGGCGACGTGCCCGGAGAATGGTACTCGCCAACCCAGCCGATCCCAGTGAAACCGCCGGCCATCGCCCGTGTGAGCATGACGGCGGATGATCTTGTCAACGCCAACGATACGACACCGGAACATGCCGGCGCCTGCCGCGAGGTGTGGGAGAAGAACAATTTTTATAATGCCGGGCCGTTCACCCCGTTTCGATATAAGGACGCCGGTTCCCCGCCAAGCGCTGTTTTTCCTGGACTCACCGGAGGGCCGAATTGGGGCGGAACCGCAGTAGATCCCAATCTGCAATACATTTTCGTGGCTTCGAAAGACTCTCCCACCACGGGGTGGGTTCAGAAAAATCCGAAATACACGCCCGGCAATGAAGCCACCGAGTTTCCTTATGTGCGCATCGGCGCTCCTAATGTCGGCGCTCCTTTGAAAGACTCCAGCGGCGGCACATTGGCAAACCTACCGTGCTTCAAACCGCCCTGGGCTACTTTGATCGCCGTCGATGCAAAGACGGGCGATTTCGCCTGGCAAGTTCCGCTCGGCATCAACGAAGCATTGCCGGATGGGAAAAGAAATACGGGATCGCCCGGCGCCGGCGGCCCGATCGTGACGGCGGGAGGTTTGGTATTTATCGGCGCCACCGGAGACCATCGCTTCCGCGCTTTCGATTCAAAGAACGGCAAGGAACTCTGGGTCACGAAACTCGACTACAACGTGACGGCCGTGCCGATGACCTATCAAGGGAAAGACGGCAGGCAATACGTCGCGGTGGTGGCGGCGTCCGGCCGCAGTGCCGGGGCCAATAATACGGAATCGCTGGTCGTGTTTGGTTTGCCGTAATGGAACACAAAGACACAAAGGCACAAAGACACAAAGAAAGGCCGCATCAACGATTTCTTCATTGCGGCCTTTCTTTGTGTCTTTGTGCCTTTGTGTCTTTGTGTTCTTCCCAAGCTCAGAATTCTCGGAAGGCGGACACCGATTGGCCGATGTACAACCGCGATCTGGCGGGTACCCGCTATTCTCCGCTCACCGAGATCAACACGAAAAACGTCGCGAAACTGACGCGGGCATGGTCCTTCAAGCTGGGTGCGCCCGGGCCCGCGGGTGGTCTTCGCGGCGACGCCCCGAGCGGCGACGCCCCGGAAGCAGAAGCCGGCGCACGGGGCGCGCGCGGCCGCGGCGGCGCTCCTGCCGCGCCGACGGCTAACCCGGAGGCCACACCGATTGTAGTCAACAGCGTGATGTATTTGCCTGGAGGCAACCGTGTCCTGGCGCTGGATGCCGAAACGGGAAAGGAAGTCTGGACATACAAACTGCCCACGGGCAACACCACCGCGCGCGGGGTCGCATATTGGCCCGGCGGCGAAGGGGCGCCTGCGAGAATTATCTTCACGGCCGGTCCGAGACTCGTTGCGGTAAACGCGATCACGGGCGAAGCGTCCGCGGGCTTTGGCGAGGATGGTTTCGTCGATATTAAGGTAGGGTGGAACGGCGTTCCTCTGGTCTTCAAAAACATTGTGATGCTGGGCGCCACCGTCGGTGAGATGCCGCAGGGCCCGCCGGGTGACTCGCGGGCATTCGATGCGCGCACCGGTGCCAGGCTGTGGGAGTTCCATTCCGTGCCACGGCCGGGCGAACCCGGATTCGAAACGTGGGAAGGCGATAGTTGGAAAGACCGCTCCGGCACAAACGTCTGGGGCTGGTACCTCACCATGGACGAGAAGCGCGGCATCGTTTACATGCCGTTCGGATCACCGGCGCCGAACTATTTTGGCGGAGATCGAAAGGGCGACAACTTGTTTGGCAATTCTGTGGTCGCCGTCGATGCCGGCACCGGAAAGTACAAATGGCATTTCCAGACCGTTCATCACGATCTTTGGGATTCCGACCTTCCGCCCGCGCCCGTTCTGATCGACATCAAACAGAATGGGAAGACGATTCCCGCACTCGCGCAGATTGGAAAACAGAGCTGGATGTTTATTCTCAATCGTGAAACCGGCAAGCCGCTGTTCGGCGTCGAGGAGCGTCCAGTTCCCGCGGGTGACGTGCCGGGCGAATGGTATTCGCCTACACAGCCGTTCCCATTGAAACCGCCGCCCCTGGCGCGAACCAGGTGCAAGAAGGAAGATATCGTTACTGCGGATGACACCACGCCCGAACATGCCAGGGCTTGCCAGGAGATCTACGAAAAAGCCGGCGGGTTTTACAATGCCGGGCCGTTCACGCCGTTTCTCTTCCACGCGGAAGGCGCTCCTCCGAAAAGCACAATCATTTTTCCTGGAAATGGCGGTCCCAACTGGGGCGGTATGGCAGCGGATCCGAAGACGGCGTACGTTTATGTGCAAACCCACGACGCGGCTCTCAGCGGTTGGGTTGAGAAGAAGCGGCCGGATGGAAATTACGGAAGTGGGAACCGCTCGCCCCAACCTTACGACAGAGGCAGCGTGGATGGTCCGGGTCCCTACCACGGGTTCGCCGCTCCCATCAAAGATGCCGGCGGGCGCACGATTGGAAGCGCGCCATGCCAAAAGCCGCCCTGGGGACGGCTGTGGGCGGTGAATGCAAATACCGGCGAAATCGCCTGGCAAGTGCCGCTCGGCCTGAACGAAGCGCTGCCGCCGGGCAAACAGAACGCTGGAGCAACAGGTAGCGCCGGCCCGATCGTGACGGCCGGCGGGTTGGTGTTCATTGGGGCCACCACCGACAGCCGCTTCCGCGCGTTCGATTCCAGGAGCGGCAAGGAACTCTGGGTGACCAAGCTCGAACGAAATGTGAATGCGAATCCGATAACGTATCGAGGAAAGAATGGAAAGCAGTACGTGGCGGCGATCGCCACCGATTCGGTGGTGGTGTTTGCTTTGCCGTAGTACATAGGTGAGGAACGAACTAACGAAAAGGCGAACTCCCCTCCTTGGCCAAGGAGGGGAGTTCGCTTTTCGGTTAGTTCGTTCCTTGGCCCCGGTGTCCAGCGACGACTTGTGGTAAGGATCAGCTTGGAAAAGAGGGAAATATTTTGGAGGCGAATATGTTGAAGAGATGCATGATTGCCGTAGTGCTGGTGACCTTGTTGTCATGCGTAGCCGCAGCCCAGGATGCCAAAACCGTCATTAGCAACGCGTCCAGGACAATGGGTGCGGACAATCTGAAATCGATCGAATATTCCGGTTCGGGTATGGATTTTGCGATAGGACAGGCCCCGAACCCAAGCTCGCCTTGGCCGAAGTTTATCGATAAGACGTACACCCGCGTCATCAACTTTGAGACTCCGGCTTCCCGTATGGACCGGATTCGCATGCAGGGTGAAAATCCGCCGCGTGGTGGCGGCCAGCAGCCGGTCGTCGGCGAACAGCCGCAGAACCAAACGATCATTGTCAACGCCAACACACCTTGGACGCAGCAGTTGGAAATCTGGATGACGCCGTATGGTTTCTTGCGAGCGGCCGCGGCCAATAACGCAACCGTCAAGCCGGAGACGATCCGCGGCAAGAAATATAACGTTGTGACATTCGTGGGCCAGAACAAAGCCAAGGTCAATGGGTACATTAACGAGCAAAACATGGTCGAACGCGTCGAAACCTGGCTGGACAATGCGATGCTCGGCGACATGCTGTTTGACGCCAGCTACAGCGATTACAAAGATTTCGGCGGCCTCAAGTTTCCAACCAGGATCGTGCAAAAGCAAGGCGACTACCCGATCTTGGATTTGACCGTCACCGGCGTGAAGCCCAACGCCCCGGCGAATATCCAGCCGCCCCAGGGACGAGGCGCTGCACCCGCAGCCGCTCCGGCTCCAGCGGCCGCGGCGCAAGCGGCTGCGCCATCCGAGAAACTTGGCGACGGCGTTTACCTGATCCTCGGCGGCTACGCAAGCCTGGCGGTCGATTTCAAGGACTACATTGTTGTCGTCGAGGGGCCGCAAAGCGAACAGCGGGCCAGCGCCATCATCGCGGAAGCGAAAAGGCTAATTCCGAACAAGCCGATCAAATATGTGGTCAACACGCACGCTCACTTCGATCATTCCAGCGGGCTGCGGACTTTCGTTGCAGAAGGGGCCACCATCATTACGCATCAAATCAACAAACCATACTTCGAGAAGATCTTTGCCTTGCCGCACACACTCAATCCCGACAAGATGGCCCAGTCGAAGAAGAAGCCGTCATTCGAGACCATGACGGAGAAGAAGGTCCTGACGGACGGTAACCATGTCATTGAATTGCATCACATGCAAAGGATCGGACACCACGATGGGTTGCTCATGGTGTACCTGCCGAAAGAGAAAGTCCTCTTAGAGGCAGACGCGTTCAATCCGCCGGCCCAGCCCATTACGGCGACGCCGGGCACCATCAGCCCTTACAACACCAGCCTGGTGGAGAACATCGCCCGGTTGAAACTTCAGGTTGACAGGATCATTCCGGTCCACTACCCGGCGGACAACCGGAAGGTCACCATGGCGGAATTGTTGAAGGCCGCAGGAAAAGGGAGCAGCGAATGAGCACCGTTAGGACGTGCACGGCGGCCTTGCCGGTCGTCTTGTGGCTGCTGCTGCCGGCGGCGGCTCAGGATGCCAAGACCGTCATCGCCAATGCTGCGAAGGCGCTGGGCTATGACAATCTGAAGACGATTGAATATTCCGGATCCGGCTTGGAGGGCACGGCTTTAGGGCAAGCCCAGAGCGCGGCTGCGGGCTGGCCGAAATTCACGTTGAAACGTTTTTCGCGTTATGTCGATCTCAGCGCCGGAACGGGGCAACAGACCTCACTCCGCTCGCGGCCTCTGGATCCGGCGACGGGGCAACTTCCCGGAGGCGGCGGACTGGCGGCAACGCCCGAGACGCAACAGACCACGGTCATCGCTGCCAATGGGACGTGGATGCAGAAACTGGACGTCTCGTTGTCGCCTCCCGGATTCTTGAAACTTGCATCGGCGGCCAGTCACACGACGGTGAAGTCCCAGTCGATGAATGGCAAGAAATATTTGGTCGTGTCCTTCCCAGTAGAGGCGAAGGCGCCGTCCGGTGTTTCTTACACACTCACCGGGTACATCAACGACCAGAACATGCTCGAAAAGGTTGAAACTGTGGTTGAGGAACCCAACCTGATCGGTGACATGGCCGTTGAACAGAGCTATTCCGGCTACAAGGATTTCGGCGGTGTGAAGTTCCCCACACGGATCGTGCAGAAGCGGGCCGGTCTGTCATGGACGGATTTGACCGTCACCGGCGTTACAGCAAATGCTTCCGCTCCTCCGCCTCCAGCCCCAGCCGCAGGCCGCGGTGGCGCCGCCGGCGGAGCGGCGGCTGGCGGGCGTGGCGCTGCTCCTGCCATGGGCTCGAAAAAGTTGGGAGACGGTGTGTACCTGATTACAGGCGGCTATCGAAGCGTGGCGGTGGAGTTCAAGGATCACATTGTTCTGATTGAAGCGCCGCAGAACGAAATGACGACCACGAACATTATTGCAGAAACGAAAAAGGTGATACCGAACAAGCCCATCAAATACGTGGTTAACACGCACACGCACTTCGACCATTCCGGCGGCCTCCGCGCCGCCGCCGCCGAAGGCGCCACCGTCATTACGCACGAATCGAACAAAGGACTCTACGAAAAATGGTTCAGCAATCCGCGCACGCTGTTGATACCGGACAGGCTCGCAGAATCGAAGAAGAAACCCAAGTTCGAATACATGGGTGAAAAAAAGATCCTGAAGGACGATACCCACACGGTCGAACTGTACCACCTGAACGGGGCTCTCCACGCCGAAGACATCATCGTGGCTTACCTGCCCAAGGCGAAGATCGTTGTCGAAGCCGATGCGTTCAATGCCCCCGCACCCAATGCGCCCGCTCCTCAGACAATCAACGGCTTCGAGAAGCTCCTGGCGTCGGAGTTGGACCGCTTGAAGATCGACTATTCGACGATCATTCCGGTTCACCAGCCCGCCGGAGGCGACCGTGACGTGATGAAGACCGATCTGCTGAAGAACATCGGAAGAGGCAACTAGGCTCTTCGATAACGCGGGCTGTTTACTCTTGATCTCGAGGAATTCGAGATGAGACGAAAGGAGCCGCGGAGCGGCTTAAGAACGTAGCCCCGGGCGCAAGCCCGGGGTTCATGTTGTGTTGAACTCAGCCCCGTAGGGGCGAAAG
>Ga0066710_100003249_pt1 | contig 13736 bp, 15 predicted proteins | sample GraSoiAngelo_159_FD_79666 | JGI IMG/M metagenome (GOLD analysis project Ga0066710, IMG submission 79666) | Grasslands soil microbial communities from the Angelo Coastal Reserve, California, USA - 14_1009_16_40cm | ecosystem: Environmental > Terrestrial > Soil > Grasslands | place: USA...
CGGTCACGTCAGATCTGTTGTGTGCCGTGAGCCAGCGCGTCCCGAGGCTCTACGTCAGATAATTGAAAATTTCCATCCACTGCATTCGGCATTTTGACTCCAGCTAATTTGACAGCTAATTTGATACCTGCTTGACGCCACACTGTTGAGAGAGTATATAGACCACGGTGACGCGAACCGGCGTTCCACATCCCGCATCGGCCCTCGGCTCCTTCGCTCCTGCGGGCTGGCTGTACTGATTTTGCAGTGAAAGCTCGAAACTGTGAGGTCGTATGAGCCGGATCAGCCCCGAAGCGCAGCGGGGCTTGCATTTCCAGGAATCCAGAGTTTCACCGCAGCGCGAAGATCATGCGATCCACGCGCGTCCTGCCTGGGCATCGCGCGGGGGCTGGGATTTCTGGGTCGTGCGTGCGTTTCTCGTCGCATGCACGGGTGCCGTGAGCTATACCCTGGGTCCGTTCGGCCTCCGAGGATTTGCCGCGGCTAGTGTGGGATTTTTGATTGCGCTGGTGGTCCTGTTGGCGGAGTTGCGGCTGCGCCGGGCGGCCCTGAGCGGGCTGCTTGGCGGGGTGTTTGGCGCGGTTCTCGGCGTATTCGCCGCCCTGCTCGTGACCCTGGTCATCTCCCGCACGGATGAGCCCGAACCCACCAAATCCTTCCTCGAATTTACCGCACTCTTCGCTTTTGGCTATCTCGGACTCGTCCTTGGCTCAGGCCGAGGCGGGGAATTGCATGTTGACGCTTTGGACGAGTTCCTCGGCAAGAACTCGGCTGCCGCGGGATCTGTGAAGCTTCTGGACACCAGCGTATTGATCGACGGCCGAATCGCCGATATATGCGATGCGCAGTTCCTTGAAGGTGTTCTCGGGGTGCCACAATTCGTGCTGCACGAGCTGCAAATGGTTGCCGACTCATCAGATGCCTTGAAGCGACAGCGCGGACGGCGCGGGCTCGAGGTGCTGCAAAAGATTCAGAAGATGCCACAGGTGGAGGTGCGGATTCTGGAGGAGGATATTCCGCAGGCCAGCGATGTGGATCACAAACTGGTCGAACTGGCGCGGCGCATCGGCGCAAAGATTGTCACCAACGACTTCAATTTGAATAAAGTGGCCACGGTGCAGGGGATTTCAGTACTGAATGTCAATCAGCTCGCGCATGCACTTAAGCCTGCCGTGCTTCCCGGCGAGCCCATGCGCGTTTTGATCCTTCGTGAAGGCAAGGAATCGAACCAGGGCGTGGCCTATCTGGATGACGGCACAATGGTCGTGGTGGATGGTGCGCGCCGGATGATCAACAAGAGTGTCGACGTGATTGTGACCTCCGTCCATCAGACCACGGCGGGCAAAATGATTTTTGGCCGACTGGAAGAGCGGGCGGAGCAACCGGCTAGTGCGTTGCGGCAAGCCGCCGCGGCGGGCCGTGGCGATAGCAATTGTGGCGTGCGCTCTGATGCACCGAGCCGCGTGGAAACATCGGCGCGTATTCCGGAGCAGGGCACTCCGGACCGTCAGACCCGCCCTATCTTTCCTGAGTCCGATGCAAGCTAGTTGACAATACGCATCGGAGCACCGCTGTTCATGCCCTAAAGCTACCTGTTGAAGTGAAGGCCGGCGGCCTGGGATGGCTTGCTACGGCTGGCGGTTTCACGCAACGCCCTGCTTGAGGTACACTCTGAAGTTTGCGAGTCCGCGCCTTGAAGTGTCCGTGCGGAAATGCTCCAAAAATGAGCCGAATCGCTGCCATTCTTCCCGCGGCCGGTCTGGGAACGCGCATGGGCGCGGAAATGCCCAAGCAGTTTCTGGAGCTGGACGGAACGCCGATTGTGATCCTCAGCCTGCGGCGGGTTGCTGCGTGTCCGCAGGTCACGGACATCATTGTGGCGACGCGAACGGATGAAGTGGCGCGCCTCAAAGAGCGGATCGCGCGGGAAAAATTCAAGCAGCCAGTGCGCGTCGTAAAGGGCGGCGATTCGCGGCAAGATTCTGTGGCCGCGGCGCTGCGCGAGGTGGCGAACGACACGGAAATCGTGCTGGTACATGACGCCGTACGGCCCTTCGTGACCACGGAGCAAATTGCGCGAGTGATCGAAGAAGCGCGGCGGTGCGAGGCCGCGATTCTGGGCATCCCGGCGATGGACACGGTCAAGGAAGTAAAGCGCGCCAGTTTGCCGGAGGACGTGGCGTTGATTACGGGCACGGTCCCGCGCGAGCGCGTGGTGCTGGCACAGACGCCGCAGGCGTTTTCTACAAAACTTCTGAAAGAGGCTTTCGCGCGCGCCGAAGCCGATGGGGTGAATGCCTCGGATGAGGCAGGGCTCGTGGAGCGCCTGGGGCACGATGTGCACGTCGTGCTGGGCTCCGAGCGGAATATGAAAATCACCAAGCCTGCGGATATGGAATTGGCGCGCTTCTACCTCGAAGGTGAGCGCCAGAAGGCATGAGCACGCGCTGCGGAATCGGCTACGACCTGCATCGACTGGCGGAGGGCCGCAAACTCATTGTCGGGGGGATTGAGCTGCCGTTTGACAAAGGACCAGCAGGACATTCGGATGGCGATGTGCTGGCGCACGCAGTGTGCGACGCGTTGCTGGGCGCGGCGGGGCTCGGTGACATCGGAACACATTTTCCGGATACCGATCCAAAGTGGAAGGGCGCGAACAGCATGCTCTTCCTGGAACATGCAAAAAAGCTGCTGGATGAGAAACATTTCGCAATCGAGCACGTCGACGCGGTGGTCATTACGGAAAAGCCCAAGCTTGGACCGCATTTCCCGAAGATGCGAGCGGCGCTGGCGAAAGCGTTGAGCGTCGGCGTCGAAAAGATTCATCTCAAAGCCAAGACCAACGAAGGCGTTGATGCGATCGGCCGTGGTGAGGCTATCGCGGCGCATGTGGTCGCTACACTCACTTCCCGCTGAATTGCTAAAGCGTGCTTGTGGGGTGCAGCATTCCTTCGCTTGCGCTCAGGATAAAGCTGCGCCTAGGCTACAATCCTGTTGATGCTTCCTGTCGATCCTTCTGACGCTCCCGTGGCCGCCGCGTGTCCTTTCACTGCCGTCGACGTTTTCGCCATCCTCCGTGAGCGGGGCTGGCTGACGGCGGAGCCTTCGCTTGAACAGCATGCGTGGTGCGAACACGCCGCATCGATGCTCGGAGGGCACGCCACTGACCGCGCTGTTCTGGCTGATCTGCTGGGGTTGGTTTTTCAATACCAGGCGCGCGAGATCATATCCAGGGTAGAGAGCCACGTGGTGCTCTCTCGTTATGCAGCGCGGGAGGTGCTCCGGCAGGTGGCGCTGCTGCTTTTGGATGGAGCGCCCCTGACATCGGAAAGATTCAAGGAGATCGTCACGGCGTTGAAGGACGGCATGGAATTGCGCGGACGCGAGCTGTTTCACCCCATCCGGCTGGCGCTGGCTGGGCGAGCCGGCGAAGGCGAACTCGATCGGGTAATCCTGCTGCTCGACGAGGCTGCCGGGCTTTCTTTCGCTGTGTCCGTAAAATCCGCTCGCGAAAGAATTCTCGAGTTCTGCTCGGCATCGGATTAGCCGTTGCGGCAAATGTGCACGGCTGGCCGCGGCCTAGTGGGGCAGGCAAGAATGCCTGTCCCACGAACTGCCGCTGCTTTCAACTGCAGACACTCATCTGTAAACTGTCTTTTCCATGGACAAACTGACTGGCATTCACGCTGTTAAGGAAGCGCTGGAAGCACGGCGCCCCATTGATCGCATCGCCATTGCGAAGGGACGGCAGGGCACTCGGGTCGAAGAAATCGTGCAGTTGGCCCGCAAGTTGGGCGTTCCGGTGCGGTTCGAAGACCGCGGGCAACTCGACCGGTTGGCCAATTCAAAAGATCACCAGGGAGTGGTGGCGCTGACGGCGGTGCGTGCAGCGGCAACTTTGGAAGACATTCTGGCGCATGCTAATTCCGGCCACGGCCAGTTGGGGCTGATTGTTCTGCTGGATGGGGTCGAAGATCCGCACAATTTGGGTGCGATCATTCGCACGACGCTGGCCGCAGGGGCGCACGGCGTAGCGATTCCCGAACGGCGCGCGGCGGGGCTTACCGATACCGTCGCGCGAGCTTCGGCAGGAGCGCTGGCGCATCTGCCTGTCGCAAAGGTGACCAATCTCGTGCGTACGATGGAGGAATTAAAGGAGGCGGGCTACTGGCTTGTGGGCCTCGATGAGCAGGGGGACAAGAATTATACCGAGGTGGACTACACCTCGCCGGTGGGGATCGTTCTCGGGAGCGAAGGCCAGGGCTTGCACGAGCTGACGCGTAAACGTTGCGATTTCGTTGTTTCGCTGCCGACCACCGGCCCGGTAAAATCCCTCAACGTTTCCGTGGCCGCCGGTGTCGTGTTGTTTGAAGCTATTCGCCAACGGAACGCGCGCCCGCGAGGGAAGTGAGTTCCATCCCGAGTCGACCCGAAATCGCGGTGGCGCTTTCCTATTTGTCGTATTGAATCAGAGAGAAAACATCGACGCCGTTCAGTTTGCTGCGGCCGTTGAGGAAAGTGAGTTCGACGGCGAAGGCGGCGCCTTCGACTGTACCGCCCAGTTGCTGGATGAGTTTGGCGGTCGCGGCGGCGGTGCCACCGGTAGCGAGCAGGTCGTCGCAAATGATCACGCGCTGGCCGGGCTTGACGGCGTCTTCATGGATCTCGAGCGTGTCCGTGCCGTATTCCAGGGCATAGGAAATGCTGGCAGTCTTGGCGGGAAGCTTTTTCGGTTTTCGAACGGGAACAAAACCTGCGCCCAGCCGGTATGCCAAAGCGGGAGCAAAAATGAAGCCGCGCGCCTCGATCCCCGCTACTACATCGATGGTGTGGCCGTTGTAATGCTCGCAGAGCCGGTCGATCAGCGTGTGAAAACCCTGCTTGTCCTTCAGCAGCGTGGTCAGGTCGTAAAAGAGAATGCCCGGCTTCGGATAGTCCGGCACTTCGCGGATCAGCTTCTTCAAATCGTTCATTCGAACGTCCCCCGTTCTCTCGCTTCCCACTTATTCGACTCGTTCAAACGCTAGGATTGATTATGAATGCGCCTTCGTATTGCGGATCCGGAGTCGCGGGTTCTTCCTGCACTGCACTGACGCTCGAGAAGCGTGGTCCGCGCTCGAGCATTGTCCGCAATTCGGCATGCTGCTCCGGCGTAGCAGTAGCGAACACTTCAACGCGGCCGTCCCGCAGATTTCTCACGTAGCCACTTACTTGCAACTTTTCCGCGGCATCTTGTGTGAAGTAGCGGAAACCAACGCCTTGGACCATTCCCGACACGAAGTACCGCTTGGCTTGTTTTGTGTCGCTCACGAATCGTGAAAATTGTAACAGAGGGCTCCAGCTTCTTCTCGGAGTACTACCCCGGTTGTCCTGTTAGGGCGGCACGCTCGGAGTGGGTTAAACTCTGGCCTCGGCAGGGCGCGTTAGGCTGCCCAAAGACGAATGGCGCGCATCCAATTTCCTATGAGCCAGGCCAGACTATTGCAGTCCTACAAACACATCTCATTCGTTTTGCCCACGCTTGTCTTATTTATTCTGGCCGCTATTCAGGGATCGCCGCTGCAGGCGCAGGATGCTCCGCAGGGGCCGATCGCTCCGCCGCCGGAGCATCACGTCACGCGTATCGGAAATGAATCCGAGCCGGAAGCGCCACCGTCGCTCCCCGAGGCTGAAATCGTCAAGCGATTTTCCCAAAAAGAAGACGAGTATATCCTCTCGCGCACGCACTATACCTACAGGAAGACGATTCGAATCCAGGAGTTTGGTACGGACGGGCAGCCTTCGGGGGAATTTGTCGTGGTGACTCAACCGGGCCGCGACGTGGAAGGGAAATTGTTCGAAAAAGTAGTCGAAAAGCCTCGTTCTACCCTCCCGCATCTCTTCCTGAGGTCGGAAGACCTCGAAGGCCTTCAGCGCATTCCCGCGTTCCCGCTCACTTCAAGCCAGCTTGCGAAATACGACCTGAAATACCTGGGCAAGGAGCAAGTGGATGAAATCGACTGCTACATCTTTCAGGCCAAGCCGAAAATGGTCGAACGCATAAAGGCCTATTTCGATGGCATCGTGTGGGTGGACGCGAAATATCTGGAAGTCGTGAAAACATATGGCAAATGGGTTACCGATCAGGGCGACGTACACACGATCGCGGATCTGCCCTTCAGTCTGTTCGAAACCTATCGCGAAAATGTCGACGGAAAATACTGGTTCCCGAGCTATTCCCGCTCGGATGACACGCTGAACCTGAAGGGGCTGGAGATTCCGGTTCGCCTTGTCATCAAGTGGACGGACTTCAAACCCATTCCGGCCGCGCCGCAAGCGCCCGCGCCGTCGACTCCTACAACTTCTCCGAAGCCATAAGCACGGTCGACACCAACCCCAGTCCATCAGCGGAGCAATTTCTTCAGTACGTCCGGCAATTCCCCGATCGAACCGATTAGAAACTCCGGCCGGGCCGCGCGCAGACGCTTTTCCGTGGGAAAAGGACCGAGCACGCCAATCGCGCGGACACCGGCGCGCTTGGCCATCTCCACATCCTGTGGTGCGTCGCCTACATACACGCACGCGGAGGGATCCAGCTCCATCTGCCGCAAAGCCAGGCGCAGCGGTTCCGGATGCGGCTTCTTGCGCAGCGTATCTCCGCTGCAAACGCGCGCCGCGAATAGCCTGTTCAATCGAAACTCGCGCAATTGACGAGTGACACGATCGCGATCACCGCTGGTGACCAGGCCAAGAGCATGAGCGTCACCCAATCTCGCCAGGACCCGGCGCACACCTGCGATCAGCTTCGGCCGGCGCTTTGCATAGTGCACACGCCACGCTCGGTCCGCATCTTCCCAGCGCTTCCGCGGCAACCCCGCAGCGCGATAAACCTGATACCAGTTGGGCGAATAGTTTTTCTCGAGCTCTTCGATCCCCCAAGAGATGTCCATCTCCTTGAACATCGCCAGGTACGCGGATGTATCGGCGTCGTAAGAATTGATGAGTGTGCCATCCCAGTCGAAGAGAACTCCTTCAATGCTGTGCTTTCGTTTCGTGTCCATCGTTCCTCAGAGTAGCAGAAACTTCGTGAACGGCGACCTCTGGAAAATCTGAGAGCTATGGCGGGAACAGCTTCAGGAGCTAGTTCGGAATTGAAGGAATGCGCGAGACTTACGGTCTGAGATAACGGGAAGGAATGCGGTCGTCGCGGTCAAACTGGACATCATCGAAGGCTGCGGCGATGCCATGCCAGCCGGGCATAGCAGCCGTCTCTGTGCGGCACACATGTGCCATGGTAGCAACGACCACGTTTCCGAGGCCCAGGGGTTTGCTTACTAGCACGATCTCAAGCTCGATCGGAGTGCCAACCGACAGCTGCCTGGGGCAGAGAAAATACACCCCCGTCGAGCTGATGTTAAGAGTGACGAGAGTAATCGGAAATTCCTCGGGCACTCCGCCGGAACTCCGAAGACGCAGCGGCAGGTTCAGCGTGGCGCGGGGGTACTCCCGATGTTCTGGATGCACGCCTACGGTGTGCGTTGGCACGCGCAGGAAACGCCGAGGCTGCGTGGGGCCCAGGAGTGGCGCCAGGCGAAGGGCAGGAACACGTGGCGCATCCGCGAGCCGTTGTGGTCCCAGCGCAGCTTCGCGAGTATCCTCGGCTGGTTTGGCAGGCCACGATTCAAATGGAGTTACGCACTTCGTCGCGCTCATCTAGTCCTCAGGGACGCCATTTCATTGTCGCTGGCAACGGCCCAACAAACTGAACTGCCAAACGGACTTTCTGGAATTTCCTCGTCCGCACCGGTGTGGTGCGGAGCGCTAAGATGGCACTAGTAGTGTTCAGCGTCAACCTGTGGAAAACGCCAGAAGTGTCCTAACCTCAAACACTTAGTAATGGTACCGAAACCTGCCCACAACATTCTGTGGATTCCTTCGGAGGACCCTCTACCAATATGGTGCTCGACACGTCTGTCTTTCGCCGCTATTCATAGAAGCGCAAGGTCGGTAGGAAAACCATGTCTACGACGACACTACAGACGCACACCGCGGGAACTCCCGAGCCCCTGCCGCGCACTCCCGCCCGCACGACGACTCTGGTTCTGATGGCTTTCGCTGCCGTGTACGTCGTCTGGGGCTCGACTTATTTGGCGATTCGCATGGGGATCGAATCGTTTCCACCACTGATCCTGGCGGGACTCCGCCACCTTATCGTGGGCCTGTTGCTCTATCCAGTCCTGCGTGGGAAGACTGGGATCAGGCCCACCCCGGAAAACTGGCGCGCAGCCGTCGTCACCGGCGCTCTACTGCTATTTGTCGGCAATGGCGGGGTCAGTTGGGCGGAACAGACTGTGCCCTCTGGCATCGCGGCGCTCCTGGTGGCCACGGTATCACTTTGGCTGGTGATCGTGGACGCGCTCCGCCCGCGGGGCGTGAAGCCCGCTCCCCGGGTGGCTATTGGGCTGCTGATGGGATTTGGGGGGCTCGCGCTACTGGTCGGGCCTGCGCATCTTGGAGGTTCGGAGCGTATCGATCCACGGGGCGCTGCGGTGCTGGTGGGCGCCTCCCTAGCCTGGGCATGTGGTTCGCTTTATTCGAAATACGGCAGGATGCCCACTTCGCCGATGCTCGGCGTGGCCATGCAAAGCTTTGCCGGTGGCGTGATCCTCCTGATCGCTGGCTTGTTTGCCGGAGAATTCCACGCTCTCCACCTTGGCGCGATCTCGCTCCGCTCCTGGCTTGCGCTCGCCTACCTCATCATATTTGGGTCGGGCATCGGCTTTAGCGCGTACATCTATATTCTTCACAAGAGCACCCCGGCGCGCGTGGGAACGTATGCGTTTGTGAATCCCGTCGTGGCGCTTTTCCTGGGCTGGCTGATCGCCGGCGAGACCATCACGCTGCGCACCGTTATTGCCGCTGCGATCATCCTTACGGCGGTCATTCTGGTGATCACCGCGCCGCATCGGACGCCTGCGTAAGTCACGGATCCGGTTCCTGCCCCCGGCGAAGTCTGATCGTTCCGCCTTTTCGCTGGACTTTGCCTTCTTCGCTTTGCCGCACGATTGCGGATAGATTTGCTTTTCAGCCTGCGTTACTTTTAGCTTGTTGAACATGAGCCATACACAAACCAAATTCGTACAGAACATCTCGGCGCACGCAGCCGCGCGGTACTGGCAGGCCACGCTGGCGCGTGACTCCCGGGCCGATGGGAGCTTCGTGCTTGCCGTGCGCTCGACACATATTTATTGCCGTCCTTCGTGTCCCGCACGCCGGCCCCTGCGGCGCAACGTCACTTTTTTCCGTACCCGAGAAGAAGCAGAAGAGCAAGGTTACCGGCCTTGCCTGCGTTGCCGCCCGAATGAGATTGCTGGGTCTGTTGCGTTGGTGCAACGCGCCGCCGGTCATCTCGCCGAGTCGGTCGAAGAGAGCATTCGCCTCGGAGCCCTGGCCAGGACACTTGGGACCACGCAAGCCACACTGCGGCGCGCTTTCCTGCAGGTAACGGGACTGAAGCCACGCGAGCTTGCGGAAGCGTTGCGCATCAAACGGTTCAAGGCAATGCTTCGCGCGGGCAAGAGCGTTACCGATGCGCTGTACGAAACAGGATATGGATCATCAAGCCGGGTCTACGAGCGCAGTAATGCACAACTGGGCATGACGCCGGCGACTTATCGAAAGGGAGGACAGGGTATGGAGATCGGATACACGATTGCGAAATCGCCACTGGGCAGAGTTCTAGTGGCCGCGACGGAACGCGGGGTCTCGGCCGTTTATCTCGGCGACGCGGAGAACACCATGGTCGCCGAACTGCGTGAAGAATATCCACGCGCGGAAATTGCGCCCGCTACGCTTTCGTTTCGGCGCTGGGTGGGGGAGATCGTGGCGCGCATTGAGGGCAAACAGCCTCGAATGGAACTGCCGCTCGATTTGCAGGCGACGGCGTTTCAGCGGCGCGTATGGCAGGAACTGCAGCGCATTCCACCAGGCCGGACGCGCACGTACTCAGAAGTCGCACAGTCCCTCGGCAAGCCCAAGGCGGTTCGGGCCGTTGCAAGAGCTTGCGCCACGAACCCCGTGTCCATCGTGGTACCGTGCCATCGCGTCATTCGGGAGGACGGAGCACTCGCTGGTTATCGCTGGGGGCTCTCACGAAAAGAACGGTTGCTGGAGCGGGAGCGCGCCGCCGGGGATTCTCCAAAAAGAATGAGGGGACAGGGAATCTGAAGCGGAGAGAACTAGGCGTGGGGTTTCACGCGGCTGGCGCTTTTCGGCCAATCTTGCCTAAATTTTGCGTCGCTTATTTTCAGATTCTTCATGGCGTTGATGTAATGAAACAAAAAGTAGTCGCCGGAGCCGGCCTCAAAAAACTTTTGCTGAATCGGGAGCCAGGAAGCCTCATCGATCCACATCTGAATCTTGATGATCTGATTGCGAATCTGGTCTGATTTGGGCGTCAACTCCAGAACCACGGTCTTCTTGTGATCGAGCTCTTCTTCGCCAACGACAGAGACCAAATAGCTTTTCTTGATATTGTCGCTCTTTGTCCCGAAGCCGAGAAGAACGTATTGGTCGACCATCGAACGGTTCTTGCCGAGGTCGAATTCTTCCACGCGATTGATCTTCGGGTTGTAGACAAAGAGAGAATCTCCGGTTCGCAGAATCGTGCGCAAATCAGGTTTCGCGATTTCGATTCGCATTTTTTCATCGCGCCGCACGAAAATGTGGCCCGTTTCCGTGGAAGTATCTTTCACGACTGCCGTGTACTTGATGTGCTCGATGTCAGCGGTCAGCGTGTGAAAATCCTGCGCGGACTTGTCCATCATGGCCAGGACGCCTTCGATGGTCCAATTTGCGGATGTCTCGACAGCGCGCGTTCGAAGCCCCCCCGCGACGGAGAACAGACTAACCAGCAGGAAAAGAAGAAAAGGTAGACGTCTCAAACGTGGCCTCTATCCACTAAAGATGCGGCAGTTTAAACAAACCCTCGGAATCCTAACATATACAAAGAGATGCGCGAACGCGCCTCAAGGATATCCGGAAACAAGTCTTGCTCCCGGTCGGAACGGCGCTAATGGTGAATTTCCACCTGGTAGGCAATCACCGCGCCCTGGTCATCACGCAGTGGTTCGATTTTGGCGATCGAGAAATTCCCGCTGTGCAGCTCGGGCAGCGCCTCCTGCAAGGCGGTGTGCAGGTCGTTCTGAAGAGCGAGCTTTGTCGGCGGGGCCAAGATGCGGGTATCCACGCGATACGTCAGCCGGTTTCCCTCTTTCGAAATAAACTGGACCTGTCCCGGTGTGACCGGCGCGCCGCTTTGCGGTTTATCGTGGAACCAGTTCCGTGGCATGAGAAGCACGAAGACCAGAATCAGGATGACCGCGACGTCATATTGCCACGTGCCGCGCTCGTAGGACCAGAAAAACGTCCGGGCAAGAATTTGGCCAAGGCTCGCCATGTCAATCCGCCGGCACCCCGTCGACGATAACTCCATCGCGCATGTGAACCACGCGGTCAAAATAAGTCGTTGCTTCCGGATTATGCGTGATCATCACGATGGTCTGGCCCAGATCTTTGTTCAGTTGCCGCAGCATCTGCAGCACGATTTCCGAGTTTTTCGAATCCAGGTTTCCGGTGGGCTCGTCGGCGAGGAGAATCTTCGGCTCATTGATGATCGCTCGCGCGATGGCCACGCGCTGCTGCTCGCCGCCGGAGAGTTCCGAGGGTTTGTGATGAAGGCGTCCCGCCAGTCCAAGCATCTGCGTTACGACATCGAAGCGGTGCGGGTCGAATCCGTCGCCATGAATAAACTGCGCAATGGCGATATTGCCTTTGGCCGTCAGCGTGGGGAGCAGATTGAATCGCTGAAAAACAAAGCCGATTTTGTGGCGGCGCAATTTGGTGCGCGCGCCGTCGCTCAATTCGGTAAGGTCATTCCCGTCGACCAGCACCTTGCCACGCGAAGCTTGCGCCAGGCCGCCGATCACATACAGCAGAGAAGACTTGCCGCAGCCGGAAGGACCCATTACCGCAACCGATTCTCCCGGTTGAACCTCGAAATTCACGCCGCGCAAGGCCGGCACTTCCACTTTGCCCGCGCGGTAAAGCTTCCACAGATTCTCTGTCCTGAGTATCGGCTCCACGGTCTTTTTGCCCTGGAAAATCAGCCCTGCAGGTCCCCGTATTGTAGCTGCGATTCCCATTCGTGCCTAGCCATCCCGCCCGCTTCGCTGTCCTTTCCTCTCTTCTTCATCTGCCTTCTAAGCGCGTTCCGCGCCCAATGCTTTGTGTCCTAGTCGTGCGACAATGCTTCAACCGCATCTTTGCGGCTCGCTAGCCACGCCGGATAGCTCGCGCCGAACAGCGCGCCCAGGAGCGCGATGCCGGCCGCGCGAAGAATCCATCCCGAAGTGATTAGAATGGTCAGGGTCGGGAATTTCCAGAGAAATCCGGCCCGCACCAAATAGCTCAGTCCGATACCTGCACCTATTCCGAGCAAACAGAGCGCCGCGGATTCCGAGAGCAGTGCCCGGATGACGAACAAGTGATTAGCGCCGAGCGACTTCAGAACGCCGATGTCCCTGGTGCGTTCGATCACGGTGGTGTATATGGTGAGAAAAATGACCAGCAGCCCGATGGAGATGGCCAGCAGGATCATTGCATTGATGAAGGCCTCCAGGCCTGGGATATTTGTCGAGGTCATCAGGGATAGATAGTCCTTGAGCGGCCGAACGGTGTAGCCGGGAAGGACGTGGCGCATATTTTCCATGACGTCCTCGGTGTGCTCGGGGCGCGTGCACTTCACAAAGAAGATGGTGGCCTTGTCCCGCGCGCCAACCAATTCCTGGAGCATTGCCAGAGGCACAAAAAGCCGAGAACCCTTTCCATGCTCGACGATCCCTGCAACATGCCAATCGTGATCGAAGATGCGGTAGGTCTCACCCGGCTGTATCTTTTTCGTTTTTGCGGCAATGTCATCGACGAGAATGTCGTCCGGACCTTCCAAGTCGTGCCCCTGAATGAAAACAAATCCGCCTGAGACGGCTCGAAAGCTATCTTGATCTATTCCGTAAACGATTTCCACGCCTGACGTGTTGAACTGAAAGAGCACGGGGGCCACAGATTGCACGTACTTCAATTCCGCGAGCTTGTCGCCGATTTTGATGGGCATTGGCGCGCTCCCAAAGGCGAACAGGAAAGACGCGGATGGCGGCTGCAGCATGATATCTGCCCCGATGCCTTCAATGCGCCTGGCCGTCTCAGTCAGTAAGCCACTGGTCAGCCCGACGATCAGAACAACGAGCGCGACCTCCACCGCGATTCCCATAGCGCCAATCAGTGTGCGCAGCGGGCGGTGCAGCAGATTGCGGACGACCAGCTCACCCATCATGGCTGTTTGTTCTCCGTGGGTTCGCCGACGGGCACCAACTCCATTCCCGCTGGTTGCTCGAGCTTGAATCGCTCGGCGGGGATCTCTTCGTTTAAACTGACCTTCGTGACCTGCAAGTCGAGCTTGTAGTCATCGTGCGGCCTCTCGATGCGAATCACGCGCGGAAACGAGTCCGTGCCATTTGAAGGCGAGGCTGGAGCACTCTGCCCTGCGGCACTATCCGGAGGCTGCCAGTCAGCCAGCCGAACATCCGAAAATAGAAGGCCTTTTGGGCCGAAAGTTTGCATGCGCGCGACCTGCAGGTCCGCGCGATCAAACCAGATTTCCCGCAGAACTTCTACTTGATAGCCGCCGCGCAGAACGGTCA
>Ga0066710_100003250_pt1 | contig 13735 bp, 12 predicted proteins | sample GraSoiAngelo_159_FD_79666 | JGI IMG/M metagenome (GOLD analysis project Ga0066710, IMG submission 79666) | Grasslands soil microbial communities from the Angelo Coastal Reserve, California, USA - 14_1009_16_40cm | ecosystem: Environmental > Terrestrial > Soil > Grasslands | place: USA...
GGGAGCTTCGGATTTGAGGTTGCTATGACAACGACAGCGACGAAACTGTTCGGCATCGATGGATGCCGCGGTGGGTGGGTTATCGCAAAGAGCGAAGAAGATTCGAGAGCGGTCACTTTTGAGGTTGCAAACAATCTTGAATCTCTGTTCTCCCAATCCAGCCGCGGAGGCTTTGTTATCGCGATCGATATTCCGATTGGGTTGTCCGAAGATTCCGCGCGAGCATGTGATCAAGAGGCAAGAAAATTCCTCGGTTCCAAGGGAAGCAGCGTTTTTCCTGTCCCCTGCCGCCCGGCGCTGCAGGCTGCTGCGCCCGGCCGGTATCGGGAAGCATGTAATCTCAATTTCCAGGCTTCCGGAAGAAGGCTATCCAAGCAGTCGCACGCGATCCTGCCAAAGATTGCTCACGTCGATGCGCTCATGAAGCCGGCGATGCAAGAATGGATTCGCGAAGCACATCCTGAACTGGCATTCGCCACGATGAACCACTGCCATTTCGTCTCGCTGAACAAGCGGACCATTGAAGGACAGCGGAAGCGCTTGCAGCTTCTTCGTAACGCCGGTCTAGCGATCACCGCGACCGATCTGGTTGCTGAGCGCCTGCGTTTGGGCCGCGCGAACGTAAAACCGGACGACTTGCTTGACGCGCTGGCATGTCTGACTGTAGCGCGGCGGATCGCGCGTGGACACGCGACACGTTTTCCGCTGGAGAGGCCCGAAGAGCGGGACTGCTGCGGCTTGCGAATGGAAATCTGGGGATGAGTTGGGTGCGACGGCGGTCTAACGCGAATGCCGCAGAATAGCAATCATCATCAGAAGCAGGCCCATCGTCGCCAGCGTGAAGAAAAGCAGCATGCTCCCGCAAATGTTAGCGAATTGCACAAGTCGTCTGACCAGCACCCGTACCTCCTGCTTGGCGGCGCAAGCGTGAATGAATCAATGGAACGAATTGTAGCGGGTCGGTTTCAAACGGAAAATCGGCCTTTCGTCCGTGGGCCGAAAGTGCTAGTGGTTCGAACTGAAGCGGCGGTCTATGACGTCTATGACCGCCGGCGATTTCCTAAACCGCTGAACTGCCGGCAAATCCGTACATGAATGGTCAAATTCGATCTCAGATCCACCCCGGCATGAGAGTGCGTGTCGTGGAGAAGCAGAATCAGCGCACGGGGAAACTGACCGAAGGAATCGTGCAAAAGATTCTTACGAACTCACCTCACCACCCGCACGGCGTCAAAGTCATGCTTGAAAGCGGCGTCGTTGGGCGTGTCAAGGAAATCGTTTCCGGAACATGAGAAAATACAAAGAAAAATTTTCGAGGTTGCGCGGCATAAGTCTTCATCGCAGCCTCTCGCTGTCTGTCACCGCTCTCGCGATTCTTGCTCTGGGGGCGGCGGTTTCGCTTGTGGTGCTCACGACCTATCTGCACCGTGTGACGGTGGACCTCGAGGCCGGTCTGCACAGTGTCCGTCTCGCCGAGGAGATGCGGATCGACCTCCTCACGTACGTACCTACGCGTGATTCAGGCATCAGAACCAGCCTCGAGCAGGATCTGCGCGGAAAGTTATCCCAGGCCCGGCAGTACGTGGGTACGCCTGAAGAAGATCGGGCACTGGCCGACGCATCCCAGTTTATCGAGGCTTATTTTTCAAAAACACGCAAAGCTCCGGCGGCAGAAGCCAGCAGCGTCCTGGAGGGTTCATTCTCCGCAATCAACCGGTTCGTGGATGTAAACGTTCAGCAGGCAGAGACATCGTTGCGTGAATCGGAGCGATGGGATGACCTTGGAGACAAGATCGGCCTTGGCGTTGGCGGCGCTCTTGTCTTTGGTGTTACGGTCATACTGATCTGGCTCCGGCTGTTTGCGTTCGGTCCCGTCTTCGAGATTCGCGACGCGATAAAGGCGTTTGCAACCGGCTCCAGGCGCGCACGCGCTCCGGAACATGGACCCGAGGAACTGCGAAGCATCGCCGCTCAATTCAACGATATGGCCGACGCGCTTGCGCGCCAGCACGAGAATCAACTCGCCTTCATCGCAGCGGTTGCGCACGATCTTCGGAATCCGCTTAACGCCCTGACGGCATCCGCGGATATCTTGTCATTTCAGGAGACAATCCCGCCCGACAAACTGCCGGATCTGATGTCGGTCATCAAGCGGCAGATCCACCGACTGGATCGCCTGGTGGGTGATCTTCTGGACGGCTCCAGGATCGAAGCAGGGCATCTTGAATTGCGGATTGAAAAATGCGACGGCCGGACAATCGCCAAGGATGCATTTGATTTGTTCAGCTCGACATCGAGAGAACATCAGTTCACGTTGAATCTGCCCGACTCGCCGGTCGCGATTTGCTGCGATCCGCTCCGCATCGAACAAGTACTGAACAATCTCATCAGCAATGCCGTCAAATATTCACCCCGGGGAGGCAAAATCGAGCTCACTCTGGAACAATCCGAAGATCATGAGGTGCTTTTTCAGGTTACAGACCAGGGGTTGGGGATTCCCGAAGCGGAACTGCCTTATATTTTTGAGCCTTTCCGGCGCATACAAGTATCAAAGGAAGAAATTCCAGGCGTTGGATTAGGGTTGTCCGTTGCCCAGCGTATTGTGCAGGCGCACGGTGGACGCATCCGGGCGCAGAGCAAGGTCGGTAAGGGAACGATATTCCGCGTGCATCTTCCAATCTCTCCAAAGTTCACCGATCAGGCTCTTTCCCACTCACGGACCGCCTAAAAACCCAACATGCCGCCGTAAAGTGGCGCCGGTCCTGGGTTTGCCGGCAAGCTGGTGGTATCAGCCGGCGACCTCCTCTTCCGGATCTACGCCAATTGGACCGGCCCACTACGGCGAATTTCTGGCAAGGAATTTTTATCGTTGTAATGAAAATAGATTCCTAAAAAATTTGAAATCACCATTGACTCGAGTACGGACTTCTGTCAAAGTACGCCTCGGTCGTTGTGATTCATGCAACTTTGAACACCGGCAGAAGTCGACGGATGGGGTCTAACAGCTTTGTTTGTCGAAGTAGGAAGCCGGAGCTGGCCGCCGGAAACCAATCCACGGTCAGTGCCCTTGAGAGAAAGACTCAAGGGCTGGTCGCTCCTTCTGGCTGCCGCCTCGGGTCGGGCATCGATTTGAGGTCTTCCGAAAGGGTCGGGTCAAGGAAGCAGGGTTACAGCGACCATTGTCATTTTGGGGACTCTTCAGAAAGGCGTTCCAACGCCTCACCCGTCAAACGAAACACCGTCCAGTCGCTCATCGCCACCGCCCCCAAATTCCTATAGAACCGGACAGCGGATTCATTCCAATCCAAAACCGCCCATTCGAACCTGCCGCATTTTCGCTCGCGCGCCAGCTTTGCTAAATAGACGAGCATGGCGCGCCCGAATCCTTTACCCCGCATCTCGGGAATCACGAAGAGATCCTCCAGGTAAAGACCGGGCTTGCCGCGGAACGTTGAGAAATTCTGGAAAAAGACTGCAAAGGCTACGGGCCTGTCCTGGTAATGGCCGAGCACGACTTCGGCAACCGGCTTCCCAAAGAGGCTCTCACGGAGAAGGTCCTCCGTCACAACGACCTCCGATGAGAGGCGCTCATACTCGGCAAGCTGGCGAATGAACCTGAGAATGAGCGGAATATCGTCTTCCGTCGCCTTCACTATTCGAAAGTCGTTCATAAGCGGAAATAATCAACACCAAGACACGAAGCCATGGGGTGAACTCCCGGGCGTGTGTGAGCGACCCCCTGCCGCTTCGCGGCCGTCCCCCTTTGCAAGGGGACATTACATTCTCCCCCTTGCAAAGGGGGAAAGCTGCCGAAGGCGGCAGGGGAGCGCTCACACACGCCCGTCAGGGGTTCACCCCATGCCTTCATGTCTTGGTGTCTTGGTGTTTGACACTAATCTATGCGGCTACTCCTTATTCCACCGATACGCGCGTACGTTCCTTCGTGGTGGTCGTCTGTTTCGATTCGTAAACCGGGCAACACCAATTTCGGTACTTGGCGACGCGCCCGCGGACGACGTCAAAGAAAATGCCCCGAAGACGGGCGGTGGCCGCCCCGAGTTGACCTGTACCGATAGGACGATGATCGACGCGCGTGATGGCGCTGATCTGGGCGCCAGTCCCACAGAAGAACGCTTCGTCGGCAAGATACAGCTCGGTACGATCGATCTGTCGTTCCTGAACTTCCAATTTCAGTTCGTCGCGAATCAGTTCGATGACGGTTCGCCGCGTGATGCCTTCAAGAACGTTGTCGGTGATCGGCGGCGTGGCAAACACGCCGTTGCGCAACAGAAAGAAATTCGCGGCAGACCCTTCTGAAATGTGCCCGTCGGCATTAAGGACAATGGCGTCATCGAAGCCCGCCCGATGCGCATCCGTCTTCGCGAACGCTGAATTCACGTAGGCGCCCGCAATCTTTCCTCGTGCCGGAATCGTATTGTCGTCGACGCGGCGCCAGGAAGAGATGGTGACGTGCATATCCTCTTCGTTCTTGTTGTACGTACCATACGGAATTACAACGATCGAAACCTCGGAATGTAGATCGTGAAGGCGGACTCCGATTATCTCGTCCGCGTCAAAGGCCAGAGGACGGATGTACAGATCTTCTTTGTGCCCTTCAGCCCGAATAAGGTCGATTAATCCCTTTAGCAGTTCTTCACTCGAGACCGGCAGCTCCATGCACATCAGCTTTGCGGATTGCAGAAAGCGACGAAAATGATCGTTCGGCCTGAAAACGAATAGCTGCTTCTCGTCGGCGTTCCAATAAGCTCGAAGACCGCCGAATACGGCGGTTCCGTAGTTTAAGGCGTGCGTGAGAACGCCGAATTTCACGTCGGAATAAGGAACGACGCGGCCTCTGAAGAACACGTAATTTGGCAGTGACACGGGATTTCACCTCGATTTGAAAGTGAAGCTCAGTCTATCACACGGACAGGCTCGACGCCGGGTCTGGACTCGATCTGAAAGGCCAGAACGCTGACCAGTCCGACAGACATTGCCGCAAAATAGAAAGGCATCCCGTGGCTAACCCGCTGAAATAGCGTCGTTGAAATCACAGGGGCCACGACCCGGGATACGCCGGCAAACGTCTGCGCAATTCCCATGGTCGTTCCCAATTCGAACTTCCCCGAAGCGCGCGACATTAAAGCGGTCGTGGCTGGAAACAAAAGCGCGGTGCCAATCGGGACTAGAGGGACAATGACCGCTAGCGACCAGAGGTTCGGCGCTAATGGATACACAGCCAAACCAACGACGAGGCTTGCCGAGCCTACGCGAATCGACCAGGTTTCTCCAATCCGATCGACGATGGGACCGATCAGGGCCGACCGCATGAGGACCGAGAACAATCCAACGTACAGAAAAACGTATCCGATCGTCTTTTCCGTGATACCAAATTCCGCGCTAAGGTAAAGGGCCAGCACGGATGACAAAGCGGAAAAGGCCAGCATCCCGACCGCATAGATCAGAGTAAGCCGCTGCACAGCGCCCGTAGGATTCCGTAGCACCATCCACACCCCGTGCCAGACGGGTTTTCGTGCCGGGGTTTCCGTGTGAGGCGGCTTGGATTCCGGCAGCCATTTCCAGGCGAAAATCGCGTTGGTGAAGCAAAGCAGAGACGCGAGGACACCCGGCCCTTCTTGTCCCCAGTAAGTGGCAAAGGATCCAATTACCGGGCCCAGCATCGTCCCCACATTTGTTCCCGCAGAAAGCCACCCGAGCGAGCGTGCCCGGTCTTCCGGCGGCACGCTATCGCCGATGTACGCCTGAAGCACCCCGGTCGTTCCTCCGCCAAGACCCTGCACGATCCGGCACAGAAACAGCAACCAGACTGAATTTGCGAAACCGAAAACCGCGAATGCGGCCGCCGACGCGCTGAGGCCGGCCAGAAGCGCCGGACGGCGTCCGTAGCGATCGGAAACCCGCCCCCACAAAGGCGCCGCAACCAACTGCGCCACAAAGAAAGATGAAATGATCATTCCTATTACGGATGGGGCCGCGTGAAGTTTGAGCGCGTAAAAAGGAATGAGCGGAAACACCATCGCTCCGCCGATCATGTCCACTGTAGCGACGGCGATGAGAATAAGCAGTCGGCGGAATCGAGAGTTTGGCTTCGAGTTGTTGCCGGTCATGTGCGAAGGAAATTATACTTGAATACCACCATGTCACTGGACCCCGCGAAGATCAACAAGGCTGTCCGCCATATCCGTGATGCGGATCCCACTATGCGGGAACTTATCCAGAAGGCCGGACCTTTTCGGATGAAGCTTCACCGCGATCGCTTCCAGGCGCTCGTGTATTCGATTATCGCTCAACAGATCTCGGGCAAGGCGGCGAGCTCCATCCGGGCGCGGCTGGCGAATTTCATTCATCCGGAAAGGATCTCGCCCGAGACTCTGGCTCGACTAAGCCGGAAGCAACTGCGCAGTGTTGGAGTGTCCCCTCAGAAGTCCACTTACTTGATCGATCTGGCGGAGCATGTGACGAGCGGCAAACTTCGGCTCGAGCGTATCGGGAGGATGTCTGACGATGAGGTGATTGAGGCCCTGGTTCAGGTCAAAGGAATCGGCGTCTGGACTGCCCAGATGTTTCTCATCTTCTCGCTTGGCCGGCTTGATATTTTTCCTCACCAAGACCTCGGAGTCCGGATGGCGATCCGCAACCTGTATGGGTTGGAGGATCTGCCCGACCGGGAAGTCAGCCATCGAATCGCAACGCCCTGGCGTCCCTATGCCAGCGTTGCCACCTGGTACTGCTGGCGAAGTCTGGATTTGTAGTTGTAAAACACAAAGACACCAAGGCACAAAGACACAAAGAAAGGCCGCATTTGAAAGTTATTTATGCGGCCTTTCTTTGTGTCTTTGTGCCTTGGTGTCTTTGTTTTACATCTGCACGGGGGTGGAAAGCGTGAAGGTTAAGCGAGTCTCCGGACGATAGTGGATCTCCTTGCCTTTGGTTGCGAGCACTGTACCCGTGCCTGCGCCTCCGCCAACAGCCGCGCCAATAGCAGCTCCTTTTCCACCGCCGGCGATAGCACCGATTGCAGCACCCAGGCCGGCGCCGCCCGCGATCATTCCCGCGTCGCGTTTCTTGGTGGATTCAGCGACGGCTGTGAATGGCTTCGTGGAGACTGCAACGCTTTTCCCGTTGTCGCGGATAATTTCAGTTAAAGTCAGCTGAATACTGGCGCGGCCCTTCACGCGCCCCGATTCCTTTACATCGACCACGCGTCCGCGCAGCTTCGTACCCTTCTGGAGGACCGTCTTGCCGTCGTCGATCACCGGTTCAGCCAGGCTGGCGAGGAAATGGTCACCGGCTGAGTTCTTCCTTGTGCTAACTCCATCGATAAGTGCAACCCGAAGGCGCGATCCCGCTGGAATCGTGATCTTCGGCTCAGGCTTTATTATGTCGAACAGCCCTGCGGATTTCTTGCCGGAATCGGCGCTGGTCTCCGAAGGTCCGGCGGTACAGCCGGCCGTACTCGCCAGCCCTACCGCAAACACGAATACGTAAAACATACGCTTCATTTGGAAAACTCCTCTTTCGAAGGCCCTCATTTCTTATTCACTCCCACCAGGAGTTGCATCTGAGCGCCGCTGGAGATCTCGAATTTTTTGCTTTGTGAAATAATCACGCTGTCATTTTTCAGATGCGAAAAAATCTCTACCGACTGTTTGGACCCAGCCCGTGTTGTCCATTCGCCGTGGCCGACCTTAAACAGTTGGCCTGAGGACGACGAGATTCCCAACGTGCTTTCCAGGTTCGCGGCGGTGCTAGGGTTCGCGGCAACGACGGACGGCATGTTCAACAATGCTAGGTTTAGTTCACCGCTCTCACGGTTCGCCGAGTTTGCCGCAATCTTACTGGGCCCAGCCGTCACACCGGGCGGTTCAAAGTCTGGTTCGGGTGATTCGGTTCGTTTAGCCCCGGACGGCGCCTCCAATTGCGTAATGGATTGCAACGCAATCGACACCTCCCGGACGGCTTTGCCCACTGAAGCTGGGGCAAACCACTCAATGCCGATCAACGAACGCGCCTGCGCGGCGTTTTGCTTAGGTTCCAATTTCTTCACAGTGCGGATGACACCCGTAATCGTTGTCCCTCTTTTCAAGACCACGTCTCCATTAGACCGGAGGTCTTCCTTCAGCCTCAGCGCGATTTGATCTCCCGCTTTACTTTCCGTGGGGCTCAATCTCCCTCTCGTCATCTCGGCCGCAACGCGTGTCGCTGACCTTGCCGGTCGGCTGCGGGCTTGGGCCCCCGCGCTAAGTCCCATCCAGTCCAGCACTGCCATCGCTCCGAATGCATATGCGGCGATAGGTCGAAACTCCATAGTTCAGCGTCCTTGTTGAACCAACGTCTAGTAACTGCTTGTAGCAATCGGCCTGCCCAATTTTTCGAGACCCGTAGGGGCGGGAATTTCAGTCCTTTCTGCGGGAAATGGCTGTGGAGCCTCGATTTCAGGCGAGTTTTGAAACCGAGTTCAGGCGCCCAGCCCCATAAACTTTATGGATCATCCGGTGTTAAACTGCATTTCGTGAAAAAAATCCTCGATCTGCCAACACCCTCGCTAGTGCTGGATCTGGAGCGATTTGAAGCCAACCTGGAGAGAATGAACTCTTTTACGCGGTTGCACGGCATCCGGTTGCGTCCGCATGCGAAGACCCACAAGTGCGTCGAAATTGCCCGGCGGCAGCTGGCGGGAGGCGCGATCGGCATTTGTGTCGCGACGCTGGCAGAAGCTGAGGTGATGGTGCGCGGCAGCATTGGGGGACTTCTCATCACGGGCGAGATCGTAGGGGAACCCAAGGTCTCTCGCCTGATTCAATTGGTTTCTCGCGCGCCTGAGACGATGGTCGTTGTCGACAACGCGGGCAACGCCCAAGAACTGCAGCAGGCTGCCGGCTCCGCCGGAGTTCGCATTCCAGTTCTCATCGATTTGGATATCGGCCAGAACCGCACCGGCATTCAGCCCGGAGAGCCGGCGCTGCGCTTAGCCGAAAGCATCACCGGAGCAAAGAACCTCGAACTGAGAGGAATCTGCGCCTATGCAGGACACGTTGCACACGTGAGCGGTTTTGAGAACCGCCGTGCGAGCTCCCGGCACGCGATGGAACTAGCGGTCGCCACGCGCGATGTCCTGCTGAAGAACGGACACAACGCAGAGATCCTGACAGGTGCAAGCACGGGAACCTACAACATCGATTTTGAGATCGAAGGCATGACGGAGCTGCAGTCGGGTTCCTACGTGTTCATGGATGTCGATTACCGGCGAATCGGAGGAAAAAGCGGCGCCGTGTATGAGGACTTCGCCCCGGCGCTGTGCGTGCTGGCAACCGTCATTCATCGCTCGGGCAACAAAGCTGTCGTCGATGCGGGCCTGAAGGCGTTTTCCACGGATCGTCCATTCGGACCAGAACCGCTCGGTCTTAGCGGCGCGAACTATGAGTTTGCGGGCGACGAACACGGACGGCTCGTCCTCGATAATCCCAGCCGCGAGATCAAGCTGGGCGACAAACTGCGATTCATCATCCCGCACTGCGATCCTACAGTGAATCTCTACGATCGATTTTATTGCGTGAAAAGTGACTCGGTGGAGGACGTATGGCCGATTATGGAACGGGCCTCAGGCGCGCCATATTTTTAAGCAGATCCTGCTCTTCTCCTAAGGAATCGCTCAAGAATAAGTTTGCAGAACTGTAGCGGAGCAGTCCCGATCATTCTGTATAACAAATGGGTAACTTCTTGTTTTTTTGACAAAGTTTCGTGCGAGCAATACAAACTCCCCTCCTAAGGGCCTTGCACAAAAAATAGCATGCGAAGCATTCGCACTGTCGTCGGTCATAGACCGCCCCTACAGTGAAAACCGTTCCTCCCTTGAAACTGGCCGCTCCGCGGCTACGGCGCTTAGGAGGGGAGTTTGGGGTTATGTCGATCCTAGTGAAAGGCGCAGCCGAATCTTCAAGCCACAAGGAAGGTTGTTCTTAGGATGCGACAATGTAGCGCTTTTCGATTTCGGCGCGGGTGCGTTTCCGGCTTTCTTCAGCGGTCATGTCAGCCCTCTCGATCCGTTCGGCTTCGAGCGCCAGGTCGGGTCCTTAATGGCCGCCGTTCGGCGCGGGGCAGCGAGCTTCGGAACCAAAACGGATTTTCCGGCGTGTGGCGAAACCACGCCACGGCCTCTCCGGGACTCACGGCGATGCGGCCGAGCCTGGCGGGTGGTTGGCTCACGATTTCGCCGAAGGTTCTCAACGTGGCATCCGGATCGTCGCCGATGGCGATCACAAGATCCATAGAAGATAAGACCGCCTGCGATACGCGTTCCGGTTCGAGCGTGACGATCATCAAACTATACATTTCCCGAGAAACCGGCGGGCCGGCAACCTTCCACGATGAGGGCAACACGTGATGCGCTTCGTCAATAACGATCCAATGCGGCCGTCCGGTGCGCGCGTACAGTTCCTGAATACGGGGCAGCAAAGCCTCAAAGATCGGAGGTCTCTCCTTCAGCGGGACTCCAATCAAATTGACGACAGCGTTCTGTTCTGGTTTTGAGAGAAGATCCAGCACTTCGGAAACGCTGGGCGCACTTCGATCGTCACCCAGGACCACGGCCGCCTGAAATGTCGAGTAATCACCCTCGGGATCGATGATGACGAACTGGTAGGCCTGCTCCTCGAGGCGTTCCAGGAAGCTGGCCGCCAGCGTTGACTTCCCTCCACCCGAACTGCCGGCGATCAACACGTTCATGCCATACGGCCGGATAAGCACGTCGCGCCCATCCGCGCGTTTGCCCAAACTGAGCCGATGGTGCAGACGATCTTCGAGCTGCCTCAGGTCGGATGTAATGAGCGAACGCGCTAATTCGACAATTCCGTCTCCATGGCCTCCTGCTGTTACCCAATCGACACGCCGTTTGAGCGTGTCCAAAGCATTCGCTACGGCAACGGAACATTCGCAAAGGCCGAGAAACGCGTGATCGTTCTCAGCGTCTCCAACACCGACCACGTTATGGCGCGAAAGTCCGAGTTCCAGAAGCGCTGCGTTCAGTCCCGTCGCCTTGTTCACACCGGATGGCAGGATCATGACCGCACCCTTATTGAAGATCACCTGAAGCTCGAGGCCAAGGTCGCGGATGACTTCCACCGCGATCGTTTCACACGGGCGCCATGTAGAGACGATGACCCGGCCGGCAGACACGCGTTGCGTGCTCCGTCGCCTGAGTTCTCGAACAAATGCCTCCGGTGGCGCCTCCGCCAAGGGCGTCTCCTCGCTGGAGGCTGGCCGGTACAGCAGGGCTCCGTTTTCCGCCACGACCCGGTCGAACAATTCCAGTTTAGGAAAGACGCGGATGAGGTCTTCGAGTTCTCGTCCGGTGACGAGAACCAACTTGCGGCCGGACTGCCGAACCTGTTGAAGAGCCTCGATGGTACGCTCGTCAACCCGTCCGTCCGACGCAATGGTTCCGTCGTAATCGCAGGCTAAGGCGTGATACCGCATGAAAACGTCCAGTTTCAAAGGAGGAACTCTCGGCCTCACACCCGTGGCAAGTGCACGTCGGCCATCATGCAGCGCGCGCTGCCGCCGCCAATGCCTTCGAACAGTGGCAGAGGGGATTCCACAATTCGAGCATATTCCTGGATGGCATTTCTTTGATCCGCATGAAGCGCAAGCCAGGCTGCAGTCGATATCGCCAATACGCTGTCGCGGTTTTGGCTTTGGAGCTGCAGAACATTCCCGGCAAAATGCGCGACCTGTTCGCGATCGATGGAAATGATTTCTCGGCCGGTCCCTTTCAAGCTTTCCAGCACGAGGTTGCGCTCGCTCGCATTGGCGATGCACTCGCCACAAAAAAGGGAAAAGCGATCGCCGATACTCAGAATCATATCCGTGTGCAAAATGGCCTGACCGCTCTCCTTCACAGCGTGGAACGTGACGGGTTCATAGCCCAGCAGGTCACACAATTCCTTAAGCACTTCCGGATTCGTGCGCGGCGATATCGCCGCGTAGGCACGACGGCTCACGTGATCAAAAACGACGCTGCCGGTTCCCTCCAGGAAACGGCCGTTGTTCTCGTGATGTGTGAGGTCGGCAATGCGCGATACACGGAAACCGCCGGATTGGAGCTTCTCGATAATATCCCGCCGGCGCTCCGGTCTCCGGCTCGGCGCGAGCATCGGATATAAGACAACAGTGCCGTCGTGATGGAAAGAAACCCAATTGTTCGGGAAGACTGCATCCGGAGTATGCAGGTCTTCCATGTCTTTGAACAGAATGATTTCGACTCCTGCTTCCCTCAATCTGCCCGCAAGCATGTCGAACTCAATACGGGCGCGCCTTTCGATATCCCTGCGGCTGATTTCCGTCGGTTCTCGCTGAAATAGAATCGTGCTTGCCGTCTCCGGGTTGAATCCGAATGAGGCGGGTCTCACCATCACAATCGCGGTAGGCAGTTGCACAGCTATACCTCCAGAAGCATTCGCGCGGGCTCTTCGATCACGTCTTTGATATATTTCAGGAATGTGACGGCTTCGCGGCCGTCGACGATGCGGTGATCATAGGTCAGAGCGAGATACATCATAGGACGAATCACTACCGCGCCATCACGCGCCACCGGACGATCTTCGATGGCGTGAAGACCGAGCACACCGCTCTGCGGAGGATTCACAATTGGAGTTGAAAGCATCGAGCCGTAGATGCCGCCATTGCTGATCGTGAAGGTCCCCCCTTGCAGCTCATCGACCTTGAGCTGGTTGGCCTGGGCACGCTGGCCGAAATCGGCGATCGCTTTCTCGATCTCTGCGAAGCTCATCCTTTCCGCATTGCGCAATACCGGCACAACCAGGCCTTTGCCTCCGCCGACCGCGATGCCGATATCGTAGTAATTGCGATATACGATGTCGTGGCCGCGCACTTCCGCGTTGATCGGTGGGAATCGCTTCAGCGCCTCGATCGAAGCTTTCACGAAGAAGGACATGAAACCGAGCTTGATTCCATACTTCGTTTGAAAGATTTCCCGGTACTGCTTGCGCAGAACCATCACTGCAGACATGTCGACCTGATTGAAGGTGGTGAGAAGTGCGGCCGTCTTTTGCGCTTCGACAAGGCGCTCGGCAATGCGGCGCCGGATTGGGGTCATCGGGACGATTTGCTCTTCGCGACCGGTGGCGGAAACGGCAATGGCCGGTCGTGCTTTGGCATCGAGCGGTTTGGGTTCCTCTAACGCAGGTTGCTCGACGGGAGGTTTGGCCCTCTCCTCGGGCACGTTGCCGGCGCGCTCCACTCTGGCGGTGGAAGAGGGTTTCCCATCGGGCTCCATGTAGCCGATGACATCCCCAACAGTGGCTTTGTCACCCTTATGCTTCAGCATCGCGGTGATGAAACCGGTAGTGGGAGCGGGCAGCTCGACAGTGACTTTTTCGGTTTCGATGACAACGACGGGTTCGTCCCGATCCACAGGCTCGCCCTCCTTTTTCAACCAGTCCCCAATTTCGACTTCCGTTATCGATTCGCCAACCGAAGGCACAACCAATTCAATAGGCATGCTGTTGGTACTCTCTTCGTGCAGAAATTCCTAAATCCGGTCACGTACAGACACAACACAAAGACACAAAGGCACAAAGCCACAAAGAAAGGCCGCATAAATAACATTCAAAAGCGGCCTTTCTTTGTGGCTTTGTGCCTTTGTGTCTTTGTGTTCTGTCCTTGTGGCTCCTTGCATACGAAACCGTAATTCTGA
>Ga0066710_100003251_pt1 | contig 13735 bp, 13 predicted proteins | sample GraSoiAngelo_159_FD_79666 | JGI IMG/M metagenome (GOLD analysis project Ga0066710, IMG submission 79666) | Grasslands soil microbial communities from the Angelo Coastal Reserve, California, USA - 14_1009_16_40cm | ecosystem: Environmental > Terrestrial > Soil > Grasslands | place: USA...
CGGCGCCGCCGAGTCGGCGCTCAGAAGCGGTCGTGGCGCTCGTTCGGTCGGATCGATCGGTCATTTCCGACGGACGCGCGGGCAAGCCCGCACGTCCTGACGGCGGCGCCGCCGAGTCGGCGCCTTAGTTGATCGTGACCGGCGTTCCCAGCGGCATCAGCTGCGCCAGGCGCGCGATCGCCGCGTTCGGCATCCGCACGCAGCCGTGTGAGACCCGGCCCGGGAGGATCTCCGGATGCGCGGTGCCGTGGATGCCGATGAAGCCGCCGCCGGGCCAGTCGGTGAGAACGGCAGAGCGCGCGTTCGTCCCGAACGCGATCGGCCCGTAGATCAGGTCGGAGAAGCCCGTGATCCGCTCGCGTACGTAGAACTCACCGGCGGGTGTCGGCCAGTAGGGCCTGCCGACCCCGACCCGCGTCCGGAAGACCGCCCTCCCCCGCCGGTAGAGCGTCGCGGTGAAGAGGCTCCGGTCGATGACGAGGTGCGTGAAGATCTGGTTGAAGCCGCCGAGCGCGTTGCGCGGCACCCAGCCGGTCGAGCCATTCGGCAACAGCGGCAGGCGGACACGCACCCAGTACTCACCCTTGTCGTTGATCTGACCGGTGAGGGTCAGCGCGATGTTCTGGGTCTGCTCCGGGGTGAGCGGCCGCAAGCGGGTGATCACCCGCGCGCTCGCGCTCGGTCGCGCGCGCACGGCCACGACCCGCAGGACGGACGCCCAGCGCGACATCCCCTTCGCCCCGTCCAGCGGGAACGGCTCGCCCGGCAAGCCCGGCGCCGAGGGCTGCACGAAGACGAGGAAGCTGCGCGGTGGCGCGAAGATCTGCGGTAGCTCGCGGCTCTGGGCCGTGAACGTGAAGACATGCTCTCCGACCTGAGCAGCGGTCGGCGTCCACCTCAGGGTCGCTACTCCGGGCCTGCCGTAGCCCGCCGTGAAGCTCGCACCGGGAGGGAGGCGGCGCCTCCCGACCAAAACGAGCTGTGGCTGCGTGCTGGCGGCGGCGAGGTTGAGCGTGAACGGCGAATCGGCCGAGACAGTGAAAGCCGTCCCGTCCCGCGGCGTCGGCGCCTGCCACGACAGCGTGAGCTGTGGACCGCGAGCGGCCCCGGCGCCCGCCGCAACGGCGAGGGCCGCGATCGTCGCCAGCGCAACTCCGTTTCGCTTACTCATGAGCTCCTCACAGTGTGCCTACGCAACGGGGCGGCCTCGCGACCGCCCCGTTCGGATCCGCACCCTTTTCTCGCGGGTTCAGCCGGTGAAAGGCGGCCTGCGGAAGCGCACGCCTCTCGCCTTCTTCTTGTGCTTCTTCTTCTTCTTCTTCGCCTTCGGCTTGCCGTACTGGTCACGCGACGCGGACTGTGCCCTGTGAAGGACGGTCACGCCCTGCGCATGCACGACGCGGCTCGCCTTCTGCACAGCCTGGCTGGTCGCAGTCGCTGCGTACCCGAGCCCGCCGACCGAGGCCAGCGCGGCGAGCACACCAGCTGCAAGCGCGCCGGCAAATGCGACTCGGAACGAGCCGACCCGCGAGCGGCGGCCGTCCTCGCGGACGCGCGCCTCGAGCCTGTGGATGAGCTCGCGACTGGGCTCGGGGCGGTTTGCCCTGAGCTCGGTCTCGAGATCCAGGCCCTCTCGCTTCTTTCGCCAAGAACGCATCAGTTGGAATCCTCCCGCCTTGGATTTCGTACTTGCACCCCTACTACTGCTGAACCCGGGATTTCCTTACACCCGGCTCCTCACCCTCGAAATGGATCCTCAGGCGGGCAAGGGAGCGGTGGAGAGCGACCTCGACCGCGTTCGTCTTCGACCCCTGCAGCTCGGCGATCTGGCGGGCCGTCAGGTCGGCCCCGTACCTGAGCGCGATCAGCTCTCGATCCCGCTCCTCCAGGCGTCCGACCGCGCTCGAGAGGGCTATTCGCCGAAGTGCGTCGTCTTCGAGATCGCGGTGGTCGACTGCCTCCAGCTGCTCGGAGGAGATCTCGAGCGTCGGCGGCCGCCCCTCGATGCAGCGACGGGCGATCCCGATCAGCCACGCGACCGGTTCTCCCTTCCCGGAGTCGTAGCTCTTCTTGTAGCGGAGCGCGCGCTCGAACGTCTCGCTCGTGATGTCTTCTGCGTCGGGCCCGTCACCGATCCGGTAGGCGACGTAGGCGTACACCCGCCTGATCAGCGGCTCCGGATTGGCCAGGGGGTCAACGCGCAGCACTGCCAGCTCCCTCGAGATTGGACCGGTAGTACGGGTTGAGCCGCGCCGCCTCGTTGAGGGCCTGCTCTGCCGCGCGCCCGTCGCTGACCGCGGAGAGGTCGTACCAGAGCATCCAGTCGCGGCGGTTCTTCGAGATCGCCTTCAGGTAGCTCGCGCGGGCCGCGGCGGTGTCGCCCTGGGCCGCCTGTGTGTCACCGAGCTGCCGCCACGGATCGGGCGACCAGCGCCACCAACGCGCGGCCTTGCGCGCCTGCGAGCCGGCCTCGCCGTAGCGGCCCTTGATGAGCGCGTCGTCGCTCGCGGACAACGCGCTCGCGCCGACCACACCGACGAACGCGACGACGATCAGGGCGAGCGCAACCGCGGCCCCGGCGCCGCGGATCCTCGGCGACAGGAGCGGCGGCCCCTCGCGGCGGTCGGCTGCGGCCAGCAGGGCGGCTCCGCAGACGAGCGCCACCAGCGTGATGACGCTCATCTCCCAATCCCAGTCGACCGCCGCATGGACGAGGTACGCGACGTACGCGGCCAGGGCGAGCGGAACGAGTGGGTGTGCGCGGCCGGCGATGCCGGCGGCGAGGGGCGCACCGAGGGCGAGCAGGAGCAGCACGAGCCCGACCGGGCCGAGCTCGGCCAGAACCTCGAGGTAGAGATTGTGAGCGTCCCGCACCTTGAGCTGGATCTGCCGGTGCTTGAGCCAGTACTGCTCGTACGTGCCGGGCCCGGACCCGAGGACGGCGTTCGCCTTGTAATCCTGCCAGGCCGCCTTCCACAGCTCCGAGCGGTGGCTTCCCGAGAACGTGAACAGCCGCTTGTTGAGGTTGACGGGGCTCGTCGTGCTCGTGGTGGTCGTCGTGAACGAGTCGTATCCCTTGCGGGCGAGCGCGACCGGCCCGCCGTAGCGAACGAACACCCCGAGCACGGCCGCGAGCGCGATCAGCGCAAGGGCCGCGCCAAAGGCAAGGCGGACTCTTGAGCTCGGCACGACACGCCGCTCGGCGAGCGCGAGGCCGACCGCGACCACCGCCTCCGCCGCCACGAGCAGCAGCACGTAGAGCGCGAGCCGGTGTCCGTCGTGCGTCGCGGAAGCGAGCGGCGCATCCGTCCGCGTCAGCGCATGCTCGTGCGAGGAGACGACGACGGCGATAGCGGGAGCCGGAGCGAGTACGAGCGCGGTCACGAGCACCTGAAGCCGCCGCGGGTCGACGGCGACGGCGACGGCCAGTCCGACCGCGGCTGCGATCCACGCGCCTCGGCCAAACGTGAAGTAGACGGTCGCGAACAGGACGGGCAGCGTCGCCGCGGCCAGGGCGCGCCCGGCGATGCTGCGGCCGCGGGCCGCGAAGCCGAGCGCGAGGAGCGCGCCGATCGCCGCAAAGATGCCGAGCGCGTTCCAGTAGGTCAACGGCTCCTCGAGCCGGTAGCTCGCGACGGGGTCGAAGACGCCAAGCCGCTCGGGGAACAAGCGGGTTGCGAGGCCGTACCCCGAGGCGAGGAAGATCGCGACGAGAGTTCCCGCGAGCACCCACGGAATCGTCGGCCGGCGAACGAGGAGCACGAGCGCGCCGAGAGCGGCGACGTAGAGGAGCACCCGCTGCCCCTCGAGCACTGTCCCCGGGCTGTTGTCCGTCCAGAGCAGCGCAAGCCACGTCCAAGCGCCGAAGCCCACGAGCCCGCCGAAGGAGGCGAGAGCAAGCGTCGAGGGACGCACGGCATCGGCGACGACGAGGTACCCGGCGACGAGCGTGAGCGCCACGAGCGCACCCCACCCCCACGCGGTCGGGAAGTAGCCGCCGCTCGAGAACGCGATCAGCGCCAGCGAGATCGCCACGCCGAGGCCGAGGGCGACGCGATATAGCTCCCAGCGCACCCGGGGAGCCGCCGCGGTCATCTCAGTCAGATCGGCACCTCAGTCAGAGGGTAGTCGCGTTTGCGGCCGATGCCGTGGAACGGCGAGGGGCCGGGTTGGCCGGCCGCTCGCACGATGCTCACGTTCGTGCGCTAAGGCCGGAGCGGCTGGCAGTTGGGGCAGTACCAGGTTCCGCGACCGGCGACACGCGTCTTCTCGATCGGGGTGCCGCACCGGAGACACGGCTCGTCGGCGCGACCGTAGACGCGGAACTCGTGCTGCATCCCCCCTTCGACTCCGTCGGCTCCTCGATAGTCGCGCAGGGTCGCGCCCTGGCGGGCGATACCGAGGCGGAGCGCGCGCCGGATGCCGCGAACCAGCGCGCTCAACTCGCCGGCGCCGAGGGCTTGGCCGGCGCGCAGTGGATGCAGGCGCGCCCACCACAATGCCTCGTCTGCGTAGATGTTCCCGACGCCGGCGAACAGCCGCTGGTCGAGCAGGAGCGCCTTCAGCGGCGCCCGCCGCCCCGCCAACCGGTCCGCGAGCGACCTCGCGTTGAGCGAGCGCCCGAGCGGCTCTGCCCCGATGCGCGATGCCAGGTAATGCTCGAGCTCACCCGGCTCGAGCAGGAGCCATGTGCCGAAACGACGGACGTCGCGATAGGCGATGTCCGAGCCGTTGTCTAATCTGACGACAGCTCTCCGGTACGGATCCTCGGCCGAGTTTCCGTTCCGATGGTGCTGCAGGCTCCCCGTCATCCGGAGGTGAATCAGGAGAACCCGTCCAGTTTCGAAACGAACAACCAAATACTTCCCGCGCCGCTCGAGTGCCTCGACCGTCTCCCCTTCGAGCTCGGCCGCGACCTCCCGTGGCTCGTGTGGGCGCGTCAGACGCGGGTCTGCGATCTCGACTCGCTCGAAGGTGCGTCCGACGAGCACCGGCTCGAGCCCGGTTCGGATCGTCTCGACCTCTGGCAGCTCAGGCACGCTCGCAGCGTAACGATGCGCCTTGCGTGCTAGACGAGCGTCTCGAGGACGATCGGCCGCGGCGGTTGCGGCTCGCCCGTGATCGTGACGAGCTCGCGTATCCGCTCAGCTGCTCGCCTCGCAGACTCCTTGTCGCGGGCGTGAATCTCGGCCAGCGGCTGGCCGGGCGCGAGGGCATCGCCCCGCTTCGCGAAGCAGCGGATGCCGACCGCATGGTCGATCGCGTCGTCCTTCGTGCGGCGACCCGCCCCGAGCTCGAGCGCCACCCGGCCGAGACCCAGGGCGGAGATCTCGGCGACGAAGCCCTCGTCGTCCGCTGCCAGCTCGTGCACCACCGGCGCGGTCGGCAGCGCTTCGGGTGCGGGATCGCCACCCTGGGCCTCGATCCACCGGCTGAACGTCGCGAGCGCCGAGCCGTCGTCCAGCACTTGTTCAGCACGCCGAGTCCCCTCCTCGGCGTCGATCCCGAGGTCGGAGAGCGCCAGGAGCCGGCCGGTCGCCTGCACGGCGAGCGAGAAGAGATCGGGAGGAGTGTCTTCGCCTGCGAGCATTCGTCGGACTTCGTCGACCTCGAGCGCGTTGCCGATCGCCCAGCCGAGCGGCTGGTCCATATCGGTCAGGAGGCAGACGACTTCTCGTCCGGCTCCACGACCGAGCTCGAGCATCGCCTCGGCGAGCATGCGCGCGTCGGCGAGTGACTTCATGAAGGCGCCGTCGCCGACCTTCACGTCGAGGACGATCCCCTCGGCGCCGGCGGCGATCTTCTTCGACATGATGCTCGCCGCGATCAGCGGGATGCTGTCGACCGTGGCGGTCACGTCGCGAAGCGCGTAGAGGCGCTTGTCGGCCGGCACCAGGTCCGACGACTGCCCGATGATCGCGACGCCGACCGCGCGCACCAGCTCGATGAACTCCTCGTTCGAGAGCTCGACCCGGAAGCCGGGGATCGATTCGAGCTTGTCGAGCGTGCCGCCGGTGTGACCGAGCCCGCGGCCGCTCATCTTCCCGAACGGCACTCCGCACGCCGCGACAAGCGGCCCAACGACGAGCGAGGTCTTGTCGCCGACCCCGCCGGTCGAATGCTTGTCGACGACCGCGCGGCCGAGCTCCGCCCGAAGATCGAGCGTCGAGCCGCTGTGGACGAACGCTTCGGTGAGCGCGAGCGTCTCCAGGGCCGTGAGCCCCCGGAAGTAGACGGCCATGCAGAAGGCGGCGAGCTGGTAGTCGGGAATCTCGCCGCTCGCGTGGCCCAGCACGAGCTCCCTGATCTCCTCGGGCGTCAGCTCTCCGCCGTTGCGCTTGCGCTCGATGAGCTCTGCGGGCAGGATCACCGGGCGCGAACGACCCCTCGAGGGCTCACTGCTCGACGATCGGCTGACCGGGGATCCCCCGGCGCGGAGCCTTCCCTCCGAGCCAGGCGTTGATCGTCGCGCCGACGTCGGCGAACTCACCCTCATGGATCCGGCCCGCTGCGTTCTTGCCCTCGACGTAGGCGAGGAGCAGAGCGTGCTCGCGGGAGTGGTCCGTGGACGGGGTTGTCGGGTCGCAGCCGTGGTCGGAGGTGAGGATGAGCAGGTCGCCTGGCTGAAGCGCTGCGAGCAGGTCCGGCAGCCGCCGATCGAAGTCCTGAAGGCAGCGGTGGAAGTTGACCGGATCGTTGCGGTGGCCCCAGAGCATGTCGGTCTCGACGAGATTTGTGAACACGAGGCCCTCGTCGAGCTCACGCAGGAGCTGCTCGGTCTGGTTGATCCCTTCCACGTTCGACCTCGTCGGGTGCGATTCGTCGATGTCGTAGCCGGCGAAGATGTCCCTGATCTTGCCGACGCCGTACACCCGCTGTCCGGCCTCACGGACGAGGGTCAGGTAGTTCGGCTGTTTCGGCTTCAGCGACCAGTCGTGCCGGTCCGGCGTGCGCTCGTAGTTCCCGGGCTCGCCGGTGAACGGCCGGGCGATGACGCGACCGACGGCGTGCTTGCCGGTCAGGATCTCGCGTGCGATCTCGGAAGCCCTGTACAGCTCGTCCAGCGGGATCGTGTCGACGTGAGCTGCGATCTGGAAGACGGAGTCGGCGGAGGTGTAGACGATCCACTTGCCCGTTCGCTGGTGCTCCTCGCCGAGCTCCTCGATGATCTCGGTGCCCGAAGCCGGCTTGTTGCCGAGCACGCCGCGGCCCGTCCGGTGCATGAAGGGGTCGATTACCTCGAACGGGAAGCCGTGCGGGTACGTCGGCATCGGCTGCTCGGTGACGACGCCCATCAGCTCCCAGTGGCCGCTCGTCGTGTCCTTTCCCTTCGAGCGCTCGACGAGTCGGCCGGCGACCGCGGGCGCCCCCGGCTGGGGCGGACAACCCTCGAGCGGCTCGACGTTCCCGAGCCCAAAGGCTTCGAGATTGGGCAGGTCGAGCCCGCCGACCACGCGCGCGACGTTGCCGAGGGTGTCGGACCCCTCGTCGCCGAACGCTGCGGCATCAGGCAGCGCGCCCGCGCCCACAGCGTCCAGCACGATCACGCACGCGCGGGACATGGGGCTATTCTAGGTCGGTGATGGATACCGTCCTCGGGCTGATCGGGCTTATCGTCTTCGTCGTCGGCGTCGTCGCGTTCGCGGCCGGGGTGACCTGGTTCGTGGTGAAGATCTTTCCTTCCGGCACGAAGAAGAAGCCGGAAGCACAGGCCTCGTAGCCCTCAGACCGGCGACAGAGGCAGCACGTCCTCGAGCGGCGCGTAGTCGAGCCCGTGGGCTTCGGCGACGGCTTCGTAGGTCACCTTGCCGTGGAGAACGTTGACGCCGTGGGCCAGCGCTGTGTCGCGGGCGACGGCCTCCGCAAGGCCGTGCTCGGCGATCTCCTCGACGTAGGGTAGCGTCGCGTTCGTCAGCGCCTTCGTGGCGGTGATCGGCACGGCTCCGGGCATGTTCGTGACGCAGTAGTGCGTCACGCCCTCGACGACGTAGACGGGCTCGGAGTGCGTGGTCGGCCGTGACGTCTCGAAGCAACCGCCTTGGTCGATCGCAACATCGGCGACCACGGAGCCGTGCTTCATGCCGGCGACCATGTCGCGCGTGACGAGCTTCGGAGCGAGGGCGCCGGGGATCAGCACGGCTCCGATGACGACATCGGCCTCGGCCACGGACTCCTCGACCTGGAGGCTCGACGACATGAGAAGCGTCACCCTCGCGCCGAGCACTTCTTCGAGGTGTCGCATGCGGTCGATCGAGCGCTCGATGATCGTCACGCTCGCGCCGAGGCCGAGTGCGATCACGGCCGCGTTGTAACCGACCATGCCGCCGCCGATGACGACGACCTGGCCGGGGGCAACACCGGGCACACCGCCGAGGAGCAGGCCTCGGCCCCCCTGCGGCCGCTCGAGGAAATAGGCCCCGGCCTGTGCCGCGAGCCGGCCGGCGATCTCGCTCATCGGCGCGAGCAGCGGCAGCGCGCGATTCGGTGTCTCCACGGTCTCGTACCCGACCGCAGCGACGCCGCTTTCGAGCAACGCGCGCGTGAGCTCCTCGTCGGCCGCGAGATGAAGGTACGTGAAGAGGACGAGACCCTCGCGAAGCCGCCCGAATTCCGCGGGCACCGGCTCCTTCACCTTCAGCATCAGTTCGACCTCGCCCCAGACGTCGTCGACCGAAACGATCCGGGCTCCCTCAGCCTCGTATGACGAATCGGGAAAGGAACTCCCCTCCCCCGCTCCCTGCTCGACGAGGACGTCGTGACCCTGCCGGATGAGCTCGCGTGCGCCGGCCGGGGTGAGCGCGACCCGGTACTCGTCGGACTTGATCTCCTTTGCGACGCCGATCCTCATCTCGAGCCGGGCAACATTAGACGCTATCTGGATTGCCGGGCCGGGCCGCTCGCCCGCCCAAGAGGTGCGTGGCAACAGCCGCGTCGACCAAACGGCACGGCCTCCCGGTCGGCGCCGCCGAGTCGGCGCCTTAGAGGGAGTTCCGCACTCTCGAGGGAGGTCCGCACTCTCGAGGGAGTTCCGCACTCTCGGCACATTCTCGCCCCACACGCGCGCGCTTTTCGCGATTACGATCGCAGTGGTGGGTGGCCCGCGGCCGGCCCCGCGACATGTCCCGAGGGGTCAGGTCTGCGCAAGGTGCTCGACGAGCCGCCGCTCCTCGGGGCCGAGCCACGGCGGCTCGCCGGCGGCAGCGTTCTCACGCAGATGCTGGGGGTTGCGCGTCGCCGGGATCACGGCATCGATCCGCTCGTCCGAGAGCGCCCACTTCAACAGCGCCTGCGGCCACGTGGAAACACCGAATTCCCGCAGCGGCGCGAGCGCCTCCGGCGGTGGCGGGTTGGGCAGCCGCGACTTGTCGCCGAGCGGGCGCATCACGATCACCGCGACGTCGAGCTCAACGGCGAGTGGCAACGCCTCGCGCTCGCACTCCCGCTCGAGCGGGTTGAATGGAACCTGGACAACCGAGAAGCGACCTGTGCCGAGCGCCCGCGCAAGCTCGTCGAAGGCAGCGGGCTGCCAGTGCGTGACGCCGAGCCGGTCGATGCGGCCGGCCTCGCGCTCCTCCTCCAGCCAGGGCAAGTGGTCTTCCCACGCGACGAGGTTGTGCACCTGCTCCACCTCCACCCTGCCGAACCATCGCAGCTGGTCCTCGAACTGCCCGCGACCTTCAGCGACGGAGCCGGCCCAGATCTTCGTCGCGACGATCGCCTCGGAACGCCTCTGGCCGAGAGCAAAGCCCAGCGACTCCTCCGCTCCGCCGTACATCGCCGACGAGTCGAAGAGCCGGCAGCCTGCGTCGAGGGCGACTCCGACGACGACGCGGGCAAGCTCCCGGTCCGCGTCGAACGTGTTCCACGTGCCGAGCCCGATGACGGGCCCGACGCGACGCTCCTCCATCTAGGCGGCGAGCTCCCGCGCGACGTCGACGAGCTCCAGGGTCAGGTCGACCATCCCTTCCAGGTCCGCGACCGCGATGTGCTCGTCCGGCGTGTGGATCTCCGCCATGCCGTTTGCCAGATTGAGACACGCGAGCCCGCGCTCGTTGAAGACGTTCGCGTCGGCCGCGCCGCCGCTCAATCTCAGGGACGGCTCGCGGCCGGTCCGCTCGAGCGCGGTTCGGGCCAGTCGAACGACGAAATCGTCGCGCTTGAAGCGGTAACCGCTGTAGCTCTTCTGCACCTCGGTCTCGACCTGGCAGTCTTCGAGGCCTGCGGCGAACGTGGCCGCCTCGAGCATCTCGCGCACGAGGTCCGCAACCTTCTGCGGATCGTGGGAGCGCGCCTCGGCGAGGAACGAGCACCACTCCGGGACGATGTTTCCGGCGGTGCCACCGCGGATGATGCCGACATTCGCCGACGTCTCCTCGTCGATACGTCCGAGCTTGAGGTCGGTGATGGCCTTCGCGGCCGCGGCGATTGCCGAGCGACCCTCCTCCGGGTACATGCCCGAATGTGCCGCGCGGCCGTGGAAGCGGATCTCCAGCGAGTGCGCGTAGGGAGCGCCGAGGATGACCTCGCCGATCGGAGCCGCCTGGTCGTAGACGTAGCCCACCCGAGCCCGGAGCTGTTCTTGGTCGAACGCAGCGGCGCCGTGCAGCCCCACCTCTTCCTTGGGCGTGAAGAGGAGCTCGACCCCTCCGTGCGGCCGGCCTTCTGCGAGGACGCGCCGAGTCGCCTCGAGCATGACGGCGACAGCCGCTTTGTTGTCGGCACCCAGAATCGTTCCCGCGGCGTTGCGCACGACGCCCGCCTCGACGACCGGTTCGAGTGCGCCGTCGGGCGGCACCGTGTCGAGGTGAGCACAGAAGAAGAGCGGAGTTCCGCCCTGGTCGGTCGGGTCGATTCGTGCATAAAGATTGCCCGCGTTCGATCCGATCCGCGGCCCGGCGTCGTCCTCGGTCACCTCGAGACCGAGCTCGCGCAGGTAGGCGGTGACCCGGTCGGCGACCACGCGCTCCTCGCCCGGTGGGCTCGGGAGGGCGGCCAGCTCCGTGAAGAGCGAGACGACGTCGGGAGCGTCCGGGGGCACGCCGCGATCTTAGGTCGGCGACGCCTCTGGGCCGCTGCTTTAAAGGTTCATCCGGCCTCCTCCCCGATTTGACACTAGCGGGAAAAAGCGCACGCGTGGGTGACGCGAGTGCGCCGAAATTGCGCCGCCTATCGGGGCTCTACGCGCTCGTCGCGGTCGGCACGGCCGAGCCGGATCGGTCGCGCGCACGGGCGAGGGCGGCGCCGACGAACTCGCGGAAGAGCGGCGCGGGGCGCGTCGGCCGCGACTTGAACTCGGGGTGGAACTGACTTGCCACGAACCACGGGTGATCGGGGAGCTCGATGATCTCGACGAGCCGACCCTCCTGGAACGTCCCCGACACGACCAGGCCGGACTCGACCAGCCGAGGCCGGAAGTGGTTGTTGACCTCGTACCGGTGTCGATGGCGCTCCGGGACGACAGCCTCGCCGTAGGCCTCACGCGCCCGCGTCGAGTCGGCGAGCTCGACCGCCTGGGCGCCGAGCCTCATCGTCCCGCCAAGATCCTCGATCTCCTTTTGCTCGGGCAGGAGGTCGATGACCGGATACGGGGTCTCGGGATCCATCTCGGTCGAGTTGGCACCGGCGAGACCGACCACATGCCGCGCGAACTCCGAGATCGCGACATGCATCCCCAGGCAGATCCCGAGGTAGGGAATTCCGCGCTCGCGCGCAATGCGGCAGGCCAGGATCTTCCCCTCCCAGCCGCGCGAGCCGAAGCCGCCCGGGATGAGCACGCCGTCAACCTGCTCGAGCTCCCGCTGCGCCTCCTCGACCGACATCCCCTCCGCGTCGAGCCAGCGCACACGCACCCGGCACCCGTGGTGGATGCCCGCATGCTTGAGCGCCTCGTGCACGGAGAGATAGGCGTCCTGGAGCTTGACGTACTTGCCGACGAGCGCAATCTGCACCTCGCCTTCGAGCCGGCGCACCCGGTCGGTCAGCTCCTCCCATTCGCCGAGCTCGGCCGGGCCGTCGGGCAGGCTCAGCTTCGAGCAGACGAGCTCGTCGAGCCCCTCCGCCTGGAGCTCCTCGGGGACGAGGTAGACGTCCGGCACGTCGCGGTTCACGATCACGGCGCGGGGCTCGATATCCGCGAAGAGGGCGATCTTGTCGCGCAGATCGGAGGAGAGCGCGTCGCCGGTCCGGCAGACGACGATGTCGGGATGGATTCCGATCCGGCGAAGCTCGTTGACGGAATGCTGCGTCGGCTTCGTCTTCAGCTCGCCGGCGGCCTCGATGAACGGCACATAGGTGACGTGGAGGTAGAGGACGTTCTCGGCGCCGGCCTCGCGGCGGAATTGCCGGATCGCCTCGAGGAACGGGAGGGACTCGATATCGCCGACCGTCCCGCCGACCTCGCTGATCACGACGTCTGTGTCGGTCGCCTCCGCGACGCGGCGGATCCGCTCCTTGATCTCGTTCGTGATGTGCGGAATGACCTGGACCGTCGAGCCCAGGTACTCGCCTTTCCGTTCCTTGCGCAGGACCGAGTACCAGACCGACCCTGACGTGTGGTTCGCGTTCCGGGAGAGGTTCTCGTCGATGAAGCGCTCGTAGTGGCCGATGTCGAGATCGGTCTCGGCCCCGTCCTCGGTCACGAATACCTCGCCGTGCTGGAAGGGGCTCATCGTCCCGGGGTCGACGTTGATGTACGGGTCGAACTTCTGGACCTGAACCTTCAACCCGCGCGCTTTCAGCAGTCGCCCGAGCGACGCGGCGGTGATCCCTTTGCCGAGGGACGAGACGACTCCCCCCGTGACGAAGACGTACTTCGTGGCCCTCAGAGCGCCTTCTCCCTGAAGGCGTCCGGCCACCAACTCGAGCCCGTGAGACAACTCACGGACCTCAAGCCTAGCATCGCGCCCGGAGCGCTCTCCATCCGCCGAGATCGTATGGCCGAAGCAGGACGGTGTCGGCCGCGCGGCTAGAGACTTGCAGCGGTCTGGCAGAGAGCATGCAATCGTGCGAGCGCCTTCGGCGGCTCGGTCCGGAGCCCCTCGACCACGAGCCGCCACCAGGGGGCCTCGAGCGAGAGCGTGGCCCGTGTGTTGCCTCCGCCCGCCGGCTCGAGATCGATCTCCGCGACGAACGCCTGTTGCACGTCCCGCCAGGCGAATCGTCGGCCGGGCTCGACAGAGGTCACGACGATCAGCCCTTCGCCGCCGGGCCGGCGGAGCAGGCCAGGCGCGTTCCCGCGGACGACCTGCCAGCGGGCTCCTTCGGCGAGGCCGAGCCGGTCAGGCCGGATGGTGATGTAACCCGGCCACCAGTCGGACAGGTGATGCGGTTCGGCGAGGAGCTTCCAGACGTCCCCCCGAATCGCGAGCAGTTCCCGCTGCGCTTCGATCCGCACCGTCCGATTGTCACGCTTTCGGCGCGAAGTGGTCACCCACGCGCGCGCCATTTCCCGTTAACGTCAAATCGGGGAGGAGGCCGGGGGAACCTTCTAAGCGGTCGGTCAGCGAACGGTCTGCAGGAACTCCTGGCCGCCGAGCATCCGGCGGATCTCCTCTTGCCGCTCTTCCTTGCCGAGCTCCTCGATGCGCGTATGCGTCGGATCGCCCGGGATCTTCTCGACGCGGAAGTGACGCTCCGCCACGGTTGCGATCTGCGGCAGATGCGTGATCGTGATCACCTGAGCGCGCTCGCCGAGCCGCCGCAAGGTCTCACCCACCGCGTGCGCCGTCTTCCCGCC
>Ga0066710_100003252_pt1 | contig 13734 bp, 10 predicted proteins | sample GraSoiAngelo_159_FD_79666 | JGI IMG/M metagenome (GOLD analysis project Ga0066710, IMG submission 79666) | Grasslands soil microbial communities from the Angelo Coastal Reserve, California, USA - 14_1009_16_40cm | ecosystem: Environmental > Terrestrial > Soil > Grasslands | place: USA...
AGCCGGACGATCTTCAGGGCGATGGGCAGGCCCATGCCGAGCCCGCCCGCCTTGGTGGTGAAGAAGGGACGCAGCCGCGCCCTGGCGTCCGGGGAGAGGCCGGGACCGTCGTCGGAGACCGTCACCGTGAGCGACGGTTCGTCCCCCGAGACGTCGATCCAGACGTGTCCACCCGGGCCGGCTGCCTCCCGTGCATTGCGGACCAGGTTCTCGAACGCCCGCTCCAGCAGCTCCTCGTCGCCCACGACCGTGTGCCCTTCCGCGGCGCGCATGACCACCTGGCCTCCCGCACGCCCCCGAGACTCCCGGGAGGCGACCCGCGACAGCATGCGCGCGAGGTCGAAAGGCGCCAGGTGCAGCGTCTCGCGCCGGACGAAGTCCATGAAGCGCCGGACCACCGTCTCGAGCGTCTCGCACTCCTCCCGGATGCGGTGCGCGGCGTCTACCGCGGCGGGACTGGCCGGGCCACCCTCGACCAGCCGCGCGTAGCCCACGATCGTGCCGAGGCCATTGCGGACCTCGTGGACCATGCCCGCCGTCAGCTCACCGGCGCGGGCCAGCGCTTCCTTGTCCCGCATCGCTTCCTCGAGCGCCTCGTGGCGCTGGGAGAGCGCCTCGCCGTGGTCGCGGAGCCTCTCCATGGCCTCGACGTAGGCGTCGATGGCGCTCGGCGCCGGCCCGGCCGGCTCTTGGCGGGCGGGAAAGATCGCCAGCGCGCCGACGAGGACGAGCAGCACGATCGCCACGCCGTGGCCGATGAGCAGGCGGCGGCGCTCCCGGAAGTCCTCGACGAGGTCGGCCGCCGGGGTGGACAGCCGCAGGAGCACGTCCTGCCCCGCGGAGCGCGCCGCGGTATAGGTCAGCAGACGGCCGGCGCGGCCCGCCACGGGTCCGACCGTCACGACCGAGGCGCCGCGGAGGGCTTCCAGGTCCGCCGGCCCGAGCCAGTGGTCGACCGGCGCGGGCGCGGGGCGCGCGGCCAGGCGCTGGCCCTGACGGGTGAACAGCTCGGCCTCGGCGGCCGGGGTCGAGGCCAGCGCCACCTGCAGCGCGGCGTCCCAGCCGGCCGGACCGCCCGGCTCGAGCAACGCGTCGATGCGAGGCCGGCTGGCCCGCAACGGCTCCTGGACGCTGCGCGCGACGCGCTCCCGCAGGCGGCTCTGGGAGACCAGGATCTCGAGCAGGCTCTGCACCTCGAACAGGCCGAGCACGACGACGGCCAGCGTCAGGGCCGCCCGGACCGAGGGCCGGCGCAGGTCAGCCATGGAGCAGGCCCGCGTACCACGCCACGAGGCGCTCGCCGATGAAGACCACGGCGATACCGGCGAAGCCGAGGAAGGTGCCGAACGGCAGCTTGTGCTGACCGGTGCGGCCCCGGAACGCGATGAGGCCGAGGCCCACCGCCGTCCCCGCCAGCGCGGCGAGGAAGACCGTGAGCAGCATCTGTTGCCAGCCCAGGAACGCGCCCAGCATCGCCGCCATCTTCCAGTCCCCCTCGCCGAGGGCGTCCACGTTGCGCAGCCCGCGCCAGGCCCGGGCGACCCCCAGGAAGACGACGTATCCGCCGGCCGCGCTCAGCGCCGAGCCCAGCGGCGTCGGCGGTCCGGGAAGCAGGCTGGCGGCCAGGCCGGCCGCGATGCCCGGCAGGGTGATCACGTTCGGAAGCAGGTAATGATCGAGGTCGATGAGGCTCAGCACGAGCAGGGCCGTCGTGAAGGCCATCATCACCACGGCATGGAGCGTCGGCCCGAGCTGCCACGCCAGGCCCAGGTAGAGGAGGCCGTTGGCGCCCTCCACCGCCGGGTAGCGCAGGGAGATCGGCGCGCGGCAGCCGCGGCAGCGCCCGGCCAGCAGCGCGTAGCTCAGCAGCGGGATGTTGTCGCGGGCCGTGATGGGCGCGCCGCAGGCGGGGCAGCGCGAGCGGGGTGTGACCACCGACTGCCGGAGCGGCAAGCGGTGGATGCAGACGTTGGCAAAGCTGCCCACGATCAGGCCCGCCGCGAGGGCGGTCGCCGGCCACAGGGGGGTCTCCAGGGCCTCCTGCGGCAAGAAGCTAGCGAGCACCCGGCATATCCCGTTGGCCGCGAGGATCTTGCCGTCCTGCTCGGGCGGAGTCAAGGACGGTGCGCTATCATCGCCGCGCATGGCCCGGCCCACGGCGTCGCTGGTGCTGCTCGCCCTGGCCGTGGCGCTGGTCTTCCTCGCCTTCATGCTGGCCGCCACCAGCGGCCATTTCGTGCCCCAGGTCGTCGACCTCTACCTCGTCTGCCAGTACGCGCGCGCTCTGGCGCAAGGCCACCCGTTCCACTACAACCCCGGTGAGCCCGCGTCGACCGGGGCCACCAGCCTGCTCCACACCGTGCTGCTGGCCGTTCCCGAGACGGTCGGCATCCGCGGCGAAGGCCTGGTGGCGTTCGCCATCCTGACCGGCGTCGTCTTCTACTGCGTCTCGGTCGCGCTCGCGTTCCGGATCGGCGGCCGGCTGGCGGGCCCGCGGGAAGCCGTCCTGGCGGGCCTCCTCGTCGCGCTCGGCGGACCCGTCGTGTGGGGTTTCCTGTACGGCTCGGACATCGGGCTCTTCATGTGTCTCGTCCTGTGGCTGCTGGCGGCGTGGCTCGAGGGCTGGACGGCCGGCTCGCTCCGGTGGACGCTCCCCGCCGGCCTCGTGGCGGTCGCGCGGCCGGAGGGCTTGCCGCTGGCCGTGACCCTCGCCGCCGCCTGGGCCCTGGGGCCCGGCCGCGCGGCCCGGGGCGCCCGCCGCTTCGTGGCGCTCATGCCCGTCGCCGCGGGCCTGGCCGTGCTCGTCCTGTACCGGGCGTTGACCGGCTCCTGGCTCGGCACGTCGGTCGCCGACAAGTCGCTCTTCGCCAACTACGGCCTCGCCGAGGGCCTGGGGCTGGTGGCCGAGTACGGCATCGACGTCGTGCGCGGACTGCTGCTCGGCTTCTATCCCTCCCAGGCCCCCATCGGATTCTCCCGCGGCTGGGCTCCTCTCTATTTCGCGCCGCTGGCCCTCGTGTTCGTCGGCCTCGCGCTGCTGCGCGTTCCCGAGCCCTATCGCCGGCCGCTGCGCGCCTGGGCGAGCGCGGTGGCCGCCCTCTTCGTCCTCCTCGCGCCGAACATGTTCCTCGGCGCCCACTTCAACCGCTACGTCATGTGGGCCTTCCCCACCGTCGACGTCCTTACCGCGGTCGGCCTCGGCGTGGCGGCGCGGCTCGTCGCCCGCGACGATCCCGCCCTCGAGAAGACGCTCTTCGAGGCCGGCGCGCTGCTCTTCGTGGCCCTGGGCGCGCTGTCGACGCTGCGCTTCGCGGCGATCTACGGCGACCTGGCGGGCGAGGTCTTCCGGCGGGACGTGGCCACGGCGGACTGGATCCGGCGCAGCCTCCCTCCGGGAACGGCGATGGCGAACCTGGCCACCAGCGTCGAGTACCTCACCGGCCACCGCAGCCTGAACCTCCACGGGGTGACGAGCCCGGCCTTCTTCGGCAACCGGCCCGCCGAGCGCGAGGCCGGCGTCCTGGAGGCCCTGGCCCGCCTGCCCGAAGGCGAGCGGCCTTCCTACCTGATCACCACCGTGTCGGCCCAGGAGAAGTACCCGAGCATGCGTGAGCTGGTCGATCCGGCGCCGCTCTTCCGGTCCACCAGCTTCGGCGACGAGATCGAGGTCTACCGCACGCGGTTCGACGTCCTGGGCCACAGCTCCCGCTTCTACCTGCCCGAGACGCAGGCGGCGGTGAGGGACCTGCACGAGGTCGACCGCCTCAACGTGTGCGACAGCCGCGACGAGGCGGCGCACGACTACTCGTTCCGGTCGGGGCTCGGCGGCCTGAGCCTGTTCGGCGCCCCCCGGATCGCCGCCTACGACGGAGGGGGCGAGCGGGTCGCCGATGCCGGGCGCGTCATCCTGGGCTCGGAATCGTTCCGGGTCCGCACCACCGCCGGCAAGGACCTCATCATCGTCCTTCGTACCGCCGGCTCCGCCGGCGCGGGTGTGTTGCGCGCTTCGGGAGGCGGCCAGTTTCCGATCGAGATCCCCGAAGCCGGCATCGTCCTCCGGGTGGAGGGCCAGACGGTGGGACGGGTGACCTTCCACCCCCGGCCGGCCTGGGACGAGCAGGTCTTCCGCATCACCGCCGACCGCGTCCGGCCGGCGTCGACGCGGCTCGAGCTGTCCGGCCGTTACGCTTCGTTCTACTACTGGTTCTTCCAGTAGGCGTCGGGCGCGATGAGCGCTGCTCTCGGCACCACGTCCTTCTGGCGGCGGCCGGTGGCCGCGCCATCGCTTCGATCCCACTGGCCGGCCGTCCTCTGCCTCGGCGCCCTCGTACTCTTCCTGTTTCGAGACGCGGCCTTCCGCGGGCAGGTCTTCTATTACCGCGACCTGCACCTCGAATGGTACGGCCAGGCTTTCGCCTTCGTGCGCTCCATCGCCGCCGGATCATGGCCGGTCTGGAATCCCTGGGTGGGCTTCGGCCAGCCCCTGTGGGCCAACCCCAACAACGAGGTCCTCTACCCGTTCACGTGGCTCCACCTGTTGATGCAGCCGTGGACCTATTACACCGGCTTCGTCGTGGTTCACGTCCTCCTCTCCGCGGCCGGCTTCTATGCCCTCGGGCTCAGGCTGCGCCTCTCCCGTGGCGCAGCGGCGCTCGCCGCGGCGATGTGGGTGGCCTCGGGCCCGTTCCTCTCCCTCGTCGACCTCTGGAACCACCTGGCTGCCGCGGCGTGGATTCCGTGGATCTTCCTGGCCGGCGACGTGGCGATGGCCTCGGGCCGGCTCAAGCCCGCCCTCGCCTGGGGAGCCACGCTCGCCATGCCGGTGCTGGCGGGCTCTCCGGAGACCGCGCTCCTGGCCGGGCTGGGGCTGGTGCCCTTCGGGTTGCGTCTCGCCGGCGCCGGTCGGTCGGCGCGACTGGTCGATCGGCCGGTGGTCCGCGCTCCCGCCGTAGCGCTCGCCTTCGCGCTCGCGCTCTCGGCCGCGCAGTGGTGGCCCTCGCTGGAGCTGCTCGTTCGCTCGGCCCGGCTCGAAGCGGCGGGCACGGCCCGCACGTTCTGGTCCATCCATCCCGTCGTGATGCTCCAGACCCTGCTGCCGGTCTTCCCCGACCGGTTGCCGCTCAGCGCGGAGGTGCGGGCCGCCTACTCCGAGGGGCGCGAGGCCTACCTGCGCTCGCTCTACCTCGGAGCGTCCGGCCTCGGGCTCGTGCTGGCCGGGGCCGCTGGCCGGCGGCGACGGCTATGGCTGCTCTTCCTGTTCCTCGCCGTGACGGGCGCTCTGCTGGCCCTCGGGCGCCACACGCCGGCCTACGCGATCGCGACCTTCCTGGTGCCCCCGCTCGGGGCCATGCGCTTCCCGGCGAAGGCGATGATCCTCACCGCCTTCGCGTGGGCGGCGATGGCCGGCATCGGCCTGGACGCCTGGCGCCGAGACGAGGGCGGAGCGGGAGCGCGCGCCGCGATCGCGGTCGTCCTCGCCGTGATCGCCGCCTCGGCGGCGGCGCTGGCCGTCGTGCTCCACGCCGGGGCCGAGGAATGGGGATCGGCGCTGCTGTTTCGCGCCACCAGCCCCCGCTCGTACACCCAGATCCTGGCCCCGACGGCACGGGCCCTGGCGACGGCCTCCCTCCTGGCCGGGACGATGCTGGTCCTCGCCGCGTTGCGCGGCCGGCGCGCCCCGGCCACGGCGGGCCTGGCTCTCGTGGCGGCCGCCGTCGCGCTCGCCGACCTGCTGAGCGTCCATCACCGCCTGAACCCGACCGCCGCCCGCGAGCTGATCACATACCGGCCGGCCGCGCTGGACGTGGTGCGCCCGCAGCGCTTCCAGCGCATCTACGTCTACGACTATTTCGAGGCGGGAGCGGCCCCCCGCTACCTCGGCCACCGGAGCGCCTACCTGACCCAGGTCCCCCAGGAAGACTGGCCCGTCCCGTGGCTCGACACGCTTGCGTTGCGCACGGCGCTCTACCCGAGCGTCATCGGGAACTGGCGGCGGGAGGGCTCCTTCGATCGCGACGCGCTCGGCCTGTACCCGGCGCCCCTGCGGCTGCTCAACCAGGCCCTGCTCCGGACGGAAGGCTCGCCGCTGCACGCGCGCCTGCTGCGCCTGGCGGCGGTGGAATACGTCGTCGCGCTCCACCGGCAGGGGTTCGAGGACCTGATCCCCGTCGCCGCGCTGCCGAGCCTCTTCGTCGAGCCGCTCGTCGTGTTCCGTGTGCCCGACCCGCAGCCGCGGACCTACGCGGTCGCCGGCGCGCGATTCGCCGACGGACTCCGGGCCGAGCTGGACGCGCTGGCCGAACCCGCCTTCGATCCCGCGCGCGAGGTCGTGTTGCCCGGTCCATCGCGCACGGCGGGCGCGGACGCCGGGGCGGCAGCCTTTTCCGGGACGAGCCGCATCGTCGAGTGGCGACCCGACCGGGTGCGACTCGCGGCGGAGCTGAGCGCGCCTGGCTACGTGGTGCTCGTCGACGGTTACGACGCGGGCTGGAAGGCGAGGATCGACGGCCGGGACGCCGAGGTGCTTCGGGCCAACCTCGCCTTCCGGGCCGTGGCCGTGCCGGCCGGCCGGCATGTCGTCGATTGCGTTTACCGGCCCCGGTCGATCATCGGCGGGCTCGCGGTCTCGGGCGCCGCCTTGCTCGCCGCCGTCTGCGCCGTGGCCGTGAAGGGGGCCGCCTGAGGGCGAAGGGCGCCCTGGCGTCCGGAGCGTGGGCGCCGCTGGTGGGCCTGGCTGCTCTCGTGCTCCTGCTCTTCCGTCAAGCGGTCTTTTTCGGCGGCGTCTTCTTCCAGCGAGACGTCCAGCTCATGTGGTACACCCAGGTCGAGACCTTCGTGCGTGCGGTGGCCGAGGGAGCCTGGCCGGTCTGGGATCCGTTCCTCGCCTTCGGCCAGCCCCTGTGGGCCGACGCCAACGTCCAGCTCGGCTATCCGCCGACGTGGCTCAACCTGCTCGTGCGGCCCTGGACCTATTACGCGGCCTTCGTGATCGTTCACTTCGTCGGCGGCGCGCTGGGGGTCTACGCCCTCGGCCGGCGGCTGACCCTCTCGCCCACGGCGGCCTGGGTCGCGGGAGCGGCGTGGGCCACCTCGGGCCCGATCGTCTCCTCGGCACCCATGTGGAACCAGCTCGCGGGCGCGGCCTGGCTGCCCTGGGCGGTGCTGGCCGCGGAGACGGCGCTCGAGACGGGCCGGCCGGTCCATGCCGTTGCATGGGGCGCGACGCTGGCCGCCCCGGCTCTCGCCGGCTCCCCCGAGGGCGCGCTCACCGCCGCGCTCGTGGGCATCGCGCTCGGGGTGGCCCGCCTTGTCAGCGCGCCAGATGCCGCTCTCCGGCAGCGCGTGCTGAAACGCTCGAGCCTCGCCGGCTTGATGGCCGTCGGCCTGTCGGCGGCGCAGTGGCTGCCCACGCTGGAGGCCGCCCGACAATCGGCCCGCGCCACGTTGCCGGCCGAAGCCCGCACCTACTGGTCGGTGCATCCGCTGCTTCTCGTCCAGACGGTCCTTCCCCTGCTGGTCGACACCCAGGGCCTCCGGCCCGACCGCGCGGCGCTCCTCTCCGACGCGCGCGAGCCGTTCTTCGCCTCCCTCTACCTCGGCCTGGCCACGAGCGCCCTCGTGCTCGCGGCGTGGGCCGGCCCCCCGCGCCGGCGCCGCCGGTTCCTGTCGCTCGCGATGGCCGCGGCGATACTGGTCGCCCTGGGCCGGCATACGCCGGCGTACGAGCTCGCCGTCGGACTGCTCCCGCCCCTGCGCGCGCTCCGTTACCCCGCCAAGACGATGGCCCTCGCCGCGCTCGCCTGGGCGCTCCTGGCCGGCATGGGCCTCGACACGTGGCGGGAGGGAAGGCTGACCGGGCGGCGGTTCCGGCTCCGCGTCGTGGGACCGGTCACGGTCCTGGCCCTTCTCGCGGGGGTCGCGGTGCTGGCGCTCGCCGGCGACCCGGATCGCTGGGGCGCGCTCGTCCTGGCCGGACCGGCGCCGGGCCTGTCCTTTGCCGACCTGCTGGCCCCGACGAAGCGGCGTCTCCTGACGGCGCTGGGCGCGGCCGTGGCCGTGCTCGTCGTGGCCGCCCTCGGCGATCGGATCGAGAGCCGAGCGCGGATGGCCGTCCTCGCCCTGTGCGCGGTCGGTGATCCATTCCTCGCCCACCAGGGCCTGAACCCGACCGCGCCCGCCGCGCTCTACACGTATCGACCGCCGACGTTGGACCTGATCCGAGGCGGGGGAGACGGCCGCATCTACGCCTACGACTATTTCTTCGCGGGCCGGAGCCAGGGATACCTCGAGCGGCCGGCGCCCTACGCGGTGGCCCGAGCGCCCACCGGATGGCCGGTGCGAGCCGCGCAGGCCCTCGCCATGAGGCAGTACCTCTTTCCTCCCACGCCGGGCCCCTGGGGACGGGAGGGAAGCTACGACCTGGACGTGTCCGGGCTCGGCTCGCCGCACGTGGCGCGGCTGGTGGCCGCGCTCCATGCCGCCGAGAGCACGCCGGCCTGGCTGCGCCTGCTGCGCATCGGCGCGGTGAGCCACGTCGTGGCGCTCCACGAGGCGGGCCTCGACGGGCTGGAGCCCGTCGGCACGGTCGCGGGACTCTTCCCCGAGCCCATCCGCGTGTTCCGCGTGCCGGACCCGTTACCGCGCACCTACGCGGTCGGCTCGGCGCGCGCGATCGACGCCGAGACCGCGCTGCGCAGCCTCCTCGATCCCGCCTTCGAGCCGGAGCGCGAGGTGCTCCTGGACGGCGGGCCGAGCGTCGCGGCCGAGCCGTCGTTCGCGGGCGCGAGCCGTGTCGCGGCTCGGCAGGCCGACCGCGTGCAGCTCGACGCCGACCTGAGCGCAGACGGCTACGTCGTGCTCGTGGATGCGTGGGACCCGGGATGGAGGGCATGGGTGGATGAGCGGCCCTCGGCGGTGCTCAGGGCCAACCTGGCGTTTCGCGCCGTCGCCGTCGGCGCCGGCCGCCACCGGATCGACATGCGATACCGGCCGGCCACGCTGCCGTGGGGCCTCGCGATCAGCCTGCTCGCCGTGGCCGCCGGCGCCGCCGTCCTGGCGGGATCCGCCCGGCCGAGCGGTTAAGCAACAGCAACCGCTGCGAGCGTAGCGGGATTCACTCCCGCGGAGCGAGCGGGGGGTCTGGGGGGTGCGCCGCTAGCACCCCCCAGTTCAACGACGGAACAGCTCGCCGAGCCGGATGGGGTCCTGCGGGCCCGCACCCACGTCTTCCACCCGGCCTCCGGGTCCCACGCGCACCGTCATGGGGACCCGGGCGACCTTGAATGTCTTGGTGAACTCACGGCTCGGCGAGCGGAGCACGGGGAAGGACACCGGCAGCGCCATGAAGAAGCCGAGCGGCTCGTGGTCGAGCATCACGCCGACGACGTTGACGCCGGCCGGCCGTCGCTCGTAGGCCCGGTTCCATTCAGGGATCTGCTTCTGGCAGTGCGGGCAGCTGCTGAGGAAGAAGAGGAGGATCGTCGGCGTCTTGCCGTAGGCCACGTGGTGCATGTTGCCGTCGATGCCTTCCGCGTCGAAGGGCGGTACCACGTCCCCCGCGGCGAGCGAAGCCGGCGCGGGGGCCGGGGCCTGCATCGCGGTCGCCATCGCCGCCCAGGCCCACACCGTCGCCAGCGCCACCGCCGCTCCCCAGGTCCGGTTCATCTTTCCCCTCCGGTGTCGAGCGGCCTCCACAGCTCCGAATGGCGGGAGATGGAGACGGTGCCCGCTTCCCGATCATAGCTGAAGGGCACCCCCGCCGGGTCCACCGGGGCCCGGCGCAGCACGCCCGCGGCGCGGAGCTCGTCGAGCGAGGCGGGCCGGCGGCCGGTCTTCTCTTCGTAGGCGTGGACGAGGCGGGTGAGGGCGTCGGCTTCGTCGAGCGCCTCGAGGTAGCGAAGGTGGGTGAGCGCGTTGTACTTGATGGGACCCTCCTCCGATTGCTCGTAGAGCTGACGCCAGATGCGGCGCGACGTCTCACGGTCGCCCCCCTTGTGCAGGATCTCCGCCGCCAGCGTCTCGAGCCAGAAGGGAGCGCCGGGAAGGCGGGCCGCCTCCATGAGTATCTGGGCGCCTCTCTGGGCGTCGCCCGTGAACGTGAATGTGAAGAAGCCGAGGTCCTGGCGCAGGCGCCAGTTGCCGGGGTTGTTGCGGACACCCTTCTCGAGGAGGGCGATGCCGGCCTGCGGATCTCCCGCTCCCGCGGGGCGGGCCTCGCAGAGGAAGATCGCTCCGTAGTGATAGGCGATCTCGAGCCGCGGGTCCAGCGTGGTGACGATGTCGGCGAGGGGAAAGAGCAGGTCGTAGCGCTGGCCGCCCCAGATCCGCTGGAAGCCGTAGTACTGCACGGTGCGCAGCCAGTACAGATCCGCCATCAGGTCCTCGAAGCCCGGGCTCAAACGGCGGATCTGTTCGCCGGTCAGGTAGAGAGCCTCCTCCGGCGCCCGCCAGGCGCCCATCCGGACGTCGATCCGGCGCTGGACGAGAGAAGCGGCCGGAAGCAGGAGCAGGATGGCGAGGGCTCCGGGCCTCACACGAGCTCGCGGGAGCGGAAGGCGACGAGGGCGAGGCCGAGCGCGAAGCCCAGGTAGAGCGCGGCATACAGCGTGATCCACCCCAGCTCGGACAGCGGCACGGGATCGAAGTGGACGACGCGGCTCTTGAGGTCGAAGTCGCGGAAGTTCGGGAGCAGGTAGTAGAGGGCCGGAGCCAACCAGCTCGGCGCGCCGGGCGCCACCTCCTTCATGTTGTGGATCACGTCGGAGAAGCGCCCGGCCACGACGACGATCGCGGTGCCCACCGCGGCGATGACCGCCGAGGTCAGGGTGGAGAAGAGCAGGGCCAGGGCCACGACGAGCAGGAGGCCGAGGAAGATCCCGTACACCGCCTTCAGGAGGTTGGGGTCGGTCGCCCGCCCGGTGAGGGCCAGGGTCAGGTACAGTCCCGCCGTCATCACGGCCACGTTGACGAGGAGCGTGAAACCGAGGCCGGCGAACTTGCCCACGATGAACTCGCCCCGGCCGAGCGGTTTCGCCAGCAGGGGGTACAGCGAGCGGCGCTCGATCTCCTTGCTGACGAGACCCACCCCGATGAAGACCGCGATGAGCGTCCCGACCACGTCCATGGCCGCCAGGCCGATGTCCTTGATGATCTTCTCGTCCTGCCGGATCGAGAGCTGCCGCATGAGCAGCCCGGAGACCATCATCAGCAGGGCGAAGAACACCAGGTTGTAGAGGACCCGCTCCCGCACCGTCTCGCGGTAGGTGTTCGCGGCCACCGCGGCCACGCGGCTCAGGCTGCTTCCCATGGCCTCCCGGTCTCCGTCCCTCCCCCGACCTGGCGCAGGAAGTACTCTTCGAGCGACTCCCGGACCGGCTGCACCGCGAGCACGCGGCCCCCGGCCTGCTGCACGCTCTTCACGAGACCGGCCAGGGACGCTTCCTCCACCTGGAGGCTCCAGCGCTCGCCGAGCGCCCGGCGTCCCTTGAGCCCCGGCAGGCGGTCCAGCAGCGCGCCGTCGACGCCGGAGAGGAGCACCTCCAGGTGGTCGACGTCGATACGCAGGATCTCGTCCAGCCGGCCGACGGTGACGAGCCGGCCGCCCCGCAGCAGGCCCACGCGGTCGCACAGGCTCTCGGCGTCGGCGAGGATGTGCGTGGAGAAGAAGACCGTGCGACCCTGCTCGCGCAGCTCCAGGATCAGCTCCTTCACCATGTGGCGGCCGATCGGGTCCAGGCCGGTCATGGGCTCGTCGAGGATGACCAGCTCCGGGTCGTTGAGGAGGGCCTGCGCCAGCCCGGCCCTCTGCAGCATCCCCTTGGAGAAGCGCCGCATGGGCACGCGGGCGGCGTCGGCGAGGCCGACCCGCTCCAGGAGCCGGTGGGCGCGCCCGCGCCGATCGACGGCCGCGATGCCGAGCAACTGCCCGGCGTAGTCGAGGTACTCCACGGGCGTGAGGTAGTCGTAGAGGTAGGGGTTCTCGGGCAGGTAGCCGGCCCGGTAGCGCCAGGCGCGCGCGGTATGGGGCTCGCCCAGGACTCGCGCGGAGCCCCGGTCTGCGCGGAGCAGACCCATCAAGACCTTGAGGGTCGTGGTCTTGCCCGAGCCGTTGGGCCCGAGGTATCCGAAGACCTCGCCGCGAGGCACGCTCAGCGTGAGGTCCGCGAGGGCGGTCCGCCGGCCGCGATGCATCCACCCGGTGGGATACGACTTCGACAGGCCGGCGATCTCGACCGCCGGCGCGGCCGTCGGCGTCGTCATGGCGGGCTAGAGTGTACTTGAGAAGGTGCGGCGCCTAGCGCAGCGGCGGGCAGACGGAAGCCTGCATCGTGCCTCCCGCGACGCAGCAGTCGATGTCGGCCTGCATCGCCCCCACCAGCCCGGGGTCGCCGCCGAAGCTGCGGACCCCCGACACGCCGGGAGCCGTGGGCCGGGCCTGATAGCAGAAGGTGCCGTGGTCGGCCGCCTGCTGCCCCGTGAACCCCCCCGCGTCGTAGGTGGCGCTGTGGCTGTAGCCGGCCTTGATGGCCAGGCTGGCCATGTTGGCGTCCAGGAAGCTGGGACCGACGTAGGCGGGAATGCAGGCCGGGTCGGAAGGCCGGGCCAGGCAGCTCAGCTCGCCGTAGAAGCCGGAGTTGGCCGACTGGTAGACGGCCTCGGCGGACACGACGGCCCGCACGTCCCCCACGGCGGCGGCTTCGTTGGCGGAGATGCGCGCGCGCAGGAGGCTGGGTATCGCGATGGCGGCGATGATGCCGATGATCGCCACCACGACCAGCAGCTCGATCAGCGTGAAGCCATCCTCGTTCTTCATCGGCGTCCTCTTCTCGGGAGTCGCGAACGGGGGAAGGAGACCGACGGCAAGGGGAGACGAGAGCGTCCCCCCTTGCCGGATGTGAAAGGGCCTACCGCAGGGGCGAGCAGTTCGCGGTGTCGAGGATTCCGGCCGCGCAGCAGGCCTGGGTGGACGTCGTCGTGTTGCCCACTACGCCGCTCGAGTCGCCACCGAAAGAGCGCACGCCGGTGGTCGCCGCGGTGATCGGCGAAGCCATGTAGCAGTACGTCCCATGCGGGTTCAGCAGGCCCACCACCACCAGGGCCGCGTCGTAGTTCGCCGTGCGGGTGTAACCGGACTTGTTGACGAGCGCGTTGACGCCGATGCTGCCGTCGAGGAACGTGGGACCGACGTAGCCGGTGATGCAGGGGCCCGGGACCGCAAGGCAGGTCAGCTCACCGTAGAACCCGGACGCTGCCGACTGATAGGCGGCTTCGGCCGAGATGACCGTCCGGATGTCGCCGATCGTCGCCGACTCGTTGGCCGAGATCCGCGCCCGGAGCAAGCTGGGGATGGCGATGGCGGCGATGATGCCGATGATCGCCACCACGATCAGCAGCTCGATCAGGGTGAAACCCTTCTGGTTCTTCATTCAACTCTCCTTGTCACCACGGAATGGTGCGACCGGGAGAGAGCAAGGCCGATGCCACGGTATTTCGGGCTAACTCTTTGAGAACAAAGGCTGGATGAATATGGCCAGCCTACAGTTTTTGGCTTTGTGACACTTTTTGTCAGCCCCGTTCTTGGCGGCAGGTTGGCGTGGGTTTTCGCAGCTTTTGGGCGGGAGGAGCTGGCGGCAAGGGGCGAAGCGTTGCCCCTTGCCGGATGTGAAAGGGCCTACCGCAGGGGCGAGCAGTTCGCGGTGTCGAGGATTCCGGCCGCGCAGCAGGCCTGGGTGGACG
>Ga0066710_100003253_pt1 | contig 13734 bp, 9 predicted proteins | sample GraSoiAngelo_159_FD_79666 | JGI IMG/M metagenome (GOLD analysis project Ga0066710, IMG submission 79666) | Grasslands soil microbial communities from the Angelo Coastal Reserve, California, USA - 14_1009_16_40cm | ecosystem: Environmental > Terrestrial > Soil > Grasslands | place: USA...
ACAAATCTACGTGAATCAATGCGTCTAACTCGCACTAACTCCGATTAGGTGCTCAACCGGTGCAACCACCATGAGCAGGAGATCAGCCTTTGCTTCTCTTGCGCTTTCGATGCGCGCAAGTTGCTGAACTCTCCAGGATTCCGAGGACGATTCGGATTTCTCCAGATAATCCAGCGCCCGCAAGCCGGATTCCCCAAGAGCAGCGAGGTCCTGCGAAAGAGGTATGACATCGCGCAGCAGAAAAGAATGCTCCAGAAGCGGATGCAATTTCGCATCGTTATCGCGCCAAACTGTCAGCAATGTCCGAATTTCGCCTGCCGCAGCTTGGTCTTTATATCTGCTTTGGATATACCTATCCACAAGATCGCCAAAATGCCGTGCCGGATCGCTCTCCGGGCCGACGGCATCCACCAGCCGATTTAACGGAGCGCGGAAGTCCCACGGACCTTTCACATTGCTGATCCTGGTGTAGTCCTTCACCGGCTCGACCACATCGGCGAGGGTGCGAAGCGCGGAAATGTCGTCCGTCCCGGCCATACGATGCAACATCTGAAATTCTCCGGATCGGTGCGTCAGGCCCAGCCATTCCAGACGCCAACTTACCTCGCCAAGTCTTGCGTACATCGAGCCCAGATCCTGAACCTCCTGTGGAGACCATAAGCGCTCGGCGATCGCGGCAGTGCGGGGCCAGACTCGGGAATCGATATTTTCTGATGTGACCCACTCCGTCCACATGCAAGCTTCGCCCCCGAGAATGCGGCGCTTTTCATCCGCGCGCAAAGCTGCTGCAGCATCGTCGGCCATGGGATCGACAGCATAATGCCGCCAGGCCGGCCACATCAGATCGATATAGTAACCGAAGGAGAGTAAGCCGCTGTAGCCTAGCCTCGCTGCGGTTGCCAGCGACTCCTGTCCACGCCAAGACTGCACGACAATGGTTTTTGGCAAATCGGGATGTAATATCTCATCCCATCCCATCATGATTTTGTGATGCTTCGTCAGAATCTTCAGCAGCCGTTGATTGAAGTACGCTTGCAGATCCTGATTACCTTTCATGCCGTGAGAATGGATGAAAACCTGGATCTGTGGATTGGCATCCCACGGCTGGCCGTCTACCTCGTCTCCGCCAATATGAAAGTATGCGTCGGGGAAAAGCTGGGCCATTTCACCAATGAACTTATCCAGAAACTTGTAAGTCTCCTCGCGAGTGGGATCCATCACCGAATTAGGTCCATCGGGCTCGATCTTGTACGGACCTGGGCTGCTAGACAGCTCCGGATAGCCGACAAACCATGAGCGGCTGTGGCCCGGAATATCAAACTCAGGGACAACGCGGATACCACGATCGCGCGCATAAGCTACGAACTCGCGAATCTCTTGTTGGGTGTAATACAAACCGTCGGATCCCATTTCGTGCAACTTGGGAAAGCGCTTGCTCTGGACGCGGAACCCTTCGTTGTCGGAAAGGTGCAGATGCAAGACATTCATCTTCACCGCTGCCATGCCATCCATGTTGCGCTTGAGCACATCCACGGGAATGAAATGGCGGCCGACATCGATGAGCAATCCTCGCCAAACGAAGCGAGGCTGATCTTTTATTGTGACGACTGGTACGGCAAATCCATCCCCGATAGGTGCTATCAGCTGAAGGAATGTTTGAAGACCGTGGAAAATGCCCAGCGGATTCGCTGCGCTGAGCTTGGCGTTTGACTCGCTGACTGCCAGCTCATAGGACTCATCCTCGTCGCTTCTTTGCACTTCTTCGCTTGCATGATCAGCGTGGATGAGTAGAGTCGGGCTGGACGATTGCGCCGGGCTTTGCGTGAGCAGCATTCCGGCTTGCCGGGAAAGATCCGACATGAACCTCTGTACGCCGCGCTTCAATCTCGGGTCCTGAAAGCCCGTGACCGCGATGGAGAAGGATTGATTAATCGCCAGTTGGCCTGTTCCAAGTTGCACCGTGGAAGGCATCGGCATTAGGTTAAGTTGACGCTTCGATTGTGCTGCAGCAAGGGATACAAATAGAAAAATCGCATGAGCTATTAGCTGGGTTCTCATATGTCTCAAAAGAAGGTAACCTCTTCGAGCGGTGGTGGGTCTCAAACTGGAAGTCTAGTGTAATGCCGCCAAAACTTTAAATGTAAGGAACTTGAACCGCAGGAACCAAGTCATGAGGGAACTTCAGGGACACAGAATGAGATTTGGACTGGTCCTGCTGGCTGCGTTCGCAGTTGTTTGCCAAGGGGCAAAGGCCCAGGACAAACGGCCGACAGCAAGGGAGGTGGTCACGGCCATCCAGGGGCACGTTGGCGTACCGTGGAATTGGGACACCGTCGATACCTTCAAGGCGGGCAACCCGGACAGCCCCGTAACCGGAATTGCCGTAACCATGATGGCGACGCTAGACGTGTTGCAGCGTGCCGCGGCAAAAGGACAAAATCTCGTCATCACGCATGAGCCTACTTTTTACAATCACTTGGATAAGCCCGAAGGCATGGACCAAAATGACGCAGTTTGGACGGCGAAACGCACATTCATCGAGAAACACGGGCTAGTGGTGTGGAGATTTCACGATCACTGGCATATGAGAAAACCGGACGGCATTCTCGTGGGCATGGTGCGAACGTTAGGCTGGGAAAAATATCAGAACCCGGCGAACCAATACTTGTTCACAATGCCGGAAACTACCGTGGAAAAGCTCGCGACCGAAGTCGCGAACCGCTTGGACACGCCCGTGCTGCGCGTGGTGGGAAATCCTGAGATGAAAGTAACGAGAGTCGCGCTCAGCCCCGGCTCTGCCGGGTTCGTGCGAGAGACTCACGCCCTGGCGTCGGACAATGTCGAAGTGCTCCTGGTCGGCGAGACACGAGAATGGAAACGGTGGAATATGCGGCGGACGCGGTCAGTGCGGGTACGCCGAAGGCGCTCATTGTGATCGGACATGTCCCGTCGGAGCAGCCTGGGATGGAAGAGTGCGCCCGCTGGCTGAAAACATTTATCAAGGAAGTGCCGATAGAATTTGTGCCGACGCGACAGCCATTTTGGACCGCGGAACAGAAAAGGGCACATCACTGAACAGGGTTAGCTTTTCGCTTCGTCCCGCGAGGTGCTGGGAGAGAGTTTGGCTGGGCTGGTTGCCGGAATCGATGATGCCAAGCCCTGGCGGCACCGATGAGATTGACGTCGTCGCCCAGCGAGGCCAGGGCCAGTTCCGTCTTTTCAAACGGAACGAATCGGCAGCCCTGGCGAATCACTTTGCGGATGCCATCGAGAAATAGAACCGCACTCTTCATCACGCTGCCTCCTAGCACGATCGCGTCGGGAGTAAACAGATTCACCAGATTGGCCAGACCGAGTCCCAGGTAGTAGGCCTCGCGTTTGACCGCCTGGAGCGCTAGTTCATCTCCTTGCTGCGCAAGCTGGCAGATACGTTTGGCTGTGAGATCCTCAGCGTAGCGAGAGTCCGCTGCCGTGTTGCTCTTGAACCACGCGACTATGGCGGGACCAGCAGCCAGCGCCTCCCAACAGCCTCGAAAACCGCACGTGCAAAGTGGTCCGGACGGATCGATAACCTGGTGACCGAGTTCAGGATGAGCTCCATCCACGCCGCGATAGAGCTCGCCGTCCAGAATAATCCCGCCGCCGATTCCGGTTCCCACGGTCACATATACCAGTCGCCACTTATTCCTTCCCACACCCCAGCCCCCCTCTGCTAAAGCGCCGGCGTCTGCATCATTTTCAAGGACCACCCGCGTGTTGAAAGTCCGCGCCAAATCTTCCACCAGGTTCTTGCCTCGCCACTGAGGAAGAAAGTCGACATCGCCGAACGCCCCGGTGAAAGGATTTACCGGCCCCGTGGACCCAATGCCAATTCCGGAAATCTTCATTCCAGCGGTGTGTGCCGTCTCTCGCAGCATGCCGGCAATTCGCTCTAAACCGTTTGAGTACACAAGACTGACATCGGTAGGTGATTCCAACTTAGACAATACCTTTCCGTCGTCATCCACCATGCCAACTGCTATTTTTGTTCCGCCAATGTCAACGGCTCCAATCACTGCCCTTCCCTCTCCCAGGATTGCTTCCTACGCAAACAATGTCGTCCGCTGTAACTCGTCTGGTTGGCGAAGGATGTCACGCAAGTCATTAATTTTAGGCAAACGCGTAACTCGGATTGAAGATGTTCTCAGAACCCGATTTTCTGCCCCGATTATTGCCTAGCCGGCGTGATGAGAATATTCCGATAAGCGACGTGTCCGTCTTCGCTGCCCTGCAAGTAGATCGGTCCCGGCAATTCCTCGTGGCTGTCAAGAGCGCCACCAGTGATACCCGGGATTTCCTGATTATTAATAATCGTCTGGCCATTCTGGATCACTGTGATCATTCTTCCAACCAACGTAATATCGAAACTCTGCCAGTCTCCTGGCTTGCGAGGCAGTTCGGGCGAAGGAGCCAGGAAACCGTACACTCCGCCGGTATGATGACTGGGCGGTTCCTGGATGGAGTTGGTTTCAACTTGCACCTCGTAGCGGCCGCGCAGATACACGCCACTGTTGGCGTTGGGCGGGCAGTTGAACTCGATATGCAACTTGAAATCTTCGAACTTCGAATCGTTGATAATCTCGGCGCCATGTCCGGGGCTGACTAACGTTCCGTCTTCGACTTTCCACGCGGCCGACGGGCTTGGATTGTTCATCCTCCACCCAGTGAGATCTTTTCCATTGAACAACGGGATAGCCTTCGCCCACTTCGGTGTGCTTGTCCTGTGAAGCGCAGGTGCCCTCTGGCCGGTCCATTGCCAAGGAGTTCCATCTGGCCCCGTCGTTGTTCCCGAGAGGGTATTCCCCACCAGCCGTCCCTCAAAGACCATATCGGTCTTTCGGTCTTCCTCTTCTTTGGGGGAGACGAACGTAAGAGTGCCGTTCAAAAGTTGGATTTTCGGAAGTGGCCGGGCGTTCCCCCAACGGCTCACCATCCTCGCCTTCAACTCTCCATCTTCCTGCCGGATCTCCAGCCATGAGGGATATTCTCGGTCGGGTGCCTTCAGCGTCAGATCCCAACGTCCCAGGAAAGGTTTGACGGGTATGGTTGCGGCCGAGGAAGCAGTTTTCTCCGAATATGCACCAGTCAATAAAAGCGAAGTCAATATCAGCGAGATAGATACAACCTTCCTGATCTTCATGGAATTTGCGAACCGCTCCTATTCTAATTATCGCACCGGTTGATCTGTGGCGTCCTTCGCATGCACCCAGGAATACGCACTAATCCGTATCTCGTTTGGCTGCGAGAATATTGACTCGCCTGCGACTAGTGGTGGATCCTCCGGATCGCCCGCCGGTTTCGTTTGCGATTGCTTTGAGGAGAAACTTGCCGGTGGTCTGCGGTACAGAAAAATCGATGTAATACGTCTGTTGTCCGAGCGGCGCCAGGGAAAATTTCGTTGTCTTCTCTCCTAGTAGCTCGCCATTCACGGCTTCCAGTGCAATCGTGAGCGAACCTTCTGCTGGCCGGGGCTGGTCGTTGACCATCATCACTTGGACTGACTGAGTGCTTCCAGCCGTCAATGACGGTTTCCAGAAATTGAGATAAACACCCATCGGAGCGAAGGCATTGCTCATGTAGTCCATGAATTCGGGGTTGAGGTCGAGCCTCTCGACATCGTGAAAATGATCGGAGGTGTAGCTTTCAGGATCGCTGCCCGTCAGGTAGACAAAATGCAGAACTCCAGCATACTGGCGATAAGCCCGCCAGTATTCAGTGATTCCTGCTAACAAGTAAGCATTCAGCTCCAACCTGTCCTTGGCGCTGGCATTTTCACCGAGCAGACGAGGATAGAGCTTCTTCGTGAGCTCGGTAGGGCTGCCATCCCGGTTCAACCACAACCACCCGTACTCGTTGAGAATGAGAGCATGGCCTGTCGTCCCTCCCGGGGTGATTCCACCGGGACTTTCCAAACTCGTCATGTTGAATTCTTGTCCACCATCTGCCATAGCTTGGAACTCGTAGGGATGATCCTCCACCGGATCATCCGGTCCGGCGGGAGGGTTATAGCTGTTCTCCCACGGGCGGTGGGACAGATCCAAACTTCGGACTGCGGGGATGATCTGCTCTCCAAACATCGGGTCCCAAGTCTCATTGTTCGCGTCCCATATCACTACACTGGGATGATTCCAGTTGTCGCGCATCCACTCGGAGTACTCAGCAATCATCTCGGCTGCGTTGAAGTGGACTTGGTTCTCAGGGCCGTGCCATTCGTGACCCGTCCAGACAAAGTATTCGTTCTGAATCAACAGGCCCGCTTCATCCGCGATATCAAGCCACTTGTCCGGCACTGGGCCAATACAGAAACGGAAACTGTTCCAATTCATCTGCTTGGGAATAGTCACCAGCAGTTTGCGCACCCACTGCTCATTCCAGGGCAAAGTCCCCGATTTAGGATCCTCAAAGAACCGATGTAGTGTGATATTGGATCCACGCATGAAATACACGCGACCATTCAGGTAGGCGCGCTTCGTAGGAGTATCGAAGCGGAACTCGCGCATTCCAAAGCGCGTGCTCGCACTGTCTCCCCCTGTACGTGTTTCTAGCACGTAGAGATTTGGATCTTCCGGCCACCATAGCTTCGCATTCGGGATGCGAATCGTCTGCGTGACAGCCTTGGCTTCACCCGGCAGCAGCGAGATCGCCTGGGGAGTCGCACTCCCGTCAACGTCAGGGGACTTCCAGGCATGGACATTCTGAGTCAACTGAAAGCTGGTGGCAGCACTCCCGTAATTTCGCAGTCTCGTCTGCACGACGATGCTGCTGTCGGCGAGATGCGGCGCGACTTGCACACTTTCAATCACCGGGTTATCGCTCAACTGAACTGAAACGCTGTCATAGATGCCCGGTGTCCAACGGTTCTTTTCGAAGTCCGTTCCCGCGGAGACGCTTTCAGGCAACACGCCAGGATGCGCGCCAACGCGTACGAGTAGATCGTTCTTCCCCCTCCAACGAATCGCGTTCGTCACGTCGAATACCGCGGCCGAGAAACACGGAAGGTGTCCTCCAACCTTCTTGCCGTTCAACCAAACCGCCGCACCAAACTGAGCCTTATTGATGCGCAAGACGGCAACACTGCGATTGACGGCAATGTCAAACGTCCGGCGATACCAGAACCAGTTGCGATCCTGTCGGGGCACCCCCGCAGTCCGAACCAGAGCGGTCTGAGGCAGCTTTCCTTGAGCAACGCGATTCTGGATAACCTGCTGGCTATCGAAGAGATCAACATCCGCGAAGCCCGGTGTGGAGGAGTGAACCAGGCCAGGGACCGGGGCTTTGTGGTCAAAGTGCGTGGGAAGTTTGTCAGCGGTTTTCGAATCAGTAATGTCCCATTCGCCATCGAGCGAAAGGACAATCCGCTCGGCGCAATAACTCGGCGGCGCAAATAAGAGCAAAAGACTCAAGATGAATTTCATGGGCGATTGGAAAGTTAACATACCGGCCATTGGCTGGGATGACTTGTCCCGACGGAGCCTGGGCAAGGACAACGCCAGCAATTTAAGATAAGGAGTTATGAACCTAAATTGGCTTGCTGAACTGCGAGAGCAACGGAAACTTTTGTGTCGAGCGATCTGGTCGGCGGTGGTCATTGTCGTAACAGCAGCTTCGGTGATTTCCGCCCAGGACGCCAAGCTTTCTTCTGAAAAACATGCTCAAATCGAGAGTGCGATTGCGAAGTTCATGTCTGCAAACAGCGTGCCAGGTGTATCGGTCGCCGTGGTGGAGAATGGCGAATATGAGTGGTCCCAGGGCTATGGCATGGCCGACCTGGAGAATTTTGTTCCGGCAACCTCGCGCACGCTGTACCGTCTGGCATCGGTATCCAAGCCGCTGACAGCGACGGCCACGATGCAGCTTTGGGAGCGAGGAAAATTGAATCTGGATGTGCCAGTGCAAAACTACTGTCCGGCATTTCCGCAAAAAGAATGGCCGATTACCACACGCCAGTTGCTCGGGCATCTGGGCGGAATCCGGCATTATCGTGGTGATTCGCAGGACGACCCCGAAGTCGGTAATACAAAGCATTTCGATGATGGGATCACGGCCGGTCTGAAGTTTTTCGCCAACGATCCCCTGGTAGCCAAGCCGGGAACAAAATTCAGCTATTCAACCCAGGGTTTCACGTTGGCCGGCTGTGCCATCGAGGGAATCTCGGGTGAGAAATATGTAGACTTCCTGCGCAAGAATGTCTTTGTTCCGGCCGGGATGGCGAGCACGGTTGCTGACGACCGTTATGCCGTTATCCCGTTCCGCACGCGTTTCTACCACAAAGACAAATCAGGCAGGGTAGTGAACGCAGACTTCTTGGATTCGAGTTATAAGATTCCCGGCGGAGGATGGTTGTCATCAGCCGAAGATATGGCGCGATTCGAGGTTGCGATCCTGGGCGACCAACTCGTAAATCGTGCAACCCGGGGCGTAATGTGGACTCCTCAGAAGACGGCGGACGGTTCGAAGAACGACTATGCGCTGGGGTGGGGTACTGGCAAGGAACTGGGCGTCGCCGATGTGGGGCATGGGGGCGGGCAACAAGGTACCAGCACTTTCATCATGCTCATGCCTGAACGGCGAGCTGGCGTGGTTGTGCTCAGCAACATGGATGGTGTCGATGTCTCGTCCCTCGCCACTGGGCTGCTCAAGATCGTTTTGGGGATTCCTTCTAAGTGATGATCACCACTTTTCATTGGAATTCTGCGCAATTCGTATGCTGTGCCGTTATAATCCGCGGTCGTCAGTAAGATCCCGTTACTCCCCGGGCCCATGGTTCAGTGGGCGCGACATGCGGCGCAGCACAATGCCGCCTAAGGTGCCGAGTGTTGCCGGCACTAACCCGTAGAACACGTCGAAGCGATCCATCGAGTATGGCCCCCAGTGGTTGGTGACCAGCACGAAGGCGGGCAGACCGCCGGCTAGAAGGAACGTCCATCGCCATATCCACGAAAGCACACAGCATTCCGCCCGCGATGCTGGCCGCCCATGCCAGTCGTTCGGTGAACATCCGGTTGAGAAAATCTTTTGCGGTCATCGTAATTCCTCCTGCAGCCCAGAAGATACGTTTCCAGGTGTTGTTGATCTGATTCTGCTCGGCAACCAGTGCCTGGCCCCAGTGACGCCGATTTCGCGGCAGCATAGCCAACGTACCGCGATTTAGAAATTGCGCCACTATATCTGCGAGAGAGTTTGGCAAGTTATCTTTCATAAGCAAGCCGTTGAGTGCGCCTCTTCGCCTCCCCCAATTGAAGTATCTCCTTAGACTCGGATGAACCCGCGGCCGTAATCCGATACAGGTGCCGAGGCGGGCGGCCTTGCTCGCGCGACGGCTCCCATTTCGCCTCCAGCCAGCCTTCGTCATGAAGACGCACGAGGATTGGGTATAGAGTGCCTGACTTCAAACCGGTGACTTTGCTCAGCTCGTAACCATGAGTCCAGCCCTTACTGCTCTTCTGCAGGGCATTCAAAACTGCGATCGTCTGGGGAGAGATACGCACATCGATACTCTACATATGTAGACTAACCTTTGTCAAGTCGACTTGTGTTGCCGTGCTGAAATCCATCCTGGGCGCGAAAGAAAGCAGAACTTTTTTTGTTGGAGCATTCAAGGTGGGATGGGGCTGCTCAACTGGGCTGGTGGCAGTGTCGGAAGCGGAGTTTAACAGAAAAGGTAACTGGATCGCGGCGCTGCCCTTACGGGAATCTCGACTAGACGCAAAGCCGCTCATCCCTGGCAACTAAGAGTTAATATTTCACCACCCCTTTGCCTTCGACAATTGTAAGGATGCGATCCAGGCCTGGAACCGAGACCTCCTGCTTGAGGCCGCTTGGCCAATGGATTTCAACCTTATCGATTTTCCCCGCGGGTCCCAGCCCGAAGTGCACCCGCTGGTCAGAACTGGAGCCGTAGCTGCCACCACTGAACACGTCGGCGCGCTGCCGAACGCCATTTGCGGTAATGGAGACTTTGCTTCCAATCGCATCTCGCGGACTTTTCGCCCCGCCGATCAGTCTTAGACTGATCCAATGATTGTCGTTCTTCACGACATTCCGCAGCAGTGTGGGCGTGGAGTCTACATTGTTGATCACGACATCGATGCGGCCGTCGTTGAAAAGGTCTCCGAAAGCCGCGCCACGAGCCGTGATGACATCGGCCAGGCCGCTGCCGGTGGCGGGGGGTACCTCGCGAAACCTGGTTCCATCCAGATTACGAAACAGTTGCGGGCGTTGTGCCCAAGTTGTGCCCCAGTCCTGCCGATCGACGCCGGGATAAACGTGGCCGTTGGCGACGAAGATATCAGTCAGGCCATCGTTGTCGAAGTCAAGAAATCCGGTTCCCCAGGCAAGAAACGGGATGGCGGGATCGGCCAGGCCGGACTGATATGTAACATCGGAAAAATTTCCGTCTCCATCATTACGGTACAGGGCGTTGTAGTCGTCGGAGAAGGCGCTCACGTACAAGTCCACTTTCCCGTCGCGGTTGTAATCGCCGATGGCAATTCCCATGGACGCTTGCTCACGTCCGTCTTCGGTTAGAGCAAAGCCCGAAAGATAGCTGACATCCTCAAAACTGCCATCATGGCGGTTGTGGTAGAGATAGTTGGGCACCGAGTCGTTGGCGACCACCAGGTCCACCCATCCATCGTCGTCGACATCCACAAACACCGAAGCAAAGCCGTAGTAACCCTTGGGATCGGAAACTCCGGCTCTCACGCTGACGTCGGTGAAGGTACCATCCCCATTATTGTGGAAGAGGTGATCCTGCTCTCCGGGCAGACCACGCGGTCCACACATCACATCGACGCCGCGGAATTTACAGAAGCCAGGAGGGATGCTGCCTTGCCCGGCAATCGGCGGATGGTCAGCATCAACCTTTACGTATCCGGGAACAAACAAATCCAGCAAGCCATCGTGGTCGTAGTCGCCCCAGGTGGGCCCAGCCGACCAGCCACCCAGGGTTACTCCTGCTTTCTCTGATACGTCAGTGAAAGTTCCGTCATGATTGTTGTGATAGAGGCGATTTTCGCCGTAGTTGGCAACGTAGATATCGGGCCAGCCATCGTTGTCGTAATCACCTACCGCGACGCCGAATCCCCAGCGTTGATTCGCCACTCCGGCTTTAGCAGTAACATCGGTGAAAGTTCCGTCGTGATTGTTGTGCAGGAGCATGGCCTGAGGCGCAGGTTCTTTGCCCTTTAGCGCAGGAACAGTGGAACCATTCAGCAGGTAGATGTCAAGCCAGCCGTCGTTGTCGTAATCTAGCAGGGCTACACCGGAGCCGGGAGTCTCAATGATGCTCTTTTTTTCCGGAGTGCCGGAGCGATGGTGGAATTTGTCCAGCCCGGCTGTTTTCGTGATATCAGTGTAAACCACGGGAGCGCCGTCGACGAATCCGCCAGCGGTGATCGGGCGGGATTGGGCGTCCTTCACGGGCGCATGCGCAACCCCGGTAGACACTCCCATCGACGGTGCTTGCTGGGGAGCCTTGTCCGGCGCCGGTTCCTGGGCAACTGCGGAAAAGATGCAAACCAACACAAACCAGGAAAGTGATGCTCCTCGCATCCGCATCACTTTCCCTTTTCCCGTGGAGACTCGTCTACTTGCAGGATCTGATCCGCTATCACGTCCTTGAGCGTTTGAGCGATGCCGCTGGGCCAGTGAATCTCGACCGACTGGGCGACCTTCTCCGCCCCCAGGCCAAAATGCACCCGCTTGTCGCTGGCGGACAAATAACTTGCAGCGGTCGTTACGACGGCAAATTGCGGGCCTTTCGCGGTAGCAACTTTTATCTCCGCCCCGATCGCATCCCGGTTGCTTTTATGTCCGACGAGCAGCAACGTGAGCCAGTGGTTCTGCGTGGGAGTCTCGTTGTGCAGGATGTATGCGGGTCCATCATTGGTGGTAACGACCGCGTCCAGCCGACCGTCATTATCCAGGTCGCCGATCGCCATACCCCGAGCCGCCCACGCCTGTTGAAAGACTTGTCCAGAGTCCGCCGACACATCCACGAAACCGTGGCCTGTGTTTCGCGCCAGCAGCATCGGTTCGCGATAGCGCAGGTTCGGAGAAGTCAGCTGAATCGTATCCAGATCGTGGCCCTGAGCAATCAGAAGATCCTTCCAGCCGTCGTTGTCGTAATCCAGAAACCGAACTCCCCAGCCCGAATGGGGACGAGTGATCGGGCCGACGCCGGAAGTATAGCTGGCATAGTTGAACGTCCCATCGCCGTTGTTCTGAAACAAGGCATACATCTGATTGGCGAGGTCGGTAACGATCAAGTCCGGCAGGCCATCGTTGTTATAGTCGGCAAAGTCTACTCCCATGCCAGCAAACGCACGACCGTCGCCGTCTACGGCGGTATTGCTCATTAGCCCCACCTCTTCGAAGGTTCCATTACCTTTATTGTGGTAGAGGAATTCGAGAGTGGAATCATTAGCGATGAAGATGTCAGTGCGGCCGTCGCGATCATAATCCGCAATCGCAATTCCCAGGCCCTTCCCCGACTTGGACATCCCAATCTTCTGAGAAACCTCGGTAAAACGGCCGTTGCCGTCGTTGTGGTAAGCCAGTGGCGCAATCGGCTTGAAGTAGTCCGGATGGCAATAAGAGCGATATCCAGGTTTATGCTCGCCGCACCAGACATCGTCAAAGTCCCACTGCAGATAGCGCAGTACCACCAGGTCCAGAAGTCCGTCGCCATCCAGATCAATCCAGGCGGCGCTGGTGGACCATCCGCCCCCGCCGGCGCCGGCTTTCTCGGTTACATCGGTAAAAGTGCCGTCACCATTATTATGGTAGAGCCTGTTGCCCCCGTAGGCCGTAACGTATAAATCCTCGTACCCATCATTGTCGTAATCGCCAACCGCAACGCCCATCCCGTAGCCTTTGCCTTGCAGGCCCGCTTTCTCGGTAACATCTTCGAAGCTCCCGTCCGATTTCTGGTGATACAGACGATTCCAATATTGCGGCCCGGTTTTCTGAGGAATCGTGCCTTTCGGAGTTGGATCATCGAGAGAGGCGCCGTTCACGAGAAAAATATCCAGCCGTCCATCGTTATCGTAGTCAAACAAAGCCACGCCCGGACCCATGGTCTCCAAAAGATATTTTCTCGAGGTGTGTGATGACAGGTAGCGAAAGTTGAGACCTTTGGCGGCGGTAACGTCAACGAACGAACCAGCGCTTTTTCTCGGCGCCGCAGTTAGAGGAGAAGTTCCCTGCTGGCCTGCCGCCGCATCTGGCATCAGCATAAGCGCCAGAACAAAGATGAGTATTCGGGTCGCAGTTCGCAGGGATGATCCTCGAGAACGGTGATATGTGGGTCGTACTCTCAATTTGGATGCGGCGGAGAATTCGCCGGTTGAGAGGCATCCTGATCCCGCTGGACCTGAAATTTTTTCAGTTTCTGTTGAGAATTTTCCGCCTCCTCATTCTTGAGCTTCTGGAATGTGGCCATGGCTTGCTGTGCTTCACTCATACGATGCAGCCGGCGGTAGACAATACCCAACTGAAACCAGGCCTGTTGAAGTACTTCCGGATCGGACTCCGTCGCGGTCGCGCGTTGCAAGTGGTCCGCCGCGGCGATATCGTTTCCGATCTGCATTTCGGCGCGCCCGAGGTTGTAGTCTGCGTGGGGCAATCCTGGTTTCTGCCGGAGCGCCGCCTCGATAAACGCTTTCGCCTTGGCGCCGTCGTTCCTTTCTACGG
>Ga0066710_100003254_pt1 | contig 13734 bp, 15 predicted proteins | sample GraSoiAngelo_159_FD_79666 | JGI IMG/M metagenome (GOLD analysis project Ga0066710, IMG submission 79666) | Grasslands soil microbial communities from the Angelo Coastal Reserve, California, USA - 14_1009_16_40cm | ecosystem: Environmental > Terrestrial > Soil > Grasslands | place: USA...
ACCGAGCGCTTCCCGGCCTGGGACGAGCTGCGGCGCTATTTCCGCCACGTCGACGAGAAGCTCGGGTTGTCGCGCGACGTCCGGTTCGGCTCGCGGGTCACCTCCGCACACTTCGACGCCGACGCGGATCAGTGGCGGATCGAGTGCGCAGACGGCCACGAGATCCGGACGCGATTCTTCATCCCCTGCACCGGCTTCGCGGCCAGGGCCTACGTCCCCGATCTCCCCGGTCTCGAGCGCTTCGCGGGCCCGTGCTTCCACACCGCGCACTGGCCCCAGGACGGACTGGACCTGACCGGCCGCCGCGTCGGTGTGATCGGCACGGGCGCGAGCGGCGTCCAGGTGATCCAGGAGTCGGGCAAGATCGCCTCACACCTGACGGTATTCCAGCGCACGCCCAATCTGGCGCTGCCGATGCAGCAGCGGGCGCTCGACGTGCCGACGCAGCGCGCGATGAAGGCCCACTATCCGGAGTGGTTCCGCCAGCGCGCGCTCGCCGGCGGAGGACTGTTCGACGTCGCGCCGGAGCCGCGCTCGGCGCTCGAGGTGTCGGCCGAGGAGCGGCGGGCGCTGTTCGAGTCGGCGTGGCAGAAGGGCGGCTTCCATTTCTGGGCCGGCACCTTCATCGACATCGGCCAGAGTATCGAGGCCAACCGGCTGGCCTATCAGTTCTGGCGCGAGAAAACACGGGCGCGGATCAAGGATCCCGTGATCGCCGAGAAGCTGGCGCCCTCGGAACCGCCGCATCCGTTCGGCACCAAGCGGCCGTCGCTCGAGCAGTGGTACTACGAGGTCTTCAATCAGGACAACGTCGTGCTGGTCGACCTGCGAGAGGAGCCGATCGCGGAGATCACCCCGACCGGCGTGCGCACCCAGTCGCGGCACTGTGAGCTGGACGTCCTCGTGCTGGCGACGGGATTCGATGCCAGCACGGGCGGACTCACCCAGATCGACATCTGCGGCCGGTCGCGCCGCACGCTGAAGGACACCTGGCGCGACGGCGTGAAGACGCACCTCGGACTCGGCATCCCCGACTTCCCGAACCTGCTCATGCTGTACGGCCCGCAGAGCCCCACCGCATTCTGCAACGGCCCGACCTGCGCCGAGCTGCAGGGAGACTGGGTGGCCGACTGCCTCGACTACCTGCGCGCCCGCGGGCTGACGAGGATCGAGGCCAGTCATGAGGCGGGCGAGTCGTGGACGCGACACATGGAAGAACTCGCGGCGAGCACGCTGCTTCCTCTGGCGGAGTCCTGGTACATGGGCGCGAACATCCCCGGGAAGCCCCGTCAGCTGCTGCACCACATCGGCGTGCAGGAGTACTTGGCCTATTGCCGGGAGAGCGCCGAGAACGGCTATTCGGGATTCGAGCTGCGCTGAATGGGTGATGGCGCAGCGCTGGTCGTCTACGGCACCACCGCCTCCTACTACACTTCGGGCCACTCCTCGCCGGGCGCGGGCGTCGGCGCGCGGTAGAGGCCCGTGAGCACGGGCAGGCCCAGCCTCTCGCCGACCTCGCGCACTGTCTCGGGGCAGAACATGTAGGAGCGGATCCGAGCGATCCGACCCTCGCGTTCCTCGAAGCGAAAGAACGAGATCAGCTCCTCCCCGCGGCCCGGGAACGTGCAGAACACGAGCACGATCGGCTCGCCTTCGAGCTCGGCGCGCTCGAGCCGCCGCGATTCGGGCTGGAACTGCGGCGGCCACTCGGGATGGCCGTGCGCGACCGAGCGCAGGAAGCGTACGAAGCCGTCGACGGGATCGGAGCCGATGTGGAACGAGTTGCCGGGGTTCTCTGCGGAGCCGCCCTCGAGCATCAGGCCTAGCAGGCCGTCGAGGTCTTGCGCCTTGCACAGCGCGATGAAGCGGTCGAGCAGCGCGGGAGAGGGCGCCGGGCGGCGCGACGAAGGAGCGCCCTCGGCCTCGCGCAGGCGGCCGCGCCCGCGGTGCAGCGCCGCCTTGACCGCACCCGTCGTGGTCGCGAGCAGATCGGCGATCTCCTCGAGCGTCATGTCGAATACCTCCCGGAGCACGACCGCGGCGCGCTCCTGGGGCGAGAGCCGCTGGAGGAGCCGGGATCCCGCCGATCTCACCTCTTGCTCGAGCGGCGGGTCGCCGGTCCGATCGCCGTTGTCGCCGGGGGGCTCGAGCAGCGCGCGCGCCGCAGTCTCGCGCCGGCGCACCTCGTCGATCCAGACGTTCGTCGCCGCGCGCAGCAGATAGGCGCGCGGATTGTGGATGTGGCCGTAGCTCGCTCCCCACTGCCCGAACGTGCGCAGCAGCGTGTCCTGAACCAGGTCCTCGGCGTCCCAGACGTTCCCCGCAAGGCGGCGGCAGTAGGCGTGCAGGTCCGGGCGCAGCGGGACGAGCATGTCCACGTAGCGGTGCCACGCGGTACGCAGGTCGGCGCGCAGGTGCTCCGGGGTGTCCCGATCCGCCATTCCCGATCCTCCCTCGGCTGCTGTCATCCGGTATGACGGGCAGGCGGCGGCTCAGGATACGGGCTCGGCGGCCGGGGTGGGATCGCCCCCAGGCGACATACCGAAGCACGGACTAGCGCCAGCGAGCTCGCGTCACTCCCTCACGGGCACGGGAACAGCGCCGTGATCCCGGCTGGGAAGTCCGTCCCGAATACGTTGTTCGCGAAGCACTGCGTCCCGCTCGAGCCGTCGAAGACGATGTCGGCCGCGGGATAACCCGGCCGCGCCGGATCGGGATTCGTGCCGTTGCGCAGGATCACATTCTCGCGCACGGCACCGCCGTCGGGAGTCGGATCGATGCGCGGATCCTGCGGCGCGAACAGGTTCTTCAAGATCGCGACGCCGACCGTATCGTTGCCCGCGATCAGGTTGCGGCGAATCACCACGTGGTCGGCGCCGACGTTGAGGATTCCGGTGCCGGTCGGGATCAGCGCGATGTCGTCGGGATCGGTGGGCCCGAACGGGTTCGGGAGATTGTTGCGCAGGATCGTGTTCCCCTCGATCAGTACGCGGTCGGTGGCCGCCCTCGGCAGGCCGGGCAGCACCACCGCGAGCACGGCCGACGTGTTGCCGGTCGCGATGTTCCAGCGCACGCGCGTGTCGAGCGAGTTCTCGACCTCGATCCCGATCGGCGACCCCGTGACGAAGTTGCCCTGCACATCGACGTGCTCGTCGACGCCGACGTAGATTCCGGCATCCTCCGCCACCTTCGCGCCGTCGACGGCATTCCCGTCGATCAGGCCGTCGCTCGAGCAGCGCGGGAAGATCCCGTACTCGCCGTTCGCGACGTACTTGCCACCCGTGACGCGAAAGTGCGTCACGCCGATCAGGAAGATCCCGTTTGGATCCGCGTTGCGGATCGTGAGGCCGTGCAGCGTGAATCCATCGATCGCTATCGGCGGGCAGACGGGTAGACCCGTCTCCGGGTCGGTCCCGAAGTCGCCGGTGCCGACCGTGAGACCGTTTGCGCACCCCGTCGCGTCGATCACGGCCTCGCGCGGGCCCGCGATCGTGAGGCCGCTCTTGTCGACCACGGGGCACTCGGTGTAGGTGCCGCGCGGCACGACGATCGTGTCGCCGGGATGGGCAGCGTCGATCGCGGACTGGATCGAGTCCTTCACGACGATCACGCGCGCGAGCGCAGGCGCAGCGCAGAGCAGCGCGGCGCCGAGTGCGAACGGGAACGCGGGAGCGAGCAGTGTGCGTCCGAACATGGGGGAGTCCTCCGGGTCGATTCTGCTCCCGGATCGCGCGCCCCTGCAAGCGGCGATTTTTCACATATGCTCGGGCTCGTGAAGGCCTATGCCGGTGCGCTGCTTGCCGCCGTCAGTGTCGCGCTGCTCGTCTCCGGCGTCTCGCCGCGCGACCGCACCACCTGGTGGCTCGAGGTGTTTCCGGTGCTGATCGCGGCGCCAGTTCTGATTGCCACCTTCGCGCGCTTTCCGCTCACCCCGCTCGCCTACACGCTGATCGCGCTGCATGCGCTGATCCTGATTCTCGGCGGCCATTACACCTACGCGCAGGTTCCGCTCGGCTTCTGGGCGCAGGACTGGCTCGGCCTCGCGCGCAACCACTACGACCGGCTCGGGCACTTCGCGCAGGGCTTCGTCCCGGCGATCGTTGCGCGCGAGGTGCTGCTGCGCACGTCGCCGCTGCGGCCGGGCCGCTGGCTGTTCTTCCTCGTGACGGCGACCTGCCTCGCGATCAGCGCCTGCTACGAATTGATCGAGTGGTGGGCGGCGCTCGCGGGCGGGCAGTCGGCCGACGCGTTCCTCGGTACGCAGGGCGACGTCTGGGACACTCAGTGGGACATGTTCCTCGCGCTGATCGGCGCGCTCACGGCTCAACTAACGCTGAGCCGCGCGCACGACCGCGCGCTGGCTTCGCTTTCATGACCGGATTGCGCTGGGCGCTCGCGGCGGTCGCGATCGCCGCCGCGGCCTGGCTGTTCATCCACGCCGCCGGGCAGCGGCTGCTCTACCCGGCGCCGCCGCGCCCGAGCGTTGACGTCGCGCTCGAAGCGGCGGCCGAGCGGATCTGGCTCGAAGGCGCCGGCGCGCGCACGGAGGCGTTCTTCCTCGCGTCGACGGCGCCTGCGAACGAATCGACTGCGACTCCGCTCGTCCTCTACGCGCACGGCAACGGCGAGCTGATCGACTACTGGCTCGATCAGTTCGAGCCGCTGCGCGCCGCGGGCATCTCGGTGCTGCTCGTCGAGTACCCGGGCTACGGGCGCTCTGCGGGGCGGCCGTCGGAGGCCTCGATCCAGCACGCGATGATCACGGCGTTCGACTGGGCCGCGTCACAGCCGCGCGTCGACCGCGAGCACATCATCGGCTGGGGCCGCTCGCTCGGCGGCGGTGCGGTCTGTGCGCTGGCGCGCGCGCGGCCACTCGCCGCGCTCGTGCTCGAATCCACGTTCGTGAGCGTGCGCGCGATGGCATCGGAGATGTTCGCGATCCCGGGCTTCCTCGTGCGCGACCCGTTCGACAATCTCGCGGTCGTGCGCGCGTTCCCGGGGCCGATCCTGCTGCTCCACGGCGAACACGATCCGTCGATTCCGGTCGAGCATGCTCGGATGCTCCACGCCGCGGCTGCGCACTCCGAGCTCCATCTGCTGCCGTGCGGCCACAACGACTGCGAGCGGCCGTGGGCGCTGATCGAGGAGTTCCTGCTGCGGCGCTGAGCGGCTCCGGCCACTCCGCGGCGCCGGCCGGGAAGTCGCTGCGACGCGACGGGACGACGCAGAACGCGTGGCCCGACGGCGCCTCCATCACCACGTGATTGCGGATGCGCGCCTTCACGCGCGCGCCGAGCCGCTCGAGCCGCGCCACCTCGGCCGCGACGTCGTCGGTCTCGATGTCGAGGTGGATCGCGCGCTCGGCGGTCGGCACGCGCTGGAAGCCGAGATAGGGCGCGCCTTCGCCGCCGAGGCGGCCGCGCACGGAGGAGAATCGCTCGTCGCGGTCCATGAGTGGCCTTCCGAGCGCGGCGCTCCAGAACGCTGCGCCTTTCTCGTAGTCGGCTTCGGCGCAGTCGATCACCACCGTCGTCAAGCGGCTCCGGTGCATCACCTTCCTCCTGCTAGCATGACGAGAGGGCGAAGCTTGCCGCGGAACGATGCGGGCCGCCCGCGCGCTCCGAGGAGGACGATATGTCGGACACGGCTCGACTACCCGACTGGATCGCCGATCACGTTCGCCGCTATCAGCAGAGCAACGGAGCCGACGGCCACATGTGGGACGCGTCGTCGGTGGGCGGATCGGGAGTCTTCCCGACGCTCCTGCTCACGACGACCGGGCGCAAGTCGAAGCGGCGCCAGGTGCTGCCGCTGATCTACGGCACGACGCCGACCGGCTATGCGATCGTCGCCTCGAAGGGCGGCGCTCCCGCGCATCCGGCCTGGTATCTCAACCTGAGCGCGGATCCCGACGTCGAAGTTCAGGTCGGCGCGGAGAAGTTCGGCGCGCGGGCGCGCACGGCGAGCGGCGCCGAACGCTCGGCGCTCTGGAAGCAGATGGCCGCGATCTACCCGCCGTACGAGGACTATCAACGCCGGACCCGACGCGAGATTCCCGTCGTCGTACTCGAGCGACGCGAGCGCTGAGCGCCGCGCGTGCGCAGTGGCTATTTCTGGGACGTGATGGAGGGGCGGCGCGCGCCGCCGCCCGCCGCGGAGCTGCTCGGATTCGATCTGATCGAGATCGACGAGTCGATCGGAACGATCCGCGTGCGCTTCACAGCGCGCCCCGAGTTTGCGAACCCGATCGGCGCGGTGCAGGGCGGCTTCCTCGCCGCGATGCTCGACGATACGCTCGGCCCCGCGCTGCAGTCCACGCTCGAGCCCGATCAGTTCGCGCCGACGCTCGAGCTCAAGGTCAACTTCATCGCACCGGCCAAGCCCGGAGCGCTGATCGCGGACGGCCGCGTCGTCGCACGCGGCGGCTCGATCGCGTTCCTGGCCGGCGAGCTCCGGACCGAGGATGGAACGCTGATCGCCACGGCCACCGCCACGGCGCGCATCGTCGTGCCGCGATCGGGGTTCGCAGAAGGTTAGGGAGCGGACTTGATCGAGACGCGATTCACGAAGCTCGAAACACGAGCACCACGGGCAACATCGCCGCGATGGCGCTCTATGCCGGAGAATCGGTGACGCACGTGACGTCCGTGCAGCCCGCGGCGAAGATCATCGCGGAGCTCGTCGCGGGCGCCGAGCGACTCACGCGGAGGTAGTGCGATGCCGCAGACGGCGATCTTCGGCCCCGTGTTCGTGATGTTCTTCGTGACGTTCGTCGTCTGGGTCTACCTGTACGCGCGGCGGATCCCGTTCATCCGGAGCCTGGATCCCTCGATCGTTCTCACGCCGGCCCGACTCGCCGAGCTCTCGCCGCCCGCCGTGTCGAATCCATCGGACAATCTGAAGAACCTGTTCGAGATTCCCGTGATCTTCTACACGCTCGCGATCGTGCTGTTCGTGACGGGTCGGGTCGACGCGGTGTACCTGGGAGCCGCGTGGGTGTTCGCCGTGTTCCGCGCACTGCACAGCGCCGTGCACTGCACCGCCAACATCATCATGGTTCGCTTCACGCTCTACGCGGTGTCGGCGCTCGCGGTCTGGTTCATGGCCGGCCGCGCGGCGCTCCACTATCTCGGGTGAAGGATGTTCAAGGTCTGCGCGCAGTGCGGCCAGGAATATCAGTCGTGGGCGACGGAGTGCTCCGACTGCCGCGTGCCGCTCGACCTCGCTCCGGGCGAGGTGCTCGCGCCCGAGACGCGCCCGGTTCCCGCGCTCGAGGATCTCGTGCTGCTCAGGGTGGGCGACGCGTGGGAGCTGCAGGCGCTCGCGGAAGCGCTCCAACACCGGGGCGTCCCGAGTCAGATCGACACGCATCCGCTCGGCGCGAGGATCTCGGCGGATCCGCGCGCCACCCGGCGCGATCCGGTGCGGCTCGGGATCTACGTCGGCCGCGACGAGCTCGACATCGCGCGCGATGTCGCGGCGGAGCACGTTGCGAGCCAACTACCGGATACCGGCGCGGGCGAGTCGTTCTCCGATCCGAACGTTTGCCCGGCCTGCGGCGAGCCGACGCCCGATAACGCGTCCGCGTGCGCCGCGTGCGGGCTCGAGTTTCCCGAGGTCCCCTCCGAGGGCGCCTCCTAGACCTAGAGCATGGCCCAAGACTCGACCATCCAGACCCTGCACGATCGGAGGCCACCTTTTCGACCTCGCTCCCCTTCGGCTCGCTGCGCCCGCTTCGCGGCGCTTGCGGCCTAACCCCGCGATGCGCGTGCACAGCTTTCCGCCGATCTCGGATCCCGCGAGCCGCGTGCTGATCCTCGGCTCGATGCCCGGCAAGGCCTCGCTGCGCGCGAAGCAGTACTACGCGCACCCGCAGAACGCGTTCTGGAAGATCATCGGCACGCTGCTCGAGCTCGAGGCGGGCGCACCCTACGAGGTGCGCGTCGAGGCGCTGCGCGCGTGCGGGATCGCGCTCTGGGACGTGATGAAGTCGTGCACGCGCGAGAGCAGCCTCGATTCCGACGTGGTCGAGTCGTCGATCGTGCCGAACGCGTTCCCGAGCTTTCTGCGCTCGCACCCGCGCATCCACACGGTGTGCTTCAACGGCCCGAAGGCCGAGGAGTCGTTCCAGCGCCACGCGCTGCCCAAGCTCGGCGCGCTCGGCGACCTGGCCTACTACCGGCTGCCCTCGACCAGCCCCGCGCACGCTTCGCTGTCGTTCGCAGAGAAGCTCGCGGCGTGGCGCACCGTGCTCGCGAGGATCTGAGATGGACCCGCTCGCGCAGATCCGCCGCGAGTACGCGCAGAAGGTCTGCGCGCTCGCGGGCGCGATTTTCGCCGCCGCGCTATGCGCGTGCGGCGAGCCGGCGCCGCCGCACACCGGCTCGCCCGCCGACGCGCTCCCGCCGCAGATCTCGCGGCTGCTCGAGACGGGCATGCGGCCCGACTGGTCGGCCGACGGCCGGCGCCTCTTGTTCCTCGACGCGCTCGTCGGCGACGTGTTCGAAGTGGACGTCGCGTCGCGCGCGGTGCGCCCGATCACGAAGCACTTCGCGCACCGCGGGTTCACGCGCGCGCGCTACCTCGCGAGCGGCGACATCCTGCTCTGCGGCCCGCGCGAGCCCGCGGCCGGCGATCGCGATCAGGGGCGCTGGACCACCGAGCTGTGGTGGCTCGGAGCGGATCTCGCGCGCCCCGCGCAGCCGCTCGGCGAGCCGTGCTTCGAAGGGCCCGCGGTGTCGCGGCGCAGTGCGCGGATCGCCTGGACGCGTTCGGAGTATCCCGAGCGCGTCGTGCTCGGGCGCTCGGAGATCTGGACGGGCGAGATCGCGGTCGAGAGCGGCGCCGCGCGGCTCGTCGATCGGCGCATGCTGCTCGACCGCAGCGCGTTCCACTATCTCGCGTTCCTCGAGACGCAGGACTTTCGCCCGCCCGACGAGCGCGAGCTGTTGTTCACCGCGTATGCGTGGAAGGGCGGCGAGGTGATGGGCGTCGATCTCGAGACGGGCGAGATCCGCAACTACTCCCTCAACTGGGGCTACGACGAGGCCGAGGGGGTGTTCCCGGACGGCCGCGCGATCGCCGTCGAGCGCGAGCCCGGCACCTACACGCTGACGCCGAGCGGCCGCATCGACATCTGGCGCACCGCGCTCGACGGCAGCGGCGACAGCGCGAGGCTCACGCACTTCAGCGACTTCGCGGGCTACGGCGCGAACAACCCCGCGGTCGGCCCCGACGGGCGCTGGATGGCGTTCGGACTGCGCGAGCTCGGCGGCCCGCACGGCAACTTCCTCTACGACCTCCGCTACGTTGGATCCTCGAGCCAAGGAGGTCTCTCCCCATGACTGTCGAGCTCAACCACACGATCGTGCCCGCGCGCGACAAGGAAGAGTCGGCGCGCTTCTACGAGCGCATGTTCGGATTCGAATACGTCGGACCGATGGGCCACTTCACACCGGTCAAGATCCCGAGCCAGTCGCTCACGCTCGACTTCGACCAGGACGATTCGGTCGCGCCCCGGCACTACGCGTTCAAGGTCAGCGAGGCCGAGTTCGACGAGATCTTCGGCCGCGTCGTCGCGGCGGGCCTCGCCTACGGCAGCGGGCCGTTCGCGTCCGAGGACATGAAGATCAACCACTGGAACGGCGGGCGCGGCGTCTACTTCCGCGACCCGAGCGGCCATCTGCTCGAGCTGCTCACGCGCGACTACACGCCCGACATGTTCGATGCCGATTGATCACTGGCACTGGCGATAGGCGTTGATGTTGAGATTGGCGGCGTAGCCCTTCGCCGCGAGCAGCGACATCAGCGCCGACGCCTTCACGCACGGCTCGACCGATAAGCTCACGCTGCCGGTGTACTGGTACGGGACGTTCACCCCCGGAGCGAACGGCATGCCGCTCGAGACCGGGTAGACGTTGTAGTTGTACGACTGCACCTCGACCTTCGCGAGGCCGGCCTGCTTCGCGAGGTCCATCACCTCGTCGATCTTCGCGTCCATCTCGGTCCCGATCTTGTCGAGCTTGGTGAGCATCACGTTGTTGAAGGAAACGCCCACCTGTCCGGTCTCCTGCATCGCGCACGTCTGATTGGGATTGCCCGGCATCACCACGGGGCCCTTCTCCCAGGCAGCCGCCGGCAGAGCGCAGGCCGCGCACAGCACGAGCATCGGGACCGATCGTCGCATCATCGCTCCTGACCTCCCCCGCCGTCCGCGGGCAACGTGACTGCGGTGAGATAGCGGCTCTCGTCGCTCGCGAGGAACACCGCGACCGGCGCGATGTCGGCGTCACAGTCGCCGAACCGGCCGAGCGGGATCGCGCGCGCCTGCACCGCGGCGAGCTTCGGGTTCTCTTCGATCCAGCCCGCCAGACTCGGCGACGCGGCGATCGGGCGGATCATGTTGACGCGGATGCCGTCGCGTCCCCACTCGCGCGCGAGCGAGCGCGAGAAGCCGCGGATCGCCTCCTTGCTCGCCGCGTACACCGCGTTGCCGGCCATGCCCTCGGTGCCCGCGTTCGAGGCGAAGTTGATCACCGACGCGTTGCCGCTCTTCTTGAGATGGGGATAGGCGGCGCGCGTGGTCCAGAACACGCTCGTCATGCACACGTCGAACGTGCGCTGGTAGAGCTCGTCGCTGGTCTCGTGGACGGCCGTGTTCGGCTGTGCCCAGGCCGCGCCGTTCACGAGCACGTCGAGGCCGCCGAGCTCGCGCGCGGTCTCTTCCACCGCGCGCTCGCAGTCCGCGCGCATGCCGACGTCGCCGACGATCGCGACGCAGCGGCGGCCCAGCTCGAACACCGCGTCGGCGGTGCTCTTCGCCTTCGCCGGATCGATCTCGACGATGCCGACGTCGGCACCCTCGCTCGCGAACGCGAGCGCGATCGCGCGCCCGATCCCCTGTCCCGCACCCGTCACGAGCGCGACGCGGCCGGCCAACCTGCCGGGCCTTCGCGCTCGCTGATCGTTCGCGCTCGGGCTCCGGCCTTCGCTCGGCTTCGCCTCGCGGCGCGTCGGCCGACTTCGTCGGCCTCCTTGCTGCCCCCCGCTTTGCTTCATGCCATTTCCGCGCGCTCGATCGAGACCGGGATTGCGCTCATGCGCGGGATGCCGGTGTAGCGGTCGTACTCGCGCGCGCCGTCGACGAGCCGGCCGGTCGTGCTTCCGATCTCGCGGTATTCGCCGTCGCGCTCGGGCGCATCGCCGAACGCGTGCGACATCGAGAGCACGCCGCGGCGCAGCTCGGGCGCGGCCGCTGCGACGCCGAGGATGCTCGCGTGGTCCGACGCGATCCGCACGGTGTCTCCCTCGGCAAGCCCGAGCGCGGCGAGGTCGTCGGGGTGCAGGTACGCCGGGTTGTAGGGCCGCCCGCGCGTGAGTGAGTCGATGTCGCGCCCCGACGAGTTGTAGACGTTCGGCATTCGCCGCGACACGAGCCGGAACGGCCGGCCGCGCACCTCCGCTGCGCGCGCGCCCTCGCGCACCACCTCCGCGAGCTCGCGCAGCATGTCCGCGTTCCCGACGTCGAGCCGCTCCGCACAGTCGGGATCGCCCGGCGCCACGAGAATCGGCGGGTCGGCGAAGATCGCGCCGTGCGCGTGCTGCTTCACCTCGGCGAGGGGTACTCGTGAGCGGGCAACGAGATCTGCGAAGATCTCGTCGGTGGTGGGCTTGTGTGCCATGTCGACGTCGACCGCATCGCTGCGTTCGCGCAGCACACCCGTCTCGGCGCGCGTCGGATAGAGCGAGAGCGCCAGCCCCATGCGCTGCGCGAGGCCGTAGAAGAACTCCCACTCCTCGATCACGTCGGCGCCCGGCGGCGGCTGCGCGATCGCCGGCGTGTACTGCGCGTACGGCTCGGAATAACCCATCGCCACGTAGGTCTGCTCGAGCGCCTCCATCGAGAGCGAGAGCCCCGGCACCTCGAGCGAGAGCTTCGGCGCGATCACGTAGTGCGCGAGCCGCGAGGTGGCGGAGAGCTTCATGTCGAGCGTCACGAGCAGGTCGAGTGCGTCGATCGCGCGGCGCGTCTTGTGCTGATCGGGCCAGGCCGCGATCGGGTTGCTGCCGACGCAGATCAGCGCGCGGATGCGGCCGTCGCCGGGCTCGAGAATCTCGTCGGCGAGTGCGGCGGTGGGAAGGCCCGCGGCGCTGTTCGCGAGTCCGCGCACGCGCAGCTTCTCGCCGAACCCGAGCGCGCGCCGCGGCGCTTGCGCCTGCGCGACCGGAACTGCCTTCGGCAAGAGCGCCCCCGGGTTCGCCACGCGCTCGCCCGCGCGGCGCCAGCGACCGCACACCGTGTTGAGACAGAGCAGCAGGTATTCGGTGAGATTTCCGCGCGGCGCCATGTTGGGTCCGGTTCCCGCCACGCCGCAGCCGCGCCGCGCACCGCCGAACGCGCGCGCCGCGCGCTCGATGTCTTCCGCCGCAACGCCTGCGCGCTCTGCCGCGAAGCGCGGCGTGAACGGCGCGACGGCGGCCTCGATCTCCGCGAAGCCCGACACGTGGTCGCGCACGAAGTCGCGGTCGAACAGGCCCTCGCGGATCACCACGTGCAAGAGCGCCGCGAGCAGCGCCGGATCTTCGCCGGGCCGCGGCTGGAGGTAGACGTCGGCACTGCGCGCGGTCTCCGTGCGGCGCGGGTCGATCACGACCAGCTTCATGCCGCGCGCTTTCGCGTCGCGCAGCCGGCGCGCGGGGTTCGCGGGCGGAATCCCACCCGACATCGAGATCAGCGGGTTGTTGCCGACGAGCAGCCATGCGTCGGACTCGTCGAACACGTGCGAACCGCCGAGCCAGCGCCCGTGCAGCGCGTTCGCGATGTTCTTGCCGGGCTGGTCGATCGTGGCTGCCGTGAACACCATGCGCGAGCCCGCCGCGAGCAGCCAGCCGATCGCGAACGGGATCGTCGCGGGATGGGGACCGGAGTAGGTCCCGACGTAGAGCGCGATCGATCTCGGCCCATATCGCGCGATCAGGTCCTGGATGCGCGCCGCCACCTCGTCGATCGCGCGCGCGCTCGCGATCGGCTCGAAGCGGCCGTCCGCCGTGCGCTTTTGCGAGTGGAGGAGTCGATCGGGGTGAGCGTGCAGCGCGGGGAGCTGACGACCCTTCGCACAGGTGAAGCCGTGATAGGCGGGGTTCGCGCGGTCGCCCGTCACGCGCACGGGCCGGCCGTCCTCGACCTCCACCCGGATTCCGCAGTTGGCGTGGCAGAAGCGGCAGATCGAGGGGAGCACGGTGCGCGGCATCGCGGGTAGCATATCGGAATGGGTCGGATCCCCGAGTCGCCCGAGGCGATCCATCCGGCGTGGCTCACCCAAGCGCTCTCGGAACGGTATCCGGGCGTACGCGTCGTGGACGTGGAGGTGGCAGAGCGCCACGAGGTGACCAATGCGCACGCGCGGCTGCGCGTGCGCTACGACCCGGCGGCCGGCGCGCCCGACGCGATGTTCTGCAAGATGCTGCCGACGGTCGAGGCGCGCCGCCGGGCGATCGCGCTGACGGGAATGGGCGTGCGCGAAGCGCAGTTCTACGAGCGGCTCGCGCCGCACCTCGCGATCCGCGTGCCGGACGTCTACCCCGCGCGCTGCGACGAAAGCGACGGGTCGTTCGTCGTGCTGCTCGAGGATCTGCAGCGCTCCGGCTGTCGGTTCTCCGACGGCACGAGTGCGGCGTGCGAGACGTCGGTGTCTGGCGCCACGGTCGGATCGGTGCCGTCGAAGTTCATGTACG
>Ga0066710_100003255_pt1 | contig 13733 bp, 13 predicted proteins | sample GraSoiAngelo_159_FD_79666 | JGI IMG/M metagenome (GOLD analysis project Ga0066710, IMG submission 79666) | Grasslands soil microbial communities from the Angelo Coastal Reserve, California, USA - 14_1009_16_40cm | ecosystem: Environmental > Terrestrial > Soil > Grasslands | place: USA...
CAAGATCGAGAACGCGCACTTCGCCTTTCGCTTTTGCGATTTTCAAATGATCGCCAAGTTTCTGCGCTCCCGGGTAGCTCATCGGAATAATGTTCTCCACAAGCTGACCGAAGAATTCGGTGCCCTCGGTCTCCTGGTTCACGGCGGTTACCGGCCGGCCGTCGCGCACGACATCGCTCAGGCGCAGCCATCGCGAAATGAGCTGCGGCAAAATCGATCCGAAAAATCCGGCGACCGCGCCCGGTTTATTGCTGATGAGAAATGCTTCACTCTCGGGCATAAGTGAGTATCTGGATTGCCGATCTTTCTTCAGCAGTTCGAGGCCGACGAGCGCGTCCATAATCACGCGCAAACCGCGCGCCGACGCACCGGTTTCCTTGCTCACTTGCTCGACGGTTTTCGCGCCGCTCGCGAGCGTATCGAAAACTTCATTCGACACAGCCGCGCTGATGATGAGCGGCGGCGCGTAGGCAAAACCAATTTGCTGCAGACGTTCGGAAGTAACTTGTTCGCCACGGCGAATCCGTCCTTTGGCGGATTTTTTCGGACGGGTTTTCTTCGACATGGTTGCTTTGGCTTTCTCGAATTGTAAGATCGACAACTAGCTCGACCGATTTAATAGACTCGTCAGGCCCGCCTGGAAGAGCTACGGTATTTATTAAATCGGTCAAGCGCGCGAGCGCTTGCAAATTCACTCGTCGTGAGCGTCACGAACTGCAAAACGCGCGAAGAAATGGAGGCTACCGAGCGCGCCGTGCTCGCGCCGTTTGCGGAAAAATCGGGCGAATCGCGCGGGCGCAAATATATCGAGCCAAGCCACGCGTACCGCACACAATTTCAACGCGACCGGGCGCGGATTATCCATTCGCGGGCGTTTCGGCGGATGGAATACAAGACGCAGGTTTTCCTAAACGGGACCGGCGACCATTTGCGCACCCGACTCACGCATTCCATCGAGGTGGCATCGATCAGCCGGACGATCGCCCGCGCGTTGAGACTGAACGAAGATCTCGCAGAAGGGATCGCGCTGGCGCACGATCTGGGGCACGCGCCCTTTGGGCACTCGGGCGAGGAGACGCTGGCCGAATGCATGCGCGAGCACGGCGGGTTTGATCACAACCGCCAGAGTGTGCGAGTGGTCGAGTTGCTCGAAACGCCGTATCCAGATTTTTCGGGATTAAATCTGACATTCGAAGTGCGCGAAGGTTTGCGGAAGCATGAACGGCCATACGTTTTCCCCGGACCCGAAGGAGAAGGATACGATTGTCCATCGCTGGAGGCGCAGGTTGCGGACCTCGCAGACGAGATCACTTATTATAGTCACGATCTGGATGACGCTGTCGATTTTGAAATTTTGAACCCGACGCAATTGGAAAAAAACGAGGTGTGGAGGCGAAGCCATCGCGCAGTGCTCGCGCGTTACGCTGACGCACGCGAGCCCGAGCTGCACAAGCTGATTATTCGCGAGATCATCGACAGGGAAGTGCACGACCTCGTTGCGACGAGCGCAAAGTCGATCGCGGAATCCGGCGTGCAAGGTGCCGATGACGTTCGCAGACAGCCGGCTTCCCTGATCCGCTACAGCGATGAATTGGCGGAAGCAAATCGCGCGCTGCGGAAGTTTTTGTATCAGAACGTTTATTATCATCCCCGGGTATCGGAATTGAACCGGCGCGCGTGCGAGATGCTGCGGCGCGTTTTTGACGCGTACCTTGTCGATCCCGACAGGCTGGGCGATGGAGCGATGAGACGCATCGAGAAGGAGGGGATGCATCGCACCGTGTGCGATTACGTCGCCGGAATGACGGACCGGTATTTAATGGAAGAATACGGCCGAATCGCAGGGTAGGGACAGCGCGGCGTCTCTGCCTCATGCAGCGGCGTTGCCAATTTCGTCCCGCAGATATCTGATGAGAAAACGGAGGCGCTGGTTGAGAGAATGTTCCTCGAGTACGCGTTGTCGCCGCAACGGATCGTTAACGAATGTGGAGGCCATAAGGTCCGCCAGCATTTCCAAGTCACGCAGTTCGGAAAGGTATCGATCCACTTTTGCCGGCAGCTGACGGCGGTCGTGTTTCAGGTTCGCATAGAGTTCGAGCACTTTTGCGCCGAGCGCTTCGGTCTCGACCGTGGTTGCGTCCCGCGACTCAACGATGTCGATCCTGGCAATCGGGAACGGCGTTTCCTGTTCGAAACCGGTAAAGCGTACGCGTTGCAGACCCTGCAGGATCAAATTGGATGTGCCATCGCCGCGCCCCACACAGGCGCGAATCAATCCGGCAGTGGCAAGATGGAAGAAATCTTCCGAAGCGTGCCACTCCGGGCAACTCGGTTTGATCAGCGTCACGCAAAACATGCGATGATGCTGCAGTGCGTGTTCCAGCATGTCGCGATAGCGCGGCTCAAAAATGTAAAGCGGGAGCAGCGCGTGCGGAAAAAGGACCGCTCCCGGCAGCGGCATCACCGGCAGTTGTTTGGGCAAAGTTACTGACGAAGACATGGGACTAGGCGCGCTCTGCAAAGAATATGTGCGCGGTTATCAGGGCGGAACACGAGGCCCAAATATAATGACGAAATCCGAATCACGAAATCCGAATCAATGACGAATGACGAAGCTCGAAGCATGGCTCTTTTCTCATTCCGGGCTTCGTCATTCTTTCGTCATTCTTCATTTGAGCTTTGTCATTTTCCGACTCCCAGCGCGCGAAGCTGTTCGAGCGAGAGTTGGCCCTCGACGTCGGTCGCCGCGGTGATTGATGCATAGACCAGAGCCGAACCGGCGCGCGCCAGCAGGACGCGCGAAATCGCGCCGAGTTTGCCGATGCCCATCGCGGCGATGGGAAGATCGACACGCTTGTTTGTTATGAAGTCGAGCAAACGTCCGAGTTCCATCGGGGTGTCGGTGCGCGTCGCGACCTTGAAAATATTTGCGCCGTATGTTCTGGCCGCGCGCGTTTTGGCGGCCAGAATCCGTGGATGAGGTGTCGATTTGAAGTTATGGAACGAAATGATGCGCCGCACTTTTTTCTTCTCTGCGAGCGTAAGCAACGAACGCAGCGCTGAGGCAGAGCGCAGTTCAAAGTCGATATAGCTGGCGTACTTTAAAAATCGAATGAGCAGATCGCGCCGTTGCCGGATTGATAATTTGTTCGCCCCGCCCTCCTGCGGATGTCGCGCCGTGATGATGAGCGGCGCGCGCAACCGTGGCAATTTGCTTTCTAGTTGATTGGCAATAGCTGTGAGGCAATCCAAGCGCAGTTCGAATAAATCCGGCGGCTTGCGCATCCGCACCGCCAGCTCCAGGTCCGCGCGCGACGCGATCACGCCCACAATGCGCGGACGCTCGGTGGCCGAGCGACGGGTAGTCATTTTTTTATTACGAGTGGCGAAAGCGCGCGCTCGACGTACTTGGCGAGAATATCGAATTCGATATTCACCAGATCGCCCGACTGTGCGCAGTCGAGATTGGTGTGCTGTTTCGTGTACGGGATGATCCATGCGACGAAGCTTTTCGCCAAAACAACGGCAACCGTGAGGCTGATTCCGTTGACGGCAATCGAACCTTTTCGAGCGACGTAATGTGCGAACTCGGCCGGCAACTCCACTTCCAGTCGAAAGTCTGCGCCTTTCTTGTCGAAAGCGACAATGGGCGAGACGCAATCAATGTGGCCCTGCACAAAATGTCCGCCCAGACGCCCATCCGCGGGCAAGGCGCGCTCCAGATTTACCCGATTGTTGCGCCGCAATTTTTTCAGGTTCGTGCGATCGATTGTTTCCTCGAGAAGATCGAAGGCGAGACGATCGCCGCGCCGCGAAGTCAATGTGAGGCAGCAGCCATTCACGGCTATGCTGTCACCGCTTCGCGACTTTTTCGCGATACGCGGCGCGGCAATTTGCAACTCGCAAAAGCTTTCGGAATCGCTCGCGGGCACCGCAACAACCTCACCGACTTCTTCGATCAGGCCGGTGAACATTGGTCACTTCCGTTCCGCCACGATTAAATTGGCTTCCTTGTAGTTCCAGCGATAACCAAATCCGAAATCGAGCGGCGGCGGGTCGGTTTGTTGAAAGAGTTCCTGGAGCCTCGGCTGGTAATCTTGTTTGAAGAGCTCAATCGGGCCGAGGTAAACGCCGAAAACGCGCAGGTTCCATTTGTTTGGGTCGAAGTAAGCCAGGGGAATCCCGGAATCGTCCTGCACAATCATGTTGCTGTGATCGAGAATAAAATTGCGAATCGTCGCGAAACCCTCTCCAAACATTAGATACGAAGACGACTTAAGAAGGCTCGAACCGACGCCCAATCGCTGGCAAAATTTCAGGAAACCGGGAGTCGCTTTAACGCCGCTATCGGAAATATCCGTGGTGAAATAGTACAAAGTCTGCGAATCGCCGGATTGATTATCGGTATAATTGATTCGCACCCCGGGAATGCCGCCGCCTTTCTTCCCCGGCGCGCTTTCTTGAAATGCGCCGCTGCCGCTGAGCGAGCCGAACGCGACATTTGTGATCGATTTATCCGCGCGCGCGATGAAGGCGTAAAGAATTGGCAGCACCCCGTTGAGGTTCTGCTGTTGTAAATCGATTTTCATGTCTTTCGTAATGAAGTAGGTCGTCTCGAGCGAGGACTTCATCGCGTTCTCCAAATTTCCCAGTGCGCCAGACAAGTTCGCGATGCGCAGCGGATCCGGTGGCGGCCCCATCGATTCCTTCCCGCAAAGCACGTACACCTTTGCCTTGGGAAAAAATTGATCGGCGTACAAAAAATCGGGCCCGCTGAACATGTAAAACGCTACGGGGACCGGTTGCATCGACTCTGGAAGATAAGTCTCCTGCCACGCGTGCAGTTTCTGGAGCTGCCGGAGATTAAGTTTTGAAAATTCCTTCTCAAAAAATGTGGCGTGTTCCTGCCACGCCGGATCGCGTGTCAGCGGCGCGAGCGGGGAATTCACTGGCACGGACATCCCGGCCAGGAACCGCGCAATGTCATTTGGCCCGGCATTTATCGGCATCGCACGAGGCGCAAGCTCTGGATTCTTCTGCCCCGAAACGCTGAGTGCAGTCATCAACGTTATTGCTACGAACAATGTTTTCATCCCGAGTGATGGAGACGTTTTCCCGCGCAAAAGTAGAGCAGGAATCCGGCGATTGCAGTCGCAAGTCCAGCCAACGATTCAATCGTTTTCCAGCGTAGCAGGTAAACCATCATCCAGATTGTGATGACGGAAAAGATAATCGGCGGCAATGGATAGGCCCACACCCGATAAGGCCGTGCGATTTGCGGCCGCCTTTCGCGGAGCACCATCACGCCGAGCACGGCGAACAGCGAACAGAGCAACAGACTGAATTGAGTGTATTGGACGACGCTTTCAAAGCTGCGCGTGAGCAAAAGCACATTGACGATCAGCAATTGCAGCACAATGGCATTGGTAGGAATGCCCTGCGGATTCTTGCGCCCAAGCAATCGCAGCAACCAATGGTCTTCGCCCATCGACATGCTCACCCGCGGCCCGATCCAGGTCATTGAGCTGATTGCGGAAATCAAGCCGAGACATATGACCGCGCCGGCAACACGCCCGCCGTTTGCCCCAAAAATATGTTTGCCTGCGATCAATGCTACTTCCAGTTGACCTTTCAATTCCTGGACAGGCGTGGTGGCGAGGAAGATGGCATTGAGCAACACGTAAAGCACGATCACAACACCTGTGCCTGCAAGCAACGAGCGCGGCACATTTTTCTCCGGCTGCTTGATTTCGCCTGTAATATACGCCGCCGCGTTCCAGCCCGAGTAAGAATACATCACGTAAACCAGCGCCACGGCAAACGGCGCGCCGAAGATCGACATCGCATCACCGCGCGTGGGCAAAAAGCTGATCGGCTGCTTCGGATGGACAAAGAAGCCGGCGCCGATCAGCGCACCGATCAGAAGCAATTTCACGAGGGTCGAGAGATTCTGAAATACGCTGCCGACCTGAAGGTTTCCGAGATGAAAAGCTGTTACCAGCCAAACAACGACGAACGACAGAAGCACCGGCGAGCCGACGCCGAAGACTCCGACAAAATATTTTCCGAACGCCATGGCGGCGAGCGCGATCGGCGCTGCGAACCCAACCGTTGCGGAAACGAATCCTGCCATAAACCCGAGGGCAGGATGATAAATCTCCGATAGAAAATGATATTCGCCTCCGGAACGCGGCAGCGTCGCGCTCAGTTCTCCGTAGCAAAGCGCGCCGCAAAGCGCCGCGATTCCGCCGATGACCCAAAGCATGAGCAACGGAAAGCCGGACTGAATGTCCGCCAGTTGAAAACCAAGGCTCGTGAAAATTCCGGTGCCGATGATGTTGGCAACCACAATGGAAGACGCCGTGAGAAAACCGACAGTGCGCTTGGGAGCGGCGGGCTTCACAGAAACGCGCTGATCAAGAGTAGTCACCGGTGGGTTAATGGTTGCATTCAAGTTCATGATTCGCGAACGAGTCCGATTTCAAAGAGCGGCGGTCTTCAGTCCGCCGTTTCGTAAAGTCACGTCTCTAAATTTTCGTCAGTTGTCAGAAGCCATTCCCAGCATGATTTTGAAACGCCATGAACCCATCTCCCAAGGTCTCCATCGAAACGGCCACCCAACTTGCAGTCTTTCTTGCAAATCGTCCCGGGGCGCTTGCGCGCGTGTGTGACGCGCTGGCCAAAGCCGAAATTACCATCCACGCGCTGGCTACATCGGACACGGTCGATCACACGGTCGTGCGGATGCTCGTAAGCGATCCGACCAAGGCGCTAATGCTCCTGGGCGAAGCCGGTGTGCTGGCGCTGGAGACCGAAGTGCTCATGATCGAAACCGCGAGTCAACCGGGCGTTTTAGCCAAGATCGCCGAGCGCCTCGCGGATGCGGGAGTCAACATCGAATACGTCTATCTCGCCGGCCGCGAAGCGGAAAAGGGTCTCATCGTCCTGCGACCATCCGATATCGAAAAAGCGCAAAGCGCGCTGCGCGATTTGTAGCGTAACTATCCAAAAGCGGCAGAGCACTGCCGCAGTCCAAAACCTGGCGGTCCTTCGGAGAGCATATTAGGCGCTCGCGTTTTGGAGTGCGGCGCTGCTGCGCCGCTTTCAACGAAATCGCACAGGAACATGATAGCAGCGTGCGCTGTCGATCCCGGTATTCGTGATTGCCAATGAGGACGCGATACCGCATAAATGCGCGGCGCGTTTATGACTTCGGTAAGGACTTTCCTCGGTTATCCATATCCGCTGGGCGCGACGTGGATGGGCAACGGCGTCAACTTCGCCGTTTTTTCCGAGCACGCCACCGGCGTTGAGCTTTGTCTGTTCGACAGTCTCGAGGCCACGGAAGAAAACATTCGTATCCCGGTCACTGAACACACCGATCAGGTCTGGCACGTGTTTTTGCCTGATGTGCGGCCCGGACAATTGTACGGTTTCCGCGTCTCCGGTCCGTACGATCCGGAACGCGGACTGCGCTTCAACAGTTCGAAACTTCTCCTCGATCCGTACGCAAAAGCCATCGCCGGAGACCTAAGCTGGGCAGATGAAATGTTCGGTTACGTAATCGGCGATAAGAAGGAAGATTTGACGCAGGATTTCCGCGATGACGCATGGGGAGTCCCCAAGTCGGTCGTCATCGACGCTGGATTCGACTGGCAAGGTGACAAGAGACCGGGCATCCCGTTGCACCGCACCGTGATTTACGAGGCACACGTGAAAGGGTTCAGCAAACTTTGGCCCGATGTTCCCGAGAAGTTGCGAGGCACTTATGCGGCGCTCGGCGCCCCGGCGGCCATTGATTATTTCAAAAAGCTTGGCGTGACCGCGGTCGAGCTATTGCCGGTGCACGCGCACATTGACGATAAAGTTTTAGTCGATCGCGGCCTGACGAATTACTGGGGTTACAACACGATCGGATTTTTCGCGCCGCACGCGGAGTACTCTAGCAGTGGGCAATTGGGCGAACAGGTCTCCGAGTTCAAATCGATGGTGCGCAGTCTTCACGCCGCCGGCATCGAAGTCATTCTCGACGTCGTTTACAATCATACCGCCGAGGGAAACCGTCTGGGCCCCACCCTTTGCTTCCGCGGGATCGACAATCTCGCTTATTACCGGTTGCAGCCGGACAAGCCGCGGTTCTACCTGGATTTCACCGGCACTGGTAACACGTTTAACCTGCTGCATCCGCGCATGCTCCAACTGGTGATGGACAGCTTGCGTTATTGGGTCCTGGAAATGCACGTTGACGGATTCCGCTTTGATCTTGCTGTCAGTCTGGCCCGTGATCACGAAGGCGTTAACAAGCTGCACGCTTTTTTCGAAATCATTCACCAGGACCCGGTGCTCTCGCAGGTGAAGCTAATCGCCGAACCGTGGGACGTGGGCGAGGGCGGCTATCAAGTTGGGAATTTCCCTGTGCTTTGGGCGGAATGGAATGGGAAATATCGCGACACCATTCGCAGTTTTTGGAAAGGCGACGAGGGCCGCCTTGGGGAGATGGGCTATCGGCTCACCGGGAGCCCCGATCTGTATCAGCACAATGGGCGACGCCCATACGCCAGCATCAATTTCGTCACCGCGCACGATGGTTTCACGCTGAACGACCTGGTCACCTACAACGAAAAGCACAACGAGGTGAACGACGACGGCAATCACGACGGCGATAATAATAATCTATCGTGGAATTGTGGCACCGAAGGCCCAACCGAAGATCCGCAGATCAATGCCTTGCGCGAACGGCAGCGCCGGAATTTCCTGACCACACTTTTTCTTTCCCAAGGCGTGCCGATGCTCAGTGGTGGAGACGAGCTGGACCGGACACAAAACGGAAACAACAACGCTTATTGCCAGGACAACGAGATCAGTTGGCTCGATTGGACGCGCGATGAAAAGCACAATCAGTTTCTGGAGTTCACACGAAAGTTGATTTGGTTTCGCAACGCGCATCCCGTATTTCGCCGCCCGAAATTTTTTCAGGGTCGCCGGATACGAGGTTCTGAGATCAGGGATATGATGTGGTTCAATCCCGGTGGGAGCGAGATGAGCGAGGAAGAGTGGGCGTCGCCGTTTGTTCGCTGTATCGGCATGCTGCTGAGTGGCGATACCATCGATGTTCTCAGTTTTGAAGGGGAGCCAATCCGTGACGACACATTTCTGCTGCTCCTCAATGCTCACTATGAACCGATCCCCTTTGTCCTGCCCGGCCAGGAGCAAATCGAGTGGGAATTGATTCTCGACACGATGGATCCGGATGGTTTTTTGGCCAAACGGAAGAGATTCGCCTCCGGAGACGACGTCGATCTTGGCGGCCGCGCTTGCTGTTTGTTGCAGTTGGTCAGTGGAGCACAAGCGCAGGCCCGCGAGGAATCGTGGAAAAAGCGTCATGTCGAGTTTCCTTCGCTTAGCGCAGAGGAAGAACGCGCTCGTCGCACAGGGTAGCGCATGCGTCCCGCGTGTTCTGGGGAGCGCACGCGCCTTCGCGTGCTGGCTTCGGCGTCGGGCCGAAATGAACTTTTTCTTCCCGCCTCAAATCCTTGCGTGCTCTTGTTTTTAAGCACTCTGATCAGAGAAGTCCGCGAAGCCCGAGACGGCTTCGCCAACACGCGAGACGCGTGCGCTCCCCAGAATAGAAATTCATCCAACGCAATCTTGTCGCGAGAAACGAATTAGTTTATAGAAATGCGGAGCGCATGATATCATGCGCGGTCAGTTTTTTGGTCAGTGATTCGTCATGACACCGAGTTCGCTTATCATCGTCACTGATCGAGGCAGTTTAAAGGCATACCGGGTGAATGAGACGCCAACGCGCGGACCGAGCTTGCAATTAGTCCAGGCATTCAATATCACCGACGCTCACGGGAGACTGGTCGATAAGCTGAGTGATCTGGCGGGACGATTTCCCGTAACCGCCGGCGCGGGCGGGCATCATGGAGCGGCTTCCAGTGCCGAGCGGACGCAACTTGCAACCGAGACTGACCGCCGCATCCAGAAAGAGCTCGCCGATCAAATTGTAAAAATTGTTTCCCTTAATGGAAAGGAAGGCTGGTCGTTTGCCGCGCCGGCAGAAATTCACACGGCGATTGTTGATCTTTTACCTGCGGCTGTGCGGGACCGGATTGTTGAGCACGTGAGATCCGATCTCGTCAAAACCGAACCGGCGAAATTGGCGAGCCATTTCAGATCGTTACGGCAAATTTAGACTTCCCATGCGATCAACAATTGTCATCCTGACGAAGTGAAGGACCTCACACAGACTCTTGGACCACGCAATCAACGCACGGCGTTCGTTGCTTCGATTGGAGGGTCCCTCGCCCCGAAAACTTTTGGGGCTCAGGATGACGTTGCGTCGTTTTTTTTATCGCACGCGCTTACATCGGAGTTTAACTTCCTATTCAACCAACTATGCAACTGCCTGTTAAGATCTCATACCGGGGTCTGGAAAAATCGGACCAGATCGACAATCTCGTTTTAGACTATGCGGCGCGACTTGAAAAATTTTGCGATCACATCAACCGCTGCGACGTGGCTATCGAGCAAACCAATCACACGCATCAAAAAGGCAATCCGTACCGGTGCCGCATTGATGTGACTGTGGCGCGGGGCCACGAGCTGGTCGCCGATGAAAGGCAGAAGGACAACGGCACGCATCAGCCGCTCCACAAGGTGATCCACGACGCTTTCAAAACCATGGAGCGCGAGTTGCGCCGCGTCGTGGACAAGCAACGGCGCGACGTAAAAACGCACGCGAACACCCGTTCGCCGAAATAGTCGCGCGACGCGCCGGGCAAGATTCTGCCGATGGCCGACCAAGCGCTTGGCTATTTCATTCGGCAGTTTGATACGGCGTGGAAGCTTGCCAGCAGAGCAAACACGATGGCCTTTCCAAGACCGTTCGTTCGGTGATGCCGTCGCATGGGTGAATATCGAACTCGCCAAGAACGCCGCGGAGATCGGCTACGCCCTTTTTCTGACTCATGCGACTACGTCTTTACGCCGTCAGCGCACGGTGAGCTTGCGGCCGGCGCGGTTCTCCGACGAGGCTTTCGATACGCGCTGTGATGTCCGCCGCTGTCCTCAGCCGCGAAACAGCGCCCCAATCGCTGTGCCAACAACAACGGCTGCTACGATAATTGCCCCATCAAAGGCGATGACAATCGGCCATAAGTTCCCCGGGCCAATGAGGAATAGGGCAATGGTCATCGCGACGATTGCCCCAAGCGCAAGAAAGCCGGCGCATTTGGCAAGACCGTTCGGTTTCCGGTAACACGCGCAAACCACCGCCGTAATGACAACGAAGACCGCAAAACACAGGCCAATGCCAGCGCCTGTCTTCATGATCCAGGCGCCACGCAAACCACCATACGCGTGTCCCGGGCCCCAAAAAATCTGTAGGACCGAAAACATCGCCATACCGATCGCGAATGAGATGATGGGCTTCATTCGGCCTGGCAAAAATGCTGTGTTTCTTTCTGCAGTCTCGACGGGTCGGAGTGCGAGTCTGTTTTGCTATACGCGTCGTGCCGCGTGAAGTGACGTTACTTGTAGTTCAGAGACGCTAAAGAGCGGTTTGCCGGGTGTTTCGGTGGTGATGAATTCTTCAACTCCCATTCGTATTGCGGCGGCGACATTCAACGCATCAGCAGCGGCGAGTCCGTATCTGGTCGCCAATCCAAATGCTTCCGCGCCGAGTTCCTGGCTCAAGAGTTCCTCGCGCCGGACCTTCTTGAAATGCGCGTTGTAAAATTCCACTTCCAGTCGCTGCCTATGAAACGAAGGTTTTGGCAGTAACTCCAGCTTCATCATTTGCGCGCTGTAGAATTCGCGGCGCTCATCCTCCATAATGCTCAATGCCGCACGCGCATCATCGGCTTTCCCCTTCCAAGCCGTGAGTAGAACCCCGGAATCCAGGAAAGTTCTGGTCATGCCAGGCCTCCCCGACGTTCCCGCAACTCTTTGGTAATACCGTGCGCATCCATGGACTTCGTCGGCCCACTGCTTCGAGTCGTCGTAGCCGACGCGCGGCTTTTCCGAAAGACCATGACCGCGCATATCCAGCGCGACCAGTCGATGGTCTTCGACCAGCCTCGAGTCCATCTGGCGACTCCACTGGAGCCAACACTGCGAGACCCCGTGGATGAAGATGATCGGGCGACCTCGTGCGTTTCCCGATTCCACGACATGGAGCTGGACGCCTTGCCCGCCTGTGACTTTGTGACTCGTCATCACGTTCCTCATCTCGTGAAACTGATGCATCTAACGAGAAAGAGATAAGCCACGGCAGGGTGTCGTAGCAAGCACGCTGGAGTTGCGTTGCGATGGGCCGTTGGCTTCATCGATTAGATGACATGATGGGGATTGTCGGGTGCGGGTTTGGGACCTACACCCGGCAATATGAATAGTGTTTATCACACTGAGTTGTCCTCACACGAGGAAACCCGCTGCCAGTTTAATGGCGGCACTGGAGCGATCAAGCTTGGGATTGATGTGCACCAGGATTTTTACGTGGTGGTCGAGCAGGTGGGCGGGAGTAATCCCAAACCGCCGCAGCGTTTCCAAAAGGCAGCGTTTCTACATTGGGCGGCCAAGCTCAGGCGAGGTGAAGCCGAGGTGCACGCGGTCTATGAAGCGTGCGGGTTTGGTTTTACGCTGCAGCGGCAATTGAGCGCGCTTTCGATCCAGTGCTACGTAGTCTGCCCGCAGAAGTTGGATGAACAAAACCGGCGAGTGAAGACTGACGGACTGGATGCCAAAGCGCTCTGCTTGAAATTGGACCGTTTTGTCCAAGGCAACCGCGATGCGCTGGGGGCGGGTACGCGTGCCTACGGAAAAAGAGGAACAGCTTCGCGCGTTGCACCGGCAGCGGGAGCAATTGGTCAAAGTGAGGAAACAACTCGAAGCCCAAGGGCGCAGCTTGATGGTCAATCACGGCTGCGAGCCAGTGAAGAGCTGGTGGAAGCGAGGCAACTTTGCCGCGCTCCAGGTGCCGACTTGGATGAAAGAGTTGCTTGGGAACAGCCAACCCATCCTGATCGGATTGCAGGAAAAGATCGCTGCGCTCACGATCCAATTGCAAAGCGCCGCGGATGCAAAGCAACCGCGCGGACTGGGCTTGATGACCAGCGTGATCATCGATCGAGAGATTGGCGATTGGCATCGCTTCAGTAATCGGCGCCAAGTGGCCAGCTACACCGGGCTTTGCCCCGGCGAATACTCCAGCGGCAATACGCGACTGCAAAGCTGCGTGACCAAACACGGCAACCCGCGTTTGCGCGCTGCGCTGGTCGAATTGGCCTGGCGTCTGATTCGGTTCCAGCCCAATTACAAACCGATCGTGAAATGGCGACGGATCCTCGCTAAAGGCGCCCTCGCCACTGGGGCCGCGCGCAAGAAAGCCATCGTGGCCGTGGCTCGCCAACTGGCTGTTGATCTGTGGCGCATCAAAACCGGTCGGCTCCGCGCTGAAGAGTTGGGATTAATCAATTAGTAGAGGTTCGAGGGGAACAGAAAGGAGAACACATCTAAGGAAAAATTAAAACCACTTTGGAACGCGGGCGTTGCCCGGCGACTAACCTGCTTAAGAAAACCTTCGCGAGCGTCGGCTTAGATTGGGCGCGCCCTTGCGTTCCTCTTCCATGCTGATCGCATTGATCAAATTGCTGCTGCGACTGCGGTCGCATGCACGGATAGGAGTACGAGCCGCTGGAAACAAAACCAACGAGCAAAAAAGGAAGAGG
>Ga0066710_100003257_pt1 | contig 13733 bp, 13 predicted proteins | sample GraSoiAngelo_159_FD_79666 | JGI IMG/M metagenome (GOLD analysis project Ga0066710, IMG submission 79666) | Grasslands soil microbial communities from the Angelo Coastal Reserve, California, USA - 14_1009_16_40cm | ecosystem: Environmental > Terrestrial > Soil > Grasslands | place: USA...
GCGGCGGCGCGCGAAGCGCTGGATGGAGGCGTGAATCAGCTCCTCGGTTTCGCTGTCCACGGCCGTGGTGGCTTCGTCGATCACCAAGATCGGCGCGCCACGCAGGAACACACGGGCGAGCGCGAGACGCTGGCGCTGACCGCCCGACAGCCGTTCGCCACGAGGGCCCACCGACGCGGACGACGGCCGCCCGAATTCGTGGACGGACTTGTCAGCCCGAGCGTCCTTCAGCGCCCGCGCGACCTCTCGCGCGGACGCCTCCGGTCGACCGTAGCGGACGTTATCCCCCACCGATCCTTGCACGACATAGGGATCCTGGAACGCGACCGCCATGTTCGCCCGCAGCGAGTCCAGCGTGACGTCCCGAACGTCCCATCCGTCGAGGAGGACGGCGCCGGCGATCGGATCGTGGAAGCGCAGGAGCAGCCGGACGAGCGTCGACTTGCCACTGCCGCTCGGGCCCACGACGGCGACGATCTCACCCGGCTCGACCGTGAACGAGACGCCTCTCAGGATTTCCGGGCCCTGCGGATAGGCGAAGTGGACGTCGCGGAACTCGATGCGCCCGGTGACCCGCGGCACCGGCACCGCGCTCGAGCGCTCGCTCACGGTGCCGCGCACATCCAGCAGGTCGGTCACCCGGTGGGCGCCGGCCGCCGCCCGCCGGAACCGGCCGGCCACCTGGCCCAGATTGCGCGCCGGGTCGTAGAGCGATCCCAGTGATCCGAGGAACGCGACGACGGCCCCGAGTGTCATGGCGCCGGTGCTCACGTGGTGGGCGGCCACGACGAAAACCATCAGGCCTCCCACCACGGCGATCATCTCCACGAGCAGCGTCAGCAACGCCTGGACGGCCACGCTCTGCGACTCGGTGCGCCGCGCGGCATCGGTTCGGGCGCGGAAGCGCTTCACCTCCCGCTCGTGGGCCTGAAAGGCGTGCACCATGGGGAGAGCGCCCAGGACCTCTTCGGCCAGCGACAGCCACGACGCCGCCTGGCGCCGGGCCACCCGTGCGACCCGTTTCACCCGGGGCGCGCGCCGCACAACCACCAGGGCCAGGACGGGGATCGCCGCGAGGGCGACCAGCGCCAGCGGCCAACTCATCGCGAAGAGCAAGCCGGTAAAAAACAGGGCGGCCGCAACGTCGCCGATGAGCGTGATCGGCCCGTGGTAGATGAGGTACTCCACCCGCTCGACGTCGCCCGATAGATGCGCGAGCAGATCACCGATGCCGCGCCCGGCCACCGACGGCTCGGGCAGCGTCATGACGTGACGGTACACGTCAGTCCGCACGTCCTGGTTGATCCGCTCGGCGATGGCCGCATCGAGGCGCCGCCGGACGTAGTCAGCACCGAACTTGCCGCTGGCCACCACGAGGGAGCTCGCGACCAGCATGGGCATCGCGTCGAAGCGCCGCCCCACGAACACGGTATCGATCACGACCTTCAGCAGCCAGAGGAGCGCCGCGCTCAGGAGCGGCGCAAGGATGACGAGCGCGCCGACCATGACCACCGCTGAAGAGACGGCCCGGCGATGCCCGCGGAAGCGCCTCTCCAGGGCAAAGACGGTGCGGGTCGCGGTCAAGGAGGGCATGAGGAAGACGGGCGCGACGCGTGCGGAGCGCGTCGCGCCCTCGAGGTCTAGCGCCGTCCGCGCCGCGTGCCCTTGGTGGCCTTGGTGCGACCAGTGCGGCGACCCGCGTCCGTGCTCTTCACCGCCAGAATCTCGGGGAAGCCGGTGATCAAACGATCTCTCCTCCCTTTCATCGTTCGGGTCGCCCGGCGAACGCGCGCAACGTCCTTTCCCGGGCGCCGCCGGGCTGAAGTGCAAGGCCAGCGCCACCACCGAGCGCGCGCACCGTCTTGTTCGTGACGCCGCGTCGATCCTCACCAATTCGGCGATCGCCGTTCCGGCGGCCGCCGCGCGATATACATCCTCGCCGCGGCGGCAAACCCCCGTTGGGGCAGAAGCCCACGCTGAAAACCCCGCGCCTGGAAGGAGTGTAGCTTTCTCCGACGCTTGCGGGCGTGCGGTGAATTTGAAATCATTTGAAACGGCATGTGGTCCTCGATGAAAAAGAAGCTCCTCCGCATCGGACGCGGGCCGGTGACGCAGTTCGCCATGCTCAGCTTCTTCGTGACCGCCACCACCACCGCCGCGCTCGTCGTCGTCATCTCGTATCACTTCCGTCAGGACCTGCTCGAGCGCGAGTGGACGTTGACGGCCGCCTACGTCAAGAAGGAGGCGCAGAAAATTCTCGTCCGTTCCGATTTCGAGACGCCGAACGACCCGGCCAGCCAGGCGCGCTTCGACCAGTTCTATCAGGACGTCATTCTGATGCCCGAGCTGGTGCGCCTCAAGATCTACGACACCGAGATGCGCGTGATCTGGTCGGACGAGCCACGGCTCATCGGGCAGCGCTTTCCCGCCAATCCCGAGCTCAAGGGCGCGCTGGGCGGCAACGTCTCGGTGAAGACGGAGATCGGCGAACGGAAGGGCGAGAACCTCTACGAGGAGAACCTCTCCCTGGTGGAGGTCTACGTCCCGGTGATCTTCGACGGCTCGCGCGTGGTCGGAGTCGTCGAGGCGTACAAGTCGCCCGACCAGGTGTTCGCGCGGGTCCGCAGCATCAAGATCATCGTGGCGGCGACCGCGCTGCTGGGCGCCTCGCTGCTCTACATCGCGCTCGTCTACATCGTGAAGCGATCCGCGCTTCGCATCGACCAGCAGCAGGAGGCGCTCGAGTACCGCAGTCATCAGCTCGCCGTCGCCAACGAAGAGATGCGGAGCATGCAGGCCCAGCTCATCGCGACCGAGCGCCTGGCCGCGATCGGCGAAGTCGTGACCGCGGTCGCCCACGGCATCCGCAACCCGCTGGCCAACATCCGGGCCGCCATCCAGGTGGCGCTCCTGCACGTGCCGCTGGAGAGCCGGCCGCCGGCCGCCCACAACCTGGCCAACGTCATCCAGGAAGTGGATCGCCTGGAAGCCCGCGTCAAGGAGCTCTTCCAGTTCGTGGAGCCGACGAAGCAGCGCCAGCTCCGACTCGACCTGAACGCGGTCGTGACCGGAGCGCTCCAGATGATCGCGGGAAGACTGAGCAGCGCCGACGTCAAGCTCGTCGAGCGGCTGACCCCCGGGCTCCCTCCCATCACGGGTGACGCCATGCTGCTCCAGCAGGCCATCCTGAACATCCTGGAGAACGCGCGCGATGCGGTGTTGCCGGGAGGCGGGGCCATCACCGTGGTCACCAACTTCGAGCCGAACGGCGCGAAGGGCAGCAACAAGGTCTACCTGGAGATCAGTGACACCGGACCGGGCATCGCCCACGACACGCAGCGAAAGATCTTCGAGCCCTTCTTCACCACGAAACCCAAGGGCACCGGGCTCGGCCTCGCCCTGGCCAAGAAGTTCGTCGAAGCCAACGACGGGACCGTGCGGTCCGGGAATGGGACCCACGGCGGTGCGCTCTTCCGCCTGACGTTCCCCACGAGTCATCCCGCGTGACCATGGCCGGCCTCGTTCTGATCATCGACGACGAGCGAATCCTCGCCGATTCGATCGCGGCGTACCTGGACCACCACGGGTACGGCACCGTCGTCGCCTTCTCGGGCGAAGACGGACTCGTACGCGCCGAGAGCACGAGCCCCGACGTCGCCATCGTCGACGTGCGGCTGCCCGGAATGAACGGCATCGAAGTGCTCCGTCGTCTGCGCGAGATGCTGCCGACCGTCGAGGTACTCATGGTCACCGCCCACGCCTCCGTGGCCTCCGCCGTCGACGCCATGAAGCTCGGCGCCTTCGATTACGTGATGAAGCCGGTCGACCTGGACGAGCTGCGCTTCGTCGTCGACAAGGCGCGGGCCCACCAGCGCATGCGACAGGAGCTGACCTATCTCAAGGCGCGTGACCGTCGCAGCGGAGGCATGTCCGACATCGTCGGCGAATCGCCGCCCATCCGCGCCCTGAAGGAGCAGATCGCGCGCGTGGCCGCGCTGGAGGGCACCGATCGCGGAGCGGCGCCGACCGTGCTGATCCGCGGAGAGACCGGTACGGGCAAGGAGATGGCCGCGCGCGCCATCCACTACTCGAGCGTGCGGGCCAGCGGCGCCTTCGTGGAGATCAACTGTGCGGCCATTCCGACCGCGCTGCTGGAAGCCGAGCTGTTTGGCTACGAGCGCGGCGCCTATACGGACGCCAAGACGGCCAAGGCCGGTCTGTTCGAGGCGGCCGATGGCGGAACGCTGTTCCTCGACGAGATCGGACACGTGGAGCTGGCTCTCCAGCTCAAGCTCCTCAAGGTCATCGAGCAGAAGTCGGTCCGTCGCCTGGGCGCCCTTCGCACGAAGACCGTCAACGTGAGGATCGTGACGGCGACGAACCGCGACCTCGAGAAGGCGATCGCCGACGGGGAATTCCGAGACGACCTCTACTACCGCATCAACGCCATCACCCTCGTGGTGCCCACGCTCAGGTCACGGGGCGAGGACATCATCCTCCTGGCCCGACACTTCCTGGACCACTATCGCCAGCAGTACGGCTTCCCGCCGAAGATGCTGTCGCCGCAGGCGGAGGAGACGTTGCTCGCCTACGGCTGGCCGGGCAACGTCCGCGAGCTGGCCCACGTCATCGAGCGGGCGGCCCTGCTCCACGCCGGCCGTGTGGTCAGCGTCGAACACCTGGGCCTGAACCGCGAGCACCGGGCGGAGCCGGTCGTGGTCGCCTCCGACGGCAGTGTGCAGGTCGACTTCGCGGCCGGGCCCATCGTGCTCGAGAACGTAGAGCGCGCGCTGATCCAGGCGGCCCTCCGCGCATCGGGGTGGAATCGCGCGCGCGCCGCCGAGCTCCTCGGCATCTCGCGCGAGACGCTACGCTACCGGCTGGAGAAGTTCGACCTCCGGCCTCCGGCCTAGCCCGCCCTCACCGCGCGCCCGTCACCCGCCGAAGCTCGTCGCGAAGAAGGCCAGCGCCGCCACCGCCATCACGGCCGTGGCCAGCCAGCCGAAGAGGTTGAGCCACCGGCCGTTGACGTGCTCGCCCATGATGGCTCGATTGTTCCCCACCAGCATGACGAGAACGAGAATCGGCGGCGCCAGCAGGCCGTTGACGACCGCGGACAGGAACAGCATCCGGATGGCGTTGATGCGCAGCAGATCGAGCAGCATCCCGGCCGCGACCGCGGCGGCCACTACCGTGTAGAACTTTCGGGCCCGGTGGGGCGTGAAGTCGAGGCCGGCCCGCCACCCGAACAGCTCGGACACCGCGTAGGACGCCGAGCCGGCCAGCACGGGAATGGCGAGCAGCCCGGTCCCGATGATGCCGAGCGCGAACAGGAGGTAGGCGGCGTCGCCGGCCAGCGGACGCAGTGCCTCGGCCGCTTGCCGGCTCGACTCGATCACGTGCTGGCCGGCGCGGTGGAGCGTCGATGCCGTCGCGAGGATGATGAAGTACATGACCAGGTTCGAGAAGAACATCCCGGTGGCCACGTCGAGGCGCGCATCGCTCAGCTCGTCCGGCGTTGCGCCCCGTCGTTGGGCGAGCGTGCGCCGGCCGCGGGCGCGCTCCTCCTCGACTTCCTGCGAGGCTTGCCAGAAGAACAGGTACGGCGAGATCGTCGTCCCCAGGATGCCCACGAGCGTGCCGACGAACGTGCGGTCGAGGCGAATCTCCGGCACGATCGTGGCCCAGAGCCCCGCTCTCCAGTCAGGCGTGGCCAGGAACGCCGCAACGACGTACGCGAACAGCACGGCTGTCAGCCACTTGAGACAGCCGGCGAAGGTCGTATACGACGTCCACAGCGTGACCGCGATGATCGTGAGTCCGAACACCGGCACGAACGCCATGGAGGGCAACCCGGTGAGCAATTCGGCGGCGTCGGCCATCCCGCCGAGGTCCGCCGCAATGTTGAAGACGTTGGCGCCGAGCAGCAGCAGACACGCGACGGAGAGAAACCACCTCGGGTAGTGATGGCGAACGGCGCCGGCCAGGCCGCGGCCGGTGACGAGGCCGATGCGTGCGCAGACGAGCTGGACGGCGGTCATGAGCGGAAACGTCGCGAGCGCCGTCCAGAGCGTCGCGTAGCCGAGCGAGGCTCCCGCCACCGAGTACGTCGTGATCCCGCTGGGATCGTCGTCGGACGCGCCGGTGACGAGGCCCGGTCCGAGCACGCGGAAATAGCGGACCAGGGGGTTGCGACTGTACCGACTCTCCGTGGTCACGACTCGAGCGGGGCCGCCTTCATGGTGTGTCTCCTGCGACATGTCACGTCTCGCCGACGAATCTCGGGAATCTGGCTCAGACGGCGGGCGACTCTGACGCGGCTCGGTTCCCGCCACCACGCGTCTCGTAGATGACCAGCGCAGCGGCGCCGCGCATGCTGACGCTCTTGTCGCCGGGCACGACGCACACGCGCGTGGCGGCGAGCGCGCTGGGAAAGGCATGCTCGGCCGCCGCCGCCAACACCCTCTTCTCCAGCTTCGCGTAGGCGGCCGCCACGCCGCCCGTGATTGCAACGACGTCGGGGTTCAGTCCGTTGATGATGACGCCGACCATGGCGCCGAGCGCTCGGCACGCCTCGTCCACCACGGACGCAGCGACCATGTCGCCGGCTTCGGCGGCGGCGAACACCAGCGGCGCTGTGATCATTGTCGGGTCGCCGCCCGCCGACGCCGAGAGCGTGGACGCTTCGACGGCCACACGCGCGCGCGCCTCCTCGGCGATGCCGCGCCCGCTGGCATAGACGGCCAGGCAGCCACGGCCGCCGCACCAGCACGGGCGCCCGTCGAATTTCACCGGGGTGTGGCCGAACTCGCCGGCAAAGCCGAGCGCGCCCCGAATGAGGCGCCCGTCCAGCACGAGACCGGCGCCGAATCCGGTGCCCGCCGCCAGCAGCACGAGCGAGCTCACGCCACGCCCCACGCCGAAGAAGAACTCGGCCAGCGCGAGGGCATTCACGTCGTTGTCGACGAACACCGGCAGCCCGAAGCGCTCGCGGAGCATGGCGGCGAGTGGCAGCTCCGCCAGCTCCGGAACGTTGAGGGCCTCGTCAGCGATACGGCCGGTGGCCGCGTTCACCAGTCCCGGGACGCCGATCCCGATTCCCGCCACGCGGAGCCCGCGACGCTCGGCCTCGGATCGGATCGCGGCGATCAAGTCGATCGTCGTCTGGACTGCGGTGCCAAGGCCCGCGTGATGGGTGGGACGCCGGTCCTCGATCAGCACCTCGCCGGTCTCGGTGACGGCGCCCGCCGCCGTCGTCGTCCCACCGACGTCGACACCGAGCACCACGTCCATCTCAGTGGAGCCGCGGAGTCAGGCAGGCGGGCGACATGCTAGAGGTCGCCGAAGTGGCAGAGCGTGATGCCGAGCGCCGCGGCGGCTGACCTCGCGGCGGCAGTTCCCAAACCGACCAGCTCGGTCTCGCGCTGGCGCCCATAACGGCTGTACGCGAGCGCTTCGTCGAAGCGCCCGGGGTGCGTCATGAACTCGCTCACACCGGAGGGAAGCACCCGCAGATGGCGGAGCGTCGTCGCGAGATTCCAGTAGGCGTCGGGCCCCGACTCTCCAAAGAAGTGATCGGGCGTGGCGAGGCGGATCGTGCGCGCACGCACACGGGCCCGCGCGTCCTGACTGCGAACCGCCACGCCGAGACGGCGCGCCGCATTCAGCACGATCTCGGCCACGGGCGCGTACAGACCGACGTGGTGGTGACTGTCGAGATGCGTCGGCGGGCGGCCGACGAGCGTCTCGAATCGCTCGATCTGTGCCGCCACTTCGGCCTCGACTTCCTTGACGGCCGCCTGGGCGGCCACGCGCCGGGCGTCGCGGATGAAGCGTCCGTCGCCGTCGACCAGCGAGCGCGCTTTCGTCAGCGGCGCGCCCAGCGTGAGGTTGACGTGAATTCCCATTCCGAGCCCGGAGTCACGGGCCATCGCGAGCTGCTCGCGGTCGACGTCGGCGGTGACCAGCACCGTCGTGCTCGTCACGATGCCGTGACGGTGAGCGTCGAGGATGCCTCCGCTGACTCCGCGCGTGAGACCGAAGTCATCGGCGTTGACGATCAACCGCCGTGTCACTGGCAAGTCCCCTGGACGATGAAGCGCTCGACGCTCGCCGGCACGTCTCCAACGATCGTTCCCTCGCGGTCGATGCTGCGCAGGTGGTCGAGCCGCTCGTAGCCGATACGCGGAAACGACTGAACCTCGCTGGCCAGCACGGCGGGCGTGAACCCGCGCGCCTCCAGCTTGGCGAATGCCGTCTTGCGGCCGAGGAAGGCGAAGATCGAGAAGACGAGCCTGCCGCCAGGTGTCAGATGCCCTGGCGCGCCGTCGATGACGCGGTCGAGGATCTGCCAGCCGTCGATCCCACCGTTGTCGGCCGCCGCCGCCGCATCCGCGCGCTCGCGTCCGGGCGGCGTCGGCATCTGGGGCGGGTTGGAGCAGATCAGGTCGAAGCGCTCCCCGCTCACCGGCGCATAGCAGTCACCCAGTCGCGCGTCGACACTCACGCCATTCAGGCTCGCGTTCGCGCGGATCGCCTCGACGGCCTCCGGCACGATATCGGTCGCGACGACGTGGGCGCCGGCCCGGGCCGCCAGCACCGCCGCCAGACCGAGGCCGCTGCCGATCTCGAGCACGCGCGCGCCCGCCCGCACCGGCAGGTGACGGCAGAAGAAGAGCGAGCCGGCCTTGGGTGGCTGCACGTGATCGGCGACGCGGAACAGGCACCCGCGCCAGGTGAAGAGCAACAGGCCGTCGTCGCCGGTCACTTTCCCTGGACGCGGCGGAAGTAGAGCCGCAGGGCTTCCTTGAGCTGGGCGCGCGCGCCGGCGGACGTCTTGGCGTCTTCGAGCTGCTCGAGATCGAGCTGGAGCGGCACGCCTTCCTTCTTGACGCCGTCGAGCTCGGCCGTCAAGCCGCAGCGCTCGTCCGACTCGGTGAACACGATCCTGGCCCGCGTGAAGCCACCGTCGTCGCGGGCGAGCTGCTCGATGGTCTCGACGAGCGTGCGCTTGATCTCCTCCTGCTCGCCGCCGGGTACGGTGGAGAAGGCGGCGGTCAGACTAACTTCCGCCATCGTAGACCTTCAGGATGTCGGCGTGAGCCTTGGCCGCGTTGGCCCGGATCGCGAAGCTGATCGCTTCCCGCACTTCGTCCTCGCTGGCGCCGTTGGCCCTGGCACCTGCCAGGTCGCGCTTCGCTCAGTGCGTGTTGCCGACGGCCAGGTTGGCCGCTAGATAACAGAGAAAGGCGGTCTTCGCATCGAGGGCGCCCTTCTTGTATTTCCAGCTCGCGATGACTTTTTCTTCCAGCGTGGCCATGATGGCTCCTCTCCGCGGTGGCGCTACTTCTCGAGATACTGGGTGATGTCGATGACGCGCGAGCCGGCGAAGTAGATCGTCCAGCCCACCGGATACACCCAGGCCTCGGTGGCGTTGCCCTTGATGACGGGCCCGTAGCGATGGGCCAGCTTCTCGATCTCGCCCCCGTCGCTGCTCACCGCCAGCGGCGCGCCGAGCAGGATCATGACCTGCTCCTTGCTCTGGCCGACGGCCGCGCGCCGGTAGAACTTGAACGACGAGACGTCCAGCGAGTTGGCGTCCTCGGGATGCTGATTGAGGTACTGGCCGATGCGAAAGTCGAGCTGGCCCTCCCAGTAGCGCCGCTCGTCGAACGACGGCTCGCGGCGGTTCGTGAGGACGCTCTGGAGGAAGAACAGCTCCTCGGCCGACGGGCCGTGGCTGGTGCGCTGCTCGGTCGGCGTCGATTTGCAGCCGGCCACGAGGGCCAGGGCGCACACGAGAAACCCGAGGCGCCGTTTCACGCGCCCAGCATAGCAGGTCGGTCGCACCGACCGGATCGGATCAGATGAGCGCCGACTCGAGGACGATGCCGCGGTCGATCACCCGCGCCGCTTCCAGCAGGAGCCGCGCCGTCGGCGTCGGGACCTCCGCGCTCTCGCCGAGCTGGCGGAGGAGATCGAGGAGCCGACGCATGGCGCGGATCAAGTCGCCCTCGTGGCCGCCGAACGACTCCTGCACGATGGCGGCCCAGTCATCGTCGCCCGAGGCCCAGCGGAACACCGACGGCATGAATCCTGGGTGGACCGTGATCGGCATCGGCAGGTGACGCTGGTGTTGAGCCTCGCCGACCGCTTCGGCGACCTGGATGAGCTGCTCGAGCCGCCGCCGAAGCTTGGGGCGCGAGCGCAGGAAGCCGCGGGCGATCATCGGCTCGCCGGAGCGCGACTCCTCGGAGAGCGCCGAGCAGACGGCGGCCGCCTCGGCCAGCGTGAGGTCGCCGAGAAGCCCGCGCGAAACGATCTCGGCGACGAGCAATTCGTTGTCGTGACGCATGCCCGCGATCAAGCGTCCCTTGATCTCGAGGCTCCCGTCGCGCACGGCGCCGAACTGCTCGAGCACTTCCACCACTCGGAGGAACTCCTGCCAGTACGCGTTGCGAAGGGCGTCGAGCGAGTGGCGGCGGACGGCGACACGCTCGGTCAGCCGTTCGACTTCGCGCCAGGCCTGGTCACAGTGCGTCGTCGAGCCCCACGGGCAGCGATGGCACTCGATGGTGCCGAGGGTCGCTTCCGGGCTCTCCCGGCGGTCGCGCTCGATCATCTCGCGGACGTCGAGGTCTTCGAGCTGACGCGCGAGTTGATTCAGCCGGCGCGGATCGCGGCTCCCGTCGCGCGGGATCGTGATCGGCGGCGTGGCCCAGAAGATCTGCTTGAGCGCGCCCGCCTTGAGCCGCACGACCGCGCCGTGGGGCAGCAGCGCGTCCACCAGCACTCGATGACCGCGGATCGAGTGAATGCCCAGGATCACGGCGAGGCTCGGCGCGCCCTTGCGGCGAACCAGCGCGAGTCGTCCCGGCTCGGCCTCGACGATACCGCGCTGGCGTGCGCCGGCGCCGCGGCCCGAGGCGCGCCGGCGCGCCTCGACTTCCTGGCGCGCGCGACGGTAGCGGCCGATCCGCGGGAAGTCGCCGCAGGGCGCCCCGAACGCCTGCGCCTCGGCCAACGCGCTCTCCAGCCGGTGAACCTCGGCCTCGACCTCGCGAATGCGCTTGAGGTTCTGATACTGGCCGAACGAGGCCTCGATGCGGCGGCGCAGCGCGGCCGGCTCCATCCCGGTGGCCAGGAGCAGCGCGACCGATCCGTAGCCGAGCTTGAACTGGCTCTCGATGGGCTCGGGCGAGCCGTCCACGACGCGGATGACGTCGTCGAGCCCGTCGCGGGCGTCGAGCGCGATCACGCACTGGCCTTCCGCATCGATGCCTCGCCGGCCCGCTCGTCCCGCCATCTGGGTCAGCTCGTTGTGGGAGAGCGAGCGGAACCCGCGCTCCGTCCGCTTGGTCAAGCTCTGCAGCACGACGGCGCGCGCCGGCATGTGGATGCCGAGGCTCATCGTCTCGGTGGCGAAGACGACCTTGCAGAGGCCGCGCTCGAACAGCCGCTCGATGAGGCGTTTCAGGCTCGGGAGGATCCCGGCGTGGTGGAGACCGACGCCCAGGCGCAGCGCGCGGAAGACCATCTGGTTCAGCACGGAGTCGCCGATGGACGCGCTCTCCTCCCGCGCCTCGCCGATGGCGCGATCGACCTCGCGCTGCTGCTCGCGCCCGAGCAGCGCGCGCCCCTCGGTCAGGACGTCCTCCATCGCGCGCTCGCAACCGACGCGACTGAAGATGAAGTAGATGGCGGGCAGCCAGCCCCGTCCCTCCATGGCCTCGATCAGCACCACCGGGTCGACGACCCGGCGCGTGTACCAGCGGCCGCGCGCGTCGGGGCCGCGGCGCTCGTCGCCCACGACACGCGCGCGGCCGCTCCGCACCTTGTCGAACGCGTGGATCTCGCCGGCGAGGTCGGCCACCGCGTACGAGAGCGGCACCGGGCGATGCGGATGGGCGATTGGCACGATCGGCCGGTGCACGATCCCGATCCAGTCGGCGATCTCCTTCACGTTGGCGACGGTGGCCGACAGCGCGACGAGCCTCACGTCGGCCGGCGCGTTGACGATGATCTCCTCCCACACCGTCCCCCGCCCTTCGTCGCCCATGTAGTGGCACTCGTCGAGCACGACCCAGCCGAGCTGGGCGAGGCCGCCCCCGTAGAACATGTTGCGGAGGATCTCCGTCGTCATGACCAGGACGCGGCCCTGGGGATTGACCTTCACGTCGCCGGTGAGAATGCCCACGGCGTCGCTGCCGAAGGCACGCGTGAAGTCGCCGAACTTCTGGTTGGAGAGCGCCTTGAGCGGCGTCGTGTAGGCGATGCGCTTGCCCGTTTCGAGCGCAGCCTGGATGGCGAACTCGGCGACCAGCGTCTTGCCGGCTCCGGTCGGCGCCGAGACGATCACGGAGTGCCCGGCGGCGATGGCACGACACGCCTCGATCTGAAAGTCGTCGAGCGGGAACGGATAGCGGGCCTGGAACCGATCGAACAGCCCGGACAGATCCATCGCCGTTCACATTACCACGGCCGTGGGCGCCCGAAGTCTTATCATACGAATGGTACGATGGATCGGAGGACGGCATGGCATCCAAGGTCAAGGTCACGGTCAGCGTGGATGAACGTCTGGTTCAAGCCCTGGCCGGCGCCGGGCGTCGACGGGGCAAGCCTCGGAGTCATTTGGTCGAGGAGGCGCTCCGCCTCTGGCGCCGGCGGCAGCTCGACGAGAGTCTCAAGGAAGGCTATCAGGCGATGCGCGCCGAAGACCGGCGCACGGCCGAGCGGAATCTCCGGGCCGCCGCGCGGGACTCGAAGTGACGCCCGTTCCTCGCCGGGGCGAAATCTGGATGGTGACCTTCGATCCGGCTCGGGGCAGTGAGCAGCGCGGACTCCGCCCGGCTCTCGTCGTCCAGAACGACGTCGGCAACGAATACGCGGCGACCACGATCGTCGCCGCCATCTCGACGACCATCAAGGTGTATCCCGTGACCGTTCCGCTGGCCCGCGGCGAGGGCGGGCTGCGGAAGCTCTCCAGGGTGAACCTGGCGCAGCTCCTGACGATCGACAAGGAACGGCTGCGCCGGCGGCTCGGACAGTTGAACGAGACGCGCTTGCACGCCGTGGACGCCGCGCTTCGGATCAGCCTGGACCTCGGCGACGACCATTGAGCACAACACCGTGATCGTGCTCCACGTCGCCATCGCAACCGCCGCCGACTACGCCGGCAAACGCGAGCCGCACCGTCGGGCCCACATCGAACGCCTGGCCGGGCTGCGCGCCGCCGGCGCCGTCATTGGTGGCGGGCCGGCACCCGATGGCTCGCGCGTCGATCTCGTGTACCGCCTGCAGCGGCCCGAGCAGCTCAAGCCGGCGATCGAGGAAGATCCGTACTGGACCGCCAAGGCGTGGACCGGTTACACCCCGCGCAGCTTCACGAACTTCGTCGAGCCGTGGCAGCTCTCCGAGATCGTCCTCGACGGCTCGCGGCCGACGACGATCGTCGAAGGCCGCGTCACCGACTCGGACATGGCGGAGTTCGTCCTCATCGAGATGCGCGGCCGCCAGCAGATCGCGTTCGGCGGCTTCTTCGCCGACGGCCAGACGTTCGCCATTTGCAAAACACCGGACGCTGACACGGCGCTCGGCTGGTTCACCGAGAGCGGATTCTGGGCTGACCTGCGCGCGCGTCCGCTCCTCTGGGTCCTCTAGCAGGCTGCTGAAAAACCCAACTTTAGGTATCGGGTCAGCATGAGAGTTCGATTACGATGCGCATGACGACTTCC
>Ga0066710_100003258_pt1 | contig 13732 bp, 10 predicted proteins | sample GraSoiAngelo_159_FD_79666 | JGI IMG/M metagenome (GOLD analysis project Ga0066710, IMG submission 79666) | Grasslands soil microbial communities from the Angelo Coastal Reserve, California, USA - 14_1009_16_40cm | ecosystem: Environmental > Terrestrial > Soil > Grasslands | place: USA...
CGCCCAGACTTCGTTGCTCGCTCCTCACAGATCCACTGCGGGATATGCTCGTCGCTCACGCCTCGTCTGTGCGAAAAATCCCTTGCCGCGAACGTCATCGTATTTATGCCTCAGACCACTAAGGAACTGATCGTGAACGGCGAGGCGATCGCCGCGGCGCAGTACCAGCGTTTCCATCGCAAGCGGCTCGCGCTGACGCTCGACCACCTGCGCAAGCTCGGCGCGCGGAACATTGTCGAAGTGGGCGGACATCCCTGGGTGATGACCGCGGCGCTGATCGACCATGGCGCCTTTACCGTATGCGCGACGGTTTCAGCCGAGGAGGTCACGCACTGGCCGGACGACATCAGCGTGACGCGGCACGAATACCGCATTTCGACGCCCGGCGGGCGCGAAGCGTCGTTTCCAAACTATTCGGCGAACATCGAGCGGACACTCTTTGAGATCGACGAGCGCGCCGATACGGTGATCGCCTGTGAGATTATCGAGCACCTGTTGCGCGCGCCGCACGTCATGATGCTCAACATCAACCGCTGGCTGCCTGTGGGAGGCAAGCTCCTCGTCAGCACGCCCAACGGCGCGCAGTTCAGCAACCCGTTCAGGCGCAAGAGCAGTCGGCCGGCCTACCGTTGCAATGTCTATGCGCGCCACAACTATCTGTTCACGCTGGATCAGCTCGTCGAGCTGGCAGAGTTGTGCGGCTTCAAGGTGCGGGAAGCGGGCTTCTGGAACGTGTACGAACGCTCTGGCGCGGCCCGCGTTTACGCCGCGCTCAGCGCCCTTCCCCTGCATTACTTGCGCGAGAAATTCCAGCGGACGATTTTCATTGCGGCAGAGAAACAATGCGGCGTGACGGAACTGCTTCGCCTGCCCAAATGCTACGCGCCCGGAACGGAGTGGGAATTCATCCGAGCGCCAGCCAACACGGCGAATGTGCGGAAACTTGAGGAAGCGTGAGGCTGATCCTGACCATCGCCGGGTTGGCCCCTGAATTTGGCGGGCCATCGCGCAGCGTGCCAGCGCTGGCTTCAGCGCTGGCTCGAGGGGGGATCGAGGTGGAGTTGATCACTTGCGCCGCTCCGGCAGGAGGAAGCGCGCCTGTGCCGCCCGGGTCGGATCAGGTGAAAACGCACCTGGTTCCTGCGCATTGTCGCACCACCCAATGGCTGGCGCGCGCGAACGGGTTCGCGGTGGCATTGCGCGAGCGGTGCGGAACGGCGACGAGCTGCGTCGTTCACGACAATGGCCTGTGGCTGCCGACAAACCACGCCGTGGCTTACGCCGCGCGAAAGTTAAAGCAGCCGTTGATTGTCAGCCCGCGCGGTATGTTGTCGGCGTGGGCGCTTCAGTTCAAGGGTCTCAAGAAGCGTTTCGCGTGGCATCTTTTTCAGAAGCGTGATTTGAGGAGCGCCCAGGTTCTGCACGCGACGTCTCGCGAAGAGGCGGACGGTTTCCTCAGAGCTGGGTTGCGGCAGCCTATCACGGTCGTGGCCAATGGCGTCGAACTCCCACCTCCTCGATCGTCTAGCCTCTCGCTGCGCTGGAGAGCCGGACGGGCACAGGTATCCCCGACTCCCTCCACCGTCACCCCCCCATCTTCCCTTCGAACGGTTTTGTTCCTCTCGCGCATTCATCCGGTCAAGGGTCTTCTGAATCTGGTGCAAGCCTGGGCGGCCGTGCGGCCACAAGGCTGGCGAGTTGTGCTGGCTGGCGCGGATGCCGATGGTCATCGAGCCGAATTGGAGGCGGCGATTCATCGTTACCGTCTTAATGCGGATTTCCAATCCATCGGGCCAGTGGACGGTGAAAAAAAGTGGGACCTCTATCGCAGCGCCGATTTGTTCGTCTTGCCCAGTTACGCGGAGAATTTTGGTCTCGCAGTCGCGGAAGCGCTCGCGTGCGGCGTGCCGGTGATTACAACACGCGCAACACCGTGGGAGGATCTGCCGGCACACGGCTGTGGCTGGTGGGTGGAGGTCGGTGCGCAGCCCTTGGCGGAGGTACTGCGGGAGGCGACAGCTATGACCGATGAGAAACGGCACGCGATGGGGCAACGGGGCCGGCGGTTGATCGAACAGAAGTTCACGTGGTCTGCAGCGGCGCAGAAGATGATCGCAGTGTACGAATGGATGTTGAAAGGAGGACCGAAACCGGAATGCGTCGTTCCTCCAGAAGATAGCAGATAGAAGATCGCAGATAGGAAGCCGACCCCAACTCCTAACTTCCATCTTCTATTCTACCGGCAACGGGACCACGGACCACCTACGGCGAATGCTTTCAAAGATCACACCGCTGATCCTCACCTTCAACGAGGCGCCGAATATTGAGCGCACACTGTCACGGTTGAAGTGGGCGGAAGAAATCCTGGTGATCGATAGCTTCAGCACGGATGAGACATGCGATCTGGTGAGGAAATTGCCGCAGACGCGGACCCTGCAGCGCGAATTTGATTCCTTCGCGCGGCAGTGCAACTTCGGCCTGCAACAGATCCGCACGGAATGGGTATTGTCGCTGGACGCGGATTACTTGCTCTCAGAAGCATGCGTGGCGGAGGTGACGGAGTTGAATCCGAGTCAGCACGTCGCTGCGTATCGGGCTGCCTTCAAATACTGCATCTCGGGCCGGCCCTTGCGGGCGTCGCTTTATCCGCCGCGAGTCGTTCTCTACCGGCGGGAGCGGGCGCACTATCGCGATGAGGGACATGGGCATCGGGTGCAGGTCGAGGGAGCGATCCTGCCGCTCCGCTCGGTGATCTACCACGACGATCGCAAACCGCTGGCTCGCTGGCTGGGCGAGCAGGACCGCTATGCCCGGATCGAGGCGGAGCATCTGCTGAAAGAGGAGAGATCGGAGATGGCGGATGGAAGGTGGAAGATGTCAGATCGAGTACGGAGGAAGATCATTTTGGCGCCGTGCCTAGTCTTCTTTTATACGCTGCTGTGCAAAGGGCTGATCTTCGACGGATGGCCGGGATGGTTCTATGTGTTCCAGCGCACTTACGCGGAACTCCTGCTTTCATTGCGTCTGCTGGAAAAGAGGCTGGGAGTTAGAAGATAGGAGATAGGAGATGGAAGTCGGAGCCAAATCTCTGTGACAGGAGAAACAAAAAGCGAAGTGCAGTGTGCCAGGCGGGCCGAGGTCCGACGTCCAAGGTCAGAAGCCAGAAGCTGGCGGTCGGTGGTCCGCGGTCCGTGGTCAGCCATCTTCCATCTTCCATCTTCCATCTTCCATCTTCCTGCTCCCATCCTGCCTTTCCTCGCACTAGCGGGCTACTGGCTTGTGGTGGTTTACCAGCTTGGCGCCCAGTGGTCAGTGTATCCTCAATACGGCTATGGCTGGGCGGTGCCCATCCTTTGCCTGGGGCTGTTCGGGAAAAGGTGGCAGGAAGTTCGTGATCGAAGATGGGAGATGGAAGATGGAAGATGGAAGATCGATGCGGCGTCTGACTCCCAACTCCAATCTGCTAACTTCTATCTACTTTCTCCAATAAACTCAGGCCGTGGTCCTGTGGTCCTCCTAACGGTCTTAGCGTTGCTGTGGTTGGTGACGCGCTTTCTGCACGAGGCGAATCCGATCTGGCGGCTGACCAGTTGGCTGCTCGCCCTCGAGGTCGCGGGCTTAACTCTGCTTCTTATTCGCTTTGCCCTCGGCCCTTCCCTTCTCGCTCATCTGGCATTTCCAATCTGCTTCTTCTTCGTCGCAGTTCCATGGCCATCGCCGATTGAGGGGCCGCTGATTCAATGGCTCGCTCGCGCGAATGCAGCGCTGACAGTTGAAACGCTGGGTTGGTTCGGCGTCCCGGCGATCCAGCATGGCCATGTCATTGAGGTCGGAACCGGCATCGTGGGCATCGACGATGCGTGCAGTGGCATTCGCTCGTTCCAATCGACACTGATGATTTCGCTTTTTCTCGGCGAACTCTATCGGCTCAACGTCTTCCGCCGCGCCGTTCTTTGCCTGGCTGGTTTCGGTCTCGCGCTCACTCTTAACGTCTGCCGCACGCTCATCCTCGTGTTGGTCGCAGCAAACAAAGGCATTGCCGCGATCGCTGATTGGCATGATCCCGCGGGCCTGAGTATCATGGCGGTGTGTTTGGTCGGTCTGTGGGCGGTCGGGCTGGCGCTCAGGCGACAAGGGGCGAAGAGCAGGGTGACGCTGAGACCACGAGACCACAGGACCACGGACCACGAGACCAGGGACACCACGGACTACGGGACCACAGGACTACGGGACCACAGGACAGTGGTCCGTGGTTCGGCGCTGGGCAACGCCATCCGGCGCTTTTGCTTCGCCTTGCTCGTCTGGCTTCTGCTCGTGGAAGCGGGAACCGAATGCTGGTTCCGACTGCACGAGAAGACCGAGGCGCGTGTGGCCGAGTGGGCGTTCAACTGGCCGGTTGACAACCCAACGTTCCGGCGAACGAAGATCAGCGAGAGCGTCCGCGGGCAGATGCGCTGTGATAAAGGGGAGGCTGGTTCCTGGCAGGAGACAGATGGTTCCCAATGGCAGGTCTTCTATTTCAGGTGGCTCCCGGCCCGCTGGCTCTACAACCGCGTGAAAGTGCAGCTTGCCAAGACACATAGTCCGGAACGATGCGTTCCAGCCGCAGGCGCGGCGCTCAAGTCGGACCTTGGCTCTTCAATTCTTAGCATCAGCAAAGAGCTGAACCTGCCATTTCACAAGTATTCTTTCGAGGTTCGAGGCGGGCCGCTTCACGTGTTCTTCCTGGTGGCGGAAGACACAGAGACGGTGGGCGCTCCTCCGAACCTGCGTCGCAACCACTGGCAAAGACTCTTAGCCAGCCTGTCTGGAAGCCGCAACTATGGCCAACGCTCCCTCGAGGTCGCTGTCTGGGGTTATGAAGACGCTCAAAAAGCCGAAGCTGCCGTAGCGCGCCAGCTTGAGCGGCTCGTGCGCGCGGAAGGACCGATAACTGCATCGCGGAAGGCGATTGACTGAACCTTCGCGAATTCTCAGTGAAGAGGCCGGGGGTCTCAAAAGTATGAAAAGCGAACTATTCGTCGTCTGCGGCGCGGGCGGCTTTATCGGCGGCCATCTGGTGGCGGAACTGCGCCGACATGGATTCAATCGCCTGCGCGCCGTGGACATTAAGCCGTTCGAGGAATGGTTTCAGCGGATTGACGATGTTGAGAACTTGCGGCTGGACCTCCGGGTGCGCGAGCAATGCGAGCAGGCGGTGCGTGGCGCTTTCCGCGTCTTCAACCTGGCGGCAGACATGGGGGGGATGGGCTTTATCGAGAACAACAAGGCGCTGTGCATGCTCAGCGTGTTGATCAATACCCATCTGCTGATGACGGCCAGGGAATCCGGCGTTGAGCGCTTTTTCTATGCTTCCTCGGCTTGTGTTTATGCGGCGGATAAACAGACCGATTCGGCGGTGACGGGTCTGAAGGAGGCCGACGCCTATCCTGCCCAGCCCGAGGATGGTTACGGATGGGAAAAACTCTTCAGCGAGCGGATGTGCCGGCATTTCCGCGAGGATTTCGGACTTCAAACGCGGGTCGCGCGATATCACAACGTGTATGGGCCACACGGCACGTACGACGGCGGACGCGAAAAGGCGCCGGCTGCCATCTGCCGGAAGGTCATTGCCGCAAAGCTGGACGGTCGGCACGAGATCGAGATTTGGGGCGACGGCAACCAAACGCGCAGTTTTATGTACATCGACGACTGCCTCAAGGGGACGCAGATGCTGATGAACAGCGGCGTCACGGAACCGATCAACATCGGCAGCAGTGAAAAGGTAACCATCAACCAGCTCGTCGATGTCGTCGAAGCGATCGCGGGCATCAAGCTGAGACGCCGTTACAACCTGAGTGCGCCCAGGGGTGTCAACGGGCGCAACAGTGACAATGCGCTGATCCGGCAGTTGTTTGGCTGGGAGCCGGATACGAGACTTCGCAATGGTATGGAGAAGACCTATGCCTGGATCCACGACCAGATGACTCGCGCCGCAGCGCATCCTGGCTCAAGAACGATCTCGAAGCTTGCGTCGCATGGCGCGGTTTGCTGATCGTTCGCGCGCCGATGAAGATCCTGCTCCTCAACCAAGCCTTTCATCCGGATGTGGTCTCCAGCGGCCAGCATCTGACGGACCTTGGTCTCGCACTCGTCGAGCGTGGTCACGCTGTAACGGTCGTCACCAGTCGCAGGGCCTACGATAATCCAACCGTACGGTTCCCACGGCGTGAAAAGTGGAACGGGATTGAAATCATTCGCGTTGGAAGCACCGGCCTCGGCAAGAGCGCCAGGTGGAGGCGCGTAGCCGACTTTGCCAGTTTCATGGCCTGTTGTTGCCTGCGGCTGGCGACACTCCCACGGCACGATGCGGTGGTCGCGCTGACATCGCCGCCGTTGATCTCTTTCTTCGGCGCCTGGGTGGCGAAGGCGTGGCGGAGCCGATTCTTTTACTGGGTGATGGATTTGAATCCGGACGAGGCCATAGCGGCGGGATGGCTGCCCGCCGATTCGCCAGCGGCCCGGGTGCTGAATGGGATGTCCCGTTTCAGTTTCCGGCGGGCCGAACACAGTGTCGCGCTGGATCGCTTCATGCGCGACCGACTCCTGGCAAAGGGAATCGAGCCGGACCGGGTGGCTGTGATCCCTCCCTGGTCGCACGACGGTGAAGTCCGATTCGATGAGCAAGGGCGTGAGCGTTTTCGACAAGCGCATGGGCTCGAAGGCAAATTCGTGGTGATGTATTCGGGCAACCACAGCCCCTGCCATCCGCTCGATACGCTGCTGGAGGCCGCGCGGCGATTGGAGCAGGAACGCGACATTGTCTTTTGCTTCGTCGGCGGCGGGAGCGAATGGGCAAAGGTCAAAGAATTTGGAAAGAAACTCTCGAATGTCCTCTGCCTGACCTATCAGCCCTTAAGCGCGCTGGCGGCCTCGCTTTCCGCGGCGGACCTGCACGTGGTGGTGATGGGCGAGCGGTTCGTGGGGATCGTTCACCCCTGCAAGATTTACAACATCCTCGCCGTGGGCGCTCCGGTCTTGTACATCGGTCCAGGTCCGAGCCACGTGACAGAGATTCTGGAGCTCATGGCTGGCGACCGCTTCGGCTGCGCGGCGCCGGGCGGGGTCCAACAGGTCTTTGATCATATTCATCATTTGCGGGAAGTGAGCCGGTCGCGGCCCCGCGAGCGTTTCGATGGGTTGTGCGCAAGGTTTTCGAAGGAGGCGCTTTTGGGGCGTTTGCTGGCCATCCTGGAAGGGGAGGTTGCGGACCACGGGACCACAGGACCACGGGACCAGGAACAAATAGAAGTTGGGCTATCGAAGATAGAGGCTTAGCGCTCATGCCAAATCCCCTTCTCAAGATCTCAGACCCCTTGCCACTGACCTCTGCAACTACTGACGACGGACGACGAACCACGGACCACGTATGTTTGGTGATCTGGACAAATACCTCGCCGTATTCCTGACCGGGTTCTGCGTGACTTATCTCCTCACGCCACTGGCGCGAGCCGTCGCGCGACGTTGGGGCATAGTCGATATCCCGAGTGAACGGCGGCCGCACCAACAGCCGACTCCGCGGGGAGGCGGGATCGCCGTCGTGATCGGAGCGCACGCCGCCTGCCTGATGGCCCTAGATCTGCCCTGGGCCAGGTACGCGCGGTCGCTGGACCTTCTTTGGTGGCAACACTTTGCCAGCGCATCCTTGGTACTCTTGATCGTCGGCTTGCTGGACGACATTCGCGGTGTTCGGCCCTGGTTGAAACTCATCGGCCAAGTGCTGGCTGCGACGCTCATCTTCGATTCCGGAACCAGGATCGGTGCGGTGGCAGGATTCGAGCTTCCCTGGGCGCTGTCGTATGCGCTTACGGTGCTTTGGCTCATTGCCATCATCAATGCCTTCAATTTGATCGATGGTCTCGATGGTTTGGCCTGTGGCTTGGCAATCATCTCGGCACTGGGTCTCTGTGGGATGTTTGTGCTCATGCGCGCGCCGGGCGATTCGCTGGTCCTCCTGGGATTAATGGGCGCCTGTCTGGCATTTCTCCGTTTCAATTTTCATCCAGCCAGCGTATTCCTGGGCGACACTGGGAGCATGTTCCTGGGGTTCATACTGGGCACGGCATCTCTGCAGACCCTGTCCCCCCGCACCTTCATTCTGGCGTTCGCCACACCGATGTTCGTTCTGGGCATCCCTATTTTTGACACGTTGCTCGCCGTCTGGCGCAGGTCGGCCCGGCGTTGGTTGTTCGGCCGGGCGCCCAACGGTGATTCGCCCGCCATTGGCATTATGCGCGCCGACGTCGAGCATCTGCACCATCGGCTGCTCAAAACGGGTTTGAACGCGCGCCGGGTGGCGACGCTGCTCTGGATCGCCAATGGGTTGCTGGTCGGCTTCGGACTGTTAATCACGATTTTCCAATCCCACGCAGTGGGCATCTTCCTGATCGCTCTTGTGGGCGCCGTTTACGTCACGCTGCGACACGTGGCCGCCATCGAACTGCTGGACACCGGCCGGGCTGTGTTGCGGGGCTTCCGCCGCCCCACGCAAACGGCGCTCAAGGCGATGGTTTATCCGGTCTGGGACGTCGCATGGCTTGCAGCCGTGTTGGCCGTCAGCGTTCGGCTCGTGCCGGGCGAACCTGATCAAGCCTGGGAAAGGTGGCTCCTGAGCCTGCCCATCTGGATTGCACCGACCTTCTCGATACTCGCCCTGTGCCGCATGTACCAAGTTGTCTGGTCCCGCGCCCGGGCGCGCGATGCCCTTTCGCTCGCGCTGTGTCTCTGGGGCGGGTTGGTGATCAGTTCGACGATCGAGATCCTCGTCAATCCGGCCGCGATGATCGAGATATTGCTGCGCGCGTCGATCGTCGGCGGCCTGAGTCATCCGGCGATCGTTAGCTTCAGACTCATCTACCGGTTTGCTGAAGAATTCCTTCCGTTGCTAATCGGACGCGGCCGAAGGAATGGGAACGGCGAACGGATCCTGCTTTACGGAGCCGGTGGCCGCTGCGAACTCTTCCTCAAGGAAAGAAACTTTTTCGATTCTAGCAGCTCCGACGAACGCGAAATCGTTGGACTCATTGACGATGATCCCTCGTTGCATCTGCGGCGTGTGTATGGCTACCAGGTGCTCGGAGGGCAAAGTGACCTGCCTGATTTGGTCAAGAAGCACCAGGTCCGCGGGATCATCATCACAGCCATGTTGAGCCTGGATTCGCAAATTGCAGTCCGTCGGTTCGCGCGGAAGCATGGGGTGCGACTGAGCGAATGGCAGTTTGAAGAAAAGAACCTCGATTTCGACCTCACTCCCGTTCCCTCGGACGTGCCGGAGGAGCAAGAGAGATCCGCGGTCGCACCAGACAAAGTTCTCGTCAAGTCGGACTGATAGCTTTCGAGAGCATCCCCTTTCGTCTGTGGAAAACCCGCTGGCCTGCGCCAGCGGGTTTTCTTGTCAGCGGACGGTGAAAACCAGCCCACTTTGAGGGACGCATTGCGTTGAGTGCTGTGGAGACGGCACAACGACGCGATGAACGAACTCAATGTGAGCTTGCAACACTCGATTGTGACTTTGGCGGCGCATGTGGCTGTTGCCGCTTGTCCTTTGCTTGAAGAAGAGTCGAATAGTCGAACGACGGGTTCCTCAAAAAGACTTCTCAGTGGCAAGATTGCCACGGCTTGTGTCAACGCAACCCTGTAGTTGCATAAATGTTGAGCGGGTATTGCACAGAAGCATTGTGAATTCAGGCCAATGTCACGATTTCATGCTCCATCGCAAAACTCATTAAAAATGGCATTGCCCCTCTCCCCGCGCTGCTAGCAATACTGGTACATAAAGCGCGGGGAGAGGGTCAGTGTGAGGGGACCTGCTCCATTTTATGCAACATTAGGGGCAACCCAAACCGCCTGGTCTCTCGGCTTTGACCAAACGGTTCGGCCAACGTGCTGCCGACGTGTTTGACCGCTCGCGGCGGCGGCACAGCTTCGAGCGATTGCGCGAGCGGCAAACTCAAACAGTTCAGTTCTTTTCATTGAAAGTCACTTTTTGCGCCATGTTCACCGAGTGTGAATCCCGCAGATGCCCATAAACCCGCATGGCAAGCGCACCGCCGTCTTTGTGGCCCAGCCAGCGAGAAACGGTCGGAATGTCCACGCCGCTTTCGATGCAGCGCGTCGCAAACAAATGCCGCAGATCGTGGTGCGTGATTCGCGGCATCCCCACAACTTTTGCAGCGCGGTCCATGGATTTCTGACATGCATGCACACGCATTACGGGGTCAGTTGGTTTTGTGTTCGGGCGTTCAGCGCGAAGCCGCTCTAAAAGAGCTCGCATGTCTGGAATCATCGGCACAACACGTGGGTCGCCAGTGCCCTTCGTGCCCGTTTCAGGCTCGCCGCGAACGGCAATTGAACTGCGTTTGAAGTCGCAATCTGCCCACAAAATGTGCCGGGCCTCTTTGATTCGGAAACCACCGTAAGCAAGAAAACGCACCAGGTCAGCGCACGGTTTGGAAAAGCCGCTGCCTGAGTTTTCAATTTCCTGGATGAACTTCTGAAATTGATCCGGTTCGGGCAGCTGAATTTTTTTCGGGCGTTCGCTGACACGGCTGATCGCCTTGGCAGGATTGTCGAAACGGATTCCCACTTCAATGCTGATTTCAAAAAGCGCGCGCAGTATGCCAACACTGTGATTGAAAGTGGTGGCGCTCACTTTCGGACCGAATCGCGCCGCCCAATCAAGGCAGTCCGTCTTGGTCACCTTTGATAGTTCGGCCTTCTCCAAGGCGGACCATGACTTCAGCAAACCGCCAATCCGCTGGCTGTGATAGGCCTTCGTCAACGATTTCAAGTCAACCCTTCCTTGAATGCGTTCGTTGTAGATGCGGATGGCATCTCCTCCGGTCATTTTGCCCTTGGCCAGCGCGGACGCATTTTCAGCTTTTCTACGCTCCTTCTCGATTTCATCCGGCAGGCGAGTATGTGCGATTGTGACTCTGTCCGTCTTGAGACTTCGCCAGACAAGCTTGCCCTTAATGCGAAATCGTGCGAAATACGTGCCCGATGGAACGTATCGAATCAGATTTGCATACTGCGTTTTCTGCCAGAGCGAGTTCGACTCCTCTTGCTTTTTCTGGTTGTTTTTCCGCTTCATTTGGCCAGTATAGAATAGCAGTATTGAAATTGCAAATTAGCCGAATTCGTCCTATATGTAATACGTTTATTTTCAATTAATTGCGCCCGTAGCTCAGTTGGATAGAGCAACTGCCTTCTAAGCAGTGGGTCGCGCGTTCGATTCGCGCCGGGCGCGCCATTTCATTTGCGATTTTCGATTCCCGATTTACGATCTGCCCCGCCGTGCTGAACCTCGAAGAACTCGCCAATCTGCTCGAAAAAAACCGCGCCGCAGCCCGGGCGCAGGTGAAGGAATTCTCCATCGGCAGCCAGCACTTTTCCTTCAACTCGCAGCCGGCCATCATGGGTATCATCAACCTGTCTCCCGATTCGTGGTATCGGGAAAGTGTGTGTCTGAGCACCGAAGCCGCGGTTCGGCGCGGCCAGGTCCTGCACGCCCAAGGCGCCGCAATCATCGACCTGGGAGCGGAATCGACCCTGGCGCACGCTTCGCGGGCAGACGATGCAATCCAGACCGCGAAATTCCTGCCGGTGATCCAGGCGCTGCGTGCGGCCCATATTCTCGTGTCGGTGGAGACGTACCTTCCCGAAGTGACCCGGGCCGCGCTCGAGGCGGGCGCAAGCATATTGAACCTGACCGGCACCGATCGCGCCGAGGAAATGTTTCGCATGGTGGCCGCCCACGATGCTGCTGTCATCCTTTGCTACGTCCAGGGAACCCACGTTCGCGAAGTGGCCGATTTCGATTTCAGCGCGGATCCGATAGCAACGATGCGCGAACATTTCGCGCGTCGAATCGAGCTGGCGCTGAAGAATGGCGTGGAGAAAATCTTCCTCGACCCCGGCCTCGGCTTTTACTATCGCAACCTGCAGGACAGCGCCGCGCGGGTGCGGCATCAAATGACCGTTTTTTTGAACACGTTCCGGCTCCGCACGCTGGGTTTTCCGGTCTGCCACGCCTTGCCTCATGCCTTCGAGTACTTCAGTGAAGAAGTCCGCTCTGCCGAGCCGTTCTTCGCCGTGCTCGCCACGCTCGGCAAGACCGATCTGTTCCGCACCCACGAAGTGCCGCGCATCAAGGCGGTGCTCGACACGCTGAGCATCTACTACTGACGGCGGTCAAAGCCGATTCCAGGAAACCGTCGTGGGCGCGCAAGGCATGGACGGATTCGCGATTATGGGCGGCTGCGACAAACAGATAGCCGGCTCGATGATCGCCATCGCGCGCCTCAATCGCCCCCGCGCCGGCTGAACTCATGCAAGCCAACATGTGCACAGGAACCAAGAGTGAGCGTGGTCTGTGGCAAATTCTACTCGACTTGAGATTGTATGAGATGCAAGGTCAAAACCATAAATGGGTTTGGCCGGAAACGGACTCTCGACTTCTTGACGTAGTACCCAATCTTGCAGTCATGTGTGGATGAAGTGGTTCGAGTCCTCTTCAAAGAGGTGGTTGCCAGCTTCAGGAATACGAAGCCGCTAGCCAGCGGTACTTCTGCGCCCGTTGGGCGCCTGTTGCCCAAAGAAGAGCGCATTTCCAGACTCCTTTCTGGCATTGCGCGCATGGCAATTACGGTCGTCGTCCTCTCTTCCATCGTAATCGCTTTTCTTCGTTCAAGGCGAAAGAAGATTCCGCCAAAAATTTAGCAGCGTTAAAGGACTTCCCGCCGTTCCCGCCCCCTCCCATTCCGCGTCTTGATTCCACGCCACTTTTCAGCAATACTCTCAGTCCGATGAAAAAGAATTCGTCTGCGAAGAACTCGAACTCCATGCGCCCTCACTCCAGCATTGTATTCGACGGCGACGAACGCGCCGCCGCGCGGGCAATGCTTTACCCCGTCGGTTTCAAGCCGGAAGATTTCAAGAAACCGCTCGTCGGCATCGCTTCCACCTGGGGCCAGGTCACTCCGTGCAACATGCACATCGACAAGCTCGCTCTGGAAGCCGAGGCCGGCGCCAACGACGCCGGCGGAAAAGCCATCATCTTTAACACCATCACCATCTCCGACGGCATCTCGATGGGCAGCGAAGGCATGAAATACTCGCTCGTCTCGCGGGAAGTGATCGCCGACTCGATTGAAACCGTCGTCGGCTGCGCCGGCATGGACGGCTTTGTCGCCATTGGCGGATGCGACAAGAACATGCCCGGCTCGCTCATCGCCATCGCGCGGCTCAATCGGCCGGCGGTGTTTGTGTATGGCGGCACGATTCTGCCCGGCTGCATCACAGGCGACTCGCGCAAGCTCGACATTGTTTCGGTCTTTGAAGCCATAGGCGCCCACGCGAATAAAAAGATCGACGACGAGGAATTTCAAGCCATCGAACAATGTGCCATTCCCGGTCCCGGCTCGTGCGGCGGCATGTACACCGCCAACACGATGGCCTCGGCGGTTGAAGCGCTCGGCATGAGCCTGCCGAACAGCTCGGCACAGAACGCCATGTCCAAGGCGAAGATTGAAGATTGTCGCCGCGCCGGCGCCGCGGTCGTCGAGATGCTCCGGCAAGGCATCCGCCCGCTCGACATCCTGACCAAGAAAGCGTTCGAGAACGCCATCACTGTCGTCATCGCGCTCAGCGGCTCGACCAACGCCGTGTTGCACCTGCTCGCCATCGCGCACGC
>Ga0066710_100003259_pt1 | contig 13731 bp, 11 predicted proteins | sample GraSoiAngelo_159_FD_79666 | JGI IMG/M metagenome (GOLD analysis project Ga0066710, IMG submission 79666) | Grasslands soil microbial communities from the Angelo Coastal Reserve, California, USA - 14_1009_16_40cm | ecosystem: Environmental > Terrestrial > Soil > Grasslands | place: USA...
CGGCATTCGCCGTGTCCAGCGTGCGCGCTTCGCGATAGCGCTCGAGCGCCTCGCCGTGCAGCCCGCGCCGCGCGTAGATGTCGCCCAGCAGCGTCGCCGCCTGGCCGCGGTCGGCGCCGCGCTGCACGGCGCGCATCGCTTCGGCCACCGCGAGGTCCATCATCCCCTTGCTCACGTAGTCGCGCGCCAGCGCGAGGGGATCGTCGGCCTTTTTGGCGAGCCCCGCAGGCCCAGGCTGCGCTGCCGTCGCCGCCGGCTCCAGCTCCTGGAAAATGTTGTCGAGCAGCCGCTGGTCGAACGCGAACTCGCCGCCGAGGTTCTCGGCGGTGACGTCGGCCGAGATCTCCGGCACGATGCCGATCGACACCGTTTCGTACTGCAGGTCGATCGCGAGCGCGAACTTCTGCGAGACGTAGTAGGGATCGAGCTCGAGGGCTCGCTTGGTGGCGCGTAACGCGCCGTCGTAATCCCCGAGATTCGAGAGCGTGAAGCTCAGGTTGTAGTGCGCGCCGGCGTTGTGCGGATCGGCCTCGACCGCCCGGACGAAGGCGTTGCGCGCATCGGTGAACCGCTTCAACTCCACCAGCACCAGCCCGACGCCGTTCCAGGCGGGCGCCGAGGCCGGCTGGTCGGCGAGCACCTGACGATAGGCTTCGAGGGCGAGCTGGAAGCGGCGCAGATGCGTCAGCAGCAATGCCAGATTGAGCCTGGCCCCCACGAAGACGGAGCTGAGCTGTAACCCCTTGCGAAAAGCCTCGATCGCCGCCTCGGTGTCGCTCTGGTGCGCGAGCACCACGCCCACGTTGTTCCACGCCAGCGCGTAGCGCGGATCGACCTCCGTCGCCTGCCGGTAGGACGTCAACGCCTCGGCGGTGCGGCCCGCCTGATGCAAGACGACGCCGCGCTCGTTCCACAGCTTGGGCGAGTCCGGGACGTCGTGGATGAGCGACTCGTACAGCTCGAGCGCGTCCGTGAAGTCACGCTTGAGGAGGTAGACCTCCGCCATCGCCTGGCGCACCAGCTGGCGATCCTCGCCGCGCTCGATCGCGAGCCGATACTCGCGCAACGCCTCCGCGTAGTAGCCCTTCTGGCGGAACGCGAGCCCCAGGTTGTGGTGCGCCAGCTCGCTGCCCTCGGCCACCTCCGGCGCGGGCTGCTCGCGCAACCGCTGCTCGGCCGACTGCCGCTCGGCGCGGTAGCGTTCCAGCGAGAGATTCGTCTGCGCGCGTGCCAGCGGCGGATTGAGCTGAATCGCGCGCTTCGACGCGGCGCGCGCGTCCTGATGCCGCCCCATGTCGCCCAGCACGAACGCCATCAGGTAATGGGCGTTGGCGTTGTCGGGATTGAGCGAAACCGCGCGCTCCAGCGCGGTGAGCGCCGGCTCGTTCAAGCCGCGATTGTAGTAGACCTCGCCGAGATAGAAGTGGACGACGGACGAATCGGGGTCTTCCTCGACCGCCCGCAGAAACCATTCGGTCGCGACTTCCAGCCGGCCGCGCGATTTCTCGGCGAGCCCGAGCTGAATGATCGCCGCCACGTCCGTCGACTTGTGCGCGAGCAGCGCTTCGAATTCGGCGACGGCTTCTTCGTACGCCCCGAGAATCGCGTACGTGCGGCCCAGCTCCCAGCGAGGCTCACGCTCGTCGGGCGCCTGGCGCAGGCGCTCCTGGAGCTCGTTGACGCGCCGGTCGTAGTAGCCGGTGTTGTGATACGCGATTTCGAGATTGCGCTGGGCGACCTGCATGCGCGGGTCGAGCTCCAACGCCCGCGTGAACTGCTCGATGGCCTCGGGGACGAGGCCCTTCTGGTAATACAGGACGCCGAGGTTGTTGTGCGCCCCGGCGTCCGACGGATCGATCCGGCGGGCGAAAGAGCGAAGAACGGCGAGATCGCGCTCTGAGACCGCCGGCACAGTCACTCGTTAGGTGAGGCGGATGGCGTCGAAGATCGCTTTGAGAGACGCCAGATCGGGCAGGAGCAGGAAATGGCCGCGCAGCCCGTCCTGGGCATCGATGTTGAACTCCGTCTCGACGCAAAATACGAAGTCCCGGTCGTGCCCGAAGTTCAGATACGTCGTCGTGAGGACGGCGGCCGAGAGGTCCACCACGAGGCTGGGCACCGACGGCAACAGCAGCATCCCCATGAACTCCGACAGCGCGTTCATGTACGCGCCCGAGAGGATGTTCCCCGCCTCCTTGAGGCACGACTGCTCGATCGTCTCGAAGATTTGAGTCGTGCCGAGGGGGCGCTTGAGCAGCATGTCGCAGAGCTGCCGGCCGACCGGCTCGGGAAAGAGCAGCAGCGTCCGCCCCGTCAGGTCACCCAGCATGTGCATCAGCACCGCGGCGACGACCTCCTGCGGATCGCCGATCAGCCCGGGCACTTCCTCGAGCCGCGCGATGTTGATCTCGGGCACCGAGATCATGATGCGACGGTGGGTCAGCTGCGACAGCGCCGTCGCCGCGTGGCCCGCGCCGATATTGGCGACCTCTTTCAGCGCATCGAGCTGCAGCGCTTTGAGATCACGGACGTCTTCCATCACCTCGCTCCTCTCTACACGAGTCCGGCGGCATCGAGAATCAGCGCCGGCACTCCATCGCCCATGATCGTGGCGCCACTGAACACCGGCAGCGTGCCCTGCGGCGCATCGAACCCCTTCACGACGATTTCCTGCTGGCTCAGCATCCCGTCCACGACGATCCCCGCCCGCCGTTCCCCCATCTCGAGCACGATCACAGGGCGGCGCGGGGGCGGCGGCGGCGAGCCGCCGTTCGTCCCGAGCAGCTCACGCAGGTCAATGAGTGGCACGACGCGATCGCGCAGCACCATCGCCTCGCGCCCTTCCATTTTGGTCATCGGCGTCGTACCCAGCTCGACAGTCTCGGCCACATAGGTCAGCGGCAGCGCGTAGCGCTCCAACCCGACGGCCGCGATCAGCGCGCGGACGATCGCCAGCGTCACCGGCAGCCGCAACACGAACGTCGTCCCCTTCCCCGGCTCGGTGCGGATCTCGATCGAGCCGCCGAGCGCGCGGATACGCGTCATCGCGACGTCGATCCCGACGCCGCGCCCCGACAGGGCGGTCACCGCTTCGGCCGTCGAGAAACCGGGCCGGGCCAGGACGCGCAGCAGCTGATCGTCCGAGAGTGACTCGACGTGTGGCCCGACGATGCCTTCGCGCTTCGCTTTGGCCAGAATGCGGCTGCGGTCGATGCCGCGGCCGTCGTCCGCGATGCTGATCGCGACGCTGGAACGCTCGCGCACCGCCGTGAGGACGATCGCGCCTTCCGCGTCTTTCTTGGCGCGCTTGCGCTCGGCCGGCGGCTCGATGCCATGGTCCACGGCGTTCCGCAGCAGGTGCACGAGCGGATCGCCCAGCTCGTCGAGGATCTCCCGGTCGAGCTCGATCTCTTTGCCTTCGACGCGGAACGCCACCTGCTTCCCCAGCTGCCGCGCAACGTCGCGCACCAGCCGTGGAAAACGGTCGAACACCTGCCACACCGGCGTCATGCGCGCCTGAATGATCTCGTTCTGGAGATCGGCGGACAGGCGCGAGATCTGAATCGCGACCTCGTCGATCACCGGATCCTGGCCGACCCAGCGGGCGGCCAGCTCGTTCAAGCGGCCCCGCTCGGTCACCAGCTCGCCGATCAGGTCCATGAGCGTGTCGAGCCGGCGCAGATCGACGCGGATATGCCTGGTGCGCCCTCCCCCCGCCCCCGCCGCCCCACCGGATCCACCGCCCCCGGCGGCGACGCTCTCGGCGGGCGTGACGTGCTCCTCCTCGTCGCCCACCGTCACGCGCTCGACGTCTCCCATCGAACGGATCGCCGCCTCGATGTCCCGCGCGTCGGCGGCGCTGTCGAGCTCGAACACGAACTGGCCGTCGAAGTCGTCGGACTCGAATGCCGCGGCCGCCGGCTGCATCCGCTGAATGACGCCGAGGCTTTGCACCTTGCGGACGATCAACGTGGCGCGGCCGCCTTTGAGGGGCGCTTCGGGACGGATCGTCACACTCACCAAACGCCCAGAGCCCGACGGGGCGGCGAAAGAAGCGGCGGCGGGGGGCGGCGAAGCGGCGGCAGGTGCCGTTGGCTCCTTCGCGCCCGCACGGTCGAGATCCGCGAGGATCGCCGCGACATCCAGTTCCCGTTCCCGCCCCGCGACCGCGAGGCCGACCGCTTTCTCGAGCGCATCGGTGGCGCGGAACAGGACCTGGAGCGTGTCCTCGCCCGGCGACTTGCCGCCGCGACGCAAATGGTCGAGCAGATTCTCCATGCGATGGGCGAGATCGGCCACGCGGCCGTAGCCCATCGTCGCCGCCATGCCCTTGATGGTATGGACGGCGCGGAAAATGCCGCCGACCGGCTCCGGCGAGGCGGGATGACGCTCCCACTCGAGCAACAACTGATTGCAGGCGCTCAAGTGCTCGCGGCTCTCGGCCAGGAACAGCTCGGCGTACTGCGACAGGTCCATCGCTATCCCAGAACGCGCTGGACGGCTTCGAGAACGCGGGAAGGCTGGAAGGGTTTGACGACGAAGTCCTTGGCGCCCGCCTGGATCGCCTCGACGACCAGCGCCTGCTGCCCCATGGCGCTGCACATCAGGATCTTGGCGTCGGGATCCTGCTTGACGATTTCGCGGACGGCATCGATCCCGCCCATGTCGGGCATCACGATGTCCATCGTGACGAGATCCGGTTTCAGCTGCCGGTACTTCTCGACGGCCTGGCTACCCGTTTCCGCCTCGCCGACGACCTCGAATCCGGCCTGGGCCAGGATATCGGTGATCATCGTGCGCATGAAGATGGCGTCGTCACAGACGAGAACCGTGTGGCTCACCGCTCGCTCCTTAAGTAGTCAGAACCGGGCCCAACAGCGCCGGCACGTCCAATACGATGAACAGCTCACCATTGCGCCGCCCCACCGCGCGGACCAGGACGGGATCGATCCCCGGGAGACTCTGGCGGTCTTCCAACGTCGTGTCGGTCCCCGCCAGCATGTCCATCACCTCGTCAACGATAAAGCCGATCAGCTTCTTGCCACCGTTGTCCTCGTCACCCTTTTCCACCTCGAGGATAATCGTCGATCCAGCAGCGGCTTCGGGTGTCGATGGCGGGGACCCTGCGGCTGGACCGGGCGGAGGGGAGGGCGGGACCTGCCCCAGCGCACGCCACCCTTCCACGACCGTCACCAGTGTGCCGCGGACATTCACAAGCCCCGCCACGACCGGGGGCGCGCCCGGGATACGCGTCGTTGGGAGCCGCGGGAGTATCTCCCGCACCCGATCCACCTCGACCGCGCACGCCAGTGTTCCCACACGGAACACGAGCAATCGGCCGGGCGGTGCTGGGGGGGCGGGGCCGGGGCCGCGGCCGGGGCCGGGACTTTCTTCATTCATCGGATGCGAAGAAGCCAAGATACTGCAAGGGGTTGCGCTCGGCAAGCAAATTCGCATCGGCGGCCGCTTCCGCCAGCGCGGGACGCAAATCGTCGGGCCACTCCGACCGCAGCGCGAGCGGGACACCGGTCACGGGATGCGCCAGCGACAGCGCAGCGGCGTGCAGCAGCTGGCGCGGCGCCAGCGCCTCGAGCCGTTCGGCTTCGTTCCGCGCCGACGGCGTCACGCGCCGGCTGCCACCGAACGTGTACTCGCGGTCGCCGACGATCGGACAACCGATGTGCGCGAGGTGCACGCGAATCTGGTGCGTCCGGCCGGTGCCCAACCGCACGCGCAACAAGTCGGCATGGGCGAAGCGCGCGACGACGGCGGCGTGCGTCACCGCATGGCGGCCACCGTCAGCGACCGTCATGCGTTTGCGCTCCCTGGGATGGCGGGCGATGGGCGCCTCGATGTCGACGGGACTCTTGCGGAGATGGCCCCACACGAGTGCCGCGTAGACGCGCGTCACCTGGCGCCGCTCGATCGCGCCGGCGAGACGGCGGTGCGCCAGATCGCTCTTGGCGACGACGAGCAGCCCCGAGGTATCACGATCCAGCCGGTGCACGATCCCGGGACGGCCCGCTTCCGCGGACGCGCCGCCCGACAGCTCGGTCCCCCGCCCCACCAGCACGTTGACCAAGGTGTCGTTCCAGTGACCGGGGCCCGGGTGGACGACCAGGCCCGCCGGCTTGTCGAGCACGGCGAGATGCTCGTCCTCGTAGACGAAGCGCAGGTCGGCGTGGGCGGGCGTGTAGGTGCGGGGCGGCGGCGCGTCGGGAGGCAGCTCGACGGTGACTTCGAGGCCGCGCGCGAGGACGGCCGACGCGCGCAGCGCTTTGCCACGAGCGCGTACCCGCTTGTCGGCGATGAGGCGTCCGGCTTGGGTTCGGGAAAGCGCGAGCTGGTCGGCGAGGAATTTGTCGAGACGTTCGGTACTGACGGCGACAACACAAAACGCGATGTTCAAGGCTCGGCCGCCCGCGCCTCCTTCGCCCGTTGCTGCGCGCGGCCTTCCTGCCACAGCGATAGTCCGAGTGCGATCGCCCCGATCGTGATCGCGGAGTCGGCGACGTTGAAGGTGGGCCAGCGCCAGGCGCCGATGCCGACGTCGACGAAATCGACGACGCCCTGCGCGCTGCGGATCCGGTCGATCAGATTGCCGACGGCACCGCCGCACACGAGCGCCAGCGCGAGCAGGCGAAAGCGATCGCCCGGCCGCGTGCCGCGCACCAGCGACGCCAGCACGAACAGCGCGATGACGGCGAGGCCGAGGAAGATCCAGCGGGAGTTGTCGCCGACGTGCAGCCCGAACGCCGCGCCCTCATTGTAGACCAGGCGCAGCTGCACGAAGTCGCCCAGCACCGCGAGCGGCAGCCGCCGCGCGAGGAATGATTCCGCGATCAGCTTGGTGGCGAAGTCGGCGACGACGACCGCGACCGCCGTGCCCCAGAAGAGCCGGCGCTCAGCGGCGCTTACCATCTTCCTCTTTGGCCTTGCACTTGATGCAGAGGCGGGCGTGGGGGAGCGCATCGAGACGGTCGAAGCCGATCGCATCGCCGCATTGCTCGCAGCGCCCGAAGCGCTCGGGCGCGCTGTACAGCCGGCGCAGCGCCTCGTTCACGTGCCACAGGTAGCGCCCTTCCTGCGACGCGAACAGGAACTGCTTCTCGCGCTCCATCGCGTCGGTGCCCTGATCGGCCATGTGGAAGGAATAGCTGGAGAGATCGCCGTCCGACGCCTGCAGGCTCGAGTTGAACGACTCGCCGTAGTGGCCCAGCTCCTTGATCACGCGCGCCCGCTCTTCGAGCAAACGCTTCTCGAGGTGGGTCAGCTGTTTTTTGTTGAGGCCGTTCTTGGCCTTCACCTTCAGCTTCGATTTCGTCGGCATTATCGCGTTCCGCCCTTTCGTCCGTCGTGACGCCGCAGTCCAATCGTGACCCGGCGCCCTTCGATGTCCACATCACGCTGCAAGTCGGGTTCGTCGAGCTCGGCGCCTTCGCCGAGCAGCATCCGGCGGGCCAGCGTTTCGCCTTCGACAAATCCTTGAAACGCGCGGGTCGCGGCGACCACCTCTGCGGCGCCGGTGACGCTCAACTCGATGCGCGTCGTGTATTCGTATCCCGCCTCCTTGCGGAGGCGCTGCACGCGATTCACCACCTCGCGTGCCAATCCTTCCTGCACGAGGTCGTCGCTCAGCTCCGGATCCAGCGCGACGACGTACGGGCCGTCGGCCTGCACCAGCCACTCACTCGCGACTTCGCGCGTGACGGTCACATCTTCCGGCCGGAACTCCCATTCGCCGAACCGCACGGCACTGCCCTGCTCCAGCGTTTGCAGATCGGCCGCGCTCAGCTCCGCAACGGCGGCGGCGGCGCGCGGCGTATCCTTGCCGTACCGTTTGCCAAGGGTCCGAAAGTTCGCCTTCCCGCGCAGCCGCACCAGATCATGATCCGAAGCGACGACTTGCACGGCTTTCACGTTGACTTCGGCAGCCAGAATATCTAACAGGTCTGACAAGGCCGGGCCCTGGGCGGCGGCGGGAACGGCCAGTTGCATCCGCGCCAGCGGTTGCCGCACCCTCAGGTTACGCGATTCCCGTGCCGCCCGGGCCAGCGAGGCCAGCCGCCGCACGGTGGTCATGGCGGACAGGAGCTCCGGCTCCCGGTGCCCGCGGTCGGCGGGGAACGGGGCGAGGTGAACGGACGTCCCCGTCATGGCCCGGTGCACCCAGTCGGCAATAAAGGGGGCCGCCGGAGCGAGCAGCCGGAGGGCGGCCACGAGCGCCTCGTGCAGCGTTTCGAGCGCCACGGGGTCGGTCGCCCGGTCGGGTGCCCAGAAACGGGGCCGGTTGCGCCGGATGTACCAGCGCGACAGGTCCTCGCCCACGAAATCCATGATCGCGCGAACGCCGGCGGTGACGTCGTAGGAGGACCACGCGTGCCGGACGGCCTTGACGACCTCATCGAGGCGCGCGAGCAGCCAGCGGTCCGCCGCCGGGCGTTGCGGCGGCGGCGTGGCCTCCTCCTCGGCGGGCGGACTCCAGTCCTGTGCATAGCGGCGGAAGAAGTCGTAGGTCGACCGCAGCGTGTTCAGGAACCCCCCCGAGACCTCCGGGATCTGCCGCTCGTCGAAGCGCTTGGGCAGCCAGACCTGACTCTGGCCGAACAGGTAGAGCCGCACCGCGTCGGCGCCGTGCTCGCCGATCACTTTCCACGGATCGACGACGTTGCCGCGGCTCTTGGACATCTTCTGGCCGTGCACGTCGAGCACGTGCTCGTTCACGATGACGTGCTTGTAGACCGGCGCGTCGAACGCCGTCACGCCGATCGCGAGCAGCGAATAAAACCAGCCGCGTGTCTGGTCCACGCCCTCGCAGATGTAGTCGGCCGGGAAGTGCGCCTTGAAGTCGGCGTGATGCTCGAACGGATAGTGCCATTGCGCGTACGGCATCGAGCCCGAGTCGAACCAGGCGTCGATCACTTCGCTGACGCGCGACATCGTCCCCGCGCATTCGCGGCAGGGCCAGGTGTAGGCGTCGATGTACGGCTTGTGGGGATCGAAATCGGCGGGCAGCGCCTTCCCCCAGCGCTGCGCCAGCTCGTCGTAGGACCCGATCACCTCGCGGTGCTCGCGGTCCGCATCGCACTCCCACACGTTGAGCGGCGTGCCCCAGTAGCGATCGCGCGACAGCGCCCAGTCCACGTTGTTCTCGAGCCACTCGCCGAAGCGCCCCGTGCCCACTTCCGCGGGGTGCCAGTCCACTTCGGCGTTGATCTCGAGCATCCGCACCTTCACCGCCGTGGTGCGGACGAACCAGGAGCTGCGGGCGTAGTAGATGAGCGGCGAGTCGCAGCGCCAGCAGTGCGGATAGCTGTGCGTATAGCCCCTAGTTTCGAGCCAGCGGCCGTCCTGCTTCAGCCGCTCGATGATGATGCGGTTCGTTTCCTTGTCGGTGACGAGCTTGCCCTCGATTTCCGGCCAGCCGTCGCCCACGCCGCGGAACGTGCCGTCGGGCGCCACCGGGTTGACGAATGCCAGCCCGTACTGCTGTCCCGTCGCGTAGTCGTCGGCGCCGAACGCCGGCGCCATGTGCACCAGGCCCGTCCCCTCGTCCGCCGACACGAAGCCGCCCGCGACGACCACGGCGCGCTGGCCTTCCGGCGGCAGCGGCACGACCTCCAGCGGCCGGATGTATTTCTGGCCGACGAGATCGCGGCCCGGATATGACGCCACGCGATGGAGCTGGGCCAGCGGCTTGCCGTGGACGTGCACGTCGCCGGCGCGCTGCTCGGCGGCGATGTAGCGCACGCCGTCCAGCTCCCATTCGCCGTATGCGATGTCGGGATGCGCCGCGACCGCGACGTTGGCGAGCAGCGTCCAGGGGGTCGTCGTCCACACCACGAGCTGGCGCGCGGTATCGCTCGCCAGCGGGAAGGTGACGTAGACCGAGTTGGTCTGGACGGTCTCGTAGCCTTGCGCCACCTCGTGCGACGACAGCGCCGTGCCGCAGCGCGGGCAATACGGCAGCACCTTGTGACCGCGGTACAGCAGCGCCTTTTCGTGCAGGCGCTTGAGCAGCCACCATACCGTCTCGATGTACGGGTTGCTGTAGGTAACGTACGGATGCTCGTAGTCGAGCCAGTATCCGATCCGGTCCGACAGCGATTCCCAATCGGTCTTGTACTTGAACACGCTGTCGCGGCACAGCTTGTTGAAGCGCTCGATGCCGTACGCTTCGATCTGCCGCTTGCCGCTGATGTTGAGCGCTTTCTCCACTTCGATCTCGACGGGCAGGCCGTGCGTATCCCAGCCGGCGATGCGCGTCACGCCCTGCCCCAGCATCGTGTGGTAGCGGCAGATCAGGTCCTTGAGCGTGCGCGAAAAGACGTGATGGATCCCCGGCCGCCCGTTGGCCGTCGGCGGGCCCTCATAGAAGATGAACGGCGGCCCGTAGCGGGTGGCATCGCTGACGCGCGTGAACAGGCGCTCGTGCTTCCACGTCGCGAGCAGCTGCTTCTCGAGCGCGTCGATCGACTGATTGGGGTCGGACGGCGGATACGGCATCGGCTAGAGGCGCTCCAGCACGCCGCGCACGACCGTGGCGAGCCGCGGCTCGGCGGCGCGCGCGACGGCAATGATCTGCTCGACCGATGTCGGCTCGAGCGCGTCGGGCAGACAGGTGTCGGTGATGATCGAGAGACCGAGCACCCGCATCCCCTGATGCACGGCCGTGATGACTTCGGGCACGGTGCTCATGCCCACGAGATCGGCGCCCAGCGCCCGCAGCATGCGGTACTCGGCGCGCGTCTCCAGGTTCGGGCCCGGCACCGCGACGTAGACACCTTCCCGCAACACGATCTTGTGGTCCACGGCGACCTGGTGCGCGAGCTTGCGCAGCGCGGGGTCGTACGCGGACGACATGTCGGGAAAGCGCGGGCCTTCCGCCTCGAGGTTCGGCCCGGCCAGCGGATTATCGCCGAGCAGGTTGATGTGATCGGAGAGCAGGACGAGGTCGCCCGTCGACCACAGCGGATGCATGCCCCCCGACACGTTGGAGACGATCAGCGTCTTCGCCCCGAGGGCGCGCAGCACGCGCACCGGAAACGCGACCTGCTGCAGCGTGTACCCCTCGTAGCGATGGAAGCGGCCCTGCATCATCGCGACGCGCTGCCCTCCCAGCGTGCCGAGCAACAGACGGCCGGCGTGGGTCTCGACCGTCGGACGCGGGAATCCGGGGAGATCGGCGTACGTGATCGTGGCCTCGGCCTTCATCTCGTCGGCCAATGCCCCGAGCCCCGTTCCGAGAATCACCGCGACCTCCGGAACGACCGCGGCCCGCGCCTGCACGGCGCGGACCGCATCGGCGACCGATGTCACCCGCGCTGCCCGTCGAGTGCGCGCAGCTCCGCGAGCTGGCGCTCGAGCAGCGCGCGAAAGCCGCCGACATACTGCTGGAACTGCCGCTCGGTCTCCGCCATGCGCGCCTGCACCGCGCTTTGCGCGTGCTTCGCTTCGTCGAGCAGCCGCGTCGCTTCCGCCTGCGCTTCGCGCACAATCACCTGCCCCTCGCGCTCCGCGGCCGCGCGCGTGTCCTGGCGCAGCTGCTGCGCGGCGACGAGGGCCTCGTTCATCGCTTTCTCGCGCTCGCGAAACACCCGCAGCTGCTCGGTCAGCGCGGCCACGCGCTCGTCGAGTACCTGGCGCTCGCGCATCGCGCGCTCCAGCGCGTCGGCGACCCGCATGCGGAAGTCGTCGACACCCAGTGTATCGTACCCACGCAGCGTCTTGCGGAACTCCTGCTTGCGGACATCCAGAGGTGTCAGGTTGAACGCGTCGTCGCTCACCGCGTCTCCCCCTACCTCTCCACCCTCGGACCGAACAGGGCGGTACCCAAGCGGATCACCGTTGCCCCCTCTTGGACCGCTGTAGCGTAGTCGCCGGACATCCCCATCGAGAGGGTCGGCAGCCATACTCCCTCCTCCTCCTTGATCGTATCCCGCAGGACGCGCAGGCCCCGGAATGTCCGGCGCTGCACATCCACGTCATCGGTAAACGGAGCCAACGTCATCAGTCCTTCTAGTCTCAGATTTCCCAGCGCCGCGATGCGCCGCGCCAGGGGTCGGGCCTCTTCCAGCGTGCAGCCGCTCTTCTGCGGCTCCCGGGCCACGTTCACTTGTAAGAGCACTCGCAAACCAGCAGCACGTTTGCTGAGCTCATTGGCAAGTTCCAGCGAATCCACCGAGTGTACCAATTCGAACCGACCGGGCACCAGCCGAGCCTTGTTGCGCTGCAGGTGCCCGATCAAATGCCACCGAATCCCCAGCTCCTGACTCCCGGCTCCCAACTCCTCTTGCTTTTGCACCGCTTCCTGAACGCGGTTCTCACCGATGTCGGCGATCCCCGCCGCGAGTGCCGCGCGAATCGCCGCGGTGTCGAATCCCTTGGTCACGGCCACAATCGCGACCGGTTGCGCCGCGACTCGCGCGACCTCGGCCCTCACCTGTGCCAAACGCTCCGGGAGGGCCTCGAAACTCATAGCCGTTGAATATAGAGGATCGGCGCCTAGGGGCTAAAGAGGCTCCGCACGCCTTGGGTTTCTGCCCGGCGGATGATGTCGGCGAGCGGCTGGCTGGGGTTGAGATGGTAGCCCCGACGCAGGTAGTCGATGGCGCGGGCCTGGTCGCCGCGCAGGGCGGCGGCATTCCCAAGCTCCAGAAACGCCACGGAGAACGATGTCGCGACCTGTTGCGCGGCCGGCTCGAGCGCGAGCGTGTCGGCGGCGAACAGCGCGCCGAATTGGAAAACGGAGTCTACCAGCAACCGGGTGCGCGCCGAATCGACCATCGGCCCCTGGATGCCGCGTACCCAGTGGCGGACGGTATCGGCGCGCGGCACGACCTTGAACACGAGCCCCTGAAACACGAGATGCGGGTCGAGGCCCAACCAGGAGCCGCGCCCCGACGCCACGCCGAACGTGACGGGCCGCCCCGCCGGCAGGTACGCGGCGATCGTGTACAGGATCACCTGGTCGGAAGTCCGCAGGATTTGCCCCTTCCGCACCTGCAGCTCGAACCGTCCCGCGCGGAACACGCCGTCGTCACTGACGCGCACCGGCTGCATGCCCTCGATGTCCTGGGCCGTGAAATGCAGCGCGGCACCGGCCGGCGGCCGCGCGGCGAGGGGGGGGGGCGCCAGCGTCCGATAGATCGCGGGCGCATGGGATGGGTCGAAGGGGCGGGTCGGACGCGATGCGAGCTGGCGCAGGTACCAGTCGAGATTGGCGAGTGACAGGTTGATCAGCGTCACATCCTGCCGCACGCCCTCGACCTCCTGCAGATACCACACCGGGAACGTGTCGTTGTCCCCGTAGCCGAACAGCACGCCGTACGGCTCGACCGATTGCAACAGGTTGTAGGCCAGATCGCGGGCGATCGTCGCGTCGGGACCGTGCCGCCGCGAGGCTGCGCTGAAGTTCGCCGCGAACGGCAGGAGCGTGATCAGTACCGCGGCAGCAACGATCCCCCGTGAGTGCCACGAACGCACCAGAGATACGAGCCCCAGCGCGACAAACATCCCCCATACCTGGAAACTCACTACGAAGAAGTAGTCGCGTTCGCGCACCTCATGCTGCGCCATCGTCCGGTATTCATTCCAGAACAATGAAAAGCCGGCTTTGAAGTTCATGTAGAGCACGAGCCCAAGACCAGTGACGAGCCACAGCGCTCCGAGCAAGTACGCGAGTCCGGCATCGCGGCGCCGCAAGAACTGAAAGCCCGCACCACCGAGCAA
>Ga0066710_100003261_pt1 | contig 13728 bp, 7 predicted proteins | sample GraSoiAngelo_159_FD_79666 | JGI IMG/M metagenome (GOLD analysis project Ga0066710, IMG submission 79666) | Grasslands soil microbial communities from the Angelo Coastal Reserve, California, USA - 14_1009_16_40cm | ecosystem: Environmental > Terrestrial > Soil > Grasslands | place: USA...
CGGGTCTGCCTGAACAGGCATTGAACGCCATGGTCGGCAGAATTCTCCCTCCGTTTTCGTTTATTCTTCCCTTTTGGCTGGTGCGTACCATGACGAACTCGAAGAAGACCTGGGAGGTCTTTCCGGCCCTGATGGTGAGTGGCCTATCGTTCAGTGTTGTGCAGTTTCTTTGGTCCAACTTTATGGAAACAGGTTTGGTGGATATCATCGCCGCGCTCTTCTCGCTACTTGTCATGGTGGGCTTTCTGAAGTTCTGGAGACCACGAAACCTCATGGAGAGTGTCAAGCAGAATGCCGAATCTCCCATCAGGAACCATTCTCTCGGAGTTATCTTAAAAGGATGGTCTCCGTTCCTTCTGACTTCAATATTCATTTTTGTTTGTGGGATGCCTTCCTTGAACCAATTTCTTAAGTTTTCATCCCTCACCCTCCCGATGCCTGGTTTGCATGAGAAAGTAATTCGAGTTGCTCCGGTGGCGCCTAAACCCACACCCGAGGCGGCCATTCTAGACCTCAATGTGTTTGCGCTGCCCGGAAGTGCGGTCTTCGCCGGTGCATTGCTGGCAGCTCCCTTTCTGGGACTGTCGCCTGGGAAGGTGCTGAAGATTTTTGGCAACACGTTGCGTCAGCTAATTCCATCCTTGTTGGCCATTACGTTCATGGTCAGTCTGGCTTTTGTGACGCGATACTCCGGCATGGACACGACCCTGGGTCTGAGTCTGACCCATACCGGTTGGGTGTATCCGCTGTTTGGCACACTGCTAGGCTGGTTGGGTGTAGCGCTTACTGGGACTGACGCCGGATCCAATGCCTTGTTTGGGAACTTGCAGAGAGTGACCGCGGAGCAATTGAATATCAGCCCCATATTGATGGGTTCGGCCAACACCACCGGTGGGGTCATGGGAAAGATGATTGATGCGCAGAGCATTGTGGTGTCGAGTGCCGCTACTCAGCAGGAGGGCAACGAAGCGGCAATTTTCAGGTCCGTTTTCAAACACAGTATTATCCTGGCTTGCCTGGTCGGACTCGTTGTGATGTTCTATGCCTACGTATTGCCACAACTGATTCCAGAACCATGAAGCTTCGCCTGGCCTGCGTGTGCACCGGATTCAAATGGACAAAGCGGCTCAGCCTGGAGTAGAGTCCGGATCGACCTGACGATCGCCCACTATGCGCCCGAGCAAAGAAATGACAAACATTATTTAAGATTCAACGGCTGGCCCCATCACCACAATTCCCCCATCCCCCATTCCGGCCCCCGGCTGTTTCCGGTAGCCATCCTTTGTTTAGGCAGTGACAACTGTGATATGTTTGCGACTGTTTTGACGGTTCTCCAGATTAACTCATCACTTCACGAGGAAATATGTCACAGTCCATCATCATTGCTAACCGTGCCAAGAAGGCTTTGCGCGAAGGTCAATCTGTGATTGGCACCATGGTGGTTGAAATCCGGCAGCCGTCAGTCATGCAGCTGCTGGCCAATGCGGGATTCGATTTCGTGATCATCGACAATGAACATGGTCCGTTCAGTATGGAAACGATCGCTGACCTTTGCCGCGCTGCCAGGCAGGTCGGTTTGACTCCCGTTGTGCGGGTCCCGGACTGGAGCTATTCGCACGTCGCCCAACCGCTCGATGCCGGCGCACAGGGTCTCATGATTCCAAGAATCACCACTGCCCAGCAGGTTCGCGAGGTCGTGCAGATGGTGAAGTACCCTCCGGCAGGGAAGCGAGGATCCGCGCAGGCGCGCGGATACACAGCGTTCAAAACAGGCTCGGTGTCTGAAGTGATGGCTGCGGTGAACGAGGAGACACTGCTGATCATTCAAGTGGAAACACGCGAAGCGACCCAGAATCTGGATGAGATCGCCAGGGTGGAGGGGGTGGACGTGCTCTTAGTGGGACCGAACGATCTTTCGATCGCCCTGGGTGTACCGGGCAAGTTGGACGATGCTTTCTTCGTCGAGACCATCCAACAGGTCATCAAGACTTGCAACACTCATCGGGTCTTTCCGGCCCTTCACATCAACGATCTCGGGATGGCTGCCCGCTGGGCGCAGCAGGGCATGCGCCTGATCAGCATCAGCTCCGAGATCGGTTTCATTGCCAAAGCCGGCAGTGAGGCGCGCAACGCAATTGGACAGGTGTTCGGGCGGTAGCCCTCTTCGCCACTCCGATAGTAGCCTGTGCTCTGCAGTTGGCCCTATCGTCAGCTAACCGGAAAACTAAGTGCCGCATTTCGCAGACTCGGTTATATATTCCACTTGTGCAGCGATTACAATCTTACCTGGCCAGCGGCTGTGCCGCTCGATGTGCGGAAAGGCTGAGCCTTTCCGCTTACCATCCTATGTTTTGGGGCTGCGCCCATTTGGCCGGGGCGCAGCCCAGCCAAGACAGGTGCCCAGTGCGGAAAGTCGGAGACTTTCCGCACATCGGGCGGCGAAGCCGCTGGAGAATTACAAAGGGCAGAGCAGCGACGACTGTTAGGCGACACGCCAGCAGGCCAGGGGACCAGCAGCAACGAAGAGTTTGGACCCCCAATTCCTGGCAAGAAAATTTTACTTCCCTACCTCAGCCTCTTTCCTTTTGGCTAAGTTCAAAGGCGGAGTTAGTTCTCGTGGCTGAAGCGAAAGGGCGCGCCGAAGACGACAGGCAGTGGTGGCGCCTTAGAAAACGATTCTCAAACCAAACTTGATCTCTCTGGAGGTGTTTATGGTGCTACTCGATACCCCAAATGCTTCCCTAGATCGGCGGGAAGATTAAATTTAGGCTGGGCACTTAGTAATTCTTTCTGGGGCTTGCAGCTTTGCGAGGTCTGCCGCCTTTTCTTCCATTAGTGCGAGAGGCAGTAGCTTTGACTTCTGATTTAGCTTGGCCACCTACTTTGCCTATTCTGGCCATCCATGCTTTAGTTCCAAAGACTCCTTGCAATAACCCTTCTAATGTAAAATCTACCCCAAGATTATCCCAATGAAGATAGGCTCCGCGTGGGCCAATCTTGCCCTTCTCAATATCCTGTGGCAAGGCATTAGCCAATCCTTGAAGTTTCGCGAGAGGTAACAGCACACTTACACCATTTTTTAAGTCGATCACTAGTTTCTTCTTCTTACGGTCTAAAGAGATACGCTTGGCTTGACGTTCTGTTTTCAGTTGCTCTACTCCCCGTTTAGTCGCGTCCTTAATCTCATGGTCTAACTCTTCACTGCATACTTCCCATTGTCCAATTTTAATTTTCTCCATGTATCTGCCTCCATTTCTTCAACAAGAAACCATTATTCTCTGCCACAATAACAAGACCTTTCTTAACATCTCTATCCTGCATACTAAAATTTCGGCATACTTCAGGTCGTCCTGTGATGCCAAGGTTTATCTTCACTTCCTTACCAGCCTTGAATATGTGAACATGAGCGGGACCGTTGATCGTTCGGATAAATCCTAAACTCGAAGCCATGTTTTTCGAAGACCTTCACCATGTAAAAGTATAACCCAAGCCGCTTAGGTTTTAGTAAAAAAAGTAACGGTCCCTTGTCCAAGAAACTGAACAACCATAGCGAGTATTAAATGCTGGACGAGCTGTGGTATCGACGCTATCCAAGTTTAGTTCCCAAAGAAAAACATAGGTAGACGGCAGTAATACCCAGTAAGAGAACCCCAAGATCAAAAAGGGCACGAAGCCACAGTATCAGCCTGTAAGTAGATTTTGTACGCATAATTTACGGTAGTGACGCCGGCCCTCTGCCCGCGCGCGGGGAGAGGGCCCCTTGGGGGATCGCTAATCCGGGGTTCCGCTTTCGCTCCACCCTATCCCGCAGTGGAGGCGCCGCCATGTGACCTTAGAAAACGATTCTCAAACCAAACTGGATCTCTCTGGAGGCGTTAATGGTACCCGTCGATACCCCAAATCCAGGTGCGCCAAGCGTTCGGCCAGGGGGAGGAAAAGCGTGCTGGTTAAACAAATTGAAAAACTCGGCGCGGAACTGAACTTGGGCACGTTCAGTGATCTTGGTATCTTTGATAATCGAGAAATCCACGTTGCTGAAATCAGAACTGCGGAAGGTATTTCGGCCCAGATTGCCTGGTTGGGCTTGTGCTAGAGAGCCATCCTGGCGCGTCACCACAGGAACCCCGAAAAACTTTTGACCGAAATTGAGAGCATCGTCGATCACCTCTGTCGAGAAAAACTGCTCATCCGGTCCCTGCCCTTCCGGCTTTAGTGTCGGATTTTGGATGAGATCGGGGCGCGTTGCCGTGGTGCCGTAGTAGTTACTAAACCCGAATCGCCTGGTCCCATAAGGTGAGTTCACCGTGAAGGGAAAGCCGGACTGCGCCGAGACAATACCCAAAACCATCCAGCCCTGGGTTAATCTTTTAGGAAGCGCGGCGGCTTTGTTGAAGGGCAACTGGTACGTGAAATTGACCACCACTCGATGCGGAAAATCAAAGGATGATATGGCTTTTTCGCAACGCCAGCAGGTCGGGTCTTGCTGTAGGGCCGCTGATTCGCTCGCCGGTCCATTGAAGACGGTGGTCGCGTTGTCTATCGCTTTGGAAAAGGTGTAAGAGGCTTGGAAGGTGAGACCTGCTTTGGGCGATTGTTTGCGGAAAACCGCTTGCAACGAGTGATAAGTGGAATGGGCATGATTAGCCGTGAGCTGAAATTCGGGCAGGCCGGGCGTTGCAAGGCTATAGGGAGTCAGGTCCGGGTCTGCAGGCGTGTAGGCATTGGGCCACTCTGACCCGTAGAGCTTAACCGCATTGTTGGTGACGTACCCCACTTGCAAGGCCATATCAAAGGGCAGCTCGCGTTCCACTGTGAAGTTCCCGCTCACGGTGTAGCCATTCTGGAAGTTGGTCGCAGTGAAGTTCACCAGGAGGGGTCCAAACGGAGATATATCAATCGGCGTATTGGGTGGGATCGTTTTGGTGTCACCGCCCTGAGGCACGATATTGCCATTCAAATCCCGAATGGGAGGGAGACCAGAGACGGGCTGAGGGGTCGCGCTGAACCGCAGACCAGTGGCCGCGCTGGTCCCCGCGAAAGGGAAGCCGAACCCCTGCTGATCGGCCGTTTGACTGAGAGGCAAGTTGGTGAAGATGCCGAATCCACCCCTCAGAACGGTCTTGGGCAGAACTTTCCAGGCAAAACCGAGACGAGGTCCCCAGCCCGTGAAGTCTTTTCTGTAAATGGGATCGGGATTAAGCACCAATTTTCTAAATAAGGACGGGCCTAACAAATCGGGGCTATCCACAATGCCAGTGAGTCTGCCCGCCACTTCATTGGGCACGCTATTATACTCGTAGCGCAGTCCCAGATTGAGTTTGAAGGAGGTCGTAACAGCGAAATCATCCTGAATATAGCCATAGCCATGCCAGCGGCGCAAACTGAAGGGTGCAAAGCCCCCTCCCGAGGGACCAAAACCAGGATAGGGAATACTCCTTTGATAAAAGGCGCTTTCCCCGGTCATGAAGCTAACCAACGAGTCTGGACTGGGGTCACCGGCCGCCAGGTCATTCTTGCCGCTGGCCGAGGGAACCGCCACAGGTAAGGGGGTCCCGGAAGCGAAACTGTAAAAGCCGTTGGGACCGCCCACCGAAGCACCAAAATAACTTCCCCGGACCCACCGAAACTCTCCACCCAGGCTGAGGCTGTGACGGCCTTTGCTCCAGCTCATCCCATCGCCCAGGTTGAATCCCGTCGGCTTCAGATCAAAGATGGTGGCACTGGGACCATAGGCCTGCAGGGCGCCATCAGCAAAGGTGGCCGTAGTCAGATCAGTCCGTTGGGGTCCTATGAACTCATCCGTCTGCGTGACTCCAATTTTGAATTGATTGAGGAGGGTGGCACTGAAGACATGAGTATGAGTCAAACCAAAATTTCGCCAGTTGTTTTTGAGCCCTGTAGGAAAGGTAGGATCCAGGATGGCCCGGGCTGAATCAGTCGATGGCTGCGCATTGTTGGAGTAAGCAAAACGGCCAAAGATCGAATCTTTCTCGGAAAAGCGATGATCGACACGCACTGAAAACTGATCTCGGTCGATGGGGATACTGTAAGCTCCCTGAAAAGTGCGCGGGCCGAGAGGACCATTCGGTTGATTGGGCAACGGATAGGCGTTTAGGATGGCAGACACGGCCGGGTCCACCGGAACGATAAGCTGGTCCGGCTTTCCATCGGCTCCGATAATATTAACCAAACCCTTTCGCTCTGCTTCAGTTGGCACCGGGAAGAGCACCGGGTCAGCCCGTCTCTGGCGAAAGCTGGCAGCCTGGAAGAAAAAGAAGGTCTTATCCTTGCCGTTGTAAACTCCGGGGACCCAAATGGGTCCGCCGATGGCCCCCCCATACTCGTTTCTTCGAAACGGAGTCTTCCGAGACGGGTCGAAAAAGTTTCTGGCGTCGAGCGCGTCATTGCGCAGAAATTCGAACACGGAGCCGTGCAAACCATTGGTCCCGGCCTTGGTGACTAATTGAACAATCGTCCCGGAGCCACGCCCATGCTCGGCCGAGTAATTGTTTTGCAGGACGCGGAATTCTGCAATCGCATCCAAGTTGTAATTGCTGAACTGAACGCCGCCCAGTTCATTATCCGTCGTATCGATCCCGTCCATGTAACTGGAGCCGGTTGTGCCTCGATTGCCATTACCGGAGAAGAAATTGTTGAACGGAAAGGAACCGTTGGTTTCTTGCTGGATGCCAGGTTGTAAAAGTACGAGATTGGTGATATCCCGGCCATTGAGTGGTAGACTCGCAACCTGTTGCTCGTTAACCAATCCACCGAGGGTGCCTGTGGTCGTGTTGATGGCTGGAGGGGCAGCAGAGACTTCGATGGCTGTCTCTACACCAGTGAGGGACAAGGTAAAGTTCAACTCCAGTTTCTGATCTACGTCTAACTTGACCTCGGATGAGGCCGTCCGGAAACCCGCAGCTTCAGCCATAACGGTATAGTTCCCCACAGGCAAGAAGGGAAGATTGTAGTTTCCTGTGCCGGAGCTAGCAGTGGTGCGGGTGAATTCAGTGTTTTTCTGCACTGCCTTAATATTGGCATTCGGGACGACAGCGCCGGCGGGGTCGGTAATGACGCCCAGAATGCTGCCGACGGCCTGAGAATGAAGGTTCTTGGGGAATAAAGCGGCTACGCATAGCGCCAAAGCAAGAAACAGGGTTTGAATTCGCATCTGTCCCACCTTTGAAGTATTCTTTAGAGATTGACTCTATGAATTTTGAATTGGAGTCAGTGATTGCTACATTTTTTGGTCTCCAAGCTAACACATTTTATGAGGTAGCCTCAAGAAAAAGCGATGGTCTGCGATCTGCGGCAATGCGTTAAAAAAGGCGTAAAAAAAATCGGAACTGACCTACGCGAGACTTAACTCTCTCGCCCGCATCGGGGGAGAGGGGTGAACGCTTGATACCCAAATTATGCATCGAACAACACCATCGACGCTGAAGACCCTCGCTCCGTCGGCTGCAACCCCCTCACCCGGCCTACGGCCACCCTCTCCCCATGGGAGAAGGAGTAATAAATTACAGTTTACTCCCCCTCGCCCTCATCAGGGGAGAGGGGACGGGGGTGAGGGGATCGCCTCAGTGGTGCATAATTTGGGTGATAAGCGTTCACAAGCCAGGGCGGTCGCGTAGGCCGGGTGAGGGGCAATTGCGCGGCTTTGAATTTTCACACGTCCTTAACGCGCTACGCTCTGCGCCAATTTGCTGGACGGAAATGCAACGTCCGATGATGCAATCGGTAAACTTAATTTATGTCGCTGATCAAAAATGAAGTCAGGTGGATTGATGGCCGGAAGGCTGGCATATGCTGCCATGGAGGTATCGGGCCCAGGCTTTTCTGGATTCTACTGGCGATCGTTTCGTTTTCTGGCAACTCGGTTTTCGCTGCTGCAACGCAAACGGCCAATTCCCCAACCGCGGCGTCACAGAAAAGGCCGGAGTCTTCAGCTCATCACCAAAAAGGGCTCTCCCTTTACCAGGCCGGCGACCCAGCAGGAGCGGTCCTTGAACTGCGACAGTCCGTCGAGGTTGATCCCAGCTTTACTGAAGCATGGAACGATCTCGGCGTTGTCCAGCGTAAGCAAGGGAGTCTAGGCCAGGCGATAATCAGTTTCGAAAAGGCGATCGCACTTAACCCTTCTTTCACTTCTGCCCTCTACAATCTCGCTCTGGCATATGAAGCCCAAAACAGGTTCAACCTGGCAATCCAGCAGGTTTCTCGCCTGATTGAACTAAAACCCCGGTTTGCCCAGGCACACTTCGTTTACGGTCGATTGCTTTCAAAGCTGAACCAACTCGAGAAAGCCCAAACCGAACTAAAACAATCGCTCGCTCTGGACCCGTCTTTGCATAAAGCACGCCTCGAACTCGGGGGCGTGTTGGTGAGACAAGGTTATATGAATGAGGCCACCAGCCAGTTACAGCAGTATTTGACCGGCGATCCCCGGTCAGCCGAGGCCCATTTTCAGCTGGGATTGGCCTTAGTCCAACAGGGCCGGGAGGAAGAAGCCAGGAGTTGCTTCGCCAGTGCTGTCGATTTGAGGCCTGACTTCACCGAGGCCAGGGCAAACCTCGGTCAGTTATGGGAAGCAGCCGGGAAACCTCAGGATGCGATTCAGGAATACGGAAAAGCTCTGAAGTTTTCCCCCGGGAATGAAGATGTTCAATTGCGATTGGCCCGGGTTCTTACTAAAAGCGACGCCCTCACCGAGGCGAAGGACCTGCTGGACCGGGCCACCAGAATGCATCCACGAAATCCAGAGCTCCATTTCGAGCATGGCAAGGTTCTGGCGAAACTGGGTGATCTTGAGAAGGCAGAGGCCGAACTTCAGACTGCCCTGGAACTGCAACCCGGTTCTGCTCAATTCTACTTGGAGCTCAGCCACGTGCTGCAAAACCTCAATCGGCCTGAGGCACAAAAGGCCGCTCTTGAGAAAGCCATCGGCCTGGATCCAAATTTGGCAGCGGCGCATTACGCGCTGGCTCAATTAGCCAAAAAACAAGGTGACGCCTCGACTTCAACGCGGGAGTTGGAGCGAACCCAGCGGATTCGTGAGGCAGAAGCTAAACGTGACTTGGCCCTGGGCGCTGTGCGATCGGGAGTAGTTCTAGCGGAAAGGGGAGATTACGACGGCGCTATTGCCGAGTTTCGGAAAGCGCTGGCCATCAACCCTGAACTTGGCGAGGCCCATTTCAACCTGGCTGGAGCCTTACTGCAGAAGGGGGAGATTGAAGCTGCCATCCAAACCTTCCCAGCTGCCCTCAAGCTAGCGCCCCACTGGCCGGAAGCTCATTATCAGTTTGGCCGGGCTCTTCTCGTTGCCAACCGCAGAGCTCAGGCCATTGAGGAATTCCGCACGGCATTGAAGCAGGATCCGAATCATGCCGGGGCCCGGCAGGCTTTGAGGGAATTGCAGGTGAAGAATGAGACCCAAGGCCCGCATTAACCACGCTTGCCCGGAGTCCTTCCAGAATCGATCACAGCGGCATTCGCCATCCGCCGCCAACATAAATGAGTTGTCCGGTGAGCCAGCGGGCTTGTTCTGAGGTGCTCGGCTTCTGGATTTGGAGGAACGTCAACGACGAGCACGATGTGCCGGGATATCAGTTCTTGCCCTAAGCGCTTAGGGGCAACACTTGAGAAAATTGTTTTCCCTTTTGAATCAATCGCGCAAATGGAAAAAGCAATAAGCCTCGTAGAGGCGAAATATTTATAGTTCAGAGGCCCAAAAAATGGACGGAGCTCCGTAGGAGCGTCATGACGCCCCGCTGGGGCTTGGAGCGTCAGGAGGGTAGGCGTCTTTCTACAAAGATGCCGCCTCTACGAGGCTCCCTTCGCTTCAAGGGGCACAGGCCTGCATTTCAACCCGTCAAATTTGTCGCGCACCCCATAATTCTGAATCACTCTTGACCAAGAACAAGGTTTGACCCGTGAATCCAAGATCCGAGGAATCCAAAATCGAAAATCTAAAATCCGAAGGCCCCTATTCCCTGTTTTTGGGCGAGGGTTTTGGCAGTGGTTTGCGGGGTAGCATGGAGTCTCGTGTGGCCGCCTGATAGACAACCGAGGCCAGGACGGCCGAAGCCTGCATCAGGTCGCTGGCCTGCACGTGGTCATAGACGTCCATGTTGGAGTGATGGGTTCGAGTTCCGTACTCCAGAGGGTCTTGAATGAACTGGAACCCTGGCAGACCAACGGCGTCGAACGGTAGATGGTCGGTCCCGCCGGTATTGCGGATGCTGATGGTAGTTACGCCCATGTCCTTGAAGGGAGCAAGCCAGGCCTCAAATAGAGGGCGCATGGCATCATTGTTTTGCAGGTACACGCCTCGTACCTTTCCGCTTCCATTATCAAGATTGAAATAGCCACTCAGTTTGGCATGCTCGGGCAGCAGGACCATGGTTTCGGGATTGCCGAAATGCTGCTTGACATATTCCTTGGAGCCCAAAAGGCCCTGTTCTTCTCCACTCCAGAGGGCCAGCCGGACTGTGCGGTCGAGCTTGAGGTCCAGCCCCTTGAGGATACGAACCGCCTCCATGACCACCGCACAGCCGGCCGCGTTGTCTGTGGCGCCGGTGCCCCCGGTCCATGAATCCAGATGGCCGCCGACCATCACGAGTTCGTCTTTCCTTTTGCCGCCCGGTATTTCCGCAGTCAAGTTGGAAGCTTGCGGCTCCTCATTGAACTTTGTTTCAAGATCCACCTGGACTCGGACCGGCACTTTCTTCGTGATCAAGCGGGCGATGCGATTATAGTGTTCGGCAGTCAATACAATGGCTGGAGGGGGCACGGGATCCTTGGGATCCCATGATCCAGCCCGTTCTCCGAACACGGTACCGCTATCGCCTCGATCGTCGCTGGTCAAGACAACCAGCACTCCTTCGTCACTCAGGAACTTACCCAATTTCGCATTTATTTTTCTGAGCCTTTCGAAAAACTCGTTCTGAACCGACCAGGGCGCGTGAGTAAAGAAAGCTTCAAGCTGTTTGGGGTCATCGGGGAAATTCGGATCGAAGGGATCATACAAAGGGGGTGGCAGGATTGGTTCTGGGGCCCTGGCCTGTTCTCCCAGGTCGCTCTCGGCCAGCCTCTTGCTGGCCGGCGCCTTGGGAAGTTCAGGCTGCTTGGAAGGAGAAAGCATGACCATCTTTCCTCTCAGTTTTCCCCGGTATTTCTGGAAGAATTTTTGCTGCTCTTCCTCGATCTTCTTAGGGGGTACATTGTGCCACCAGATGGGAGCGATGATCGGCTCGCCGGACACGGGACCGCTAGTGCCAGGACACCAGGCCAACGGAATACCGATCAGCGGCGCGTACCCGGGCTCGAGCAGTTGAGCGGAAAAACGCGTGCAGGACCAGCTTCGCCCGAACGGTCCCCATTTTTCCAGCTTGGCTTGCACCAGGCCGTACTCGGTCAGCCGCCGAATGGCCCAATCCGCAGCGGCATTGAAGTTTGGCGAACCTGTCAGCCGCGGGCCGTAGACATCGGTGAGAAAGAAAAGATGGTCCATGACTTTGGAGGTCGTGAAAGCTTCCTCTTTGATACGGTGAATGACGGACAGGTCAACGTTCTCCTCGGCAAACGCAGGTAGAAGCGTCCAAACCACAATCACTGCCAACCACACGGCTTTCTTCATAGAGCGACTCCCTTATCCTTTCAATTCCTGGCCGCACCCCCTGCAGTGGCTTCGGCGTCGCGCATTGAGCGTCCCGCAGTTTTGGCAGCGCCGGTACATGTGGTGTGCAAACCAGCGCGTAATGAGAGCGCTGCCTCCCAGCACGGAGATCAGAAGGATACCATTGAGAATCAGGTCCATCCGGGCGCGATTAACTCGTGTGAAGCGAGACAGATCCTGCCGACTGGGGCCATTCTAGTGTAATTACGAGTCATTTGGAAAAGGATTTCTGCATCCCAACCCAGGGTCAGACACCCCCGGAGCACCGTTGACGACCTTGGGTCTCCATCATTTTGAATCATTGTTGACAAACCAAATGCAACTTATAATCAAGGAGAGGACGATAGTCTGTGGGAGGTGTTCCTGTGGAGGGTGCGGGGAGATGAAGAATTTCATCCTGGGATTTTTTGCAGCAACACTCATCGCTCTCGGTACCTACTGGTCCATTTCTGATCACCCGAGCGGAAAGCCCTCGCCTGCAAAAAAGGCCCCGCTTCGATATCATTGTCCCATGCATCCTGACTACATTTCAGATAAATTGGGTGACTGTCCCATCTGTAATATGCGCCTTGTTCCCTTGCAAGAGCCGCCGGACACAGTTCAACCAGACGGACCACCTGGATCCCAATCAGAGAGCGGAAATGGATCCTCGACAAAAATCTCTCAAGATTTACCCGGCTATTCCTCAGTCCAAATCAATCCTGAGCAGCAGCAGATGATGGGTATTACGCTCGGGAAGGCCAGGGTAATGAACTTGGAAAAGGTTGTAAGGCTAGCGGGCCGGGTCTCTTCCGAGCCTGACAACGCGAATTCGATTCCGGCCAAGTTTGCTGGGTCTGTCCGGGAGCTGTTTGCTAGCTCGGAGTTTCAGCACATCAACAAAGGCGACCCGATCTTGTCTATGACTTCCCAAGAATTCACCGCCGCCCAGGCAGACTATTTGACGGCGCTAACTAGCAATGAAAAGCCTTCGCGTCCAGATTCCCAAACCGCCACGCCAGAGAGGAGTCAACTCGATTCTGCGCGGGAACGCCTGTTACGGTGGGACGTTAGCCCAGACGCAATAGCTCACTTGGAAAGGACGCGGCATCCTTTCCCGGCCTTCATCGTTCGATCAGTTTCCAGCGGATGGGTAAGCAACCTGGCGAAGCCAGGCACAGAGGTTACGGCCGGCAACATTCTCTATATCATTTTGGATCTGTCCACGGTTTCGGTATTGGGCGAGCTCCCGGAAATGGATTTACCGTTTGTCAAAGTAGGGCAACCGGCTGAAATCACATTCAATTTTAAACCAGGCAAAATCTGGAAAGGCACAGTCGCTGCTATCTATATGGAATTTGATACCAAAACGCGGACCGGCAAAGTAAAAGTAAACTTTCCCAACGACTCCCCCTTGATCATGCCCAATATGATTGCCGATATCCGGATCCGGTGCAACCTTGGCAAAGGTCTGACGGTCCCGGAAAGTGCTGTCCTGGCCACAGGCGAACGATCAGTCGTTTTTGTGGCCCAAGGCAACGGTATCTTTGAACCGCGTGAAGTGAAAGTCGGCTCCAGGCTTCGCCAGCTTTACGAGATCAAACAAGGTCTGACTGCCGGTGAAAAAGTGGTGACTGCGGCCAATTTCCTCCTCGACTCCGAATCGAAATTGAGGGCCGCGCCAGTCAACCATGGCCGCCAGACTCCTCCGCAGGACTAATATTCTACCCCTCTTTTTCCAGTCCCCTGTTTCCCAGAGGGGAGTTAGAACCCTTGTGATTGAGCGATAACCCCTTCAGATCGTATGAGTGCACGGTTGGAAACAGAGAGGTGAAGGCTGGCCACCCAAATCATACACCATTGGTATTAGACCGTTTTTGTTCTCGTTTTGGGGACGGACTGAGAGCCCGAAGCGCTAGCGAGGGACAGCCGCGCGATGACCCTCGCTAGCGCTTCGGGCTCCCGGTCAGGCGTCGCGGCGGGTCCTCCGGGGCTACCCAATGACGCCGGCGATGCACAGTTTGGGTGACACGCCTTTACGAAGACGGGCAGCCAGCCTGGCTCCATATTGA
>Ga0066710_100003262_pt1 | contig 13727 bp, 16 predicted proteins | sample GraSoiAngelo_159_FD_79666 | JGI IMG/M metagenome (GOLD analysis project Ga0066710, IMG submission 79666) | Grasslands soil microbial communities from the Angelo Coastal Reserve, California, USA - 14_1009_16_40cm | ecosystem: Environmental > Terrestrial > Soil > Grasslands | place: USA...
AACCATATCTCGAAGCAGGAAGAACAAGAGGAGATTCAACGCAAAGCGATCAAGGCCATCGAAGATGGCATCAATGGAGTCTACAAAGCAAGGGAAGAGGACAAAGTTTACCAGCAGCACATGAGCAACCAGGTAAGACAAAAGCTCGGCATTGAGCGGCGTACCGCCCAGAGACAACGGCGGGAACTGGACGAAGACAAAGCGCCCAATCCGCCGAAGGAGTGATGTGCAAGAGCGTTGGAAAATTCGTTTTGTCATTGCAGCTAAAGTGGCTGTGAACGCCGTCCTCACTAACTCTGTCCTCATGCTCACACTTGGAAACGTCTTTACGATTCGATCTTGGGATGGGATCAAAAACATTATCATCGCTACTCTCGCGGTGATCTGGGGACGAGAACTGAGCGTGTGGCTTCCGCAACTATTGAAGTGGAGCCAGACCTATATCCTGCCGAATGGCGGCGACAAGAATGGATGACCTCTCCGAAGAGCGCCTTGCACTGGTGAACCCGATCCTCGCGGACAAGGTACGGGTTCTCTACAATATGCTGGAGCCCGAAGGGATCATCATACGCGTCACGGAAGGACTGCGTTCGTGGAACGAGCAGCAAAGACTGTATGAACAAGGACGGACGACTCCAGGGAAGATTGTAACGAACTGTCCTGGCGGACATAGCTGGCATAATCTAGGGCTCGCCGTTGACGTGGCTCCAAACGATCCGTCAAAGCCGATACGGATACCTGATTGGAACGAGGATCATCCAGACTGGAAGCGTATTGAGGCTGTAGCGGCTTCTATTGGGTTCGTCTGTGGATGCAATTTCAGAACCAGGAAAGACAGCCCGCACCTGCAACTTACAGGGCGCTTCCCGGCCAATCCCGACAAAGAAGCTCAAGGGCTATTTAGGGACGGTGGGATGACCGCCGTATGGCAGGAAGCACAGCTCGTGTGAGGTGGTGATTTCTCATGCCTGTTGTCCAATTACTCGGCGGTGGTGGGGTTTTTTACATCTCCGACCTGGTAAACGAAGTCTTGATAAAGGTAGAGAACCGTACCACCGACACTGCACGAGCGGCAGTGTGGCTTCGTGATGCTTTGATAGAAATATCATCTAACACGGACTTTCGAAACGACTTCGTTGAGCTGGAGGTTGTTGGTCCACTATTCTTGCTGTCTCCTGGTGTTCAAGAGTATGATGAGTCAAATATCGTTCCGTCGGGGGACCTGAATAGCGCGACCCTGGATATCCTCATGTGGCAGGATCCACCTTCAAACAAGCTACGGAAGCAGCTTGATCCTAGCCACTACCAGGAAACCGATCGTCATAATACAGTATCGTCTTCTCAACCTACTAAATGGTATCGTTTTGGCAGCAACATTGGCTTTGATCCGGTTCCTGACAAAGAGTATCAGGTACAGTCTAGGATGCTTCGTAATCATCCTATTGTAGATACCGATCCTGCTTCTACTCAGATTCTCTTACCAAGGGACTGGCTAGAGATACTTGTATGGGCTGCGGTAGAACGCGGATTTGCCGAGCTAGAGGAGTACGAGAAATCTGCGGCCATTCATGCAATGTTGTTTGGTGATCCAAAGTATCCGACTAGGCCCGGTCTCTTGGAAGGGCGCAAAAAGAAGCGAGAGCGCGAAGCGTGGCGGAAGCAGCAGGCGCTACGTCCGGTGGTACGACCATATTCTTACAGAGGAAGGTAAAATGCTTACACATTGGAAAACCACACTCTTTGGAACTGTGGCGGGGGTATCTAACCTGCTCGCAAATGGGACATCGTGGAAGCATGTGTTACTTAGCGTGGCCATGATGGGGCTTGGCTTGGTTTCACATGATTTCAATGTTCCAAGTCAAAAGGATTAGGAGGCTAGCATGGGTGGAGGATTGGACACTAACTATCGCATATTCGGGCCTCCTCGTGGAGGACCTCCGGGTGTTCCAATGCCGGGAATGTCTAGCAACCAGTATTTTCCGGCGTTGCCTTCCCTAGGAGGAGGGAATCGTCCAAGGCCACTTGATAGTCTTGGAGGCAGTGATCCAAGCCTTGGTCCTGTTGTGTCGGGCTATAATCCTGCTACGAATCCTGGTGGTCCTAACAACCCGTTCGATATTCTTGGCACAATGGACCCCAACCTCACAAGCAGGTTTTTTGATTTTCTAAACCAGATGATGGGTCAGGGCGGTGGTGGTCAGGAGCTTTTTAGTAAGTTAATGAGCTTCTTCTCCACCGGCAAGGGCGGTCCTACTGGGACAGATACACTAGCCCAGATGTCTGCGACTGGGATGCCGATAAATGTTACACCAGAATGGCAGGCCATGCTTGATGCTCAGAAGCGTAATATCGGCCAGAATGAAGCAAACCTTAGAGAGCAGTTTGCGTTCGGTGGTGACTTGAAAAGCTCGCCCTTTGGACAGTCAATGACAGATTATATGACCCAGACTACAAAGGACCAGAATGCTCTTCTTGGACAGCTAACAGCGCAAGCGGGCGAAGCTGCTAAAGGACGGCAACTTGGCGCCAGCGAGTTTACTCAGGATCAGGCTCAGAAAATGATGCAGAATCTATATAACATGATCTTTGGAGCTTCGACAACGTTCCAGCCAGCAGTTGATCCTTCCAAAGGAATTGGTCTTGCCGGTGGCGCAGCAGAAGGATTTACATCTATGCTACCATTTTTGTTGCTAGCTGCTGCTGGGTAGGAAGGTGATAACATGGCTACTCAATTTCCACTTCCGTCAGGAACCAATACAACCTTTCCTACCGGTTCTAATCCTAAACTTCAAGCCATGCTTGCTCAATTGGTGCAAGCATTAAAGGCTGGTGCAATGCCACGGCCTGGCGCAGCTGGAACTCCGGTTCCTGGTGCCCGAGTTGGCGGGCCTCCACCTAATTTTTCCGGTGGTCCTCCAATGCCAAGTCTTGGTCAGCCTAGTCTTGGTGTTGGTGTTGCTGGCGGAGGTTCTCCAGAAGGTCCTGGCTTCACCGCTATTCCTGGTCCTTCCGGGCAGCAAACTGGGTTCGGTTCTCGTGGGGAGGCTGCTTCTGCGAACATCCACAACATCTTCACGAACATCGTAAATGCCGCGAATGTCATGGAGAAGCGGTCTTACGATAAGAAAGCCGACGAAGCGGCGTACATAACGCGCGAGCTGGAGGATGCTCGCGCCAGCGGTGACACAGCCCGTTATAACTGGATTCTTGAACAACCCAGGACCCAGAAAATTCTCAAGGCCGTTAAAGGCTACTCCCCCTACGAGATCAATGAGAAGCCGCCGGAAGTGGCAGGAGTGGAGAAACATGCTGCGCAAGCGCAACAGCGTGGTCAAGCACAGCAGCCGAAGATGAGTATATCACCGACTGCGCAGCAGCAGATAGCTGCGCTTCTCCAGCAGAAGCAGTTGGAGACTCTGAAATCTGATCCAGAGGCTCTAAAGCAGGCCGCGATGGGAACCTCGCTATCGCCAGGTGAGACACGTAGTGCGGAGCTTTTTCAGGCTGGTCTGGCCGTGAGTCCAGTTCTAGCTGCTTCGATGGACGCGAAGGCATCTGAGGCGTATCTGGACAGGGCGGCAGAACTAACCAAAGCTCAGCTACGCGCCGAGACTGATCTGAAGATTTCCAAAAACGACATTGAACGGGCAAAGATCATGTCCGGCGTTGGCTACGCAAAACTGTCTCTGATGCAGTCAGCTTTGCAAGGCAAAGATGATGGTGAGGTGATGAAACTCATCATTGCGCAGAACAAAGACATTGACACTAGCGTGTCTAGTCTACGAGGCATGGCGAAGTCGCGGTATAGCGATGCTGTCAAGGCACTCAATGCCGGCAATGACGATGAGTATAAGAAGGCCGTGGCAGACTCGAAGGCAATCGAAAAGCAAGCCTCTGAGTTGGAAGAGCAAAGGTCTGGGGTGCTGGACCTTCTAATGCAGAAGCGACTAGCAAAGGCGGAGGCCATTGGGCAACAGCCTGAGTAGTCTTAGCACTATCGTCCGGAACAAAGATAAGCTCTTTTTGCCAGGGGACCCGCCTGAGCTAAAGCAGCAGCTTGCGGAGCATGTATGGCATAAGTATGTGCGCGCTCGGTTGGGCGATGATTTGTCTCCTGATGAGCTTGACGAAGCCAAGAATCAATTCGTCGGCAAGTTCCTTGGACAGCCAACGGCTCCGCTGTCGAGCGGGTTCGGAGTTCCACCGGAGAAGCCGTCAGGTCTCCAGCGCGCCGTTTCTGGAACTGTACTTGGTCCTGCTCTAGGCGGTATTACCAAAGGTACACAGTCCATATTGGAACTTGCTCACAAGTTTGATCCATCGCAGGTTTTGTATCCTGAGGGACGCAACGAACCGGCAGAGGCGCTAGGCGAAATTGCGAAGCAATATGACAAGCTAACATCTAAGTATCGTGCAGAGAACCCGATAAGGGCTGGGCTGGCGGAGTTTGCTGGTCGTACTGTTCCATCTCTTCCTGCTGTAGAAGCTGTTGGTGCAGCAATTCCTTTGGGAGAAGTTCCTGCCGGTGCCAGTGCTCTAGCCAGGCTAGGAGCGAAGCTACCGCACTACGCCGCCACCGGCGCTACCGCATCTTTGGGTTTCACAAGTTCTCCAGGAGAATTTGCGACCGCTGCTCTGGTGAATATGGGGCTTGGGCCAATTCTTGGGCGACTCCTTGGCGGAAGGACTATCACGGCGTCGCCGGAGGCGCAAGCGATTGCCAAGGTGACGGAGACGGAGGATGAGCAGTTGCTTCGGACGGTGTTTAAGGAAAGATTCCCGAATGTGCCACAGGACGGCCCGATAGATGTGGTAACGAAGAGAGTGGCAGATGCTGCTCCTCCTGGTAAAGCAATGGAAGCCTTCAACGAGTTCAAGGCTCGTAAGGCCGCTTCGCAGGCTGGAACTAAGGTCCAAGAACGCCTTGACAAGTTCACCGAAAAATATGGCAAACCTACTCCTGAACAGGAGGCTACACTACGAACTGGAACGTCAACGCAACGGGGTAAGGTGTATAAAGCCGCTGGTCTTGCCACCAAGTCGCAGGAGAGACTGGATCGGATAAAGGCCGCCGAAGCCTCGCGGACTGTAGCGCGTCAAACGGCAATCGCTAGGAAGCTAATGGGTAGGCCGGTTCTGGATTCCGAGGTTGACCGAATTGCAAAGGGTGAGACCGGCACTGAGATTGCAGCAAGGCCAGATGCGCCGCAGGGGACGGCAGTTAAAGGACCGAAGCAGGCGAAGGTGTCAGCGCCAACCACACCTCCTCCACCTACTGAACCGTCCCCTGAGGCTCTTGCAGGGATGCACCAGGAGCAGCCACAAGTGGCTGGCGCTGTTGCAGCGGCGAAAGAGCTTGGTGAAGCGGTTAAGCCGAAGCTCTCGGAGGAGATTCCTCCTGTTGGGAAAGGACTAGCCGTGAGGCTTAGCGAAGCTGAACGTGCGAAGCCTGACGCTGCTGACATTGCTATAGGACGACTCAGGAGCGACTTTAGGGACGCTCTAGCGAAGCTGGGCTTCACTGAAGCGAATGTAGCAGAAGCTCAACAGAGTAAGCGCGTTAGCGTGTTGCTACGCGAGCTACAGCGTCAAGAAGAAGCGGTGCGTTCCGGCAACCTTAGTGGCGCTATAGCGAAGGGCCGTCCTCCCGCTGGAGCGCCAGCGCAGCAGGCAAGCAGAGCCACGAAAGCGGCAGAGCGGGCGGCGAAGAATCGTGCTAAAGCCGCTGCTGCGGCTACGCCGGCTGAGACTGGATACGTCGAAGGTGGTCAAGCGGTAAGGACTACGACCGGTGTTCCAGAAAGGCAGGAGGCTTTTGTAGCATCTTTTGGAAGAGAGCCTACACCGGCTGAGGCGATCCTGCTTGGAGATCCGGAGATACCTCTTAGTGAAGTTGTAGACCATGATATTCAGGCGGAATTTGATGCCAAGAAGCCATCTACTGAAACCTTTGCGAAAGAAACTCTTCCAAGGAACCTTGCAGGAGCTAAGCCTCGTTATGGCTACGGGTCTAAACAGTTTACTCTTACCTTTGAGAACGATCTCGACCGCGCGGCGTACATCCTAGCCCAGTCGGTGAAATCGAAGCATGATTCAGAGTACCTTGATTGGGTGATGAAATCAACTGGCATGTCAGAGAATGCTGCTAGGGCACATGGCCGTTCGGTGCGGGCTAGGATAAAGGAAATGGCTAAGTCTGCTCCGGAGGGGGACCTATTCATTTCGGGCGAATAGCATGGGTGGTCTCGTCGGACAACTCGTCGAAAGTGAACTTGGCCAAGCTCTCAAGGGCGTGGCAAAGCGCGGCTTGATGTCTGGCTTTGCTGCCATTGAACGTGAGAGTCCAACGGCGAAGCTCTTTAGCAGAGCCATTCAAGACGTTGGCGATTTGCACGGGACTACAGCCGGTCCGGTCGTGGACGAGATTCGCAAGAATCTTGGTTCCTTGTCCAAAGACGAGCTTTCTCAGGTGTTTACTCAGATGGACACTGGTAAGCAGGCCACCAGCTCTAGAGCCTTTAGCGCCGCTGTTACCGAGTCACTTCGTGGTGAGAACGAGTATGGTGAGTACATCAAGCGAGGAATGTCGAAGCCGCAATGGCGCGTGCAGAACTGGTTTCCGCATACATGGGATCCTAGCATTTTCGAGGGCAAGAATAAGCAAGCTGCTATTGACCACCTTGTAAGCACTGGACAGGCTAAGGACCCTATCCAGGCCGAGCAACTGTTGGAGATGATCTCGCCTGGTGGTCGACGAGTATACGGACTGGAACGTCCTCGTAGAGTGAACCTTCCCGGCTACAAAACAGACCCATTGCAGGTCTTGACCGACTTCCACAACCGAGCAATAAGGCGCCGTGTAGAAGCCGATCACTTTGGTCCGAACGATGAGAACCTCACAGCGATGCTTTCGAGGGTAAAGCAGGAGGGCGGCGATGCCGGTTTTGTCCAACACGTCGGGGAGCACGTCCTGAGGCGACGCATCGGTGTTCAGGGCCCGGTTCCAGGATTGGCGAGGGGTGGAGTCGAGAATGCTATCTCAAGCCTCGAAGTTGCATCAAAGCTATCATTGGCTCCGCTAAGCCATATTGGTCAGCCACTTACCATTCCGTTAATCACTGGAATGTCTCCATTTGTGCGTGGCGCAGCACGGGCAATGTTCCGTTACGGCGATTCTGAATCTTGGGGCATCCAGGCCGGTGCAATTCTTAGACAAGCACTCCGTGAGAGTCGTGCTGAGGAGCAGTTGGAGGTTGGGAACCTTGGCAACAAAGTGCTGAAACCGACCGGATTCAACTTCGTCGATAAATTCAAGCGACTTGTGGCAGCGAACGCCGGGAAATTCAGTGCTGAAGAGCATTTCGCTTCGCTGAAGAAGAATCCTGGCGATACCGGCGCGTTGAGGCACTTGACTCTACTTGGAGTGGATACCAAGGCCTCACTGGAGCGCGGCGCTCTCTCCGACCAGGATCTTAGGATGGCCGCAAAGCGCGTCAGCGATATTACGCAATTTAACCTTAGTGCAGGAACAGTTCCAGTATGGTGGCGTGATTCTCCAGAGCACCGCATTGTGACAATGTTCAAGCCATTCTTCTTCCAGCAAGCCAAGTTCGTGAAAGACTTTGCTCTTATGCCGGCGGTTCGCCATGGCAACTTCAAGCCGCTGATCCTGATGAGTATTCTGTTCCCTACCTTCGGTGAAATCTCTGCTGATCTGAAGCACTATGCCCGCTACGGTACTCTCAAGGACCGTCCCAGCATGGAGAAGTATCCACTGGATAGGATGCTTGACAATGCGGCATCGGTCGGTGCACTTGGTATTTGGCAGGACACCATTCAGGCGATGTCCTACAACGACAGGAGCGCGTTTTGGCGTTACATTGGTGGTCCTGTCTTGTCAGACGCCGTGGACATGAGCTATCTTGGGTACCATGCTTTCACGAAGCCACATCCGATCGACAAACTTACCGACGAGGGTTATAGGAAACTGCTTCGGAGCGTTCCTGTTGCTGGTCCCTATCTCTACCACTCGAAGTACCACTCAAAGTATCGAACTCCGTTCCAACGTGGCGTCGTAACCAAGGCTGTGAATCGCGCAGCGGTACAATAGTTCACAATGTGAGCACACAAGGAGGAAACAAATGGCACACGGTCAGATGTCTCATTCGGAAGTGAAGTCGGTCAGTGATAGCCTGGAATGCTCCCCAAGCCAGCACCAGGCTAGCTCGAAGATTCTTACGAAGCCTTCGGGCGGGGGAAAGAAGAAGTCGAAGAAGGTGAAGAAGGAATACTAAGTACCTGTTCCTTCCAGCACGTCCGTTTCCGTCGTGATTTGGGCTAGCAGCTCTTCGACACCAAGAACACGATAGTCCGGACGGTTCTTGAAGTTAAGTAGCACACCGCTAAACTGGCTGTAGGCGACTCGATCTCCTACAGCCAGCGGCTCTTTCCAGCTTTCGCTCGCTCCCTCCCCAATGCTGACGATAGTGCCCGTCGTCGGACGACGCTGGGCAACTTCGGGTATGACGATTCGGCCTTTATACTCGAAGGCATCTTCTAGGACGAGTACCTTGCCGGGGAGAGCTTTCAGGAATAGCTTTTCCTCTGCCTTTACAGTTGCGGTTTCTGTCACGGAGTCGCTCCTTTCGCTTGCTGTGTCACTACTATCATGTAGAGTGTTCTGGTCCCCTGAGTTACTTCTGTTATTAGGCCGCCCTGCCTTAACGTGCTTAGGATTATGTAGAGGTTGTCGCTGGAGCCTACATCACGCCACGCACTGCGCATTATCTGCTCTGCAGTCACTGGCATTCCATGACGTTCCATAAAACGGAGAATCTTATCGGCCGCAACTACTAGGTCACTTTCTCCTACGGCTCGGAAAACGATTGGGATATCGGACACGACCGCATCCACCTTTGTGCACGCCTCGGTAAAGTCCTCTTTAGTTATTGCTAGTACGTCTCTCTTCGAGGAGGCTATTGCCATTGCTAGCTTGAGGGCCTGTGCCCATCGAGATGTCTTATAGACAGCACTAGCCTCATCGTCGAAGTCGGACGTTACCGAATCATTATGGTACTTCTCAAACAGTGGCCGTGCTGCATTGTCCAGCTTATATTCACCATGAATATGGCTGCTAATATGACGGAGGTCCTGGACTAGCTTATCTCGCCCTCCAGTATGGTTGACTGGCCACGGCTGCTTCGGCGGCTCTCCTTTGGCATATATGAAATTCACACGGCGGGTAAAGCCACCACCTACAGCGTCACGTGGGATAGACTTCACCAACCAGCCTGGTGCAGAAGCGCCCAAGAAGCTGACACACGGTTTATCTACCGTGACTAATCCTTTGGTGCGTGTTCCGTAGTCAAATGGATGTTCGGTGCTGTCCCACAGGTCTGACAAAGTACCAAGTGCGTCGCTTGAACTCCGGAGAAGGACTGATAACTCCGGCGCGAATATCATGGCAGAGTGGTCCACGCCAACCTGTATCATGCCGGACGTTACCTGAACTTGGCTCGGAAATCCTTTGGATAATCGCTCTAAAATGTACTCGATAGTTAACCTATCACTGAGCACGTTGGAGGTGTTTGCCTCTTTAATCAGAGACAAAACCGGATGCAACGCTGCGCCTTTGCCCATTCCCGGCAATCCTACCAGTATAGTGTAGAGATTCGGGTATAGCTTGTACGACCCTCGATCCACCCAGACGTGTCTTTTCAAGGCTGCTGCAATTGTGGTTGCAGCACACCAGTAGTGGTAATCTCTTGGGCTAGAGGATGCCGCTTCAATGTGGCTAAGGTAGCTTTCAATCCATCCATTGACAAGTTGTCGCAGGATCGCATCTCCGTTGGAGAGAGTGAGTATCCCACTTCCACTTCAACTGGAATCTTTATCTGGAATCCGTTCTGGAAGGTTAGTTCCCTGTCAAAGGCTTCTTGCAACAGTGCAACTGCATCCATAATACTTTCGTCGTTGTCGTCAACCTCCAAGTACACTGCATCGTGCCCGTCAGCGACGGCCAATCCAGGCTTTTTGGTTTCACAGTGTAGAATAGCCAATCCAGTGTTGTCACCTATGGTACTCTGTGGGATATAGGCATAAGCCTCCCGAAAAACCGCGCTGTTATCCGAGTACGGTCGTAGTGAAAAAAAGTACCGGGATCTGCCGATTGGAGTGGTCAACGTCCGTGTGTTCATCAGTTGCTCTTTAACATAGGCATGAAAGACTTGCTTGATCTGTGGTTCGTGCTCATGGAACTTTTGTAAGAAGGCATCGCATATTGCCGGCGATAATGCTACTTGCTCTGATGCCAACGATTGAGACATCGTAACACCGCGCATGTCATATTGCCCGGCATGTCGGATTTTCTTTCCTAGGTAATAGTGTACTGAGTTTTTATGGCATTCTAACTCCGGCAATGAGAACAAAAACGAGGCGAGCTTTCTATGACGATTCACCCCCGAGTGTAGCTCGTTAATGCCGTCCATGACTCCTGAGGCGTCGGCTATAAGCCCCTGGACGATCCAGTCCTCGGCTCCTTTTTGATCGCAGGCGACGAAGATTTTGCCCGGCCTTGATATGATACATTCTCGGTACATTTCACCCAGTTTCGAGTGTTTTGGAAGATTCTGATGATTAGTGCCAAGACCCAGGTAATTAGCGCGAGAACTCCTTCGACCAGTAACAGTACCAGCAACCACGTAGCTACAATACAGAGTATCATCAAGAAGCTCCACACGAACATACGTCCCTCCGATCTTGTTTAGTTCCCGTATCCGTAGGATACTCTGTAGAACTGGATTTCCTGTGTCGCTAAATAGCCGAAACAGCGATGCTTCGTCGGTGGTTTTTCTACCAGTGCCTCTCTTGAGTGGTATGGTGAGTCCAAGACTTTCAAGAAGCTTTACCACCTGCGCTGGTGCGTTCAGGTTAACGTGGGTTTTGCCAAGGAATGGTACCATTGACGGATCAGCAAAGACTTTCTGGCCCGTCGCTGTGGCAATCTTGTCACATTCTTCGGTGATTTCCTTGTCAATGTGCTGCGCTAGCTTGGCTAGCTTATCCCTGTCAACGAGCAGTCCCCTCTTTTCTACCTCATGCATAGCGGCAGCGAGAGGCATTTCGTATTCGGAGTAGAACTCACGAAGTGACTTGAACAGTGGCATTACGGATCAATGTGGTAAAAGTGCGCGGTTCTCTTCGTTCCGTACCAGTTCTTGTGAACTGTACCGAACTTTGCACCGAAGAAGCGGTTTACCTCTACCATCACTGGAGAGGTAGCGTGGCCGACTATTCTCCGCCCCTCGCACATTCCAAGCCAATGTGCTTTCAGGATTTTCGAGAGATGCTTGCCTTGGAATTTTGGTAGGATTGTTGTAGAGTAGCAGTAGATTGTGTAGAAACCTTCTCCAGAGCAATCTTCTATCTTCTCAGTGAGATATTTGAGAGATGTTCCGTAGGTCTCACCAGCAATTTTGCCATTCACAAACATCCACACGGAAATGCCGCTACCTAGTATCTTTTGCTTCTCATTTATGTCCAGACGTAGAGATAGCTCGTAGCAATCTTCAAAGACCATCGTGTCCTTGAGCAGCGCGTTGGTTTCGAAGGTAACTACCAGCTTACTGGTTAAACTCTTCTTCTCGTCCACCGGATTCCTCCTACGATTTCTTTTTCAGTGACACCACTATTCTGATAACATTATTCTCGGCATCAAACATAGTATTCACCTCTGAACAATCATCGTGGCTCACCTTGGCTTTCAGGCAGCACTCCAGGAATCCTGTTAAGATCGCCGAAGCAGGCCACCCTGGCTTGAAATAGCCTACCGGAAGTGGATTCGCTAGTTGTGTGGCATTCTCGCTAAGTGTTAGCTTACCTTCCTTGGAGTCAGGTCTTATGCCACGGCAATCGAGTGGCTGGCTTGCGCGCTCTTTCTTATCCATTAGCGAACTCCTCCTACTGCGCATTAAATACCTCATATGTCACCGCCGAGTCACGCGCGTTATAGCGGCGCAGCCTGCTCATGTCATCCTTAGGGGTCCATCTTCTACCGTCATCCTTGTAAAAAGGTTCGCGCGTGTACTGAACCGTCTGGAACGCAAGTGAGTGTGGAAACTCAGGCCAAAGTACATGGTGTCTTATCATCGTATCCTGGACGAGGCTAGAGTTTACCGTGAATCCGAGGGAATTGAACCAACAACTGTCGAAGTTTAGGTAGTTTTGGCCGATCTGTCGGTGGGTTCTGAGAAGCTCGTCAAGGAGACGAAACACGACCATGAGCTTGTCAGTCGGAAAGTTCCACAGAGAGAATGAAATTGCAAGGTCTGGAGACCTTGCAATTCCAACGGTGTAGACGAACCGTTTCTGGAGCATCTCGATGTCTATTGAGAGAGGATCCTTCCACTCTAGGCACTCCCTTAGGAATTGGATTATCTCATCTGAGGACAGGTCAACTAGAAGTTGCCGCGCCGGAAGAGGCTGTAGCATTCCGTGGCTACGCCAATAGTCCAACTCGTCGAGTGCTTTGCCATAGCACAGAACTGCTATTGCGCGCTCACTCCACTCTCGCAATACGAATGCGGGATGGATCACTGGTACTACGTAGTGCGTCCACTGGAGCTTTGGGCTGGTTAGGAGAGAGCCTTGCCACTTAGTTATGTTGGTGTTTTTCTTGTTCCCTTTTTTGGTGGTACATTGTGGACAGAGAAATGCAAGAGCAGTTTCTCCTGCGGGTATGATAATAGTTGGCTTATGTTCCTGCAATTCTTCCAAGGTCTGGTTATGAAACAGTTCGATTGGAATGCCAAGTTCGCCAAATCTTTTTATATCATTTCCTGGGATGCGTACCTTTATAACATTGGTAAACCATAGGTTAGCTGGGTTCCATCCAGCGTCAGCAAGCATTCTGTCCTGCTCACGCCCGCTTGCGCCGATGAACGGCTTACCGGCTTGGTCCTCCTCAGCACCAGGATCTCTTCCTATCACGACAGCGGGTGCACTTGTATCTCCCCGCGTTCCAACGTAGCGAAGCGACTTTGCGGTGCAAATGGCACGGAGGATGGCGTCGGCTTGTATCATTTTAAAGACTCTTTTTCAGAATGGTTAGCATAAATACATGTCCAAAAAGTCGTAACCTCCTTTGCGAAGTTATGGTGTAGGCTTTTTCGTTGCCAAAGTTGAACCTAGCCTCCAGCAACTTCTGCCAGAAACCTTTGTATATCTTGTTAAGACAGTAGGCACACACTGTCGTCTCGGTCTGTGTGTCAAAATTCTTCTGCGTCCGTGACCAGAGGAATTTCATCTCTTCTCCGCTATTCTAGCCTCTACTTAGAATATCCCTAAGCCAAAATAGTTGCCGAGCACTTGGAGCGAATTCTGGACTATCTTTCCTTCCGCCGAGTCCATGGACAAAATCGGACTCCTTCTCGTCCAGTTCGTCAGCAATTCCTAGTTCCTCAATCTTCTCAAGGATCCTCCTTACTTCGGCAGTTCTCTGCTCCTGTGTCTGTCCAGAATCGTCGAATAGGCTCATCTCTTCGCCACCATTCTGGCCTTTATAACTGTGCAGGCCGATGCATCCTTCTCCGCCATGATAACTCGCCTCTTATTTTTGACCGCGGCTACTCCAGTAGTTCCCGACCCGGCCATCCAATCCAGCACCGTGGCACCTTCGGTGGTCATATCCTTGAGAAACCGTTCGACCAGTTCGACTGGCTGCTGTGCTA
>Ga0066710_100003263_pt1 | contig 13727 bp, 14 predicted proteins | sample GraSoiAngelo_159_FD_79666 | JGI IMG/M metagenome (GOLD analysis project Ga0066710, IMG submission 79666) | Grasslands soil microbial communities from the Angelo Coastal Reserve, California, USA - 14_1009_16_40cm | ecosystem: Environmental > Terrestrial > Soil > Grasslands | place: USA...
CCCAACATCCAACACCCAACATCCAACACCCAACATCCAACACCCAACATCCAACACCCAACACCCAACATCCAACACCCAACATCCAACACCCAACACACATCCAACATCCACGGCTGATTCAACAAGGAGCGCGGACGGCTTTGTCGGGCGCGGTATCTTGTCGAAATGATTGAACTACGCGGACATGGCTGTCCGCGCTCTGTTCGCGAAATTCTTGAATTAGCCCTGATCCAACATCCAACATCGAACGAATGATCAAGCTGGCCTCTCTCCGGGTTTTGAGTGATTTCGTTTTCGAGAAAGCGCATTTCGTTGTGCGGTTTGAACGCTGGAAAAGAAGATGCGAATCAATTCATCCGACTCGCCTAGGACAAACTGCAATGTCGGATCGTCCTTGGCCCAATTCTTGCGCCCAATTAGCCGCGCCCATCGGCGCGTTTCGCGCAGTTCCTTGAGGCAGACCTTGAGTTTGTGAATGAAATCTTCCCGGGATTCGGCGTCCTCCGCCTCGCCGTGGTTCGGAAACGGGGACGTGCCGGAACGAAGAATTTGCCCGGCCACATGACTTCCCGCCCGCGAATTCGGAAGCTTCTCCGTCAGGTCAATCACAGCCGACGCGAACTCCAACAGTCGTTCCTCAAGATCAAACTTGCGTCCGCCCGTTCCACCCTCGTGCAAGCACCATGCACCCTCGGAATCCTGGTTGATCGAGCGGCGGCCATCGTTCGGCGTTGGATGTTGGATGTTGGATGTTGGATGTTTTGTCTTTCTCATGAACTCAGTCTTTCTCCTCCTGCCACCGCGGCATGAGCGTCTGCGGCACCCCCAGATGGTCCAACACCCGCGCCACCACCGTGTCCACCACCTGTTCGACCGTCTGCGGGTTGGTGTAAAAGGATGGATTGGCCGGCAGGATCATCGCTCCGGCCTGCAGCAACAGTTCAAAATTTCTCACATGCACGAGGTTCAACGGCGTCTCGCGGGGCACGAGGATCAGTTGCTTGCGCTCTTTCAGCATGACATCGGCGGCGCGCAGCAAGAGGTCTTCACTGGTGCCGTGCGCGATGCGGCCGAGTGTGCCCATGCTGCAGGGGATGACGATCATCGCGTCGAAGGGATTTGATCCGCTTGCAAACGGGGCATTCATGCTTTTGAGGCTGTGCGTCCGGGTGCCCGGCGGCAGGCGCAGGCCGTTCGGCAATTCCTGGGCGAGGACTGCATGGGCGTAATTGCTCAGGACAACGTGCAACTCGTGTTGTTGCGGAGCGAGGTTATCGAGCAAGCGCTGGGTATAAATCACTCCACTGGCTCCGGTAATGGCAACGATGATTTTCAAGGCGTCGGTTACCTGCGCAATATGACGGGGCGCACTTCGTTGGGCAAGCCCGGTTTGGAAACCGCGCCGGTCCAACGAATCTAACTTGAGTCAGCGCGCGCCTGGTCCACAATGCACTCGTGTTGCACCGTTGGCATTCCATCGTCGCACTGGCAACCGCGTTGCGGTTAACGAACTTCATTTTCGGAGCAGGAGGCTCTGGATGATGACGAAATCCAGACGGGGGAGAGAGGCCCCGCCCAAGTTCAGAGACACCCTGCGCGCACAAAGTCCGGAGGAGTCTCACCCTGGGGTGACGGAGCACGCGCCCTGATGAACCAACCGAAACACACTCTCGTGACCGGGGGCGCAGGTTTCATCGGATCTCACCTCGTGGAACGCCTGCTCGCCGAAGGCGGATCGGTGACGGTGATCGACGACTGTTCCACGGGCACTCTGGAGAACCTCCGTGCCGTGATTTCCAATCCCGCCGTGCGAGTAGTCCAGGGCAAGGTTTCCGAATGCGGCGAGCTGAGCGAAGTGGTGTCTCGCTGCAGCTCGATTTATCATCTGGCGGCGGCCGTGGGCGTCGAACTGGTGGTGAATTCACCCATCCGGACCATCCAGACCAACCTGCGCGAAACCGAAGCGATTCTGGAAGCCGCCGGCCGCCACGGCGTGCCGGTTCTGTTGGCCTCCACTTCCGAAGTTTACGGGAAAAGCCAACGGGCGGCCTTCTCGGAAGAGGACGATCTGCTCATCGGGCCGCCGCATCTGGGCCGCTGGAGCTACGCCTGCTCGAAACTAATGGATGAATTCCTGGCGATGGCTTACGCGCGGGAACACCAACTGCCGGTCATCGTCGCGCGATTGTTCAACACGGTCGGTCCGAGGCAGACCGGCCGCTACGGCATGGTGCTGCCGCGGTTCATTGCGGCGGCCAAGGCCGGTCAACCACTGCGGGTGTATGGCGATGGCCGGCAAACCCGCTGCTTCTGTTATGTCGCCGATACGGTGGAGGCACTGGTGCGGTTGCAACGATGTCCAGGCGCGCGTGGCGAAGTCTTCAACGTGGGCAGCAGCGAGGAAGTCAGCATCCGATGCCTGGCCGAGTTGGTGGTGGAAACGTTGAACTCCCGCTCAGGCATAGAATACGTGCCCTACGACAAGGCGTACGCGCCAGGGTTTGAGGACATGCTCCGGAGGAAGCCTGTAATCAAAAAGCTGGAGAGCGCGACTGGGTTCCGGCCGGAAACAACTCTGCGCAGGATGATCGAGCTTGCAGCCTCGGTGTGAAAAATAAAAAGGCATCCTTGCGGATGCCTTTCGAGATCAGATGGCTGTGCGATCAGTCGGGAATGGCGACCAGGTTTGCGTCATTGCCCGAGTTCTTGAGTTGATCGCGCAAGCGGGAACCGGTGACCTGCTGAACACTGCCGTCGCCCAAGGCGAGGTTGCCGGAGCTCTGGTGGGTGTCTTTGGTGTAACCCGCTCCGGTGGCAGCCGTGGGTGTTTGGTTGGTGCCCAGATTTGCCACCACGCCGTTATTCGGTAGAGGCGTCATAACCGCAGTCGGAGCAGGATTGCCGCCCGTGGCACTGTTGGTAATGTTGCGATCTCCTGACAAAATCATCTGCGGGAACGTATCCGACGCGTCATAGCCGATGATGTAACTGATCGACTTGTTGCCGGTTTTGTTGGCGCCGGCCGCGAGAGCCGCGATAATCATATGATTGAAGTTCGTCGCTTGAAGTCGGGCGGCATCGCTGGGACAGAGAACGACTTTCGGAGTGCTCAGTTCGTTGGACATGACGGCGAGGTGCCAGTAAGTTTGGCCGGCATTTCCCGCGCCCACCGCACCCCTGTATTCGGAGGAACCACCCTGATTGGTTGAAACACTCATCGGGAAAACGTCTCCGTTGTCGTTGGCCCAAATGCGGAAGGACAAGCCGATCTGCTTGAGGTTGTTTGTGCAGGCGATCTTTTGCGCTTTGGCCTTGGCCTTGGCGAGGGCCGGCAGAAGCAAGCCGGCAAGAATGGCGATGATGGCAATAACGACTAACAACTCGATGAGAGTGAAAGCCCCGACTTTGTATTTGCGAAAAGCTCGCTTCATAATAAAGGTCTCGGTTTTTTGTTGGGTTAACGGTTGGGACAGTCTAATCAAAACGTTCAAGGTGTCAACGCAATTTCTGCCAAATTTAGCAGTCATGATGCCATCGCCGTTTTCCCCATGAATCGAGCGTCGCGGGCCGGTTTTGTTTCAGGCTTAGGGTAAATTTTCACGCAAAACGCGTGAAATTCACGCAATTGCCCGTAATTCCGCCGCCTGTTGAAACCGCTTGAATATACGCGGTTCACGAAGTCGATGCCCAGGGTCTCCCTGGCGCAAAAGCCAGCGCTGATCTGCCGGCACAGGTTTTCATCGGTTACAACGTGCCAGAAATTCGCTCGCGCCGGTCAAAGGCGCATGGAACATTGCCCGCCATGAAAACGTCGGATGTGCGAACTGAAAGGGACGCGATGGGCGAGGTGCGCGTTCCGGCTTGGGCGCTCTGGGGGGCTCAGACGCAGCGTGCCGTGGACAATTTCCCGATCAGCGGGCTGCGGTTCCCGCGCCAGTTCATCCGCGCGCTCGGCCTGGTGAAAGTGTGTTCGGCCAAGGTCAACCACGAGTTGGGATTGCTCCCGGCAGGTCAGGCCAACGCCATCAACACCGCCGCCCGTGAGGTTGCCGACGGCAAGTGGGACGAACATTTTCCCATCGACATCTTTCAGACCGGTTCGGGCACCTCGACGAACATGAACACGAACGAGGTTGTCGCCAACCGCGCCATTGAATTATTGGGCGGGCAACGAGGCGACCGGTCACTGGTGCATCCCAATGAGCACGTCAATCTGGGCCAATCGTCGAACGATGTAATTCCAGCCTGCATTCATGTCGCCGCGGCCGTGCAGGTGCGCGAACAACTCATCCCCGCGTTGCAGCACCTGCAGCAGACGCTCAGCCAGAAGGCGGCCGAGTTCGACGACGTGCCGAAGACCGGTCGGACCCACCTGATGGACGCCATGCCGGTCCGCTTGGGCCAGGAGTTCGGCGGCTATGCGGCGCAGATCGACTGGAGCATCGAACGGCTGGAGGGAATCGTGCCGCGTCTGTGCGAACTCCCGCTGGGAGGCACGGCGGTGGGCACAGGGATTAACACCCACAAGGAATTTGGTTCGCGCATTGCCGCGGCGTTGGCGCATGAGACTGGCGTTCCGTTCAAGGAAACCCGCAATCACTTCGCCGCGCAAGCGACGCTCAACACCGCCACCGAAGTAAGCGGCGCGTTGAAGACGCTGGCCACCGCCCTTCACAAGATCGCCAATGACCTGCGTTGGATGAACTCGGGTCCGCAGGCGGGACTGCAGGAGATTCGTTTGCCGGCGCTACAGCCCGGCTCGTCCATCATGCCAGGCAAGATCAACCCGGTCATTTGCGAGGCAGTTATGATGGCATCCATGCAGGTGGTGGGCAGTGATGTTACCTGTGCGTTGGCGGACGCGTCGGGCAACTTTGAACTGAACGTCGCCATGCCCGTTGTCGCTCACAACCTGCTTCAGTCGCTCACGATTTTGTCAAACGGGTCGCGCGTCTTTGCGGACAAGTGCATCGCTGGCATCGTCCCCAATCGCGAGCACATGGCGCGTATTGCCGCTCAGAATGCGATCCTGGCGACGGCGCTGACGCCGTACATCGGGTACGACAAAGGGGCAGCCGCCATCAAAACCGCCATGAGCGAGAACAAGACCGTCCGCGAAGTGGTGTTGGAGATGGGCCTGATGGAAGCGAAGAGCCTGGACGAGATTCTCAACATCCGCCGGTTGACTGAAGGCGGATTTGTTGAAGGCGTTTCGGCAGGCGGATAACGAAAGCCTAATCATTCACCTCCTTGAAGCAAACGGGGTGCCCCTAGATGGTGCCGATTCGACTTGCGCTGCTTTTTCAGGAAGTCCTGCCGTTGCAACAGCGCGTCTGGAGACACTGTGGTTTGGGGGCTCTGTCGAATCAACTTGCCATTGACTTTCACCCGTGCGAAATAGACTTCCGTGCAATTTGTTGCCCGCGTGGCGGAATTGGCAGACGCGCTAGATTCAGGTTCTAGTGATTAACATCGTACAGGTTCAAGTCCTGTCGCGGGCACCAAAAAGTTCTCAGGTCACTTTTGAAACGCCTCCGTAATACTACGCGTGGATTTCCTAAGTATGCTGATTCGCCAACTCAACGCAGCCGATGCCATCCAATGGGTGGAATTGCTCAAGGCGTCGCTTGGAGAGGATTACCCGGACAATCCGGTTTACGAACCTGCCTGGGCAGCGCAACAACTCGATCCGGTGGGCGGACATGAAACCTGGGTGGCGGAGGAAAACGGGAGTTTCCATGCCAGCGTCTCGTTTCTTCAACCCGCTTCCCAGACCAAAAACCCAGTCCTCAATCTGGGCCGCCAATTGTTTCGCCCGGAGAGTTTCGCCGACGGTTCGGCCGAGGCGCTCCTGGGCCGGATCAACGGATTGGGCGCTGAGCGGCGCCAGGTGATCGTGGCGCGAGTGCTGGCCTCGGATCACCCGCAACAGTTGTTGTTCGAGAAAACTGGCTACGTTTGCGCCGGGTTTCAGCCCTTCAAGCATCTCTTCCGCGTCCGGCAGGGTGCGTTGTTTTATGTCTGGTTCGCCAGCGCCGACCTGGTTCCCCGCATACCCATCTCAGAATCTCTTTCCCAGGTCAGCGAACTCGCCACAGCCGTACTCGAGAAGCTGAAAATTCCCAACCCTTTAACGGCGCGCGACGGCGTCACTGGATACCCGTTGCAGACCGAACTCCAGCTGCGCGAAGCCAGCTACAATGACTTCGCCCTCTGGCGGCTTCATGCGCAGTCCTCGAATCCGCCGACCGAAATCTCCAGCGGATACAACCTCGGCCTCGGACTCCTCCGTACACCCGGGGACACCCAGGTCCGCGCCATCCTGGGCAAACGCAACGACAACGTCGAGGCCGGTCTGGCCTATCTGATCGACGACCGCGACCGCTGCGTTCGCCTGGTGGACAGCTTCAGCATCGACGACTTGTCCATGGGCGCGTTGTTTCACCACACGGTCCGAATCGCCCACGACCAACTCGACTCAGTCTATCTCGAGGCGGATATACTCATGACAGCGCCGCGTCTGCTCAAAACTGCCGAACAACTCGGCTTTGTGCCGGTCGCGTACCTGCCTGCCTTCTTTTACAACGCGGACGGCCATCCCGACGTGGTCAAAGACGTGAAATTGGAAATGGCTTATTCGCCGGAGGACACCCTGCTGACCGAAAGTGCCCGCGCCATCGTAGGCATCGTCGAGCAAAGTTTCCAGGATCGGAAAATCGGCCTGGGCATCATCAGCCTGCTCCGTGGCCTGTCCATATTTGACGGACTGGGCGACGGCGAACTGCGCAAGATCGCCCGGCTCTTCACACAGAAACTCTTTCGGCCGGGCGAAAAAGTTTTCGCCAAGGGCGATCCCGGGTCGGAAGCCTACGTCGTCATGCGCGGACAGATAGAAATTCACCTCGACGAAAACTCCTTGCCGATCGCGTCGGTCGGCAGCGGACAAATCTTCGGTGAACTCGCGTTTCTGGACGGCTCGCCCCGCGCCGCCTGCGCCGTGGCCAGCCAGGCCAGCATCCTGCTCGTGATTCAGCGGCCGGCGTTTATCGATCTGGTCCAGCGCGAACCGCACCTGGGCATGGTGATCCTTCGCAACATCGCGCTCGAGCTTTCCAGTCGCCTGCGCCGCACGAATACCGCCTTCATCGCCATTAAAAAGTAGCCGGCCGCCCTGATTCTTGCGGCCCTTGAACGGTTGCGACTATCAATGGTGGGCCAGCAGACGCACCAGGCGTACACCCGTCACGAAGGCTACCACCAGAACGCTCGCGCCGGAGAACTGAGACATGCGCACCAATGTTTGAGTCGAAAACTTTCCCTGCCCGCGGGAAACCAGGTAGCTAAGGAGCGTGAACCAGAGGAAACACCCCAGGGCAACCCCGCCCAGACACGCGGCTTTGCTTTGCCAGGTGTCGTCCATCCATTCGTGCGAGATGAACGTGGCTGAGATCGTGACCCAGAACAGCAGGACACCAGGGTTGCCCAGGCAACGAACGAATCCGGTCCAGAAAGCGGTGTGCGGGTGCAGGCGATGCTCGACGGACTCGATGCTCCGCGTGGTCGCCGGCAGGGAATGGGCCAGCAGATATTTTACCCCGAGAAACAACATTAGCAAAAAACTGACCAGCTCCATGGTCGCTTTGATCCAGCGCAAGTCGAACAGGCGGGTAAACCCGGCGAACGCCACGGTGCAGTAAATCACTTCCATGATGGTGGCCCCCAGCCCGATAAGGAAGGCCCAGCCGAACCCGCGACGGGCGCCTTCATTGACGATTGAAATGTTGATTGGACCGACGGGGATTGAGACCAGGAACCCGCTGGCAAATCCCCAAAAGGCGGCCACCAGGTATGAAAAGAAGTCGGGCATGCGAGCTCAGCCAGGCAATTCTTCCTCTTCCTCCTCTTCGATCTCGCGCACGATTTTGCGCGACAGCCGCGGGCGAATGAAGCCGTAAACCAGGTAGGCCGTGAACATCAGCGGCAGCGCGACCGGCAATACCTTGCCCCGGGCAATCAGCAGGACTCCCGCGAACAGGGTGATCGCGATCATCTTCGGGAAGGTTCGCCGAGCGCGCCAGTCGAGTGATTTGAACGAGGGATATCTCACTTCGCTGACCATCATGAACGAAAGAAACATCATGATCACCGGCAAGATGTAGCGCCACCGCCCAATCGCAAATTCCTTGTCCTGCCACCACAGCAGGAAAAGCGTCAGCGAGGCCACCATGCCCGCGGCCGCCGGAATCGGGAAGCCCAGAAAATCCTTGCCCCCCCCGCCACCGGCGGCCGCCAGACAGTTGAAGCGGGCGAGGCGAAATGCGCCGCAAATCAGATAAACCGACGCGATGAACCAGCCGATTTCGGGACGGGCCAGAAAGACGTCGTGTAACACGACGCGGTGCACGAGAAACGCCGGGGCTGCGCCAAAGGAAATGATGTCGGCCAGCGAATCAAATTCGCGCCCGAACGGGCTGTCCTGCCCGCCCAGGCGCGCCACGCGTCCGTCCAGCAGATCGAAGACGCAGGCCAAAATGATGAAGAAAATGGCGTGGCGAATGACCGACGGAAAACTGGCGTCGCTAATGTCCGCCTCGACGATTTTCGTCAAGGCCAGGAAACCGCAAAACAAGTTGCCGGCCGTCAGGAGGTTGGGCAACAGGTAGATTCTTAACCTGGTCTCTTCGCCTTCCGGTTTCGGGGCCTGGCCCGGCTCCGTCGCCATAGACACCTCATTTTCGCGCGGCGATCACTGTCTCGCCGCCGCGCACTTTGTCGCCCAGCTTGACGCGAACCTCCGTGTTCAGCGGGAGGTAGAGATCCACCCGCGAGCCAAACTGGATGAGACTGATCCGTTCGCCCCGGGCCACCTCGTCTCCCAAACCAATCCAGGGAACAATTCGCCGGGCCAGCACCCCCGCAATCAGGCGCACGGCGATCCTTTCCCCCGGCCTTTCCTGCGACTCCAGGCCAATCAGCACGTTTTCGTTGTGCGCCGCGGATTCCTGTTTTAATGCGTTCACAAACTCCCCGGTTGTGTGCTTGAGGTGCCCGACCTTTCCGGTAACTGGCGCTTTCTGCACGTGCACTTCCACGACCGAAAGAAAAATCGAGATGCGCCGACAGGGCGCGCCGACGAACTCCGATTCGGTCGCTTCATCGATGACGTCCACCCTGCCGTGCGCGGGCGCCACGATGACGTTGGTGTCCGGTGGAACGCGCGGGTCGGGGTCGCGGAAAAACCAGAGGCAGAACAGGGAAAACAGCGCCCAGAGGCCAAAAAGGCCGATGGACATCGTAAAGATGAACGTGCCGACCAGCGCAGCCATAAAACCCATCATCGTCAACGCCAGCAGGATAATCAGAGTCCAAAAGATCAATTTCAGCGCGGCCTGGGTGGCTTTGCCCTTATGTTTCATGGCCGGAATCTTAGTCGGCCCCGCCGCTGTGGAAAGAGGATATTTGCCAAGGCGACGAACGGGCGAGGTTAAACGTGTGCGTAATCGGTGATTGGTGATGGAGCGGAAGCTGATCGAGATTGCGGAATACTGCTGCTACGACGTGAAGATCACGCGCATGCTCCACGAGTATGGGGCGGCGCACAAGCAGCTCTTTTACCGGGACCGGTTTTGGGAACCGGTTGTCGGTTTCGGTTTCCTGGTGATCTATCCCGCGGCTCGACTCGAAAGCGCGCTACCACAGTCAACACCGCTCGCGTAGCGCCGCAGGTACTTGACCGCGACCATCAGATCTTTGGGCCAGCGCGCGCCCACTCTCACCTTTTCGCCGGTGACCGGGTGATCGATCTCCAGTTGTTCGGAGTGAAGCGCGGCCCTCCCGATCAACGGGCGTTCATCGCGGTCGGGCTTGAAGCGGTACACCGGTTTCAGTTTGGAGAGCAACAATGGCTCTCCCCCGTAAAGCGAATCACCGACAAGCGGAAATCCCTCATTCTGCAAATGCGCCCGAATCTGGTGCGTCCGTTCGGTCAACGGCCGGCACTTCAGCACAGTGTAACCGGAAAACCGCTCGGCCACCTCGAACAGGGTCTTGGATTTCCTGCCCCGCTTTTCATCCGCGCGCACGCGCCCGATCTGAGTCGGATGCGGCGCCAGCCTGGCCTCGACTTCAAACGTTTCCCCGGAGGGCGACCCGTGCACGATGGCGAGGTAGGTCCGGGCCGGTTTCTCGGCGCCGAACTGGTTGGCCAGGTCGATCAGAGCCGCCTTCTCCTTGGCCAGGACGATGACTCCGCTGGAGTCGAAATCGAGCCGATGCGCGTTGGCCAGGTAAGTGAGCCCGCGGCCCCTGGCCCACGGGGCGCTGCGGGTGATGTCGCGATGCAACAACTGCATCAGGTTCGGCCGATGCGGATCGCAGCGGTCGGGCGAAGTGAGCAAACGGCTCGGTTTATCGAGCGCCAGCAGGTGCTCGTCCTCCCACAGGATGGCAATTTCCCAGAACTCGCGCGTCTCGGGCGCGGACAGTTTGATGGAGGCACCAACCGGTCTGGTCATAAACAAACCCGGAAACAACGCGGGCTACTGGGCAGCGGACTTTTTCTCCGGCGGTCCGCTCACGTGTGCCAGCTCAAACTCCTTGCGGAACCATGCGTTGGCGGCCTCCTGGCGGCGCTCGGCGCGGAGCCTCTCGGTGAAGTCAGTTAACTCGGCCTTGAGCTTGGCCTCGTCCACCGGCTGCCGGGACAGGAGGTGCACGATCAGCCCGCCGTCGCGCGTCGTCTGGAAGCGGCTGGTGTCGCCCGGCGCGAGGCTGGAAACGACATCTTTGAGCAGATTCCCGTCCACGCGGCCCTGCCATTCGTCCGGCAACTGCGAAGTATTGAGCGAGAACGCCGGCAGCTTCTGCGAAAGCTGGCTGGCTTCAAGGCAGATCGCCTGGAAGGATTTGTTTTGCGCCAGGCCGTTGGTCAGTGTGCCGTAAAATGCCAGCCCGGCCTTGCGCGCCAGTTCTGTCGCTTCACGCTGGCGAAATTCGGCGGTGACGTTATCGCGCAGGGAATCGAGCGACGGCATCTCGCTGGGAATCTTCTTCCTGAACGCGATGACGTAAACGGCGTCCTCCCCGACTATCGGCTCGCTGGCCATCGGCTCTTCCGACGACAGCTCAAAGGCAACCTTGGCGAAGGTTTCCGGCGCCGGCGCGTTCAGGTCCCTCGGACCGTCTCGCCGCGTGAACGGTTCGGTTGCGGCGGATTGGAGACCGGTGGCGGCCGCGAGTTTTTCCAGATTATCGAGCTGGTTCGGCTGTTTGCGGTTCAGCTCATCCAGTTGTTCCATGAATTCGCCGGCCTTTTTTCGGGCGACCGAGAGGCTCAGCAACTGCCGCTGTTGCTCCTTGATCTTCTGGATCGCCGCATCGTGAGGCAAGGGCTTGCCGTCGGCATCCTTGTAAAAATCGGCGCCGCGCTGCTGGTAAAGCCCGTCGAGCCGCTGGGTGAGGTTCGTAACCTGCGCCAGTTGTTGGTCCGCTTCGGCGAGGAAATTGGTTGCAAGGAACTTCACGTAGCTGACCTGCACACGCTCGGGGATTCGGTAGAGAGCCATATTGTTGGTGTAAAACTGCGCCAGCGCCTCAGGTGTCACCTGCACGCCGGCCAGATAATTCGACGACGGGAAAAAGACGGCCTCGGTCAACAACTGCTCGTTTTCCTGTCGATACGCCGTCTCGGCTTCGCGCGGTGTCACCAGGCTCCCGCTCAGACCCACCAGCGCGGACAACTGGGTCCGGCCCACCTGGTGCCGCAGAAAATTCAACAAATCGTTTTCACTGACCCGCGCGCGCCCGCTGGTCAGCATCGCTTTGAGGAACCGCTGGTAGTCTCCCTCGTTGAGAGCACCGGTCTTTGGGTCCCGAAAGGCGCGGGCGATCCAATCGGCCACCGCCGCCTCGCCCACCTGGATATTGAGATCGCCGATCTTCTGGATCAGAAACAGCCGCTCCAGGGCGCGCCGATTGGGATCGAAAAACTGCCGGCTGGCTTCGTCATCCTCGGGCCAGCGTCCGGTCTGGATGCGGAACTCCAGCCGCGCCTCGGTCTTTGCCCGCTCGAACTCCTCCGCGGTGATCTCCCGACCGTTGATGGTGCCGTAGTCGGCCGGGCTGCGGCCGAAAATACTGCGCCCGCCTCCGCGCCGGCCGGTGGTCGGGTCGAGGAAAATAACAAACGAGACGATGGTGAGGGTGGCGATGACCGCCCAAAGCCACTTTTGATGCCGCCGAATATGTCCAAACATAAATCAGACCTTGAGCCAATTCAGGCCCGCACCCTACCTGCCCCGGCCAAATGCGGTCAAACGCAAAAAGCCCAAATCCAACTTTACAAGTCAGCGAGGCTCATGTAACGCTCTGCGGCACTATGCTCAATTTGAAGAGAGTTCTTCCACTCCTTTTGTTCCCGTTGCTTGTGGCCGGCTGCGCTTCCACGGGAATTACCAATTTGACTCCCAGCCACCTGCCCCGCAAAGATAACGGCCAATATTCCTTCTCGGTCGAATGGAACAGCCGCCAGCAGAGCCTGATCAAGGATTCCATCAAATCCTATGTCGTCGTCGGCCTCGACCAGTACCCGATGCAACGCACGCCGCTGCTGACTAATCGGTGGGAAACGCTCGTGCCCGTGCCCGCTGACAAGGACATCGTCACCTATCGCTACAAGTTTGACTACGAATACCAGGGCTTCCCCAACCGGCAAGCCGACAGCAAGCTGTCCAAGTACTACCAGTTGTTCATCGTCGCCAGATGACGGCGGAGTCGCTAACCAGGTCCGCTACCACCAGGTGAAGTTGGGATCGGGAGGGGGTCCCGTATAGTTCCACTGGTAAGCCTCTTTCGGGAATTGAAAGAATTGGGTGTGGCCGTCGCCAAAGATCACGTTGAATCGGTATTGGCCCTTGTAATTGTGCCATTGACTCCACGGATCCTTTTTGTCTCGATCCGCCCACCACGGCCAGTCGCCCTGGATAAGCTTGTTGGACGGACTCCGCGCAATTTCACCTGTTTTCATCGGTTTTGATTCCGGGGTCCCTTTGGCGGCGTCCGAGTCGCCCGTCACATGTTTGATGCGCAGCGTTTCCAATGCCCACACCGTGAGGTAACTGTTGCCCCAGGCCTCATAGCAAGTGCGAGTGCCTTTCGGGAATGTGCTCTTCCACAGCGAATCGCCTTTGTCGGCCGGACACCGAAACGCTTCAAAAGCCGGCACGTATCGATTCAGCGGCCTCTTTTCCGGCACCAACTTGCCGCCGTGCAGAGTCATGGTGCCGGTCTTTCCGCCCAGATCGCCCCAGTCCGGATAAGCCGGATAGAAATCCGAATTATCGTCGGAATACATGTGCAGGCCGATGGCTTGCTGGCGCATATTCGAGTTGCACTTGATCGTCACTGCTTTGACCTTCGCGCGAGCCAGCGCCGGCAACAGCAACCCGGCCAGAATCGCGATGATGGCAATGACGACGAGAAGTTCGATCAGCGTGAAGGCCCCCTGTTGCAGAAATCGCCGGTTCATAGGATTGCCCGAGACTGTCACACCACCGCGCCCTTGGCAAGCTCGCATTCCAGACGGCTGAGGGATTTTCCCCGCGGCCCGATTGTGCTAAGTACCCCGTTCCATAAATACGACCACGTTTGCGGCGAGGGATTTTTGGCCCAGACGAGGCGCGAGCGACGAGCATACCCTTCTGGGGTCTGTAAGGAGTGAGCAACGA
>Ga0066710_100003265_pt1 | contig 13727 bp, 7 predicted proteins | sample GraSoiAngelo_159_FD_79666 | JGI IMG/M metagenome (GOLD analysis project Ga0066710, IMG submission 79666) | Grasslands soil microbial communities from the Angelo Coastal Reserve, California, USA - 14_1009_16_40cm | ecosystem: Environmental > Terrestrial > Soil > Grasslands | place: USA...
GGTCGCGTCGTACGCTGCCCAGGCGTCCCACATCGCGACGGAAAGGTGGAACAGGTTCCGGGCGTGCACCGGCGGGTTTGGCAAGGCGCGGCGGATCGCGTTCAGCAATGTCTCGTCCCAGCGTCGTGCGACGCTCCAGCCGGACAGCTCTGCGGTCTGGGGACACGCCGGCGCCGCCGGAGGTCGATCCCAAGGGCGTGTGGCCGTGAGCCCGCCGGCGATCCCGATGACGAGACCGGCCGTGATGGCCGTGGCGAGGATGCGGAGCCGGAGCGTTGGTCTCACCGCGATGTGAGGCTAAACGGGCGGTCAAGGGGTCAGGTTCCGGCCGGCAGCCATCGCTGGGCCTGCGCTGCGCCTCGTCTCAGGAAGACGAACTCGTTCGCACCGACGTGAAGCCATGGCCCGATCTCACCGCCCGGCCACGTGACGCGGACGTCCGCACCGGTCGCCTGACCCAGGCCGAAGTGATCCCATCCGAGCTGCCCGCCGGAATGGCCACCTCCGACGGTCAGCTCACGCCGGAGGACGAGATCGCCGACGCGGACCTCGACCCAGGCCCCGATGGCATCGACGTTCGGCGCGCTCTGGACCACGTTCAGTGCCAGCCAGTTACCCATCGGCGCCGCGTGCGATGCGTCGCCGGCTCCCACGTTTCGCCACAGCCGCACTGGCGCTCCATAGTTGACCTCGATCAGATCGAGCATGCCATCGAGATTGAAGTCGGCCAGCGCGGCGCCGCGTCCGCGATCGAAGTTAAGGATCCCCGCCGCGTCGGCGACCTCGCGGAACGTCCCATCGGGTTGTCCGATCAGGAGATCGCTCGGGTCCTTCTGCGCGTATTCGGGCTGATCGGTGACGTTGCCTTTCGAGATGAAGAGATCGACGAAGCCATCGTTGTTGACGTCCTCGAACTGGTCATGCCAGGCCGTCGATGGTCTCGTGTCCCCGCCGGTGAATGGCTGCGCCGCGTTGACGCCACGCTTGAGTCCGATGTCGCGGTACGTCGGATGCGCTGGACCGGCCGCGAGTGTCTGCAGGCGGTTATCACCTCGGCTCGTAAGGAAGACCTCGGGGTAACCGTCGCCGGTGAGGTCGTAACTGGCGATGCCCATGCCCTCAACCTGCACGTTCACCCAACCATCGTCGGCCGTGTACAGCGAGGGCGGCTGACCTGGCGTGATGCGCCACAACTGCTCCTGACCGTCCGTCGGCAGGTAGTAGTGCGCGTCATTGCTCACGCGAAGATCCATGCGCCCGGACCGATTCCAGTCGCTGAAGAGCATCGACAGCGCACACCAGCCCGGACGAAGCGGGATCGGCGGCCCATACCTGAGCCCTTCTGCGCCCGGCCGGACCAGCTCGTTGTCGAAGCAGAGGTGGTGGAGATCGTTGCTCATCGGATCCACATAGTTTCCGAAGGCGAGTGTCGGCAACGTCGCCGTTCCCTCCCACGCCGCGCTGAACGCGGTGGTCGCCGCGGTGCCGGTGCGGAATCCCCATGTCTCGTTCACGCGCTCGAAGCGGCAGCCGCCGAGGCCACGCAGGAGGACGTTCTCGCCGTTCCGCAGCACGACGAGGTCGGTCACCCCGTCGCCGTCAATGTCGACGGGGTACGCGCCGTTCACGGAAGTGAGATCGGTCAGTGCATCGTGCACAGGGGTGAAACGAAGCGCTCCGGCGATCGGGCTGTCGTTCCGATAGAGGGCCGCCGGATTGCTCCCCCCGCCGAGATAGAGGTCGGGCTTTCCATCGCCGTTGCAGTCGAAGACGGCAACCCCGCCGCCGACGGCGAATTCGAATCCGCCGTCGTACATGTGCGCAATGCCGGCGCCGGCCGTCTCGTCGACGAAATGCGGCGCATCGAGGGCGATGGTCGGCGTCCGCGGCGACAGGAGGTCACTGGTCGCGATGCCGATCGCCAACGCGACACACAATCCCGCGACGGCGCCGACCGCGACGAGGCGCGACCGAGGTCCGTGCGGGGCCGGCCCCCCTTCCCGCGACACCTGCCCACAGTATTCCCGGGCGGCCCCGATCGAATCTCAGCGGCCAGGGTGCTAGCGTGACAGCCGCGCTGCGCTCGATGGCGCGCGATCTGGGGAGGAGGAACTTACCCATGCTCAAGCGGTTAGCTTTGCTCGCGGCAGGCGCGTTCATCGTCGTGGCGTGCGGCGGTGTCGGTAGTCCAGGTGGTGGTACCAGCGCGGGCTGCACGGTCGGCGTGTCCTGGAACAACTACCAGGAGGAGCGCTGGGCCAAGTGGGATGAACCGGCGATCAAGGCCGCCATCGCAGCCGGGGGCGGGAAGTACATCTCGAACGACGCGAAGTCGTCGGCGGAGACGCAGGCCAGCAATGTCGACAACCTCATCTCGCAGGGTGCGAAGGTCCTGATCATCCTGGCCCAGGACGGGACCGCGATCAAACCGTCTGTGGCCAAGGCGATCCAGAACGGCGTGGCCGCGATCGCTTATGACAGGCTGATCGAAGATCCCAAGGCGCTGTACATCACGTTCGACAACGTGCTCATCGGCAAGCTCGAGGCGCAGGCCGTTTTCAAAGCCAAGCCCACGGGCAACTACGTGATCATCAAGGGCAACAAAGCCGATGCGAATGCCGACTTCCTGCGCAGCGGTTACGACCAGGTCATCGGAGATGCAGTGAAGTCGGGTGCGATCAAGATCGTGGGTGAGACCTACACCGACAACTGGGACCCATCGAAAGCCCAGACCGAGATGGAGCAGTTCCTGACAGCCAACAGCAACAGGGTCGATGCCGTGCTCTCGGAGAACGACGGCATGGCCGGCGGCGTGGTCGCCGCCCTCACGGCACAGGGGCTCGCGGGCAAGGTGCCGGTATCCGGCCAGGACGGCGACAAGGCCGCTCTCAACCGGGTCGCGCTCGGCACGCAGACCGTCGACGTCTGGAAGGACGCGCGGCAGCTTGGCAAGAGCGCCGGCGAGGCCGCGATACAGCTCTGCGGCACCACCGACGCGAGCAAGGCCAAGGGCACCGCGAAGTTCCACACGCCCGGTGGCAACGACCTGAACTCGATCCTGCTACAGCCCAACCCGATCACAAAGGACAACCTCAAGGACGTCGTCGATGCGGGCTGGGTCACCAAGACCGATCTCTGCCAAGGCGTGGCGGCCGGGAAGGTGACCGTCTGCGGTTGATGCGCTCACAATTCGCGTGATGGTGCGCCCTGTCCTCGCTGGCGCGGGGCAGGGCGCACGTCTAATCGGGCTCATCATGGAGATCGAGGCAGCAAAGTAATGGGAGTGTCCGTCCCGGGCGAAGCGACGGCGGAAGGCCGACCGACCAGCTCGATCCGCGCGGTCGTCGATGCGGTCCGCTCGGCGCTGACGCCGCTGCGCACGCTGTTGAGCTATCTCGAGATCGACACCCGCCTCGTGGGTATGGTGGCGGCGCTGCTCATCATCTGGGTCGGCTTCAGCCTCGTGTCCAACGGCACATTCCTGACCGCGCGGAACCTCTGGAACCTGTCGGTCCAGAGCGCGTCGATCGCGATCATGGCCACGGGGATGGTCCTGATCATCGTGTCGCGCAACATCGATCTCTCCGTCGGATCGATGCTCGGCTTCCTCGGCTACACGATGGCGATGGTCCAGGCGGTGTGGATCCCGCAAAACCTCGGCCTTGGTTTGGAGCAGCCGTACACCTGGATCCTCACGGTACTGATCGGCGTCGCGCTCGGAGCCGTCATCGGCGGACTGCAGGGCTTCATCGTCGCGTACGGCGGTGTGCCGTCGTTCATCGTGACCCTCGGCGGGCTGTTGGTCTGGCGCGGCCTCATCTTCCGGTACGCCCAGGGCCAGACCATCGCGCCGCTGGACACAAATTTCCAGATGCTCGGCGGCGGTACGGTCGGCACGCGAGTGGGCGCACTCGGCGAGTGGCCGAGCTGGATCCTCGGCGCGCTCCTCTGCGCCGGGATTCTGTACACGCTGGTCACCTCGCGCCGAAGGCGACGCCGCTACGGCTTCCCCGTCCGGGCGATGTGGGCCGAGGTGATGCTCGGCGTCGTCGGTTGTGTGGTCGTGCTCGGCGCGGTCTGGGTCGCCAACAGTTATCCGCTGCCGCCCAACGTCGCGGTGCAGTACGCGCAGGAGCACGGCATCACCGTGCCGCCAGGGGGACTCATCATTCCGACCGGCGTTGCGTTCCCGGTCATGATCATGCTGGCCGTCACCCTGGTCGTGACGTTCCTGGCGACGCGGCGCCGGTTCGGTCGATACGTGTACGCAATCGGAGGCAACCCCGAGGCCTCTGCACTCGCCGGCATCAATGTGCGGCGGACGATCATGCTGACGTTCGCGCTCATGGGCGCGCTGGCCGCGATCAGCGCTGCGGTGCAGACCGCTCGGCTCAATGCCGCCGTCACCAACCTTGGCGTGCAGAACGAGCTGGACGTGATCTCGGCCGCCGTCATCGGGGGAACGTCGTTCGCCGGTGGCATCGGCACCGTCCCGGGCGCGATTCTCGGTGCGGTGGTGATGCAGTCGCTGCGGTCTGGCATGGTGCTGCTCCTCGTTGACTCGCCGACGCAGGACATCGTGGTCGGCCTCGTCCTCGTCGCGGCGGTCGGTCTGGATACCGCCGTGCGTAGAAGGTCGAGGTGAGCCGGCGATGCTGACGAAGGAACCGAGCGCGACAACGGGCGTTAGTCCGCAACGCATTCCACTGGTGGAGCTGCGGAACATCCACGTCTCGTTCGGTGGCGTACGCGCCGTCGACGGCGTGACGATCGACCTTCACCCCGGCGAGGTCGTCGGGCTCGTCGGAGGCAACGGCGCCGGGAAGACGACGCTGATGCGGACGCTCTCCGGTGCGCGGCCGCCCGACTCGGGCCAGATCAGGGTCCAGGGCCAGCCGGTCGCGATCGGGAATCCGCGCGACGCTAAGGCGCTCGGGATCGAGACGATCTACCAGACGCTCGCGCTCGCCGACAATCTCGACGCGCCGGCGAACGTGTTCCTTGGCCGAGAGCTGACGGCGACCGGCACGCTGAACGATGCGGCGATGGAATCAGCGACGCGCAAGGTCATCGGTAGGCTCAATCCGCACTTCAAGAACTTCAAGACGCCCGTGCTCCGGCTCTCCGGCGGGCAGCGTCAGGCCGTCGCGATCGCGCGCGCGATTCACTTCAACGCGCGTGCGCTGATCATGGACGAGCCGACTGCGGCTCTCGGCCCGGCCGAGACCACACAGGTGCACACGCTGATCCGGCAGCTCAAGAGCGAGGGCATCGGGATCTTCCTCGTCAGCCATGACATCCACGACGTCTTCGACCTGTCAGAACGGATCAGCGTCATGTACCACGGGCGGCTCGTGGGCACCGTGAACAAGGACGACGTCACGACCGACGAGGTCCTGGGAATGATCATCCTCGGCAAGCCGCCGACGAAGCTCACGCGTGAGGAGTTGGCCGAGCTACACGGGTAGGCGACCGCTGCCGCTTACACTCTTCGTATCGGGGCCGTCGCCTAGCGGTCTAGGGCGCCAGCCTTTCAAGCTGGAGGTCACGGGTTCGAATCCCGTCGGCCCTACAAGAGCCGCGATTGATGCAGCGATTCGCAAGGACCGCGCCTGTCGAGGTTGTCGAGGACACCAGCCCGCCAGGCTGGACGTCTTCGCGCAGCGCCCGCGTAACCTCCAGCCTGCGGCCACGACTAGCTATCAGCAATCGCGGCCAAATCTAAACTTGAGACATGAGCATGCCCACACCGCTAGCGCAGACACCGACGCCCGCTCGAGGCTTTGTGCAGCGGACGTTCACCGATGCTCTCGTGCTCTCCGGCTTCATGGACGAGAACCACTTCGCGGCGTTCGCAAACGAGCACCTCGCTACGCTCTCGGAGCCCGAGCGCGAGGCGGCCAAGGCTGCCGCCGCGCGCACGCGGGCCGCGGTCCCGGACCTGCAGGTCGTGCCCCTCGACGACGTGGTCGCTCGACCAGCGGCGGACGCGTACCTCGAGGCGCTTATGGCGAAGCCGGCCTTCGCGCAGGTATTCGGCGGTCGTCCGTATCGGTTTGCGTGGATCAACCCGGCCCACGTGGTCGCCATCCAGGTCTTCGTTACGCCCCGACAAGACCCCGTGCCTACTGGTGCGGCGGAGCTCCTTCGCTTCATGCTTCCCGACCGCTGGGAAGTGCCCGCCGAGATCAGCTTCATCCCGCCGCTCGGTCCGATCCAAATCGTCACGAGTAGCCCGCAGCTCGGCGGCCTCCAGGCGCGTCTCGAGGCGGACGGCGCCCGCATCGTCATCGAGCCGGCGCCGCACATCAACCTTGTCCAGGTGATGCACTTTTCCGGTCGCTACTACCTGCGCAACGGTTACCATCGCGTCTTCGACGCGATCCGAACGGGCATCGCTGAGATTCCGGCCATCGTCGTCGACGCGTTGCAGCCCGCTGACCTCGAGCTAAACCTCGGCAACGCCGCCTTCAATGTCGGCTACACGATCGGCCTCGCCCGCCCGCCACTCGTCGCCGACTTCGCGACGCCGGCGGCGCACGTCACGCGCATCCGCGTTCGCCGCTACGGCGTCTCCGTGACGCTGCAGGTATCGCCCCTCAACGTCGGCATCTAGGGTCGACGGGTTGGAAGGGCGCTCGAGACAGGTAGGTACGTATCGGTATCGCCTTGTGCGATCAACGGCAATTCGACGAGGTAAACGGCTGCCAAATCGCACTGACCGCGAGTCACTCGCCCACGCAGTACCCGCCGCGCTTTTCGCACCGGTCAGCATGAGCCGCGGCAATACCGAAACGTACTGCGATTTGATAGAACGCGGAGACTCCCGCGCGTCGTCGACAGCGATCGTCGGAGGGTCTTTGCGCCTCAACGCCAATCGGATCTCAGATTCCCTGACGGCACGAGTGCAAGCGATGCAAGATTGCGAAATGATCGCTTCTCGCTGCGACTCCGCGACTCGCTCCAGCCGTTCTGCTGAGACGCGGCTCCACAGCCGCTGCCGCAACCTCACAAGCCCATGCGCCATCATGGCTTTCGCCGCAATAGATGTAGCCGCGGACAAGAGCGACCGCGACGGCTTGCGCTCGCGTCTCGCAGCCGAGGATCGAGAGCGCGCGTCGCACATGAAATGAGACGCACCGGCCGCTGATCGCCAGGTGCGCGGCGATGTCCTTGTCTGCGTCGCCGGCGGCGATGCGCGCTAGGATTTCGAGGCCACGTATGGACGGACTACCCATGTCGAGCAGAGAAGTATTGCTTTAGCAAGAGTCGTGCCGATTGCAAACCAACCGTGCAGGCACTTCCGCTTGCCAGCGTGGAGCACGCTCGAACTACGTCTTGCACGCTGGCGCGAGGCGTAGGCAACTACCGAAATCGCATCTTGCGCCGTAGGAGTGCGATTCGCACTTTCTACGCTCGATGCTGCGTCGCTCGCGCTTGAGGCTCATCGCACTCTTTCTAGTGGCGCTTATGGCGGTCCAGCCCGGCGACCTCTGGCCCACCTTCGGAGCACTCATCCGCGCAATCGGACTGGTGCAGCCCCAAGCGAGTCGCGGACCAACCGCGGACGTCTTCAACGCCACCTTTGCACGCACAGCATCAGGCGTTGCGCTTGCCGCCGATACAGCGATTCAGAGGCCGAGCGCGCAAGCCACATCGACGCCGGGCGAGGCGTTCGACGCTCGGACCCCACCGCCGCAGGAATCGAAGAAGGCGCTTGCCCCGAAGGCGCCGACACTTGGCGGGATCGGCCAGGGCGCTTCGCCCGGTCAGGTCCAAGGGTGGCCGTGGACCTGGGGCTGGGACTTCTATGGGCAGCTCGGCGATGGGACCGCGACCGGCCGCGCCGCGCCGCTGCAGGTCACCGCGCTGAGCTCGGTGACTGTCGTCGCCGCGGGCCTCTTTCACAGCGTCGTGCGCAAGAGTGACGGCACCGTCTGGACCTTCGGACGGAACGCGGATGGCCAGCTCGGCCTCGGATCAACGACAGATGGATCGACACCAGCACAAATCACGGGCCTCAGCAGCGTGAGTGCGGTTGCATCGGGGCAGTACCACAGCCTCGCGCTCAAAAGCGACGGCACCGTGTGGGCCTGGGGCCGCAACGCGAGCGGTCAGCTTGGCGACGGCACCACGACGATGCGCACTGCGCCAGTGCAGGTCACCGGAGTCAGCGGGGTGAGCGCGATCTCCGCCGGCAGCTACCACAGCATCGCTCTCAAGACCGATGGCACCGTGTGGGCGTGGGGTGACAACCGCGACGGCCAGCTCGGTGACGGCACGACGACAAATCGCACAGCGCCGGTCCAGGTCGGGACGCTGGCGAACGCGAGCAAGATCGCGGGCGGCCAGTTCCACAGCCTGGCACTAAAGAGCGATGGGACTGTCTGGTCGTGGGGCTTCAACGGCGACGGCGAGCTCGGGGATGGCACTACCACGAACCGGTTGTCTCCGGTGCAAACGAGTGGACTCGCCTCAGTCACGGCCATCGGCGCTGGCAAATGGCACAGCCTCGCCGTGAAGAGCGATGGCACGGGGTGGGCGTGGGGCTACAACGAACGCGGCGCGCTCGGTGACGGCACGAGCACCACCCGGGTCCAACCGGTGCAGATCTCTGCACTTACGGGCGCGAGCGCGCTCTCCGGCGGCGATCGCTTCAGTCTGGCACTCCTCTCCACCGGGTCGATGACTTCGTGGGGCTACAACTTCTCCGGGCAGCTTGGCGACGGCACCGTGAACGAACATTGGACCTCGGCCGCAGTAAGCGGACTCGCAAACGTGAGCGCCTTCGCGGCGGGCCGGTTCCATAGCCTCGCCGTGAAGACTGATGGGACGCTCTGGGCGTGGGGCGACGACTTCTACGGTCAGCTCGGCGACGGCGTGACCGCGGCGCGGAACGTACCCGTGGAACGCGATGGTCTTGGGCTGTTGCGAGCGATGGCCGGAGGCGAGCAACACAGCCTCGCCCTCCTCGTCGATGGGACCGTGCGTGCATGGGGCATGAACGCATATGTGCAGCTCGGCGACGGCACTACCACGGACCGCTCCTCCCCAGTGCAGGTGAGTGGACTCACGAACGTGCAGGCGATCTCGGCCGAGCGCTTCCATAGCCTCGCGTTGAAGAGCGATGGGACGGTGTGGGCGTGGGGCAACAACGCCGACGGTGAACTCGGCGACGGGACCACTACGAGCCGCAGCGCGCCGGTCCAGGTGAGTGGGCTTGCGAACATCGTCGCGATCTCGGCGGGTGGCTCGCACAGCGTGGCGTTGAAGTCCGACGGCACGGTGTGGGCATGGGGCTACAACGTCGACGGTGAGCTCGGCGACGGCACGACCACGAACCGGCTCACACCGGTGCAGGTGCTAAGTCTCAGCGCGAGCGCGATCTCCGCCGGCAAGTGGCACACACTCGCACTCAAGAGCGACGGCACGGTGTCGTCGTGGGGCTTCAACGGCGACGGCCAGCTTGGCGACGGCACGACGACGAGCCGATCCGTGCCGATCGCGGTGGTAGGCCTGATCGGGATCGGTGCTGTCGCCGCCGGCGGCCACCACTCGCTCGCGCTCAAGAGCGACGCGACGGTCACCGCCTGGGGCTACAACGCTTTCGGCCAGGTCGGCGACGGGACCGCAACGTCTCGGACGACGCCCGTCGCAGTCACAGGTGTGACGAACGTGGCGCGAGTCGTCGGCGGCCGCATGCACAGTCTCGCCGTGAAGCAGGACGGCACCGTCTTCGCGTGGGGCTGGAACTTCAGTGGCCAGCTCGGTGACGGCACCCGGGACGACAGCCAGTCGCCGAGGACTGTCGGAGGCATCCAGGGCGTGAGCGGCCTCGGTGCGGGCGCGTATCACAGCCTCGCACTCCTGCCGTGGCTCGGAAAACAGCGGTTCTACCAACTCGAGAGCCAGCGGCTCACCGACCGAATCTCCGCGCAGGTCAACGTAGCTAATGGCAATCTTGTCGTAGAAGCGCACGACCTTGGGATCCACGGCACGGGGCTCAACCTTAGTCTCGACCGCTACTACAACGGCCTCGCCTTCGCGCAACTCGGCGCGTTCGGCAACGGCTGGACTCTCAGCACAGGGCAGGACGTGCGGCTCTCGATTTTTGGCAACGGCTCAGCCGCGTACTACGGGCCGAGCGGTTACCAGGTCACGTTCGCCAAGAATCAAGATGGCAGCTTCGCCTCGCCGACAGGGATCGACGCGACGCTCGTGCGCAATGGCGACGCCACCTACAAGCTGAGCTTCAACAAGACCGGCGAGCGGCTGAACTTCTCGAGTGCCGGTCGTCTCGTGTCGCAGGTTGACAAGAACGGCAACACAATCTCGCTCACATACGACGGCAACGGCCGGCTGACGTCGATCCGAGACACGCAGAGCCGCGTGACGACGATCGCATACAACGCCGCAGGTTTCGTATCGACGATCACCGACCCGGCGTTGCGGCAGTACCAATACGGATACGATGGGAGCAATCGGCTCGCGACCTACACGGATCCAGCGACGAACCTTACTCGTTACGCGTACGACTCGTTGGGCCGGCTTTCGCAGATCACTGACCCAAAGGGCAATCTCACAAAGATTAGCGACGACGGTGACAGCCGAGCAACGGACCTAACACGGGTGACGAACCCCGGAGCAGGAACTGGACCGACGACGCACTTCACCTACAACGCCGGGACCACCGTTGTTACGGATCCGAACGCGGACGCGACTAGTTACAGCCTCGACTTTCAGGGCCGCGTCAGCGGAGTCATCGACGCCCTCGGGCATTCGACCTCAACGACATACACGACTGACAGCAACGTCTTGCGCTACACCGACGGCACCGGCGCGTCGACAAGCTATGGCTACGACGTGAACGACAACGTCACGACTGCCTCGCTCGCAACCGGCGCCGGAGCGAGCGCTGCATATGCCGATACCGCTCATCCTTACTACCCGACGAGCATCACCGACCCGCAGGCAAACACCACGCAGTATGCGTACGACGGACCCGGCAATCTCACACAGGCGACCGACGCCGCAGGCGGTATTACGCGTTATCAGTACAACGGAAACGGCACGCTGGCATCGACTACCGATGCGAGGACCAACGTAACGAACTTCACATTTGACTCAGCCGGAAATCTGACCGGGATTACATATCCCCTGCCTCTTGGAGCTGCCAGCTACACGTACGATGCGCTCTCGCGCCTTGCGAGCGCGACCGATGGCAAGGGCCAACGCACAACATACGCGTACGACGCACTCGACCATCTCACGCTGGTCACCTACGCCGACGCGACAACCTTGACTCTTACGTACGACGCTGACGGAAACCGCGGCTCGCTGATCGACCGAACCGGAACCACGAGCTACGGGTACGACGCGCTCAACCGGATGAGCAGCAAGACACTCCCGAGCTCCGAGGTCATCTCATACACCTATGACGCGGAGGGAAACCTGACGACCAAGGCTGACGCGGGCGGGACGATTACGCTCGCATACACCGGAGTAAACCTCGCAACGAGCATTACTGACCCGACGGGTGCCCGCACCACTTTCGGATACGACGCCGCCTACCGTGAAACCTCTGTGGCGTACCCGAACGGCGTCGCCGGCACTATTACTCGCGATGCGGCCGGCGAGATCACGAGCCAAGTTTGGAAGAACTCCGGCGGCACGACGCTCCTCTCCCGCTCATACAACTACGTCAACCCGGCGAACACAACGCAGACGACCCAGCGGTACAAGGTCACAGATGAAGTTGGGAACGTCGTCAGCTACAGCTATGACCCGCTCAACCGGCTCACCGTCGCGACCACGACGGCGCCCGGCGGTGGCGTCACGGACACCCGGAGCTATACATACGACGCGGTCGGCAACCGCACGACGCGGACGCTCAATGGAAGCGTTACAAACTATAGTTACAACACCGCGAACGAGCTGACCGCCGCCGCTTCGACCACCTACAGCTATGACGCGAATGGCAGTCTCACCACCAGAAGCGACGGCCTATCGCTGAGTCAGGACGCGGCGAATCTCACTTCAAGCATCACCCCGCCCGGTGGCAGCCAAATTCCCATGAGTTACAGCGGACTCAACCAGACCGAGCGGGTACAGGCAGGCACAGCGTCATTTGTTTACGATCTTCTCGGTCTCTCACGGCGCTCCGACGCTTCTGGCGTCGTGTACGAGCTGCGCTGCGGCTGTGGCCAGCTCCTAAGCGAGCGCGGTGCGAGCGGCACAAACTACGTCCTCTTCGACGCACTCGGCTCGACGATCGGCCTCGCGGACGGCACCGGCGCACTTGTGGCGTCATGGACATATGACGCGTGGGGCAACGTGCTAGCTAAGACGGGCAGCGCCACGACGCCGGTCCTCTTCCAAGGCGCCTACCTCGACGTAGCCACCGGTCTGTATAAAATGGGGGCGCGCTACTACGACGCGACGGTGGGACGGTTTACAGAGCGCGACCGAGCATGGGGCAAGGCGGACGATCCGCAGACGCTGAACGCTTATACATTCGCGGGCAATAGCCCGACCAACGTCACGGATCCAACGGGGTACTGCTATTGGGCCTGCTTCTGGGTGTGCGCAGTAGTCGTCATAATCGCGTGTACTGTTATCACGTTTGTTCAATGCGAGATCGCCTGTCTCGGCTTTCTTCCATGCTCGTTCTTGTGTGAGGCACTTTCGGTGGTTTACTGTTACGCAGCGACTATCACGTACTGCCAGCTGACCTGCAAGCGGATATGCTAGGAGTCCTTCAGACGACGAGTGAACGGGTCGACATCTCCGCAGAACCGATTGGCAGAGCAGCGAGGTCAAGCTCGGGCACGATCACCGAAGCGAGTTCGCGCTGAATCGGTACTCGTAGGCGACCAGCTGCACAACACCCGTCAAACGCAATGAGCGAAACACAACAGACGCCGATGGTGCTAGTGCCGCTCGTGATCGGCACAGCTCTTGCGTTACTGCTTTTGGCGCTGCCCGGACTCGTTCAGAGATATCGTCCCGGCGCGTACCGGGGCGTAGTGCGCTTTTGGGGTGACGTTCTACCACCGATTCCGCTTGCGCGTTTCGGGTGGATGGCGGCTGCTGCGTTTGTTGGGATCGTGCTCTATCTCGCGGTCCAAACACTGACGAATGGCGGATTTCAGCAGGATCCATTTCAGGAGGGCCTTTCCGTTGGGATCACGCTCACCAGCGTTCTTTGGTTTGTGTCAATCGTTCTACAACGACTTCGCTCGGGACGTCGAGACAGATAGATGGAAGACCCCGGCTGAACCTTCCATTCCAGCCCGTCTGGGCCCGTGAACGATCCCTCCAGGCTTCCGCCTGGGTACAGGCTTTCGACACATGGGGGGACAGCCTTCCGGCGCTGAACAAATTGGGCGTCTGACTTTTGGCGTGCTGAACGCGTTAATCGTCATCCTTGAAAACTCGAGGGCCTGTCGATTTTCGACGGGTCGGAGGCTGTAGATCACTACTCGTTAGCTCTGACAAACGTTGAACGGAGAGAGAATTTTCAGCGGAAGCTGGTCCTGCCTGCCGCCAACCTTTTTGTAATTCGGTGACTTGCTATCTGTCACGACTCGTCGGCTTTTGTCCATGCAGTCGATGGCGCGATTCCCTAGAAAAGCTGGCCCATCGCGCCCGCCGCGCCTGCCTACCTGTTCTTCGAGCCTTTCAAGCTGGAGGTCACGGGTTCGAATCCCGTCGGCCCTACCTGAGCA
>Ga0066710_100003266_pt1 | contig 13723 bp, 8 predicted proteins | sample GraSoiAngelo_159_FD_79666 | JGI IMG/M metagenome (GOLD analysis project Ga0066710, IMG submission 79666) | Grasslands soil microbial communities from the Angelo Coastal Reserve, California, USA - 14_1009_16_40cm | ecosystem: Environmental > Terrestrial > Soil > Grasslands | place: USA...
CGCGCCGGTGATCGTGCCCGTGCGGCCGTTGCCGGATCGGTCACCCGCCGTGGTGCCGCTGCCCTCGCTGAACGCATACGCCGCGACCAACCCGGGGGGCGGCGCGACGTTGGAGACGTTGACGCTCACGCCGGCCGACGTGGCCTGATTGCCGGCCGCGTCGCGCGCCCGCGCGCTCAGCACGTGGGCGCCGTTCGGCGTGGAGGCCGAATCCCAGGCGATCGAGTACGGAGCCGACACGTCCTCCGCGCCGAGCGCCGCGCCGTCGAGCAGGAACTGCACGCCCGCCACGCCGACGTTGTCGGATGCGTTCGCGCTCACCGTCGTCGTGCCGGTGACGGTGGCGCCGGCGGCGGGCGCGGTCATCGAAACCGTCGGCAGCGTCGCGTCGGGAATGTTGCCAACGGTGATGGTCACGTTGCTCGACACCGTGGTGTTGCTGGCGGCGTCTCGAGCCCGGGCCGCGAGGACATGCGTGCCGTCCGCGACCGACGTCGTGTCCCACGAGATCGAGTACGGCGAGGACTGGTCCTCGGCGCCGAGCGACGCGCCGTCGAGCAGGAACTGGACGCCCGCGACACCGACGTTGTCGGCTGCGTTCGCGGATACGGGGATGGCGCCCTTGACGTTGGCGCCTGCCGCCGGCGCGGTGAGTGAAACGGTCGGCGGCGTCGTGTCCGGCAGCGGCGTTCCGCCGACGGGCGTGGACATGTCCACCTGAATCTCGGAGGCGTTCAACACGCGACCGTAGATCCGCACTTCGTCGACGACGCCTTGAAAATACTCGCCCCAGACGCCGTTGCCGCCGATGCGCAGCGGGCTCGCGGCCACCGCGATCGTCCCGGTCGCCGGCGTGCTCGAGACCTGGACGCCGTTGACGTACAGCTTCAGCGACGCTGCGTCGTACGTCGCCGCCAGATGCGTCCACGCGTTGAGCGGGACCTGCACGACGCCCGCGACGGTGGCGTCTGTCGTGCCGACGGTGAGATACGCGGCCGGCCGAGGCACGTTGTCGTTCGCGTACAGCGCATAAGACAACCCGCTGGCGCCTCTTTCCTTCATCAACACCGAGCGCCAGCCGCTGAGCGCTGTCGGGAATACCCACGCCTCGAGGGTCATCGTCGTCGTCAACCGCAGCGACGGCGCGTCGTTGGCCGTGACCCAGTTCGTCGTGCCGTTGAAAGACAGGGCGCCGCCGAATCGTCCCGACCCCGTCCACGAGGCGCCGGTGATCGTGCCGTTGTTGTTGTTACCGGAACGGTCGCCCGCGACGGTGCCGCTCGCTTCCTCGAATCCATACGCGGCCACGAGACCAGGACCGGGCTGGATCGACACGGTGACGCCGGTCGTCGAGGTCTGCAGGTTGCCCGAGTCGTCGATCGCGCGGCTGATGAGCGTCGCGGAGCCGGTCGTGGACCCTGAGGTGAAGGGCGTCCAGCCGTAGCTCCAGCTCGTGGTGCCTGTCGCGGGATGCCACGTCGTGCCGCCGTCCACCGAAATCTCGACGCCCGCGACGAGCCCGCCTCCGTCGTCGCTCGCGGTGCCGGTGATGGTGACGGGCGTGCCGCTCTGCACGGTCGCGCCGTTGACCGGCGTCGCGATCGTGGACGTGGGGGCCAGCGCGTCGGTGGACGCCGAGGCTTGCACGAGACCGGCGCGAAGCGATCGTGGCTGCGCCCCCATGTCGGCGAACAGATTCACCGTCGCCTGCTGCATGCGGACGTCCGTCGTGGTGCCGGCGCGATCGTGGATACCGTCCAGTCCCCAGGCCCACTGGATGGTGCCGGCGCCGAAGACGAGCGCGCCGCTCGAATGACGATAGAGGGTCAGGTGATGCGTCGCCGTGCCGGCGCCATAGACCGACCCGTAGTTCAGCAGGTACTTCGGCGTCACGTCGAGCGTGGTCGATGACATCCGAATCACGCCGGCGGGACGTGTGGGGTTGTCGACGTCCTCGTCCCACTCGTATCCAAGCACGCCGGTCGGCAGCGTGGCTGTTTGTCCGGGAGCGAGCGTCGCGATCGTCGTGTTGCGCCAGAACCGCAGCTTGCCTTCGCGTTCGAGCACGGTGATCGCGTCGTTGCGCGGACCGTTCACCATGAAGAAGGGCCCGCTCACCGCGTTCTCGGGCCGTCCTCCGTCGGCGGGCGGAGAGAATCGCGGATCCCGCCACGTGCCGGTCCATGTCGCGGTCGGATCGATCTTGGCGTCGGCGGCGGTCTCCTTGTAGCAGACGAGGGTGCGGAACGGCGTGCCGGCGGCGTCGTTTTCCCATCGCGTCTTCCAGAACATTTCGTTCCCGCTGAAGAACGCGAGATTGACGCCGGCGTTGCGCGCCGCCTCGACGTTGGCGCGCTGCCCCGCCGACCAGTACTCGTCGTGGCCGACCGAGAGAAACACTTTGTGCAGGCGAATGTTCGCGCCGCGGCTCTCCGTGTCGATGCCGCTCGAGTAGCTCACGTCGAACCCGTTGGCCTCGAGCCACCGCACCATCGGGTACTCGTTGCTGAAGAAGTTGCTCTCCTGCGGGCCGCCCGACGTCTCGCGGCCGCTGAACGGCCGGTTGTAGCTGACTTTGTAGGCGCGGCCGGCCGGCGAGCCGGTGTAAAGGCTATTGCCGCCGTACGGGTTGTACGCCTGCCAGGTCGTGTCGGACGTCTGGACGAGCAGCTCCGATCCGCCGCCGTCGTCGCGCACGATAAAGATGACGTGGCTGGCGCCGCCCGTATCGGGCCGTACCAGCTTCGCGATGTACACACCCGACGTCGCCGTGGAGGGTACCGCCCAGGAGGCGGACTCCGCCCAGTTGCCGCAGTCGATCAAGCCGGTTGTCGTGTCGTTCAGGCAGGCGGGCTGCGTCTGAGGCAGCGTGACGGAGGGCGCGACCGTCGCGACCTTCCGCGCGCCCATGCCGTCGTAATACCCGATCCGGTAGATGTCGAGGCGATAACTGGAGGCGGTGCTCTTGACCTTGAAACGGACCGTCTGCCCGCGATCCACGCTCATCGTGGTGGCAAAGCCGAGGATCGTCGCATCCGCCACCCCGCCCGGAAGGTCCCATTCGGACGAGGGCGCTCCGGCCAGGAGGTTCTCGCAGACGATCGCGTTGAACCCCGGACCGCATGGCGATTGCGTCTGCAGCGGTGCGGCGCCAATCCCTCTTTCGACGACGACGATGACGGTGAGCGAGATGAGAGCGATGACCGCGAGCGCTGACGGTTTAGACATGGAAGCGGCGATGCATTGACGGGGACACACCAGAACAGCAAGAGCCCCGCCACAGCCCAGGCGTCGCAACGCCCCGAACCTGCGTCGTCTCCATGGGAGGTCGCCGCACGACCGGCTGAAGGACCCGCGGGAGGCAGACTTTTGTTTGCGGACCGGCAGACGCGATGCCCCCTCCGCTTCTGTATGTGTTGAAACCGGCCGCGAGTCCTCTGGCGAGCCCTTTGCTCCGCTGACGCAGACACTCAGGTGCCCATGCTGAACTTCACCCCGGACGACACGCGGATATCCGACCGTCCATTCACGATCACGCTCAACGGCGGGGCCGACGCCGAAGCCGCGTTCGCGCCGGAACCCTTCGACTCGGAAGTGCTCGGCCTGCGGATCGGCCGCATCATCTCCCTGACGGCGCCCTCCACCACGCAGTACGAGGGCGTGCTCAAGCAGGTGGCCAGCCGTGCGCGTCGCGCGGGCTACGACCAGATCCTGCGGCGGACACTGGCGCAGAACCTTCCCGAGATCTGGGCGCTCGAGCGCGCCGGATTCGAGCTGATGGACGTCGGCGTCACCTTCGCGCGCGCGCTGCGCGGCGCACTGGACGCGCCGTCGTACGACGATCTCCAGGTCAGACAGGCAACCGATGACGACATCCGTGAAATCGCGTGCGACATGGTGCGCGAGCCGTGGGGCGGCCGGTACGAAGCGGACCCGGCGTACGGCCCGGCCGAGGTCGGCGATCTGAGGACGCGGTGGTTGTGGAACAGCCATCGCGGCCGGGCGGACGCGGTGCTCGTCGGCGTGCTGGACGGCCGGCCGGCTGGCTACGTGACGTGCCGTGTCGATCGGCAGTCGGGGCACGGGGAGATCGAGCTCGTCGGGACGTTGCCGGGCTTCCGCGGCCGGAACGTCGCATCCCGCGTGCTCACCCACGCCGTCGCGTGGTTTTCGACACGCACGCCGCTCGTGACCGTCCGGACGCAGGCGACGAACACGGCGGCAGCCAGCCTGTACGAACGAGGCAATTTCACGCTGCACTCATCGGACGTCACGTTCCGGCTCGCCGTCGGCCCATCGGCGCGGGACACAGCATGAAGACGGTCCTTGTCATCGGAGGCGCCGGCTACATCGGGTCCGTCGTGACCGAGTTGCTGCTGGACCAGGGACATCAGGTCCGCGTGCTCGACCGGTTGTTCTTCGGCCGTGATCTGCTGGCGCCGCTCGCGAAGCGCGAGGGGCTCACGATCATCAGGGACGACACGAGGTATACGGGCGCGGCGGCGTTCGAAGGCGTGGACGTCGTGATGGATCTGGCCGGCATCTCGAACGATCCGGCATCCGATTTGGCGCCGCGGATCACCGAGGAGATCAACCTGACGGGCGCGCTGCACATCGCGCGGCTGGCCAGGAGCGCCGGCGTCACGCGGTACCTTTACTCGTCGTCGTGCAGCATCTACGGGCACAACAACGGCAACGGCGAGCGGCTGACGGAAAGCTCGCCGAAAGTGCCGGTGTCGCTCTACGCCCGCACCAAGATCGGCGCCGAGGACGCGCTCGCGAAGCTGAACGACGACAACTTCACCGTCGTCTTCCTGCGCAACGCGACCGTTTACGGCCTGTCGTACCGGATGCGGTTCGACCTCGTCATCAACCTCATGACCTTGTACGCCTACAAGCACCGGCGTCTCTACGTGATGGGCGGCGGCCAGCAGTGGCGCCCGCTGATTCACGTGCGCGACGTGGCGCGGGCGTTCCTGCTCATGATGGACGCGCCGAAGGAAAAGGTCGCGGGGCAGGCGTTCAACGTCGGATCGACGGATCAGAACTACCAGATCTACCGGATCGCGCAGATGGTCCGCGACGTCGTGCCGCACACGGATCTCGAGATCGTCCCGGACGATCCCGACAAGCGCAGCTACAACGTGAGCTTCGACAAGATCGAACGCGAGCTGGGCTTCCGCGTCGAGAAGACCCCGTACGAGGGCATCGTCGAAGTGAAGCAGGCGCTGGAACAGGGACGGGTCGAGGAGACGATCCGCACGAAGACGGTTCACTACTACCGCTACCTGCTCGACGCGGAGAAGCTGCTGCAGGAAGTGTCGTACAACGGAAAGGTCTTTTGATGTCGCGGGTCGAATTCTATCGGCACTCGCTGCACGAGGAAGACATCGCCGCGGCCGGCGAGACGCTGCGCGGCGTGTTTCTGACGACCGGTCCGCGCACCGCCGCGTTCGAGACGGCGTTCGCCGCCCAGCTCGGCGTCGAGCACGCGGTCGCGATGTCGAGCTGCACGAGCGCGTTGTTTCTTTCGCTGAAAGCGTCGGAGATCGGGCCGGGCGACGAAGTCATCACGACGCCGATGACGTTCATCGCGACGGCGAACGCGATCCTGCACACGGGCGCGACGCCCGTGTTCGTGGACGTCGAACCGGAGACGGGCAACATCGACGCCCGTCTCGTCGAACAGGCGATCACCGACAACACCCGCGCCGTCATCGCCGTCCACCTCTACGGATTGATGGCGGACATGAAGGCGCTCGCGGACGTCTGCCGGCGCAAGGGGCTGCTGTTGATAGAGGATGCGGCCCACGCGACGGAAGCGGTCCGCGACGGGCTCCGGCCGGGCCAGCGGAGCGACGGGGCGTGTTTCAGCTTCTATGCAACGAAGAACCTGACCTGCGGCGAAGGGGGCGCCGTCGCCACCAACGACGCGCACATGGCGGACACGCTGCGGCGTCTTCGCTCGCACGGCATGTCGAAGGAGGCCGCCGGGCGCTACACGGAGCGCTACCAGCACTGGGACATGCTGGAGCTGGGGTACAAAGCGAATCTCTCCGACATCCAGGCGGCGCTGCTGCTCGGACAACTTCCGCGCCTGGCCGCGCAACTGGAACGGCGCGAAGCGATCGCGTCACGGTACGAAGAGGCGTTTCGATCGGTGCCGGGCGTGGATTTCCCGCAAGTTCCGCGCGGCGCGACGAGCGCGCGTCACCTGTTCACGATCTGGGTCGCACCCGAACGGCGCGACGAGTGTCTGTGGCAACTGCAGGACATCGGGATCGGCGTCGCGGTGAACTATCGCGCGGTGCACCTCCTCACGTATTACCGCGAGCGATTCGGATTTCTGCCCGGCGATTTCCCGATCGCGGAAAGCATCGGCAACCGGACGATCACCCTGCCGCTCTATCCGCGCATGACCGACGAGGACGTCACGCGCGTGATCGACGCGGTGTCCGAGGTGGTCGCGGCTCCAAGGCCTGTCGCCGCCGCGGGCGCTCCCCTCGCCTAGCTGCATCCGGCCGACGGCGTCCCACCGCGGGCTCCGCCCCGCTAGGCCGTCAGCGCACCGCGCAGCCGGCGCCAACACGTCCGCGCCGGACGCCGAACCGCCGCCGGCAGCGAGACGGCCACGTAGCGCGCCCAACCAAGCGAGTCGAGCGCCGGCCTCGCCTGCCGGAAGAAGAGCCGCGCGCGGTCGATGTCATCTCTCTCGTACGCCGTGTGCGCGAGCGCCGCGACGATCTCTCGCCGCCGTCCGTACGCCGGCCGGCGCAGCGCCGGGTCGGCGGTGCGGGCGATCGCGCGATCGAGCGCCGTCAGCATGCCGGCGAGCATCTGTTCCTCGAGCCGAGTCGCATTCGTGTCGTGCACGCGGTAGTCCGTCAGCGCCTCGTCGATATACCCGAAGCGCGTTCGCGCCGCGAGCCGCAACCACAGATCCCAGTCCTCCGCGTGGTGCAGCCCCGCCAGGAACTCGTCGCCGCCGAGCACATCACGTCTGAGCAGCACCGATGATGTCGTGATGGCGTTCCGCTCGAGCAGTACCGCCAGGCAGTCTCCCTGCGTCGCGCGCCGGCGCGGCATATTCGGCGCCGCGCCGCCCGGCTCCCCCGCGGCGTCGATCTGGCGGATGGCGGTGTGCACGAGGCCGCACTCCGGCCGCGTCCGGAGGTGGGAGACCTGGCGCGCGAGTTTCTCCGGGTGCCAGCGATCGTCGGCATCCAGGAACGCGACACACTCGCCGCGGGAGACCCGAAGCGCCGTGTTGCGCGCCGCCGATGGTCCTTTGTTCGCCTGCTCCAGCACGGTCACGCGTGCGCCGAAACCGCGCGCGATTCGGACGGTGTCGTCATTCGACCCATCGTCCACGACGACGACGGCGAGATCGCGATGCGTCTGACGCATGACCGATTCGAGCGCGTCCGCGATGTAGCGCGCCGCGTTGTGGCACGGGATGATTACGTCGACGCGCATGGCTGTGCCCGGTGGCGCTCCCCTGCGGATCGCGCGAGCGAGCGGCGAATGACGTTCCAGTAAGGGGGCCGCCACGAGAGGCGCGTGGCCAGCCACGCCGGAAGGAAGAGATCGAACGAGAACGACCGATTGACCCGCAGCATCCTTCGGAGGATCGCTCGACGCGCGGCGACCGGCAGCGGGCGCACGTGCGTGTCGATCATCCGGCCGACCGCATCAGCGTCCACGCCGTACAAACGATCGATCATCACGTCCAGCCGGTCCGCCTCGAATCGATCCTCCGACGGTCCGTCCGCGCGCGGTCTGACCTCGCCCGCCACGCTGTAGACGACGGACAGCCGGTCGAGCCATCCGCTCCCCTGGTGATGGTGCTCGATCGCCTGTCGCGCCCGCTCTCCCATGACCTGCCGCGTGTCGGCATTCACGATCAACCGGGACACGGTCTCCACGTACTGATTCGCGTCCTCCAGGCGGCATACGGAGTCATCGAGCCCCGGCGCCCCGGGCGAGAGGACCTGGGCGTCGCCGGCGTACGGACAATACGCGACTAACGGAAGCCCGTACGCCCCTGCCTCGAGGGCCGCCGTCGGCGACGTGAACGGAAAGGAATCCAGGTACACATCCGCGGCCTCGAACAACGGCGCCGGATCCTCCTGCCGGCCGAGCGGCACGACGCGGCCGCGCGTGCGCTCGCGGGCAACCGCCCATGCGCCCGTGTCCCGCGGCCCGACTGTCAACAGCACGGCGCGTTCGTGCGCCGTCATCACCGGCAGCACGAGATCGAGGAAGCCTGTTCCGCCGGCCGGCACGTACTTGAATTCCGTTCCGACGGAGAGCAGCACGACCGCATCGGGATCCAGGCCCAGCCTCGCCTTGGCTTCCGCGCGCGACTGCGTCCGGCGCGGCACGGGCAGCGGAATCGGCAGCGTGGCCAGACGCTGCGGATTGACATGACGTCTGCGCGCGCCCAGCGGAATGCTGCTCCGGCGGAGCTGCACGACCAGATCGCTCACCTGCACCCCGAGCCAGAACGTGTGATCGGAATGGTTGATCAAGGCCACCGGCGGCAGCCCGTCGTTGTGCGCGAACGCGAGCAGCGGGACGACATCGTCGGGATATACGTGAAGAGCGACGAAGTCCGCGCGCTCTGCCAACGCACGAAGGCGCCGCGCCCGCACGATCGGATCGCACGAATCGTCGTCCAGCCGGTGAACCTCTCCGCCGGTGGCGGCGGCGCTGTCGAGAAACGTCTGCGGCACGGCCGCCCCGAGCTGACTCGTAATGGCGACCGAATGCGCACGCGCGCCGTCGGCGCGCATCCATCGGCACGCGAATCGCGAGTCTCCCCCCATCGCTCGCGCCTTCGACAACACGTGCAGGACGTGGCGCGGCGTGCGTGAGACGCGCCGCGCGACGGACGTCGCGCCGGCCGGAACGGATCGCCGGCCAAGCTCGATCAGGACCCGCTCGAGCCGCGGACTGGCGAAGAGCCCGGGATGATTCCGCCACGCGCATCCGGCCGCGATTTCAGCACAGGCCGCGGCGAGACGAAGCCGCGATCCCCGGACGAACTCGTCGGCGATGTCGACGACCCCCTGAAACACGGCGAAGTTGTCCTCGAGACGACGCGCGTCCGCGGTGTTGATCGTAGTCGACATGACGGGCGCGCAGCCGGTACGCATAGGCGTCAGACGTTCGCCTCCGCGGCGCGACTGTCGAAGAGCATCGGTTCGGCGTGAAGGTATCGTGCCGCCTCGCGCTTCGAGTCGATGAGCGCGTACGCCCGCCGCGTTTGTTCGGCCGTCAAGCCGATCGCCGGCGCCGCGTCTTCTGGCGCAAAACCCTGGTCTTTCGCGAACACGCAAAGATCCATCTTGAGCAGCGACAGGCCGAAGTAGAACTCCTCCTGCGACTGTTCCAGCGGATACGTGTCGGTCGTGGGCGCGCGCCGCTGAATCTCCGCTGGCAGGTCGAGATGCGCCGCCAGCTGATAGACCTGCGATTTGTACAAGTGAGCGATCGGCTTGAGGTCGGCCGACCCATCGCCATTCTTCACGAAGAAGCCCTGGTCGTGCTCGAGCAGGTTCGGCGTGCCGGCGACCGCCATCCTGAACCGATCGGCATAGTAATACTCGAGCATCTTGCGCACGCGCTGCTTGAAGTTCGTCGCGGCCACGATGCCGAGATACGCCTCGGCGGACAACCGTACTCGCCTCGCCTCTCCCGACGGCGCGAGTATCGTCAAGAACGAAACCGAATAGGCGTCGCGATCGATCACATCCGGCAGCACGACCTTGCACTTGTAGCCTTCGCCGTACTCCGGGACGGCGAGACGGATCGCGTCGTCGCGCCGCCGATAGCAGCCGACAGCCCTCAGCGTTTCGCTGATGTCCTCGACGACATAGCTGATCCGCAATCCATCGGCGACGGCACGTCCGAGTCGAAGGCTGTCCGACGAAGAGTCGGCCTCGGGCATCAGCAACCCGATGACTCGATTCGCTCCGAGCGCGCGCACGGCCAACGCCGCGACGACGCTGCTGTCGACGCCTCCCGACAGCCCGACGACGACGCCACGACGGCGCAGGCGATGGAGCACGACGCCGCGAATCTGCGCCTCGATTCGCGCCGACACCGCCGGCGCGTCGATCTTCAGTACGGCGGCGGAGAACTGACGCGCGTCGGTCATCGCGCCGCTCCGGCGGAGGCGGTCCGCAGCGCACGGCGGTCGATTTTTCCGCTTCCGGTGAGCGGAAGCGATTCCCGGATCTCCACGAGTCTCGGAACCATGTAAGGCTCCAGATGTTGGGCGCAGTGGCGTTTGATCTCGTGAACGGTCAACGTCGCGCCGGGATTCGGCGTTACCGCCGCCACGACCGCCTGCCCGAGCACGTCATCCGGCAAACCGTACACGGCGACATCGGCGATGCCGGGCATCAGCGAAATGATTCTCTCGACCACAAGCGGGCTCACTTTCTCGCCTCGCGTCTTGATCATGTCGTCCTTGCGACCCACGAAATACAAGTAGCCTTCGTCATCCATTCGAAAAAGGTCGCCCGTGTGGAGGACGCGCTCGCCGGGGAAGGGCCCCGGACGAAGCACTTCCGCGGTCGCTTCAGGCTGCCGCCAGTACCCTTGCATCACGTGTGCGCCGCGCACGACGAGCTCGCCCACGACACCGGGCGCGACGCGGCGGCCGCAGTCGTCGACAATGTAGACTTCTTCGTTCGGCATCCCCCGGCCGACCGACGTCGGCCGGATGTCGATCTGATCCGGCGGAAGGTACGACACGCGTTTGCATTCCGTCAGGCCATACATGGAATAGAGGCGCACGTGCGGCAACGCCGCGCGAAGCTGTCGAATCCTCCCGGGCGGCAGCGGCGCGGCGGCGTTGGTGATGTACCGAAGGCGGCTCAAATCGTAGCGGCTCAGGTCGAGCTGCAGCAGAATGGTGGCGGCGGTCGGTACCAGCGGCAATCCCGTCACGCGCTCGCGCTGCAACGTGCGGACAATCTCGTGTGGATACCCCAGACACCGCTCGAGCACGACGGTCCCGCCCGCCAGGAAAGCCGTCAACACCTGATAGAGGCCGTAGCTGAAGGCCAGGGGCAGAAAGTTCAGAATCACGTCAGCCGACGTGTTCTCCAGGTACTCCGTCACGGACCTCGCCGCGCTGACCATATTGAGGTGCGTGAGCATCGCGCCTTTCGGTTTGCCGGTCGAGCCAGACGTGTAAATCAGCGCCGCCAGATCGACGTCGATGTTCCGTGCTGGCGGACGGCTGACGTCTGATGGGCCCCCACTGCGCGTTGTCTCACACGACGGAAAGACCCTGGCCCCCTTCACGCCTTCGACGGTGGCGCCGACGGCAAAGACGGTGTGAACGTCCGGCAGCCGCAACCAGTCGCTCCCGTGCACCTCCACCGTTCGTGCGTGCACGATCGCGACCACCGAACCGCTGTCGCCCAGAACGGATGCCGCATGCTCCGGCCTTGCTTGCGAATTGATGACGACGAACACGCCGCGGGCTTTGAGGACGCCGAAGATCGCCACGACGGCTTCGACCGAGTTATCGAGGTAAATGCCGACACGATCCCATCGCTGGAGACCCGCTTCGATGAGCGCATGGGCGAACCGGTTCGCCTGTTCGTCGAGTTGCGCGTACGTGCACCGGCGGTCTCCCGCCACGACCGCGATCTTGTCGGGATCTCGTTGCGCACGGTCTTCGAGGAACTGTTCCACTTGCATAGTCAGCGCATCGCCGGCAGCAGCTTTCGCTGTACGAACGTTGTCAGCCGGGAAACGGAGTCCAGATTCCCGGGCGCCAGCTCGTCGTCGGCGATCGCAATCCCGTACCGCTGCTCGAGGAATGCCACGAGTTCGAGAATGCCGGTCGAATCGATAATCGCCAGCTCGAGCAGCGAGTCCTCGTCGCTGAACGAAAATGCCTCCGACTCCTCGCCGAACAGAAAGTTATCGACGATAAACCTGCGTAGTTCCTGCGCCAGGTCCAGCATGGGTCCCCTTTCCCACGTTGTTGATGAACTGATCGACGAGGAGCTGGGTAGAGACGATCCCGACGAGCGCCATGTTGTCCTTCGTTCCAATCGCGCGTCCGTCCCGGAATTTCGCCAGCAGGCGCTCCACCGGAGCGGGCTTGAAAATCCCGTCGCGCCGAAGCTGTCCGCTCGACAGAAGGTCGTCGACGTAGCTGCCCCTGCCCGCGGCCAGCAGCGCCTTGCCTTCGGGCGCGCGGTACGGCTGCTTGCGCCTCCGGCGGACGGACTCCGGGACGAGGCCTCTCGCGAGCACTTTCAAGAGATGCTTCTCTTCCAGCACCTTCATCTTGACCGTCGGAGACAGCGAGGATGCGAACTCCACCACACGCGGATCGAGAAAAGGGAACCGTCCTTCGACGGAGTGCGCCATCGCGACGCGATCGCCCTGCGACGACAGGATGTAGCCCGGCAGCAAACACGCGATCTCGAGGTACTGCGCGCGGCAGAACGGATCCCATCGATCGAACTGCGCCGGCAGGCGCGCCGGGAGTTCGGCGTAACCGTCGTAACCCGTCAAGGCGGAGCGCACGCTATCGGACAGGAACAGTTTCAACCGGGATGTCAACGTGCATCGCGGGAGATGCGAAAAAAACGGGCTGTCGAGATCCTCTCGCGTGACGTGGAAGAACGCCCGCAGCCACGCGGCCGGCTGACGCTGGAGTTCCCGCATGTACGGATACAAACGCTGCAGCAACAGCGGACGGCGGCGCGACGACGGGAAGGCGGTCCAGAAACGGCGAATCTTGGCTTCCTTGAAAATGTCGTAGCCGCCGAGCACTTCGTCCGCGCCTTCGCCCGTCAGCACGACTTTGTAGCCGGCGTCGCGCACGAACCTGGACAACAGGAACAGCGGGGCGGGCGCGGTGCGGAGAAGCGGCATCTCCGCATGACGAATCACGTCTGGAAACACCTGCCCGATGTCGGCATGCGAACACCGCAGTTCATGGTGGACGGTTCCAAGGGCCTGCGCCACTTCGCGTTGGTACACGCGCTCGTCGAATTCCGCGTCATCGAACGTTATCGAAAACGTGGGCAGCGGCTCACCGCCGGCCGCGGTCAGCGCGGCAATCACGCTCGAGTCGAGTCCGCCGCTCAAGTACGTGCCCACACGCGCATCCGACCGCAAACGCAGCCGAACGGAATCCTTCAGCAGGGACCGCAATACCTCGGCACACTCGCCTTCCGACCGCTGCGGAGGCGCGTCGGGGAACGACGGCTGCCAATGCGGCGTGACGGCGACGCGCCCGGCGGTCCACGTCAACGTGTGTCCGGGCGGCAGCTCGCTGACGCCCTTGAATACGGTCCGGGGCGGCAGCGTCGTCCAGAACGTGAAAACGTTGTCCAGACCGGCGGGCTCCAGCTCTCGGCAGACGTCCGGGTGCGCGAATAATGCCTTGATCTCAGAGGCAAAGAGCAGCGCGTTGCGCACACGCGTGTAGAACAGCGGGCGGACGCCGATGCGGTCCCGGGAAAGCAACAAGGTGCCGGCGCGGGCGTCCCAGATGGCGAACGCCCACTGGCCGTTCAGCCGATGCGTGAGGGCGGGCCCGTCCTCCTCGTACAGACGGAGAAGGACCTCGGTGTCGGATCGGGTGCGGAATCGGTGTCCGTGTCGAACCAGCTCCCGGCGAAGCTCGACGAAGTTGAAGATCTCGCCGTTGAACACGACGCGGATCGAGCCGTCCTCATTC
>Ga0066710_100003267_pt1 | contig 13722 bp, 11 predicted proteins | sample GraSoiAngelo_159_FD_79666 | JGI IMG/M metagenome (GOLD analysis project Ga0066710, IMG submission 79666) | Grasslands soil microbial communities from the Angelo Coastal Reserve, California, USA - 14_1009_16_40cm | ecosystem: Environmental > Terrestrial > Soil > Grasslands | place: USA...
CGCGGCGTGCGATGTCCGGGTGATCGCCTACTATCGACTGCCGGACGCGCCGCGTCCGGCAGGGTCGGTTGCCGGCGAGGATCTACCCGAGTGGGCCGGCGTCCGGACCTCCAGGGCGCAATTCATGGGACACGAGCAGCCGCGGCTCCCGGGCGAGCTGGGCTACTGCGACGTACGGGATCCCGCGGTGCGCGACGCGCAAGCCGCACTCGCGCACGAACATGGCATCAGCGGGTTCTGCTACGTGTTCCGCTTCTCTGCCGCGGGCGGCTGGCTCGACCCGACGCTTGCCGACATTCTCGCTTCAGGCCGGCCTGACTTCCCATTCTGCGTGTGCTGGGAGACGACGCGTTTGCACCACGGCGCGGGGTTCGGCGCCGACGACTCGGCACAGGAGCGGAAATTCACTCTCGCCGAAGGCGCTCCGATCATCGACGCGCTGGTGCCGGTATTCGCCGACCGTCGCTACCTGCGCATCGGGGGGCGGCCCTTGTTCGTCGTGTCCTCACCCGATCCGATCGCGGACGTGCGCGCGGTCGCGGCGCTCTGGCGCGACGAGTGCGTGCGCGCAGGCGTGGGCGATCCATACCTGGCGTGCTATGGCGGCGCGCACGGGGCGGCCCCGGCGCTGCTCGGCTTCGACGCCATCGTCGAAGCCCCGCCGCTCGGCGGCTTCCCCAGAAGCGAGCGCGATCGGATCGTTGCGCTCGCGCCGGAATTTGCAGCCGACGCGAGAAGCTACCGCAGCTATGTCGGTCAGCTCCTTGTTTCGCAGCGCCCGGAGCACGCGATGTTTCGCTGCGTCATCCCGGGTTGGGACGACACCGCCCGCGAAGCCGACACGGCCAAACTGTTCGTCAACGCCAACGTCGAGACGTTCGGGTTCTGGGCCGAGCGCGCGCTGGACCAGACGCGTCTGCGTTTCGAAGGCGATGCGCGGCTGATGTTCGTTCGCGCATGGAACGAATGGGACGCCGGCTGCCATCTCGAACCGGACGCGCGTCATGGAAGGAGCTACCTCGAGGCGCTGCGCGCGGCGGTGCTGCGCAGGCCGGCCGAAATCCCGGAGCGCCCATCCTGGGACGCAATGAGAGGATGGGCGGCGGACACCGGCGGCTACGCGGGGGCGCGGATCGTGCGCTCGGACCCGCGGGCACCCGCTAGCGGACCGGGGCCGATGGTTTCGGTCGTGATGCCGGCGTACAACCACGAGCAGTACGTGGTCGCGGCGCTCGATTCCGTGGTCGGGCAGAGCCACGCGGAGCTGGAGATCATCGTCGTCGACGACGGCTCGCGCGACGCGACCGGGGCGCTCCTCGACGATTATGCGGCACGCTGCCGGACGCACGCGCTGACCGTCGTGCATCAACCGAACGCCGGCGCGCACGAAGCGATCAATCACGGGCTCTCGCTCGCGCGCGGCGAAGTAGTCGCGCTGATGAACTCCGATGATCTCTACGCTCCGGACCGGCTCGAGCACATGCTCGCCGAAATGGATCGCCGAGCCGCCGCGTTCGCGTTCTCGCGCACACGCTTCATCAACGACGAAGGCAGTGACATCGAAGCGAACGATCCTTATGTCAAGCAACTGCGCAGGGCGATCGCCGAGGCCGCGAACGCTCCCGATCCGCTCTATGTGCTCGTCTACAACAATATCGCGATCTCCACCGGCAACTTCGTCTTCCGGCGCGCATTGCTCGAGCGCATCGGGGGCCTCTGCGCCATGCGCGTGTGCCACGACTGGGACTTTCTGCTGGCCGCGAGCTACGAAACGCCGCTGGCCTTCATCGACGAACCGCTCTATCTCTACCGGCTGCACGGGACCAACACCTTTGCCGGGTCCCGCGTGCTCGCCGCGTTCGAGCTGGAGCAGGTGCTGACCCGGTTTTTCGCGCGACTGCCAGAGCATCCGTTGCTGCGCGACCCGGACCAGGCGGCGCAGTTCCAGGAGTTCCTGCGGCGCATCGGCATGAGCGGCTATCTGCGCTGAACTGGGGCCGCGAGTATCGCGATCATTGACGCCGTTCTATTCTGCGCCATCGTTACGCGAGGTACCATAAGGACCTGCGTCTCCCGTAAGATATGGAATGCTGCAATGGCAACCAAGAGTTTTCATTTCGTCGAGGACTATCGAGAGCTCGTGCGCGATCTGATCGCGCGCTACCCATTGCCGGAAGCGATGTCACGCGCGGTCGGTGGAGACTTCAATGCATTAGGAGAAATAGAAAAACAACTACTGATCGGCTATGGGCTCAAACCAGGGCACACGCTTCTCGACGTTGGTTGCGGCTCGGGCAGGTTGGCCAAGCACCTGGTCCCCTACCTGACGTCGGGGCGCGTACGGCTGCCCGCAAACTTGGCAGTTTGCGTTGGTCGAGGACATCCGCGTTCCGTTCCCTAATAACGATGCGGACTTCGCGTCCTTCTTTTCCGTCTTCACGCATCTGCTACACGAAGAAACCTACTGCTATTTGCGCGAAGCGCGACGCGTAGTCAAGCCGGCCGGACTCATTGTGTTCTCTTTCCTGGAGTTCGAGCACAACTGGAAGGTGTTCGAAGATGCGTGTCGGGGAGTCCGCGATGGGAGACCCAACGTACATTTGAATACGTTCATGGGGCGAGACGCAATCCAGGTGTGGGCACACCACCTCGGGATGACCATCGTCGATATTCGCGCAGGCCCGGAGCGTTTTATCAACCTTGCTGTTCCCGTGGTACACGATAACGGCGAGCGCACCGAAGGCTGCGCTGCGCTCGGCCAATCAATTTGCGTGCTCCGGAATGATAAGGTGCGCGGCGACAAGCGGAAAGCGGTGTCATAAACCACGTGCGACGCATCGGTCTCGGCGGCTACCTGCATGACCAAGGGCAGGCGCTTCTCTAGAGCCGTCGGGACCGCGCCTCGTCGCGCGCGGCCCACCAGGAGGATGCATGGCACGTCCCAGGTTTCATTTTGTCCGCGACTACCGGCGGCTCGTGCGTGATCTGCTGGCGAAATATCCGCTGCAGCAGGCGATGTCGCTCGCGGTCGGCGGCAATTACGACGCGATCGGCGAGGTCGAGAAACAGATCCTGCTCGGACTCGGGCTTCAACCGGGGCACACGCTCATCGACGTCGGGTGCGGGTCGGGCCGCCTGGCCAAGGCGCTGGTGCCGCACCTCGGCCCGGGGCGCTACTTCGGAACCGACATCCTGCAGGAGCTGCTCGACTACGCGCGAGTCGGCTGCCCCGAAAGCTGGCAGTTCGCCTGTGTCGAGGACATCCGGATCCCGTTCCCGGACGATTGCGCGGACTTTGCATCCTTCTTCTCGGTATTCACGCATCTCCTGCACGAGGAGTCGTACTGCTACCTGCTCGAGGCCAGACGCGTGGTGAAAGCCGGCGGCACGATCGTCTTTTCGTTCCTCGAGTACGAAGACAATTGGCCGGTGTTCGAGAACGCCTACACCGCGTTGCTCAACGGCGAGATGACGGTGCATCTGAACATGTTCATCCACCGCGACGTCATCGCGGCATGGGCGCAGCGCCTGGGCATGAGCGTCGTCGATATGCGCGGCGCCAACGAGCCGTTCGTCGAGCTGACCCGCCCGGTCGTGTATGACGACGGACACTGCGCCGAAGGCGTCGCTCCGCTCGGTCAGTCGGTGTGCGTCTTGCGCAACGACAAACCCGCGCCGGACGGGCGCAGCACATTTAGGAGTTACGAGACGAGTTACCGCGTCGTGTAGGCGGTGGTCCGCTGCAGCACGGGTCGCGCCGCCGGATCACGGCGCCGACGGACGGGCGCCCTCGTCGGCGCGCGGGTCGGGGGGTGTGTCCATTTCCCACGGCAGGCTGCGCGTGAGCAGTACATTGAGCAGGTTGTCCTGGAAATTGATGTTGCCGGTGAGCCTGGAGTGATGCTCGCACAGAAAGAACCAGTACGCGATCGGGATCACGCTGTCCTCGTTCTGCGGGGCGCTGGGGTCGAGGGTCTCGCGCGCCAGCAGTGACGGCTTGGTGACGCTGCCGTCGCCAGGCTCGAGCATCAGCTCCGAGTACCGAACCCCGGGCACTGCGGAGCGAATCTGGTCGGGATACAGGCGCGCGGCCGGCGTGTCGCCGACGTCTTCGAGCACGAGTCGGGCCGGCGTGAGCGTGCAGTCGCCGCCGAAGAGCACGTAGCGAATCTGCGTTGGCGGTTCGGGCGTGGACAGCGCCCAAAGGAAACGCCGCGCGCGCTCGAGTCGGTAATCGAAGAAGCGTCGCAGCGCGGCCAGATATGCGTCCGCGTCGGCGCCGCGTGCGGCTACGATGCGCGCCTCGACCCCCGCATCGAATATCGACCAGCGATAGCGGCGCCAGGTCTCGCCGTCGAAGAGGTCGTCGTGCCGCGCGCGGCCGGAGGCGTCGATCAACCACGTCACAAGCGGATGGGGAAAGAGCTGGTAGCCCGACGGGAGTGTGGCCAGCGCTTCCGGCGGGATTCGCCCGAAGCCGATCGCTTCGCCGACGAGGAACGCGTGTAACGACGATGCGGAACCCATGTTCGGCGTGCCGAGGAGCACGAGCTTGCGCACGCGCGTCGAGCCATAGAGCGTGATCTGCGACTCCCGCCCGTCGAGCACGTCCTCGGTCCCGTAGCGCTGGTAGTAGCGCGCGACCAGGCCGCCCATGCTGTGCGCGACGATGTCGACGCGCAGCATGGGATCGCCGTAATCGCGCCGGATCGACTCGATCAGCCTGTCGAGCCCGCGCGCCGACTCGACGTTGTCCTGGCGCCAGTCGTAGGCGTAGATGTAATAGCGGCGCTCGCCGGGCTTCGGGGCGGCTCCGATCGTCCCGCGTACATAGCCGCCGAAGTCGCGCAGGGTCTCGATGAGCTTACGATAGAAATCCTGGCCGAGTGCCGCGTCCGCGATGTCGAACGCTTCCAGGTTGTCGGGACGTACAGCCAGCGTCTTCGGGTCGAAATCGAGCGCAAGACCGCGGTAGTCGTCGAACAGGATCATCCGCGCCGTGCCAGGCCACGCCTCCGCGCCGGTGGCGCGATCGCGCAGCTTCGAACCGAACACACCGGGGATGACGATGACCGGGGTCGTGTCGGCGAACTGCGCGCCGATGCGATAGAGCCGGCCGAGGTCAGGGTGTGTCGTCGTCGTGACGCAACCGGCGAGCGCCAACGCGGCGAGCACCACGCAACGTGCCATGCGTGAAGGAGCAGTCACGCGCGGATTGTACTGCCGGGTCGGGGCCGTAGCCCGGGGTGAGCTATGCTCGCGGGGCGACCGGCGACGCCACGGGCTCGCGCGGTTACAGAATCTCCGCCGCGCGATCGGCGAGCCGCGAGCGCTCGCCGCGCAGCAACGTGACGTGTCCGCTGTGCGACCAGCCTTTGAAGCGGTCGACGACGTAGGTGAGCCCTGAGCTGCCCTCGGTGAGATACGGCGTGTCGATCTGCGCGATGTTGCCCAGGCACACGACCTTGGTTCCCGGCCCCGCACGCGTGATCAACGTCTTCATCTGCTTGGGCGTGAGGTTCTGCGCCTCGTCGATGATCAGATACTTGTTGATGAAGGTCCGGCCGCGCATGAAATTGAGGCTCTTGACCTTGATGCGCGAGCGGATCAGATCGCGCGTCGCGGCGCGGCCCCATTCGCCGGCCTCGTCGTCGGTCTTGTTGAGCACGTCGAGATTGTCCTCGAGCGCGCCCATCCACGGGTTCATCTTTTCCTCCTCGGTACCGGGAAGGAACCCGATGTCCTCGCCGACGGGCACCGTCACGCGCGTCATGATGATCTCGGAGTAGACCTTGAATTCCAGGGTCGTCATGAGGCCCGCCGCGAGCGCGAGCAGCGTCTTGCCGGTGCCGGCCTGGCCGAGGAGCGTCACGAAGTCGACGTCGGGATTCATCAGCAGGTTGAGTGCGAAGTTCTGCTCGCGATTGCGCGCTGTGATGCCCCAGACGTTGTTCTTTTGATGCGAGTAGTCGCGCAGCGTCTGGAGGACGGCGGTGCGCCCGGAAATCTCATTGACGATCGCATAGAGCGGCGTCTCGCCCGGGCCCTTGTTTTCCTGGTAAACGAACTCGTTCACCAGAAGGCTGTTGCACACAGGCCCGGTAACGCGATAGTAAGTGTGCCCGCCGTGCTGCCAGGATTCCATGCCCTTCCCGTGCCGGTCCCAGAAGTCCGCGGGGAGCTCGCGCGTCCCGCTGTAGAGGAGGTCGGTGTCTTCCAGCACCTTGTCGTTGAAGTAGTCCTCGGCGGCGATCCCCAGCGCATGCGCCTTGATGCGCATGTTGATGTCCTTGGTCACCAGGATCACGCCGCGCTTCGGGTAGGCCGCCTGGAGATGCATCACGACCGCGATGATCTGGTTGTCGGCCTTGCCGCCGGCGAGCGACGGAGGCAACACGGTCGAGATCGCCTCGGTCTGCAGGAATAGCCGACCGCTCGCGGCGCCGCCGCTTGCAGGCTTGAGGGGAATGCCCGCCGAGATATCGCCGGGACTGATCGCGACCGCAGCCGTCACCAGCTCGTCGAGATAGCGGGACGCCTGGCGCGCATTGCGCGCGACTTCGGTGACGCCTTTCTTGTTGTTGTCGAGTTCCTCGAGCGTGAGGATCGGCAGATAGAGGTCGTGCTCTTCGAAGCGATAGAGGCTGGTGGGATCGTGCATCAACACGTTGGTGTCGAGCACGAAAAGCTTGGGAAGTGAGGTCTTTGCAGACTTGCTGACGTGGGGCGCGAGACGAATCTGGCGCTCGACCATGGGCCTCCTTGGAAAGTGAATGAGGGAACAGCAACTCGTGTCATCCTAGACCAGCACCCCGATGAACACAAGGGATTGCGGTTGTCCACTCATTCAGACGGTACGGGTAGTGGCGAAGAGAACACATCCAGCCTGCCGCGGTCGGGCGAAGCGCCGGGGCCGCTACAAGGGCAGCTGCGACCCGACCTGATTCTCGCGATAACCGGCGTAAGGCCTCCCGCCCGCGGGGGCGCCCGTCAACGCCCTGCGCGTGGCGAGCAGATACTGGCGACCGTAGCGCAGATCAGGCTCGAGGTGGGCGCCCTCCGCCCATTCATTCCAGGCATTGATGAAGACCAGCCGCTCTTCGGAACGGCGGTGATCGACGACGCGCGTCACGGTCTCACGCAGCCAGATTTCGTAAATTTCCGGCGTTGCGTTGATGAAGACGTTCGCGAGGTCTGGCCGCCGCGCCGTGTTGTCCCAGCCCGGCATTACGGTCGGGTGGCTCACGTACGGCGGCTCCGGCCTGCCGAGCAGGTCCTGCACGAACTCGCGATAGTCGTAGACGCTGCCGGCGAACTCCGCGTTGAGCGAGTCGCCCTGGAGGTTGACCGTGAGGACGCGCACCCCGTGCGGCGGGAACTCCACTACGGCGTCGAAGCCGTACAGCGCCGGATCCGCGGTGTCATAGGTCTTGGCCGCGCACAGGTAAACGTCGCCGATGCCCTCGCGGCGGCACACCTCCCGCCAGATGCCAGCGGTCGCGCGGGGATCGGGCAGCATGCCGACGCGGTAGATCATGATGAGCGGCCGGCCGTCGACGCGGATGTAACGCGGATCGGAGAGATGCGGCAGCAAGCCGCGGATGAAGCGCTCGTCGTCGGCCCGGGATGGATTCTGGGCAATCAGGATTTCCTCGTCCGCGCCGTCCCAGCGTCGGGTCCAGTTCTCGTTTGCCCAGCGAAGACAATAGGGAAAATCGGGTCTGCCCGACGCGCGCATCGTTTCGACGGGGCGCTCGAGCAGGCGCTTGCCGGCGAACCAGTAGTAGTAATAGCAGAAGCCATGGATTCCGTGCTGGCTCGCCAGCGCCGCCTGCTGTTCCAGAACCCCGGGAGTGCGCAGATCGTAGAATCCCAGATCCGCCGGCAGGTGCGGCTGATAGTGGCCGGCGAAGCTCGGTCGTGCGCGCGCGACGTTGGTCCACTCGGTGAACCCCGGTCCCCACCACAGATCGTTTTCCGGGATCGGGTGAAACTGCGGCAGGTAGAACGCAATCACCCGTGCCGGTGGCGTTGCAGCCAACGGTTCGATCGGCTTGTTCACTTGGCTAGCGCAACCTCGCGTCGTGACGTCGATCCCGCAGGTTGGGGCGCAGGCAGCCCGCCGACAACGACGAGTTGCCGCACTGCGCTCGCCATTCGCAGCGGCGCGACGAGCGTCTCGACCTTCGCGCGGGCCGCGCGCCCGAGCTCGGCAGCTCGCGCCGGCGACCGGCGCAACGCCGCGAGCAGCTCGAGCGCATCCTCGCGCTCGTCATAGAGCAGACCGTCGACGTCGTGATCGATGTACTCGGCGAAAGTCGACGCGCGCGGACACAGTACCGGCATGCGTGCGGCCATGGCGACGAACACTTCACGGCCGTCGCCTTCGAGCCACCATTTTCCCGCCGTATGGAGCAGACATCCGACGGACTCGACGAACTGCGGCAAGGCTCCCGGCCCGCGCGAATGGAAGCGCACCGTAGCCTCGCGTCCGAGAGCGTAGCGCAAAGGACCCGGATCGTAGATCTCGAGCGCACCCGAGACTGCGGCGACGTGGCACAGGAACTCCGCATCCACCGAAGGTGAAATCGCCTGCCAGTGGCGACCGATCAGACCCACGGGGACTCCGTCCACGCGAGCCCGGCCTGCTGCGGGTCCGTGGTGGCGATCGGCGCGCGGCGGCTCGAGCTCGATCGGGGGTGGCAGCACTGCGAAACCGGCGCCGAACCGCGACGCCGTGGCGTGCGAGGGAAACACCAGCTCGATGCGTCGTGCACCGTCACGCGCGATCCCGCGCAGCTGATCAAGATATTGCGACGGCGCCGCGGGCTGGCAGAATACGATCACCCGTTCTGCGTCGCAGCGATCGATCCATTCCACGCAGTCGATATCGATGCCGACGAAGACGTGACAGCCGCCGCGCGGGATCTCCCCGATGTCCGGTGCGAGCCGTCGCACATTCGGACCGACGGGTTCCCGGCGAGGTCCCGGGTCGGTCACCCAAAGCGTCGGGCGGTACGGGGCGAGCAGCGCCGCGAGCCGACGGAACAACCAGGCGCCGCCGTCGCTCGACTCCAAGACACCGGCGATGAGATGAATGCTCGACGCCGCGCTGCCGGCCGGATCGGCCAGGAACCGCCGATGGCCGCGCGGGATCATGGCCGGCCGCAACGCCAGGTCGGCGAGTATCGGGAGCGCACGCTCGCACAGGTCTTCGGTGTTCGCAGGCGGTCGGCCCGCGCCGACGTGTGCGGCGCGCTCCAGGTCTTCGACCATGCGCAGGTTGTGTTCAATGTCGGGATACGGCGGCCGCAATTTCAGTGCCGCCACGATGAGCCTCTTCGCCTCGCCCAGGTTGCCGCGACGCAACTCGATCGCACCCAACATGTGCAGCGCATCGTGGGTGTCGGGGGCGCGCGCCAGTACGTCTCTGTAGGAGACTGTGGCCTCCGCCAACCGTCCGGCGCGCTGGCGCTTCAGCGCTCGTTGCATCAGCGCCGCACACGCCGACTGCTCCGCGTCTCCGAGATGGTCCCAATCGGCTCCGGACGGACGATATCCGGGAGACCCTATGACCGTCGGGGGCGTCGCGTCCGCAATACCCGGCGGCGCAAGTGCGCGCGGGGTGAGAGCGATCGCACCGTGACAGTCCTTGTAGCGGCGCCCGCTGCCACACGGGCAGGGACTGTTGCGCGAGACGAGCGGTGTTTCGAAATTGTTCACGGCCGCGGCTCGCTAATCGCGCGCCGCTGCTGCGCCGTCGGCAACCCTGACCGCGTGGCTCGGGCGAGCGTCGATAAGGTACTGAACAGCGTACAGGTCCTCCAGGTCTTCGCGATCGCTGAAGCTGATCGACAAATTCTTCGTCGTCAGGCGCCCTGGCCGTCGCGCAACGACGTACCGGTCCACTGTTTCGGGACGGAACAGCGGCGTCGTATCGACGACTACGTAACCGGTTTCCTCGAACAGGTCGCGCAGCGACGCCTTGGTGAAAAAGCGCAGGTGCGTGATGTCCAGGACACCGTTGGCTTCGTACTCCCAGCGGCCGGCCGCCAGATCGTCGAGCGTCACGAGGTTGCGGACGTTCGGGACGCTGGCCAGCACTCGCGTCTCGGGCGTGATCCAGCTGCGTACGCGAACCAGACTGCGCCAGGGATCGTACACGTGCTCGAGGATATCGAGCAGCAGAACCAGATCGATACGCGCGCCCTGCAGGCGCTCCAAGACCGGCGCCGTCTCGATCGATTCGCCAATCACATCGTCGAGAAACGCTCGCGCCTGTGCAGCCGCGGATGGATTGCTCTCGATCCCGACGACCCTCGTACCGGGAAACTTCTGCTTGAGCAACTTGCCGGTGGCGCCGCCGCCGCAGCCGACGTCGAGAACGAGCGTCGGCGCCTCGGCGATGAAGCTGGCGATTTCGACGCGGGCGTTGTCGTGGTACTGCCGATCGTACGCGACGCCGTCACCGAGATGCGTCTTCCAGAGCCCGCGCATGGCTATCGGGACCCACTCCGCATGCGCGCCAGAATAGCGCGACGGCGACTAGGGATGGCGGGCGATGCAACGACCATTTTGCAGCGACGGGCTCACGATTCCCAAGCATACCATTGTCATAAACAAAGGTGTATGACACACGCGTGTGCTTGGTGGCGAGCTGCCCGCGCGCGCGCGCCCGTCTCGACACGCATGCATCGTCAGGCAGCTGTCAGGAAGGAGCGGGCCACGCGGCGCCGATGTGGAATAACGCGAGCGCCGGATCCGTTTACCGTATTTCGTGCCCGCGGTGCGGACGTCGGCGGAGGCGTCTTGCCGCGCAGGTCGACGCTTAGAGCGCGTTGACCACGGCGAGAACTTCCTCGGCGTGTCCCGGCACCTTGACCTTGCGCCATTCCCGGACGAGCGTTCCCTTGGCGTCGATCACGAAGGTGCTGCGCTCGATTCCGCGCACCTTCCTGCCGTACATGTTTTTCATCTTGATGACACCGAATTCGCTGCACAGCTTCTCGTCGGCGTCGGCAACGAGCTCGAAAGGAAACGCCATCTTGGCCTTGAAGTTCTCGTGCGACTTGAGGCTGTCGCGCGACACGCCGACCACGACCGCACCGGCCTTCTCGAACTTCTGGTGCAGATCGCGGAACTGCGCGCCTTCCATCGTGCAGCCAGGCGTATTGTCCTTGGGATAGAAGTAGAGCACGACAGGGCGGCCGCGCACGGCCGACAGCTTGAACATGCCGCCGGTCGATGGGGCGGCGAAATCGGGCACCTTTTTGTCCAGCGTCACCATACCCCTCCTTAGGCAGCCTGGGTGAGATCGACGTCGGCCAGGAATTCCCCGCCCTGCGAGAAGAGCGTTCCGGAGCGTCCGGGGATGGTTCCGGGTCCCACCTCGCATCGGGGGAGCGCGAGCGCCTGGAGCGACTCGTAGAGCGTACGCATCGACACCAGCCTGTAACCCTGCGCCTTCCAGCCGGCGAGCAAACGCTCTAAGACGCCCGCCAGCCGCATCCCCTCAAGCTCCGCGTGGAGCGTGAACACGTGCCCGGCGAAGGCGGGGCTCGCAGGGGGCGATGCGGTCGACTCGAGCAGGCGATCGACGGCGTTGTCCTCGGTGATTCCGTCGGTGCCGATCATCTCGTCGAGCGTCGGCAAGGTCGTCGGTAGCTGCGGACAGCGGATCAGCTCGGCATTCCACACCGGAAGATGCGGGTGCGTTCCGCGCCCGTCGGAGCAGTAGTCGAAGCCGAGCGCCTGCGTGAGCCGCAACGCATGCACGTTCATCTGCCAGCCTGCGGCGCCGTGCGTGCGCGGCGCCTCCTTGAAGATGTCGGTGAAGCGTTCGCAGGCGAGCCCCATCTGCTTGGCGGTCCACTCGGCGCACGCGCCATCGAGCCCATCCTGCCATTTGACATGGTCCCACGAGTGCACGCCGACCTCGAAGCCCTCGTCGCGGACCTGCCGCATGAGTTCGCCCGCACGCCGGCCGATGTCCGGTCCGGGAAGGAGCGTCCCGTAGAGCAGCGTCCTGACCCCGTAATGGCGGACGACCGATGTTCGTTGCACCTTCTCGAAGAAGCCGGGGCGGAACACCCGCCGGATGGCCCTACCGGTGTGGTCCGGCCCGACGCTGAACAGAAACGTCGCGCCGGCATCGTGGCGGCGCAGGATGTCGAGCAGGCGCGGCACGCCTTCGCGCGTGCCCCGGAGCGTGTCGACGTCGATCTTGAGGGCGAGCAACATGGGACGGTGAACGGGTGAACCGATTATAGGAGCGTCGATGAAAACCGGATGCCCGCCTGCTAATTCACTCGTTCACTCTTTCACTTATTCACGGTCTCATTCCACCAGCGCGCGCGCTTCGGCGACCTGGCCACGGTAGGCGTCGAAGATTCGCCGCAGCGATTCCTCCATCGCCACCACCGGCTGCCAGCCCAGCTCGGCGCAGGTGTTGTCGATGTTCGGCACGCGATTCTGGACGTCCTGGTAGCCCTTGCCATAGTAAGCATCGGCCGTCGTCTCGATCAACTCCACCCTCGCCGCGCTGTCCTTGTACTCCGGATAGGTCAGCGCGAGGTCGAGCATCATCCGCGCGAGCTCGCGCACCGAGAAGTTGTTTTTCGGGTTGCCGACATTGTAGATCTTGCCGCTCGCCACACCCGCGTCGTTGGCGATGATCTTGATCAGCGCATCGATCCCGTCGTCGATATAGGTGAACGTGCGCTTCTGGGTGCCGCCGTCGACCAGTTTGATCGCTTCGCCGCGCACGATGTGGCCGAGAAATTGGGTGATCACGCGCGAGCTGCCCTCCTTGGCGGTGTTGATCGAGTCGAGCCCGGCGCCGATCCAGTTGAACGGGCGGAACAGCGTGTAGTCGAGCCCCTCCTGCATGCCATAGGCGTGGATGACCCGGTCCATCAGCTGCTTGGCACAGGCGTAGATCCAGCGCGGTTTGCCGATCGGACCCAGCACCAGCTCCGAGGTGTCCGGATCGAACGCGTCGTCGCGGCACATGCCGTAGACCTCGGAAGTCGACGGAAACACGACGCGCTTCCTGTACCGCACGCAGGCGCGGACGATCGGCAAATTGGCCTCGAAATCGAGCTCGAACACGCGCAGCGGCTCGCGCACGTACGTCGCCGGGGTGGCGATCGCGACCAGCGGCAGAACCGTGTCACATTTCTTGATGTGATATTCGATCCACTCCCGGTTGATCGTGATGTCGCCTTCGAAGAAATGGAAGCGCTTTTCGGACAGCAGATCGGTAATCCGGTCGGTCTGCATGTCCATGCCGTAGATCTCCCAATCGGTCGCGGCGATGATCCGCTGGGAGAGGTGATGGCCGATAAAGCCGTTGACGCCGAGGATGAGGATTCTGCGCATGGGAGCCCGCGCGGGAAGCGCGCGGCGAAAGGCGAATTCTACCCGCGCGGCCCTAAGGCGGCCAAACCGCAGCGCTCAGGCGGATAAGGGCAGGTGCAGGGCGGCGCCGCTGCCGGAGAGCTCATCGGCATCGACGAGCGTGCCATCGACCTCGAGCGCCAGGATCAGCAGCTTGCCGCCGCCCCCGCAGGACGCGACGATGCGGCCCCGCTCGATACTCAACGACGGAGCCTTGCTCGCCGCGGCGGTGGCGTCGAGCACGCGTGTGCGCAGGATGCCCGCCGGCCTGCCGTTCAGCGTCGTTCGGGCACCGGGATAGGGCGGCGCGACCGCGCGTGCGAG
>Ga0066710_100003268_pt1 | contig 13721 bp, 13 predicted proteins | sample GraSoiAngelo_159_FD_79666 | JGI IMG/M metagenome (GOLD analysis project Ga0066710, IMG submission 79666) | Grasslands soil microbial communities from the Angelo Coastal Reserve, California, USA - 14_1009_16_40cm | ecosystem: Environmental > Terrestrial > Soil > Grasslands | place: USA...
CCAACTTGCCGAGGACTGGCTTGATGTGCCCGAGCGGCCTGATCTCGACGCTAGGGATGAGCTCCCGGCATTCGAGTCGCATGGTGAGTCAGGGCTACCCATTGACCGCTCCGCCGAATCCAGACCGCTGTGAATCGAGTGCCGAATCCGCTGGGGGGAGCCGCCTCGGGCGCGACCTCGTACACACCGTGGACGATCACGATCTCTGCAAAGGGCCGCACGACCATCTCGACCATTCGGTTGGCCGGCGTGCGAGGGTCGATGGGACTGATGTACTCGAGGTATTCACGCTTGCCGCGAACTTCGGCATCAACATTCGTGTAGTGCCAATCGTCAGACAGCGTCCGGTCGAAGAACGCGGAATCGTGGCTTGGGATGGCTGCGAACCAGTCTTCATAAAGCTTCCAGAGTTCAGTGTGGATCTGGCTCGTCGAAGCCTCGCTCAAGCCCTCACCATTTGGAAATCACCTGCGCTTGGACCACGAATCAAGCGCGACCGCACCCAGAATCACTGCCCCTTGGAACACTTGCTGCCAAATCGGGTTTACGTCGAGCAGATTAAAGCCGTTACCCACGAGCACCACGAGGAACAAGCCAAATACCGTGCGCCACACCGCTCCCTCGCCTCCACTGATGCTTGTGCCTCCGATCAGGATGGCTGCGATTGCATTGATTTCCAACCCCATGCCGGCATCGGCTTGCCCTGTGGCGACCCGCGAAGCCGATAGGACTCCGGCCGTAGCTGCCACCAACCCGCTGACGACGAATGTGATGATCCGCACCCGGTCCACTTGCACGCCGGACAGTCGTGCAGCCTCTGGGTTGCCGCCGGACGCATATACATACCGACCAAACGTTGTTCGAGCCAGCAAGAACCAAGCGGCTGCGACAACGAACGCAAAGATGGCCACCTGAGTCGTCACCCCGAGCATGACTCCCTGGCCCGGGACCGCAAAGGTGGGATCCAGAACCCGGACCAGTGCTCCACCGGTGAGAACCAGCGCCAACCCGCGAATGATGATTCCGCTGGCCAGCGTGGTGATGATCGAGTTCACGCGGCCCTTCGTGCTGGCCAGTCCATTGACCAGACCAAAGCCACCCCCGGCCAGAATCCCAACAGCAAAGCCGCCTGCGATACCGACCTTCGGAACCGACTGACCCGCCAGCACGCCTGCGATTGCGAATACGGCGGCAGTCGAGAGATCGAGGCCGCCGGCGATCAAGACCATTGTGCCGGCGACGGCGATCATGCCAACGATGGCGGATTGATCGAGAACATTGAGCAGGTTCCGGCTGGTGAAGAAGACGGGGCTGACGAATGACAGGTAACTGAACACAATCAGCACTGCGATTGGAATCCCGAAATCTCGAACGCGAGCCACGTAAGCCCACCATGCTTTCCTGGTTCGGCGAAAATCCTCGGCTCCAACCTGCACTTCAGAGCTCAGACGGAACCCTCCTCAGGCGGGTGCGCGCCAAATGCAGCCTGCAGGACGATATCTCGATTGACGGTCGCGCCTTTCAGCTCCTGCACGATTCGACCGTTTCGCATCACAAGGACTCTGTCGCACAGCCCGACCACCTCCTCGATCTCGGATGAGATGAGAAGGACCGCTATTCCGCTTCGTGCGAGCGAGTCAATGATCCGATAGATCGCATGCTTGGCGCCCACGTCGACGCCACGCGTGGGCTCATCGATAATTAGAACTTTCGGTGGCCTGAACAACCACTTAGCGAACATCGTCTTCTGCTGGTTGCCGCCAGAAAGCTTTGTGATTTGCACATGGGGGCTGGGCGCGCGCACGTCGACTCGCCGAATCGTTTCGCTTGCCTCGCGGAATTCCTGGCCAGTCCTAATAAGGCCGGCGAAATTGAGAGTCGCCAAGTGCGGCAGGGTGACGTTCTCGCTAATGGAGCGCCGCATCAGCAAACCCAGTTTTCGTGACTCAGGCAGCATTCCAACTCCGACTCCGATGGCATCCCGCGGCGAGCGACCATTGAAGGGATGTCCTTGAATCGATACAGCGCCTTGGCGCTGCCGATCAGCTGCGAAGATCGCGCGAGCTACCTCTGAACGTCCGCTTCCGATCAGGCCCGCAAGGCCGACAATCTCGCCTGCACGAACCTCGAAGCTCACGTCCGAAAAGTCGGGCGGACGGCCTAGTTCTCGCACGGAAAGGACCGGCGCGCCCGCAGTGGAACGCGCGGTCTTGTCAGGGAAGCTGAGGTCACTGGGTCCACCAAGCATCGCTGTCACCAAGCGCCCCGGAGTCTGATCGGCCGCGGGCTCAGTCTGGACATGGCGACCGTCTCGAAGCACGGTTACCGAATCTGCTATCGCGAGCACCTCGTTCAGGAAATGCGACACGTAGACGATGGTCGACCCCGAGGCGCGCAGTGCGCGAACCACATCCAACAGGCGGCCCGCCTCGTCGGTGGTCAAGGCCGCGGTCGGTTCGTCCATGATGATCAGGCGGGCATTGCGAGCAAGAGCCCGCAGGATCTCCACTCGCTGCTGATCGGCCGGGCGCAGCCGGCCCACAATTGCCTCTGGCGGTACCGGCAAACCCACCCTCGCAACCAGATTGTCGTAGCGGTTGCGGATTGCGCGCCTGTCGAGGATTCCGAAGCGATTCGCCTCAATCCCCAAATACACATTCTCGACGACCTTCCGATCGGTCTCTAGAGCCAACTCCTGCGCAATGATCGTGATCCCATCGGCGAGGGCGTCATGTGGAGACTTGTAGTTGACTCTCCGCTCATCAATCAGGATCTCACCCTCGTCAGGACGTTCGACACCCGCGATGATCTTGACGAGAGTCGATTTGCCAGCTCCGTTCTCTCCCACCAGCGCATGGACCGTTCCACTGTGGATCGTGAAGCTGACGTCGGATAGTGCCTGCAAGCTGTCAAAGCGCTTGCTTATGTTGCGGAGATCGACGTTCACCTGAGCGGGCGCTAGGCCGCGCGGTTTCGCGGCCTAGCACGCGGGCGGTGGCACCTCAATCGGCCGAACAGCTCAACACCGAATCCGCGCCGAAATCGGGGGTCGGTCAGCCCTCCCACTGGCACTTGAAGTCCGCGATGTTGTCCTTCGTCAAGATCGGATTCCCCTTGATGGAGTCCAGTGGATTCAGCCCGGTTGGTCCAGGCTTGCCGTTGCGCATCGCGTCGACAATCATCTGCATTCCGAGCTTACCCTCGGTTTCAGGCAGGTCGATGATGTCGGAAAACCATGCGCCAGACTGGACTTTTGCGATCGCAGGGCAGCTTCCGCCAGAGCTAACGAGTCGGACCTTCCCGGTACGGCCAGCTGCGTTGACCGCCTGCTCGGCGCCGAGCGTAGCCTGGTCGCTGCTGACCGCCAGCACGTTCAAGTCGGGGTGTGCCTGAAGGATGTTCTGGGCAATCGGAATTGCAGGTGCGGCGAGGTACCCGTGGCCCGTCTGATACGCCTTCACCTTTATGTTCGAATGGTCAGTGGAGATGTTGTCGAGGCCCTTCTTGATCAACACCTCGAAGTCGATCGTCGGGACACCGGCCATGAACCCGAGGTTGCAGGGGTTCAGGTCCTGACAGGCGTTGACGATCGCCTGGATCACGTTCTTGGCGCGATTTGCAGGTGGGTTTATCACTGAACCCGTCTCGCCCTGTATCTGTGGCTTGGAAGTCGTGTTGTCCGTACCGATGATCAGGTCAGTGTTGACGACCTTGATACCGGCCTTGATCGCAGCCTGAACTGCCGGGACCAATGCCACCGCGTCGAGCGGGATTATCAGGAAGGCGTCGAACTTGCCCGACGTGGTTGCGTCCTGGATCTGAGAGAACTCTTTGGTGGCGTCGAAGCCGGTGTCGAATTGAGTGATCTTGATACCACCCGAGGCAGACACCTCATTCATACCCTTCAAGGTCGCTGCCACGTACGTGTTGGCAATCGGAGCGAAAAATGCCACCCGGATTGCACTCTGCTGGCCGCTCGAGCTGCTGCCGCAAGCCCCAAGCAGGAGTCCAGCGATGGCCAGGGCCGCGACACCAAATCGCCGACTGCGATAGGTAACTCTCCCCATCGACCGCCCCTCCCTGATGTCAGGAATTGTTAGCCCGCCGCTTGCCTTCTGCCATGTTATGGGCTCACCTAGGCTTAGTCAATATCGAGGGAGAAGGAGGGAGTTAGCGTGTTGCTCCAAGACAAGGTTGCAGTGATCACAGGTGCATCCAGGGGGTTGGGCGCCGCCATCGCTCGCCGGTTTGCAAGCGAAGGCGCCGCCGTCTGCATTGCCGCTCGCGACCAGGCCCGGCTCGACGAAGTGGCAGCAGGCATCGAGGCGCAGGGGGGCGTCGCTCTCGCCAAGCGCTGCGACGTGGCCGATGCACGCCAGGTCGAGGCCTTCGCCAAGACAGTGCTGGACCGCTTTGGGCGCGTGGATGTACTGGTCAACAATGCGGGTGCGCTGGCGTTTGGCTCATTCTTGGAGGAGAGCGACGCTCAGTGGCAAGAGATGCTCGACGTCAACCTGAATAGCTCCCGCCTGGTGACGCGGGCTTTCTTGCCTTGCATGCTCGAGGCTGGCTCCGGCAAGGTCGTGTTCCTGTCCAGCAACGCGGCCAAAAAAGGCTTCCCCAACGACTCCGGCTACTCCGTCGCGAAGGCTGGATTGATGGCATTGACGAGGGTTCTCGCCGTCGAATACGGGACGAAGGGCATCGACGTATTTGCCGTTCTTCCAGGCCTGATTGACGCGACTGACATGGGCGAAAGCGTGGTCGAGGATCACGTAAAGCGATTCGCAGGGACACGAAAAGCCTTTTACGAGTGGGCGAATCCCCTGTCGCCGAAGGGGCACCATCCAACGGTCGAATCGATAGTCGACCTGGTTACGTTCCTTGCCACTCCGGCGGCCCAGGTCTTGCACGGCCAGTGCCTTACCGCCGACTACGGAATGACCCCCTACTGAGCCCCGTCAGAAGCGTTGTAGCCGCCAACCTCCATCCACCGCCAGTGTTACCCCCGTCACCATCTCGAACGCGGGGCTGCACAGAAGGGCGACCAGCTCCGAAACCTCACCTCGTGTAACCAGTCGGCCGGCCGGTGTGTGGTCGATCGCCCGGGATACGAAAGTCGGATCGAATTCAGCGATGTCAGCCGCACTCTCTTCGATCTGCCCCGGCGCAATCGCGTTCACCGTTATCTCTGGGCCGAGCTCGAGCGCCAGCTCTTCGGTCATGAAGACCATCGCCTCCTTGGCAAGGCCGTATATCGAATGATTCCGCAGGTAGACCGACCCGGCCGATACGTTGACGATCCGTCCCCAGCCTGCCTTTCGCATCCCGTCCACGAGGCATTGGGTGGCTACGTAGGATGCCTTCGCATTAGCGTCAAAGATTCGGTCCCACTCGGTTTCGGGCAATTCTGCATACGGCGTCATCGAGAAAGGTCCGAAATTGTTGACCAGTACATCGACGGTGCCCCCAAGTCGCTCAACAGCTTCCCCTACCATCTGGCGAATCGATTGCGGATCGTTGGCGTCGCCCCTGACCGCCACATGTTGCAGCCCGGTTTCTTCGCGGAGCTTTTGGATCAAGTCATTCGCCGTGTGTTCCGACTCGTGATACTGGACACAGACTGCGGCGCCCTTTCGGGCGAGGGTTGTCGCTATGGCGGCGCCTAGATTTCTCGACGAGGCCGTGACAAGAGCCCGGCGGCCGGTTAGGTAGTTATCTTCCAATTCGACCTCAACGACCGTGACCGGGCAGTTCGAGGTCTCGTACGACACTTGCCCTGACGTTCGTGACCATCGATGCCACCCTGTCCATAAGCTGGCGGCCCCGGGGCTCGCCTTCTGCCATCTGTGGCCACTTGTCGAACGAAGCCATGCTGTCGAGCTCCGTGAGCAGCCAGAACTGTTCAGGCCCCAACGCAAATTGGGTGACGAAGACCTTGACATTGAAACCTCGCGACCGCATGTACGGCAGCAACTCATCCTTGAAGAACGTCGCCAGGACTGAACTCTCAACCCGCGGAGCGAAGGTCTCGACGTGCCACATCCCCCCGGCCATCATGTTCCACCTCCTGCTGTTCCCATCCCGAGTGATTCGAGCGGCGTGTAATCGATGTCGTAGCCGAAGTACCGAGGTCCGACCAGTTCCAGGCCGGCGGTTGTTCGCCACCTGGAGTCACATGGGGCGCCGACCACGGCGACACGGAATCCATAGCGAATCTCATCGGTGGTGATCGGCCGCCCTGAGTCCAAGTCCAGCGTGATGATCAGGTCGGGAACCGAAACAACGACATCACCCTCGCGGACAGCGACCAGGTACTCGTTCTGGAACTGGAGTTCGAGGAAGGCTCCCGTGTCCGCATCGAACCCCTCGACTCGGGCGGATCCCTTCGCGAAGCCGGCCTCAGTGCGTCGGGCGACATCAACAACCTTGCCGGCAAAAAGAAGTCGACCCTGCAGTCGATCGACAATCGCAGTCACCGGGTCACCGTGGGCGGCTCGTGTGTCGCGCAGGACACGGCCCAGCTCCTGAGCAAGGCCAATCGTTCCTCGGACGAGCGTTTCCTTGACCTGCACTCCACTGAGCGCGTAGAGGGCGATTGAGGCAGTTGCCCCCATGTCGACCGTGATTGACCGCGCGAGTCGCTCCGTCCAGTAGTTGTCGACCGCGCTTATCAAGACCGTATTGCCCTTCTCATCGGCCAAAACCATCGGGGACGCACGGATTCCATACAGCGTTGGTGTGACCATCTGAAGCTCGGGAAATGCACGACCCATGGCGTCGGCATCAACCAGCGGGATATTCAGTTGGGTCGCAACGCCGAGCGGTGTCGTCGAGTTCATTCCGCCAGCTTCGATCGAAACCGTATGGGTGGCTGTGCGGCCCAGGTAGCGCTCGAGGGTCGTGAATGCCTTGATGAGCTCATCGCCGCGTGGCAGCTTTTCGGCGACAACGGTTGGGGCGCCCATCATTGCGCAGCAGATCACAAGCGCAGAGTCGTCAACTTCGCTCGCATCGACGACCTTGACAGGACCGTGCTTGCGGATTGCCTGCTGGGCGAGCAGCTTCCCCAGATAGGGGCTGCCACCGCCACCCGTCCCGAGGACCGCGGCGCCGACGGCGATGTCGTCGACGTCCGACTCACCCACCAGTCGCAAGATGCTTCGCCTCCAACCGTAGGTCGCCGACGGCCTTGACCCGGACGCGCACCGCGTTCCCAGGCAGATACGACAGCGGCACGTCTTCGACGTCGACGACCTGCACGGTTGCCGGGTCGGCCCCGGCCGTCACTGCCCTGTCAACGGCTGTCGCCTTCGCCGAATCCACAGCGGTATCGCGGGAAAGCCCGCCCAGGGTGAAGACCTGGTCGACCTCGCCACCGACCTGCGCGATCGCAGCGCCGATGGCGTTGGCAACTGCGAACTGTTCCGGCCGGACGAGCACGGACGCGCCAGGAAGGCGGTCGCCCAGCAGGATGCTTCCACCGCCGACCACGACGACCGGGATTGGTGCGGCGCTGGTCCGCATGCGGTCGACGGCCTGGGCTACGCGAGCCTGTATCAGGTTCAGGCATCTTCTGACCAGCTCCCGATCGAGGTGGCGGACCAGAGCAGGGTTGCCGACATCCGCGAGCCCTGCAGCCACAGCCACGTCCGTAGCAGTGAGCGTCTGGCCGCCAAAGCAGAGCGCCCGCGTTGGCAGTTCGTAGCCGACGCTTTCCGGCCCCACCGCAAGAGCTCCATCAGATCGCACCACGCTGCCGCCTCCGATGCCGAAGGAGTACACGTCGGGCATGCGGAAGTTGGTCCGGACCTCAGCCATCTCAACCGCCACCGAAGCCGGGCGGGGAAAACCATGCTGAAGAGTGCCAACGTCGCTCGTCGTGCCGCCGATGTCGATTACGGCGCAGTCCAGCAGGCCCGTCAAGAACGCCGCGCCCCGCATTGAGTTCGTCGGGCCTGAGGCGAATGTAGCGACTGGATAACGCCTCGCCTGCTCGACCGCCATCAGCGTGCCGTCATTCTGGCTGAGGTACAGGGGAGCGTTGATTCCGGCCGAGCCGATGGCGCCCTGGAATGCCTGTACGGTGTGGTCGGCCAGGTCCCGCAAGCAGGCGTTGAGCACTGTCGCGTTCTCTCGCTCGAGCAGTCCAAGTCGGCCGATCTGGCTCGAGAGGCTGATGGCAACACCTGGGAGCGCCGAACTGAGGACGCTACCGGCCTCCTCTTCAAATTCTCCGTTTATGGGTGAAAACACAGAAGAGATTGCAATCGATCGGATTCCCTTGCGACCAATTTCTTCCGCAACACGGATGAGTTCGGCGGGGTCGAGCTCAGAGATATGGCGCCCGTCGAATTCATGACCACCGTGGCAGATGTAGACGTGATGGCCGAGCGCTATTCGCAATCGCTCCGGCCAATCGACCATCGGCGGGAGTTCCTGGGTGGCCGGCAGACCGAGCCTGACCACCGCCGTAGCCATCAGGTGCCTTGCCTCCACCACTGCATTGGTGAAGTGAGTTGTGCCGATCATGACGGCATCGACTTCACCTGCCTGATGCCGGCTCATCACCTGGCCTATGGCCGTAACGATCCCCGATGTAACGTCGGGCGTGGTTGGCGTCTTTGCCTCCGCCACCACGCGCCGCCCATGCATGAGCACGGCGTCAGTATTCGTGCCGCCGACATCAATCCCTAAACGCAAAGCGGTAGCAGCTCCCCACTGATCTTGCGAACCTCCGCAGTGGTTCGGTCCAGCGGGACCGGGAGCACTGCGACGACGTCGACACCGGCATCGACCAGCCGCCGTATCCAGCCGGCGCAGTACTCGGGTGGCCCCGCCGCAGCGACCGCGTCGACCATGTCGTCCGTAATCCGTTCGACAGGCGTGTGACCGCGCACGTATTCGCGGTTAAGTTCTCCAGCCACCGCATCACCGATTCCGGCAGCGCGGCTCAGAGCGTTCGCGCCTCCTGCTGACAGATATTCCGCCACGACGGGCCGAACCAGATTCCGTCCGGCTTCACGCGTGTCGGAAAGCGCCAGAAACAGATACGCCACGACGAGGTGAGGATGGCCGATTCTGCCCGCAGCCGCCTGGCCCTCCTTGATTCGATCCAGCGCCCACTCGACGTACTCCCGGCCCGCAAGCACCGAGAGCACCGTTCCGTCCGCGATTTCACCGGCCAGCTGCAAAGCCTTCGGGCCCACAGCCCCCAACAGGATCGGCGTAGGCGTGCTGGGGAAATTCAGCTTGACCCGGTCCAGGTTGAAGATTTTTCCCCGCACGGTGACCATGTCCCCGGCGAGAAGTCGGCGGGTAACCTCGACCCCTTCTCGCATGATGCCCAGCGGGGAGGAGTAGTCGAATCCCATCTGTCGCATCCATACCGCAACGCCAGCGCCGATTCCGGGCAAGATGCGGTTCCCTGACAGCTCCTGAAGTGATGCGACCTCCATCGCGATCAACGCGGGATGCCGGGGCAGGGGCGTCATGATCCCCAGACCGATGGTGATACGGCTCGTGGCCGTCGCCACCGCCGCCGCCATGGTCGCTCCACCGCGGTAAAAGTAGTCCTCGCCGAGCCACACCGAGTCCCAACCCGCTGCTTCTGCAAGGTGGGCGCCGTCAACCACCTCCCGCATCGGTGTGTTGCCGCTCATGCACAGACCCAATCTCACCTGATGCGCTCCGTGGAAATTGTCCGCCACGCCGTCCGCATTGGCCCGCCCAACCTATTTGTGAGATCGTTTTGGCATGGACCGCGTCGATCCTAGATCGTGACGCCACCTGCCATCGAAGCCGCGGAGTCACCAGGGTTCGTCGACGCCGGAAATCTAGGCGAGGTGCTTGCAACGTTGGAGCAACTCGGCCCGCAAGTCACCCTTCTCGCCGGGGGCACCGACGTGATGGTTCAGTACCTACGCGGCGATATCAGACCATCGACGCTTCTCCATATTCGCCGACTTACGGAACTGAAGGGCTGCCGCGTTGGAGACGTGACTGACATGGGCGCTCTGACGACCCACTGGGAGATCGTTTCCAACCCGGCCTTGTGCCGCGCACATCCCGCCCTGGCCGAGGCCGCGGCGACGGTTGGAGGTAGGCAGACGCAGAACGTGGGTACCGTGGCCGGCAACGTCGTCAATGCCTCCCCTGCAGCCGACCTGTTGCCAGTGCTGCTCGTGAGCAATACGAGCGTGACCCTCAAAAGCGCCTCCACCACGCGAGAGGTCGCCATCGAGGATTTCGTTGTTGGGAGACGCTCTACGCAGCGCAGGCCCGAGGAGCTGGTCACCCGACTCTCTTTACAGCCAGTAGGTCCGCGCACTGGCGAGACCTACTTGAAAATCGGGCGGCGGGGGGCGATGGAGGTGGCGATCGTTGGCCTGGCAATGCGGTTGGCCTTCGACCGTGAGGGCGTCGTGGTGGACGCGCGTGTGGCTGCGTGCGCGGTCGGTCCGCGGCCGTTTCGATCGCGGGAGGCTGAGGCTCGGCTCGTTGGTTCAAAGCTCGATGCCGCAACCGTCCGCGAGGCAGGCGAGCTCATGCGCGGATCGGCCGCCCCGATTGACGATTCGCGCGCAACAGCGGCCTACCGGTCGCGCCTCCTGACTCCTCTTCTCGCGCGTGCGGCTGGTGTGTGCCTGGCGCGGGCGGCTGCCAAGAACTGAATAGGGCATGGAGCTCAGCATCACAGTCAACGGAGCCCCTCACGTGATCGATGTCCGCCCTCACGCGACCCTCCTGAGCGTATTGAGGGACAGCCTCTTTCTGACGGGAACCAAGCGCGGGTGCGACGAGGGCGAATGTGGCGCTTGCACCGTCCTGGTCGACGGGTACGCCGCCGATTCGTGCATCGTCGCAGCTCTGTCGGTGAATGGCAGCCGGGTCGACACGGTCGAAGGACTTGGCGGTCAACACGGTGACTTGGACGGGCTTCAGCGCGGATTTGTTGAAGCCGGCGCGGTGCAATGCGGATTCTGCACGCCAGGCTTTCTCATGACACTGACAGCATTCATGCGGGAGAACCCCAATCCGGCAGCCGACGAGGTGCGTATGGCGATCGCCGGCAACATCTGCCGATGTACGGGCTACTCGCAAATCGTCGACGCCGTCCGAATAGCGGTAGCGAACAGGCCCCAGTGACCGGTCCCGTAGGCACCAGCGCGCCTCGAACTGACGCCAACGCCAAGGTACGCGGCCGTGCGTTGTACGGTGTCGACTACGCCGAAACAGGAACCCTGCACGCGAAGCTTTTTCGTTCGCCGATCCCATCTGGAGCAATCAAGAAGCTTGATGTCGCCGGTGCGCGCGCATCCCCTGGTGTCCGAGGCGTGTTCACCGCGGTGGATGTGGCCGTCGCAAGGGCTGGAGCGGCAGTAAGAGATCAGCCTCTCTTCGCCCGCGATGTGGTGCGGTACGAAGGGGAGCCGATCGCCGGTGTCGTGGCGGAGGATGAAGCACTGGCCAGAGATGCGCTCACGGCGATCGCGGTTGAACTTGAAGCAACGCCGGCCGTCGGTGACATTGAGGCCGCAGTCGCACCCGGCGCTCCGCTGGTGCACCCGGGCTGGCGGGGCTACGACGTGGCCTTCGACTATCCCCGAAACGGAAACGTCGCGGCGGAGCTGAACTCGGACCCGGACCCCGAGGCCCTCGCAAGCGCCTTCAAGCAGGCCGACCTCATCGTTGAGGCCGAATACCGCGCTCCCCGCCAATACCAGGCCTACATCGAACCGAAGAGCGCCCTTGCCAGTTGGGAGAGCGGGCGCTACATCGTCCATACCGCCAGCCAGTTTCCATTCAACGTCCGTGATCAGGTCGCATCGTTCCTCGGCGTCCGGGTGTCCGACGTGCGCGTGATCGGCCACCACATCGGCGGAGGCTTTGGCGCCAAGCTGGACGCTGGGCTGGAGCCCTATGCCGCTCTCTTTGCAAGGGCAGTCGGGGCCCCGGTCAAGATCGTCAACGACCGCACTGAGGACCTGCTGACATGTGGCTGCCGCGAAAACGCGGTGGTGCGAATGCGGACCGCGCTCTCTTCGGACGGCCGAATACTCGCCCGGGATGTGGATTGTCTGATGGACAACGGAGCGTACTCCGGCGAGATGCCATTCATGGCCAGCCTGCCGATGCACGTCTTTGGGCAGGTCTACCGATCAGGACCTACACGAATCAGGTGCCGCCTGATCTATACGAACACAGCGCCCACAGGTGCATTCCGCGGCGTTAGCGGCACATACCTCTACTTCGCGCTCGAGCGAAATATGGACGAATGCGCGCTGCGACTGGGGATCGACCGGCGGCAATTCCGCATCAAGAACTTGATCGGCGATGGAGAAGCAACACTCGTTGGGCAAGTTCTCAGCGACGCGGGGCTGTTGAGGGAGGGCTTCGACGAGATTGAACGAATGGCGCCGTGGTCCGAAGTATCTCGTAAGGACGCTTCACCAGGAAAGCTAGTTGGTGTCGGAATCGCCGCGACGACGTGGCTGACGAATCCGGGTGCTGGATCTGTGACCTTGAAGCTCAACGAGGACGGAACGGTGGGTCTCGTTACCGCCGCAACCGACAACGGCTCTGGTGCGGTGACGATGGGCGTCGCCCAGATCGCAGCTGCGGAGCTTGGAGTAAAGCCCAACGACGTTGTCATTCAGATGCCGGACACTGATTCAGCGGCTTACGACGCCGGCTCTCAAGGCTCGAGGACCACTCACGTCGTGGGTCGTGCCACGCTGGCGGCAGCTGCCGAGGTCCGCCAGAAGATCCTGGCGATCGCGGGTGATCTTCTCGAGGCCGCCGAGGCTGACCTTGAGCTAGCCGACGGGGCAGTGCGAGTGAAAGGTGCACCGAGCAGGTCGGTGACCCTGTCCCAAGTGGCGACGGAAGCGCTGCGGTCCGGCGGCCCTATCGCAGCGGCTGGATCGTACGCAACCCCCCTGCCGGCGTTCAATCCGAGCTGTGCCACGGGACTACTTTTCCCAACGTTCCCGACTCCGACCTATCACGTGCACCTCGCGGTCGTTGAAGTCGATGCAGCCACCGGGCAGGTGAAGGTCGTGCGTTACGTCGTAGCTCAGGAAGTCGGCAAAGCGATCAACCCTGATGCTGTGCGCGGCCAGATCCAGGGCGCTGTGGCGCAGGGCCTTGGCTACCTCCTTTATGAAGGGCTCGATATCGAGAACTCGCGCTACAAACAGCGAACGCTGGAGACGTATCGCCTCCCACTGGCAGTTGACATCCCGAACGTCGAAAGCGTGCTCATGGAACATGGCGATTCTGCGGGGCCCTATGGAGCGCGGGGCGTTGCGGAGCCGCCGATCGTGCCTGTGGCGGCCGCAGTTGGCAACGCGATCTGTGACGCCATCGGTAAGTCGATCAACCGGATCCCCATCCGCCCGGACGACATCCTCGAAGCTATAGACGTCGACGGCCGACTTGAGCCGGCCTAGCGAAGGCACAAGCAAGGCAAGGCGATCGTCCCGTTCGACTGCCAACCAGTCTCACTGGTAGCCGGGTTTGAATCCCTACTCCGGAGCCAATCTCGAAATTCAAGTCCGGCCGTCGCCGCGAGCGGCCTTCGGCTACGCCGCGATTGCACACCCGTTGTGCACCGACTGAGGAGGCAAGCCAACCGCAACCTGCTCATGTACCCGGGCTACTGAACCAGCGATTCCGCTGGGTCAGCGCGTTAGTCGATGGCGCCAACAGAGTTGAGC
>Ga0066710_100003269_pt1 | contig 13721 bp, 11 predicted proteins | sample GraSoiAngelo_159_FD_79666 | JGI IMG/M metagenome (GOLD analysis project Ga0066710, IMG submission 79666) | Grasslands soil microbial communities from the Angelo Coastal Reserve, California, USA - 14_1009_16_40cm | ecosystem: Environmental > Terrestrial > Soil > Grasslands | place: USA...
ATCCGCTCCAGCCTGTGGGCTTCGCCGTTCAAGAGCTCCGCTATGCTCGAGCGGAACCGCCTATCGTCCTCGCGACGTTGGGAAGGCTCGTGATAACCCCGATAGCCCGGAACGTGGCGTGCGACATCCTCGGCCTGATCCAGCGTTGCGATCTTTCCCTGACGCGTGCGTGGCATCCGGACATCCTCCTCGATTGCAGACTGCAATCCCCGCCGGCCGAATCTCGATGGCGCATGCACCTTGCGGCTGGTTCCGCGCCGCTTGCGCCCGGCAGACCGGGAGCAGCCTTATCTGCTTCGCGCGGTTGTGAATCCCGATTCTCCGGACGCGGTTTCGAGCCCGGGATCGAGGGTCCGTGGCCAGGACTTCGCAACTCCCATGCCATACGGATTAGGAGGGAGGCGCTCAGGGATTCGAGACGCGCACCGCGTAGGGGGTTTGGAGAGCCAGTGAAGCTCGGAGTGTTCGTCCGCTTCGGTCGATCTCGAGAACACGATTGGAGAGCAGATCGGTCACCCAGCAGGATCCATCGGAAGGATCGACATCGATTCCGTACGGCTCGATTCCCGTCACCGAGGCGAGCAACGTTCCCGAGCGCGTGATCACGCTCAAACGTCCGATGCCTTGGTTGGGCAAGCCGCGCTCGCTGATCCAGAGGTCTCCGGTCATGGGATCGACGGCGAGGTCGGCGACGTTCAAGAGATTCGTCCGCACCAGCGTCGAGCCGCTGTCGGCGGGATTGAGGTAGTAGAGGCTGCCGATGTCGCCGGAGCGCGTGGCGGCCCACGCGCCTCCGACCGCCTCGTCCAGTGCGATCGCGCGGATGAGCCCCGCACCCAGATCCCACCTGTGAGTCTGGACCAGATCCTGGGCGCGGAAGCGGTACACGGAGCCGTCTTCGTTCCCGACCCAGACCGTGAGATCGGCGGAGCCCGCCTCGACCACGCGAGGATTGGACACGCTGTTGATCGCACGTTGAGGCGAGGGATCATCGATGTTGGGTCCATAGGAGAGGACGCTCCCGTCCGTCAGCGAGACCACCCAGCCGAGGCCGCGGTTGCTGGAAACAGAAAGGTCGCCGGGCGCGCCCGTCTGAATCACGGCGCCCACCGTGGCCCCGTCCGGCGTCTTCCGGATCACGTTCCCGGATCCCTCGGCCGAGAGCCATAGGAGCCCGCTCTTCCGGTCCAGCTCCATGTCGAGATAGCTCTCGTTCGCGGCGCGCTCGAAGAGCACGTCGCGCGCGTCTGGACTCAGGCGCAGGAACGACGGAACGCCCGCCATGAGCAGGAAGATCCTTCTCACGCCCGGCGTTACCGTGTCCGGAGCGCTCACGGCACTGTCGCCGTTCTCCAGATGCGCGACCAGGCGATAGACGTAGGTCGAGTCGTTAATGACGCTCGTGTCCTCGGCCGCGCCCGCGTCGGAGTGGTAGTCGGCGGAGCCCAGGTAGAGCGGGGTGCCGCCGGGAATCCAGCGTTGGATGCGGTAGCCCAGGACCCCCTCGACGAGAAGCGGCGCCCACTGGAGGTCCACGATTCCGTCCGCGCCGATCGCGTTGAAGCCCACGAGTCCGCCCTGCGTCCGCGAGTTCCTGGGATCGAGCGGATTGGATCGCTCCCGCGTCGTGCATCCGCCGAGGATCAGCGAGGCGAGGACGAGGAGCCGCGCGACACGCGTCACCGCCCCGAGCCGCTCACGAGAAGGACGAGCCCCCCGGTGAAGAGAACCTGTCCGGCCCCGAGCGAGGCGAGCGATAAGTGGTCGTAGCGCACCGCCCGGTCGAAGTAGGTGTCGAGGACGCGCCGGTCGGAGGACTCCAGATATCGGTCGTACCATTGATCCCCTTCGCGGCGAAGGATCGCGGCTGTGCCGGTGAGTACCGCGCCGACGCCGACCAGGCCCCACTGGACCCAGCGCTTGCGGTAGAAGGGGATTTTCGCCGGAGCTGGGGGGAGGGTTTCGGCGATCCGGCGCAGAGAGACCTCGGCTCCTCGTCCGGAGTGCTGGAGCGCGATCAGAGATTCGCCCGTCAGGACCGAGTCGGCGTGGTCACGCGCCTCGATCCGGAAGCGGTTTCCATCCAGGAGCGCGGGGAGGAGCGAGAGCGGCGTCTCGCCGAGCAGAGAGTCCCTCGTGGTACCGGTGATCCGGAATACGCGGGCGGGCTCCGGGGTGGTCCGCAGCATGACGCTGGGTCTCAGATCGAGGAAGAGGCGCGTCGTGGTGCCCGGCCGGATCAGGGCCTGGATCTCGTCGGAGGCGGAATCGAACGCGCGCGGATCGTCGCGCAGCGCGCGGACGCGCACGGTCTTCGCGGGAACCCAGATCGGGCCGATCGGCGAGCGCCCCGCCTCGACCTCGTCGATCAGGATGAGAAGGCCCGGAGGCGAGGTCTCGACGACGAGCGCTCCCGCAGAGGAATCGGGAGGAACCGGATCCCGCTGGAGATAGGAGCCGGCGAAGAGCTGGGACGGGGACGCTATCAGGGCCGCGGCCGCCAGGGCGGCCGCGTAGCAGACCTTGCGTGCCCCGTCGCCAGAACGGGGATTAGTAGTCGAAACCCACGTAAAATTCGCGCTCCCAGCCCGGCTTGACCCTCTGGAAATCCGTCTGCCGAGCCAGATCGTAGCGCAATACGAAGTATCCGCCCAGGCTCATCCTCAATCCCAGCCCGAAGCTTCCCTTCGGCCGCGGGAATTTTTCGAACTTCTCCCAAGCGTTTCCCGCGTCGGCAAATACCGCTCCCTCGATCCCAGGAAGCTCGAGCGACTGGAGCGGCACGCCCAGGACGAGGCGGTCGAAGAGCGGGAAGCGATACTCCGCGTTCAGGAGGTACATCCGTGTTCCGTAGATGCTCCGGCGTCCATAGCCGCGCAGCGAGTAGGAGCCGCCCATCGCGAATCTCTGCGGATCCGCTCCCGAGCTCACGCGCGTCTGGAGCCTGAGCGCCACGCTCGTCCACTGGCTGGTGCGCAGGTAGCGCCTCAGATCGGCGCTCGCCATCACGTTCTCCGTGCGACCGTTGTTCCAGTTGGTCGTCAGCGCGCCGGTCAGGTTGTAACGGCCTCCGTCACGGGGTCCTGTCGGAAACCAGAGTGTGTTGTCCCGGACGAGCGAGATGGAGTGCGTCGTGAGGAATCCGCGCCGGATGGATCCGAAGCCGCGGTCCTTCTCGTCGTAGTACGCCTGGGCCGTCCCTTCGATCCGGCTGAACCGCGAGAAAGGATAGCTCGCGAGGAGCGAGGCCCCCGCCCTACGCTCGAAGTACTGGTCGCCGATGGCGTCCTGGTAGTCCCCCGCCGTGTGGAACGCCCCGAAGCCGTAGTTCCAGCGGTGCTGGAGATTGATGAACCACGCTCCGCCGCTCATCCGCGAGAGGATCTCGTTCGTGGACTGGGCGGTGTTGCCCAGCTGGAAGTAGAAGAGCCGGTTGCCGAGGAGATCGCTGACCGCGCCCTGAAGTCCTTCCCCGACGTTCTCCGTCGGCTCCACCGCGATGCCGCCCGAGACGAGATCCAGTCCGTACCGCGGTGCGTAGGGCAGAGGGGCCTGCGTCGAGCGGGCGAGCGTGTCTTCCCACCGCCAGGGCGCCGGGGTATCCGACAGCGCGAGCGTGAAGGAATCCACGACCGTGTCCGGCACGGCCATCTGATAGATCCCGAATCCTCCGCGGCGATACCCGGTGAAGAGGACCGACTTCCCGTCCGGAAGCCACGAGGGATCCGTCGCGGAGCCCAGGAGCCGCTTGAACCTTCCACCGTTTCCGTTCGCGTCCACGGTGTAGAGGTCGAAGGAGCCGCCCCGATCCGAGGCGAACGCGATCCTCGTTCCATCCGGAGACCACGTGGGCGTCTGGTCGACCCAGGGACCACACGAAAGGTAGCGGATCGCGAGCGTCTCGACGTCGATCAGGAAGAGGTTCTGATGCCCGTCCGCGCCGAACCGCGTCCGGTCGGAAGAGAAGGCGATCTGCTTGCCGTCGGGCGACCACGTGGGGTCGAGGTCGGTGTAGTAGTCGTTGGTGAGCCGGGTCAGAGCCTTCGTCTCGAGGTCGAAGACGTAGAGGTCCATCTGCCCCGAAGGCTTGAATCCGGCGATCGCGATCTTGGTGCCCTCGCGGTTCCACGCCGGCGAGGCGAGCGCGATCAGATCGTCCAGGTACTCTCTCAGTAGGACCTTCTTCTCCTTCACGTCGTAGATGAAGAGCGCGTCCCGTTCGTTCCACTTGGAGACGAACGCCAGCTCCCCCTTGCGCGATACGTCGATGCGGCTCTGGAACGGATGGAAGGATTCGAACTGCGCCGCGCGCTGGCCGCGCACGACCGAGCGGACGTCCTGCTCGCGCCCTTTCCCGGAAGCGCTGTAGATGTTGGTGTAGCCGCTGCGCGCGGAGATGAAGAAATAGCGGGAACCTCCGAAGAGCGTTGTGTCGGGCGCCGCGACCGGTTTCAGATTCATTCCCTGCGACGTCGCACGCTCCTCGGCCGCGAGCGCGAGCGTCATCCGGTCCTTCACTTCGGGGAAGTACTTCCTCTTGAGCCCGTAGATCCAGTCGTCGGAGAGCCGGCGCACCGGGACGCCCGTCACGCGCTGCATCACCTTCTCGAAGCGGTCGTCCTTGTAGAGCTCCGTGTAGAACCGGCGCAGCGCGTCGTCACCGTAGGTCTGGCTGATGTACTCGCAGAGGCTCTGGCCCAGCTTGTAGACGGCGAAGGTTCCGTTGTAACGCCAGAGATCCGAGATCGCGGGCACCCGGTCCTCGAGGACCATGTCGCTCAGCACCATCGTGCCCTGCGCGTCCCATTTCGTGGACCAGAATTCCGCCTGCCCTTCCGTGAACCAGAGCGGGGGCACCACGTACTGGGCCTTGCGGTGCTTCTTGTAGATCTCCTCCATCATCGAGAGCTGGAAGACGTGGACCAGCTCGTGGTGGATCACGTGACGGAATTCCGCGAACGATCCCGTGTACGGAAGCACCACGCGCCCCTTCGAGAACTCCGTGAACCCCTGCACGCCTTCCGGAAGGAAGTAGGGGCTGACGTTCGTCTGCTCGAAATGCTGGTGCGAGGAATAGACGATGACGGGGACCGGGTGCGTGATCTCGTGCTGGAATTTTACCTTGAGGTCCTGATAGCTGTCCTCGGCGAGCGAGAGCGCTACTCGCGCGAGCGGTTCCTCTTCCGGATAGTAGAAGATCTCGAAGTGATCGCCGCGGAGCGTCTGCCACTGAAACGTGTTGTAGTGCACCTTGTTCTTTCCGAACGCGAAGGACTGGGCGCGGGAATAGGAAGGGGCGCAGGCTAGCGACGCGATTGCGAGCAGACCAACAAGGAGCTTCATCTTCTTCATTCGGCGCGGCCTCGAGATGAGACCCGCTCGGCGAGACGACTCAAGGTGGGAACCATCAACAAGTATACCAGCGCACGTCTACCCGAGGAAGAATGAATCGCCGGAAGTCGACGAATTTACGCGGACTTACCGAAAGCTTTCGCTCCCGCGACCCAAACCCCGCCGACTCGAGCCCGGTGCAGCTCGTCCGGGGCGATTCCAAGCAGGTCCTGGTCGAATTGGACCAGATCCGCGCCCCATCCGGGTTCAATTCTACCAAGCGGCGTGCCCCACCCCGCCAGGAGATTCGGCTCTTCGAGGTGAGCCCGGAGCGCAGGCCCAAGCCCGATACGCTGCTCGGGATGAAAGGCCCGCGCTTCGGGCTCTCCGGCCTCGCGTCGAAGGAGCGCGGCCTGGAGCGCGAGAAGAGGGCCGGGCCGGTCAAAGGGCGCGTCGGATCCGAAGAGGAGTCTGGCGCCCGCGCGGAGGAGCGACCGGTACGCATAGGAGCGGGAAGTGCGCGCACCCCACTTGCGCTCGGCCACGGCGCGATCCGTGACCTGATGGATGGGCTGAACCGATGCGAGCACGCCAAGCGCTTTGAACCGGAGGAAATCTTCGTTCCTTGCCAGTTGAATGTGTTCGATCCGGGGCGGGATCGGAAAGGGGCCCCCGCGGCGCATGGAGCCCTCGATGGCATCGAGCGCGTTTCTCACGGCTCTGTCACCGATCGCGTGGATCGCGACCGTGAGGCCGGCCTTCCGGGCCAGCGCGCATCGATCCGCGAGCTCGGTCGGAGAAGTCACCTCCATCCCCCTGCTCGTATCGTCGTCATACTCCTGCTCGAGGAGCGCGGTTCCCGATCCGAGCGTACCGTCCGCGAACAACTTCACCGGACCGACGCGGAGGCGGTCGTTCCCCCATCCACTACGGAGCTCCAGGGCCACCGCCGAGTCGAGCTTCCCCGCTGGGATGGAGAGCAGGAGACGGAACGGGAGGCGGCCCTGCTCGCTCAGCTCCTGGGCCGCGGACCAGATTCCGGTCCGGTCGAAATCGTGGGCGCCCGTGATGCCCAGGGAGTGCGCCTTTCGGATCGCGCGCGTGAGCTCCTCGGCGGGAGTGCGGCGGCGGGGGATGGCGCGATTCATCAGGGACGCGGCCTGCTCGATCAGGATCCCCGTGAGCGCCCCGGTGGGTTCGCGATCCACGGTTCCGCCGGGAGGATCGGCCGTGTGGCCTCCGATCCCCGCCGCCTCGAGCGCCGCGCCGTTTCCCCAGACCGAATGCCCGTCGATGGCGTGGACGACGAGAGGCCGGTTCGCGAGCACGCGGTCCAGAGTTCGGCGCCGCTTGAGCTCCGGCGTCCATTCACGGGGAACCCACCCGCGGATTGTGATCCACTCGGCGTCCCGGGCCTCGGCGCGGGCGGCCCGGACCGCCTCCTCGAGCCCGCCGGGCGTCTGCGCCGTGAGCCACACGTCGCTGATCGAGCGGATCCAGGTCAGAAGATGGATGTGGGCGTCCACGAACCCCGGCGTGAGCGTGCCGCCGCGCAGATCCACGCGGCGGACGCCCCTGCCGGCGAGGGAGCGAAGGCGCGCGAGCGGTCCCACCGCTTCGATCCAATCGCCGCGCACCAGAACGGCTTCCCGGTATCGATCGCGGGCGCTTGCGGCGCGGCGATGCCGGGGTGGGGGTTCCACCCGGCGCGCGTCGAGGATCCGGCCCCCATGGAAGAGCCAGCCCGCATCGGTCGACGCGGCCGTCCGCGCGCTCCGTTTCGGCCTCATTTCCGGCCCACCTCCCTCGCGACCCAGGCGAGGTATTCCGGATTCCCGTCCGCGATCTTCAAGACGAGGATCTCGGCGACCCGGTCGGGATGGGTCTCGCGGATCCGGCGCACGGCGTCCCCGGCGCGCGCCGCGGTGGTCTTGCCGTAGAGGAGGGTGCTCCCGTGCGCCAGTTCCCGCCCCTGCCAGATGTAGAACGCGCGGGCGCCCCCCGCGACCGTGGCGCACGCGAGCACGCGCTCGCGCACGAGAAGCTTCGCGGCGCGCTCCGCGGCCGGGCGGCGCGGATAAGCCGCGAGGATCAGAACCGCCCGCGGCGCGGACTTACCGGATCGCTTGCGCCGGGCGGTCGCCACGCGTCCTCCCACCCATGCGCGCCTCGAGCGCGCGCTCGATCCGCTCCGCCGTGCGCTCCCACGAGAATTCCTGGATCTTCACCGTGCCCCGCGCCGCAAGCGCCCTCCGGCGCTCCGGGTCGCGAAGGAGGGGCTCGATGGCCCTGGACAGGAGCCAGGACCACCGCCCCCAGCGGGCCACGGCCGCGGTGACGCCGTCGATCGCGAAATCTTCGGTGCCGCTCCGAGTACAAGCCACCGCGGCGCCGCAGGCCATGGCCTCGGCGGCGGTATTGCACCACCCCGCGCGCCGCTCCGCGCTCACAAAGAGGTCCGTTTCGCCGTAGAGGTCGGCGAGCTCCCGCTGCGTGGGGTTCAGCACCCACCGGTGCGGGATCCGCAGCATTCGCGGGAGCGAGGGCGCGGTTCCATCGGGGGGCGCGTCGAAGAGGGTCAGGCGGACCGGAACGCCGCACGTAAGCGCGGCGCGCTCGATCGCCCGGGCTGCGGTCCACGTCCCCTTGCGCCGGCGCGAGAGCCTGCCATAGACAAGGGCCTTGAGCGGCCCGTCGTCGGGCCCCCCGCCCGCCCCGGCGGAGGGCGCCCCGGCGGAGCGCCTCGCGGCCCGAGGATCCGGATCGGGCGGGCGAAACCACTCCACGTTGACTCCCCCGGCGGCATTCTCCGCCTCGACACCCTTTCTCGAAAGGTAGCGGCGCATTCCTGCGGAGTTCGCGAGCACGAGATCCGCGGCCCGGACGGCCTTGTCCTCTCCGGGCGCTTTCTCGAGCACGGAGTAATAGACCCGGAGCGCACCCGGGGCGCGGCATCTCAGAAACAGCTCCGGATCAGGCGAGATCATGGCGTCCCACGATCCGAGCGGAAGCTCGGCGAGCGGGAGAATCATCCCCGAGAAGGGCACCCACGGCCGCGCGCGCTCGCCCTCGGGCGCAAGGACCGCGACCTCGTGTCCGCGCCGGGTCCAGACTTCCCCCAGCTCGAGGAAGCGACGGATTCCCCCGTACACGCCCAGATGCGGCAGCGCCAGAGCGATGCGAAGCGGAGCCATGGGATCGCGGAGTTTACATTTGCCCTAACCGGACCGGGTCCACTAAATTACGGAGCTATGGCCTCCAACGGGGATCGAAGCTCTACCGAGTGGCTGCGCTACATCACATCGCTCCCCGGCGTCCCCGGACACGAGGAGGCTACGGCGCGCGAGCTGATGAAGGCGTTTCGCACGGTCGCCGACCGCGTCGAGCGGGACCGGATGGGAAGCGTGTACGCCTGGATCCAGGGAACGGGCAAGGCCCCTCGTCCCCGCGCCCTTCTTGCCGCCCACATGGACAAGATCGGTTTTCTGGTACGCGCCGTCGAGCCGGGAGGATACCTCCGGCTGACCGAGGTCGGCGGATTCGACAGCCGCACCCTGCCCGGCAAGGAGGTCTCGATCCATTCCAGCCCCCACATGGCCGGGGTGTTCGCGACGCGCCCGCCGCACCTCCAGAAGCGCGGCGAAGCGGACCGCCCCATTCCGCTCGAGGAGCTTTACATCGACACCGGGCGGCCCGAGCGCGAAGTGAGGCGCAAGGTCCCCATCGGGACGATGGTGACGTTGCGCCAGTCGCCCGTGGAGCTCCTGGGCGATCGCCTCGCCGCGCCGGGGATGGACGACCGGGCCGGAGTGGTGGTGATGCTCCGCGCGCTCGAGCTCCTGCGCTCGAAGCGCCCCGCGTGGGACGTGGTCGCGGTCGCGACGGTGGAGGAGGAGTTCGGGATCGTCTGTCTCGGCGCGCGAACCGCCGCTGAGAATCTGAGACCCGATCTCGGTATCGCGATCGACGTGAGCCACGGCGACATGCCCGGGGCGCGCGAGGGAGACACAGTGCCGCTGGGGAGCGGGCCGGCGCTCTCGATCGGCGGAAACATTCATCCCCTGATCCTGGAAGACCTCAAGCGCTCCGCCCGCGCGCTCTCGATGCCCTATCGCGTGGAGCCCTGCCCGACCGGCTCCGGCACCGACGCGATGGACATCCAGATCGCGAGCTCGGGCGTCCCGACCGCCGTGATCGGTATTCCGTGCCGTTACATGCACACCGGCGTGGAAACCGTCGAGCCCCGCGACGTGGACCGCTGCGCGCATCTTCTCGCCCACTATCTCTCGGAGCTCTCCCTCGAGTGGCGGGCTGTCGAGGTCTTGAAATGAGCGTGAACGGAGCCCCCGCATTTCACGAAAGCCTCCTCGAGGCGATCTCGAACGCCCCGGGCGTCAGCGGCGGCGAGGAAGCGGTTCGCGCCATCCTCGCGGAGTACGCGCGCGACAAGGTGGACTCCCTCGAGGTGGACCCCATGGGAAGCCTCGTCGCGCGGATCGAGCCGGCCACGCGCCGCGGGCGCTCGGGGCGCCGGAACGGCGCGCGCGGAAGCGGCGCGAAGAAGGGTCCCCACGTCATGCTCTGCGCCCACATGGATGAAGTCGGACTCATGGTGACCGCGGTCGAAAAGGAAGGACGGCTGAGGTTCCGGCGCGTGGGAGGGATCGATCCGCGAATCCTTCCCGGCCAGGTGTTTCGGCTCGGGATCGAAGGGACCCGCGCGGTTGTGGGCGCGCTCCCGCCGCACCTGGTGCCGCGAACGGAGCGCGACAAGGTCACCGCCGCGGACGATCTCTATCTCGACATCGGCGCGCGCTCCCGCGAAGAAGCGGAGGAGCGCGTTCCCGTGGGGTCCTACGCGGTCTTCGACACGACCTACGAGGCCTGGGGCACCACCCGCAAGGGGAAGGCTTTCGACGACCGCGCGGGATGCGCGGTGCTCGCGAGCTTGATCCAGCGCCGTCCTCCCGTCCCGGTGACCGCGGTCTGGAGCGTGCAGGAGGAGGTGGGGCTCCGGGGGGCGGCCGCGGCGGCCCGCCGCGTTCAGCCCGACCTCGCGATCGTGCTCGAGGGCACCGCCTCCGGGGAATCGCCGGGTGCTCCACCCGACGAGCAGTACCCGTACATGGGACGGGGTCCCGCGCTCACCGTGCAGGACCGCTCCCTCATGGTGCACGCGCGCCTTCTCGACGCGATCGAGGACACCGCCAGGCGCCATCGCGTGCCCACCCAGTGGAAGCGCCCCGGGGTGGGAGGCACGGACGCCGGCCGGATCGCGATCTCGGGATCGGGAGTGCCCTCGGCGGTCGTTTCGGTCGTTTGCCGCTACATCCACGCGCCCGCAGCCTTCCTGGACGTGCGCGACGCTCAACGGGCGGTCACGCTGGTCTGGCACACACTCGAAACCCTGCGAAAGGAGTGGCCGTGAGCCCTCGCACATCGCATCTCGACTCGCTGCTCCCGGCTCTGAGCGAGGCGTACGGACCCCCGGGCCGCGAGGCGGGGATTCGCGCGGCCCTCAAGCGCGCGATCCGCGGACTCGGTCCCGCGGGCGAGGACGCGCTCGGAAACGTGCACCTTCACATCCCCGGCAAGGGCGCGCGCCTCCTCCTCACCGCGCACATGGACGCGCCCGGAGTCATCGTGACGCGCGTGGACTCCTCGGGGTTGGTGCGGCTCTCCATCCTGGGCCCGATGGCCGCCGCGGATTGGATCGGCGCGGTGGTGAGCCTGAACGGAAGCGGAGGCAGAGCATCGCGAGCCGGAGGGGGCGGGCCAAGCAAGGAGAAGAGCGCCTCACTCGGAGTGGTGGGCTGGGACCGCCCCAAGGACATGAAGGACAGCCGCGAGATCGAGCCCGAGGCGCTCTATCTCGAGACCGGCCTGGGCACGAAGCAGGCCGTGAGGCGGATCGCGGTCGGCGCCGTCGGCGCGATCCAGGACCGTGCCGAGAAGCTGGGGGATCTCTGGTGCGGCGGGAACCTGGACAACCGCGCCGGTTGCGCCGTTCTGGTGGCCGCGCTCCAGGGGGCGCGCGGGCTCCGGAACGACCTCCACGTCGTATTCAGCGCGCAGTCCGATCTGGGAGCGCGCGGCGCCGCGACGAGCGCCTTCGGGATCGACCCCGACGTGGCCGTGGTCCTGGACGTGGCCTTCGTGGGAGAATCGAAAGGCGGCGACATCGCGCTCGGGAAGGGCCCCTGTCTGGGTCTCAAGGAGGAAGGGTTTCTCCCCCACCCGGCCGCGCTCGACCTCGCGAAGCGCGCCGCCAAGGCGGCCGGTGTGCCGCACCAGTGGCTCATCCGCGAGTCAGGCGGCAGCGACGCGCGCGCCGTCCGCGCGGCGCGCTCGGGCGTGCCCACCGCGCTCGTGGCGATCCCGGCGCGGAAGACCGGAGGCCCGCGCGTGCTGGTCAACGCGAACGATCTCGAGCAGACCGTGAAGCTGGTGCGCGGGATCGTGACGACTCCCTACACGGGAGAGAAAGGCTCCAGATGAACGTCTCCACGCGAGGTGTGAAGGCACAAGCGTCGCCGATCCGGCGTCTCGCCCCCTACGCCGATGCGGCTGTGCGGAGCGGAGCCAAGGTGTACTACCTGAACATCGGCCAGCCCGACGTCCCCACGCCCGAGATCGTGATGGAGCGGCTCCGGACCTACCCGGGAAAATACGTCCCGTACAGCCCGTCCGCCGGGATCCCGGAATTCGTCGAGGGCATGTCGCGCTACTACGCGCAGCACGGCCTCGAGGTGAAGCCCTCGGAGATGATCACCACGGTCGGCGGAAGCGAGGCGCTCCAGTTCGCGTTCTGGGCGCTCTTCAATCCCGGCGACGAGGTCATCCTCTTCGAGCCCTTCTATACCAACTACGCCACGATGGCGCTCCTGGCGGGCGTCGAGGTGAAGCCGATTCCGTGCGACGCGCGGACGGGATACCACCTCCCGCCGATCGAGGCGATCGAGCGCGCGGCGGGTCCGCGCACGAAGGGGATCCTATTGTGCGCGCCCTCCAACCCGACCGGCACCGCCTACACGGCCGCGGAGGTGGACGCGATCTGTGATCTCGCGAAGCGGCTCGATCTCTGGATCATCACGGACGAGGCCTACCGCGAGTTCATCTACGACGGCACGAAGCACGAGAGCCCGATGACACGCCCCGCCGTCGCGGAGCGCACCGTGCTGGTGGACTCGATCAGCAAGCGGCTCAACATGTGCGGCGCGCGCGTGGGCACGCTGGTCACGAAGAACGCCGGCGTCCGCGACGCGGCCTTGAAATTCGCGCAGGCGCGCTTGAGCCCTCCCACGCTCGGGCAGTGGGCGGGCGCGGTACTGGATCAGGTGCCCGCGTCCTATACCCAGGCCGTCGTGGCGGAGTACCGCAAGCGACGCGACCTCGTGCTCGAGGGACTGGCGGCCATCCCGGGCGCCTTCGCGCGTAAGCCGGAGGGTGCGTTTTATCTAATGGCCGAGCTGCCGGTCGCGGACGCGGAAGATTTCGTGATCTGGATGCTGAAGGAGTACCGGAAGGGGAACGCCACCGTCCTGGTCGCCCCGGGCGACGGCTTCTACGCCACGCCGGGCCGCGGCAAGAACGAGATCCGCTTCGCCTACGTGCTCGAAACCGACGCGCTCCGAAAGTCGATGGACATCCTGCGCGGAGCGCTCGAGGCGTACCCGGTCAAGGTGGCGCGGTAGGCGGCTTCGGCGGTCGGCTTAGCTACCCCCGTGCCGGCGGACCGAATTTCTTCTCGAGGACGCCCCGGACCACCTTCACGAGCATCGGGATGCTCTCCAGGGCCACGATGTTCGTGACCACAACGAGATTCGGGTCCAGGGCGCGCCCCATGCAGGCGCCGAAGTGCTCGAACGCTCCCTTGCCGTCCGCCGGCCGCGAGTACTCCCGCAGGCGCTCCACCACGGTCACTTCGTGGGCGGAGATGGTCCCCTCCGTCGGGACTTCCACCTTGGAAAGGCCCATGGAGCGGAGCTTCTCGGGCAGGTATCGAAGGAAGGAGATCCGGAACGCCTCCATGCGCGCGCGGTCCGGCTCACGCCCGAAGAGGAGCTTGCGCCTCGTCAGGTAGTCCTTGAGCTCGTGCTCCAGCAGGAGCGCGCTCATGTACGCGATCGCCTCGAACAGGATGCGGCCCCTGTCCTCGTCGAACCAGCTTCGCGGCTCGCGCCCCAGATCGCTCGCCGAGGCCTCCGCCGCCTTGCGGTACGTCTTCGAGAGCCCCTCGACATAGCCCGCATCGCCGAGTCCCGCGACGGCCTCGTCGATCGTTTCCCGGGCGGCAAGCTCGAGGTTACTAACGGCCATTGAAGGTACCCGCGGGGCCTACGAAAACAGCGCCCGCACTCCCTGCCGCGCGGCCTCACTCCATTGTCCGG
>Ga0066710_100003270_pt1 | contig 13720 bp, 10 predicted proteins | sample GraSoiAngelo_159_FD_79666 | JGI IMG/M metagenome (GOLD analysis project Ga0066710, IMG submission 79666) | Grasslands soil microbial communities from the Angelo Coastal Reserve, California, USA - 14_1009_16_40cm | ecosystem: Environmental > Terrestrial > Soil > Grasslands | place: USA...
CGACCCTGCCGCTTGAGGTCGACCGGCACGAGATCGGGACGCGACGTCATCAGGAACCAAATCACCTTGCCGCGGCGGCGGGTGTCGCCCATGAAGGCGGCCAACGACGCGAAGACGCGCTCCGAGACGCCCGAGTCCGCCCCTCTCATCTCGCGGTTCCCCAGCGCCGCGTCGGCCTCGTCGATGACGACGGCAACCGGCCCAAGCGCATCGAGCAAGCCGAGAATCCGCTCGAGATTGGCCTCGGTCTGCCCCTGCCACATCGAGCGAAAGTTCAGGAGCTCCACGACCGGAATCCCGATCTCCGCGGCAAAGCAGCGGACCATGAAGCTTTTACCGGTGCCCACGGGGCCGCACACGAGGAAGCCCATCGGGACGACGTCGAGTCGGCCTTGCCGCAGCGCAGCGGCCGTCTCGCGCAGGAGTGCTTTCGCGCCCTCGTTCCCTGCGACGGCATCGAGCCCGGTCGTGCTGGTCAGGAATGTCAGCAGTCCGCCGCTGGCTTCCTCTATAAGGCGCTTTTTCTCGCGGGTGAGCGCGTCGGGATCGAGCGCGGCGCCGTTCGAATCTGCTTCTGCCAGAAGGCTTTCCAGGTGTAGGCAGGTCAGCCCTGACGTCAGGACCGAGACCTTCCGCGCGTCGATGCGGGAGAACGTTTGGGGCGTGGCCCCACGACCGGCCAGGAAGGAGTACCGCTCGCGCTCGTCCGGCACCGGGACCAGCAGCTCGAAGGTGCGCGCGTCGGCCACCAGCGCTTCGTTGAGCGCCGCCGTGCTTTCTGAGACCAGACAGAACGTGACCTGGCGCTGCAGAAACAGCGGATCGGCAGACCAGCGGCGCAGCGTCACGATCGTGTTCCGATCCTCCACCGGCAGCTGGCCGGGATTCCCGGCCGGTGCGACGGTCTCTGCAAAGTCGATGATAACCGCCGCGGAAAAGCGCGGATTCTCCTTCAGCTGATAGAGGAGGTAGGTCTCCAGCAGCTGCAGGGCGCGGTCGGGATCGCGCGGCTGCGCCTGGGCCAGGTTGGTGCCGCCGACCCGATCGTACGCTTTCAGGACGGTGCGAAAGTCCTGCTCCGCCTGCGGATCGGTGAACCGGATTCCCGACCCCCGGTCGTAGAGGATGATCACCGCTCGATCGGAGAACATGACTTCGGCGAGGAATTCGGCGATGGTGCCGCGGCGCCGGGTCCCCAGCGGATGGATGTCGCGCACCCCGGGGCCGTGCAGGATGAATGCGTTGATGCCGCGCTGGCGGATGCGGCGCTGCAACGTGCGCGCCCACTCAGCGAGCGCGGGCTGTTCGTCGGTGGGTCGTGTCACGGATCAGAATAAAAAGCGTCGCGGCGCGCTCAGCTAGAGCGATGCAGGCGCTCGAAGTGCGGCTTCTCGACGAGATAATGGAATGCGAGAATCGTGACCTGGGCAAAGACCGAGGCGATGAGGCCCGGGAGCGAGCGCAGCATGAGCGCGAGGCCGTAGGTCTGCAAGTAGCCAATCGTGTACATCGGGCTCGAGATGAACCGGTAGGGGCCGCTCGAGACCGGGCCAATTGCGGCTTCGGGATCGAAGAAATTGTGCCAGTAGTAGGCGTCGCTGCCGAGCGTGCGCGCGGCCCAGAGCTTCGCGCCCAGACCGATGATGACCAACAGTGCACCTACCGAGACTGTTATTACGGCCGGCAGCGCCAGGTGCCAGGTGTTGCGGGTCGCGAGGCAGAGCACCACGAAGGCGAACGCGTCGTGATACATGATGACCGCAGCCGTCCGCCGGAAGCGTCGGAATGCTTCGGCACGCTCGCGCCGCTCGGTGGGCACGCCGTTCCGCTCCCGACGCCGCAGTGCCAATCCCACAAACAGCACGTACGCCATTCGACTCAGAATGGCGTACGCGAGTATCGCGCCCAGCGCAGCGCTCACTTTCGGCCGAAGAGACGCATGGTGGCCGCGCCCCGGGCGGGGCGCAGCCGGCTGCGGTACCAGAAATCGACGCGGCGCAGGATCCGGACGGGGCCGGGCAGATCGATCGTGCGGCTCCAGGAGCCCTGGTGAAACTGGATGCGCGTTTCGGGGGAGAAGGATTGTCCATTCCCGAACGTGACTTTGATGTTGTACATCTCGAGATTGCCGCCGGCGACCTCGAGCTTGATCGCGGTGAATCCTCCCTCGCGCGCGCCCACGATAATGGCGTCATGATCGACGGTGAAGTTCACGCGTCGCGTTCCCAGCAGTTCCCAATCGGCAGTCGGGACCGTCAGGAGAACGAGGGCGGCGAGGATGGCACGCATACAGGAGCCTCCAAAGGAAGGGGACGGCCGGGACGCTGCAACATACAACGCGCGTCGGGCAGGCACTAAGCCCCGGGTTGTGTTTTTCAGCACAGGGCGACTAGAGTAGGAGTTGAACTAGGAGGGTCTATGCACCGAGTCAGCTTGCTGTCGCTCGCTTCCTTCATTGCACCGCTCGCACTCGCCGCACAGCAGCCCACCACCCCGCACGACAGCGTGCGGGGTGCAATTCGCGCAGTGGACACGGGTGCCCGCACGCTCGAGGTCACGACCGGCGTGGGTCTCGCGCTCCGCGTCGTGCACCTCCAGGTACCTGCCGCCGTTCCGATCACCGACCAGAAAGGCTCGCAGGGCGCGCCGATCAGCCTGGCCGAGCTGAAGCCCGGGGATGTGATCCGCGTTTCGTTCGGGAGCCGGCCGACGGGTTTTGTCGCGTATACCATCGAACGCGTGGGCCGTATGGACGCGGGCGTCCCATGAGGCGTCGCTGGATCGCTCTCGTCGCCCTGTGCGGCGCCGCCGCTTGCCCCCGGCCGCCGCAACCGGGCGACCCGCTGCGTGGTCTCTCCGCCGCCGAGCGAGCGCAATTCGACAGCGGTCGCGCCATCTTCGACAGCACGTTCACGCCCCAAGTCGGTCTCGGTCCTCTGTTCAATGCCAGCGGCTGCGGGGAGTGCCACGAGGACCCCGTCATCGGTGCGAACGGCGATGAGGTCGAGCACCATGCGGCCGTATTCCATCCGGAGCGCGCCGGTGCGATGTGTGACGAGCTCGCCGACGAAGGCGGGCCGGTGTTCCAGGACAGCGTGACCCCCGCGCTCCACGCCGCACTCGGCATCGACGCCGAGCCGCGGCCGCCGGTCGCCACGGTCGTCGCCGAGCGCAGTACTCCCGACATCTTCGGCTTCGGGCTGCTCGACGCCGTCCCGGATTCCGTGATTCTCTCATACGCCGACCCCAACGACGCCAATCACGATGGTATTTCCGGCCGGCCGAATCGCTTCTTCGACGGCCGGCTGGGACGGTTCGGGCGCAAGGCGCTCGTGCCGACGCTGCGGGAGTTCAACGACGGCGCGTTTCAGGTCGAGATCGGCATCACGAATCCTTCGGTCCCGGCTGAGGGCACCGTCACCGGCAACCCGCTGCCCGACGGAACCGATCCGGCACCCGATCCTGAGCTCGGCGAGCGCGGCCTCGAGTTGACCGACGCGTTCGTGCGATTGCTCGCTCCGCCCGCGCCGCTCAAGCAGTCGGGCGAGGCGCGCCACGGCCGCGACGTCTTCGCGCGGGTGGGCTGTACGGGGTGTCACATCCCGACACTCACGACCGGCGACAGCCCGATCGCGGCGTTGCGTCACAAGGAGGTGGCGGCGTACACGGACCTGTTGTTGCACGACATGGGTCCGGAGCTGGGCGCTGGCGACATCTGCCTCGGGCTCGCGACGCCGAGTGAGTTCCGCACCGAGCCGCTGATGGGGATGCGCTTGGTAACGCAGTTCATGCACAACGGCCGCGCCAAAACGCCGGAGCAGGCGATCGAAATGCACGGCGGCGAGGGTGCGCGCGCGCGCGATTTATTCGCGGCATTGCCGCCCGCGGACCGGGCGGCACTGGTGGCATTTCTCAAGACTCTCTAAGAGAGGTACGTTAGACCCCGTGCGATATGGCTGGTTGTATCTCACGGGATTGACGGTGGTTGCTCCACGCGCCGCCGCACAAGTCTCCGCGCGCGCTGACGTGTCCGCCGGTGGACGCTACGTGTGGCACGGCGTCTCCCGAGCGGCGGGCCTGGTCGCGCAGCCATCCCTGGCAATCGGACTCCGCGTCCACCGCATCTCGCTCGAGAGCGGCGCGGTCCTCTACTACGAGCTGGACCGCGCCTCGCCAGGCGAGCTATCCGAGACCGGGGCCGGTGCCCGAGGCCTCGGCGAGGACGACATCTGGGGGCAGGCCTCGTTCGTTCTCGGACCAACACGCCTGCACGCGGGCGTCGTGCGGTACGCCTTCCACGGCGACCCGGCGCAAGGCGGCGTAGGCTCTGCCCGTAACACGACGGAGCTGTTCGCCTCGGTGTCCACGACCAGCCGTTACCTAAACCCAACGTTCGAAGCCTGGTGGGATGTCGAGCGGGTGCATGGAGCATTTCTCCGTGCGTCGCTCGATCTCCCCATTCTCGGGTGGCCCTTTCCGCCGTATGCCTTTGTGTTCATCCAGACCGAGATGGGGCTCAACGTCGGGCAAGGGCCCAGCCCCACGCGGCCCGGAGAGCTTGCCAACTTCGCCAGGCGTGGCATCACGCATGTCGGCCTCGGTCTGGGTACGGAGTTGCGGGCGGGACACCTGTCCGGCATCGGGTCGGCAACGCTCGCTTTGGGGGCTCGGTCGCAGCTCAATGTCGATGCGGCCACGAAGTTCGACGGCCCGGGTCGGAGTCGGGACTTCGTCGTGTGGCTGTGGTCGGGGATCACGATCGTCCTCGGTGGCGACAGGCGGAACTCACCGTGAGTCTCTGCCGAGCGCTGCTACTCCAAGCGTCGGCTATCGTGCTCGTCGCGTGCGGTGGTCCCACACGCATACGCGCGCCTGGCGCCCTCAGCCCGGCGCCGCGACCCACCGGTGAAGCAGCGTTGCGGGCCGGCTTCGCCCGCGTGGACATCACGCCGCCGCCCGGTGTGGGGCTGGCGGGCAACGGTCCTGAGGGCGCTGAGTCGCGAGGGATTAGGCTGCGACTCTATGCGCGCGTGCTCGTGCTGGCCGACGGCGGCGGCAATCGCCTGGCGCTCGTCGTCGCCGATCTCCCCCTCAGCTCGTCCCTGCTGCACCGCCGCGTCGCGGCGCTCACCGCGCGCACCGACGGAATCGGCGTGGATCGCCTCGTTATTGCGGCGACCCATACGCACGCCGGCCCCAGTCATTTCTTCGAGGCCGCCGGATACAATGACGAGGGAAGCTCGGTCGCCGGCTTCGATCCCGTGATGGTCGATTCGCTCACGGCGCGGATTGCCCGTGCGGTTCACGCCGCGGTGGCCGATCTCCGGCCGGCGCGTGTGGCGTGGGGAAGTCGGGCCGTCTGGGGTCAAACGCGAATCCGCAGCCTTCCCGCCATTCTGCGCAACATCCCTCAGCCCATCGCGCCCCCGGACGCGCCAGGCCTCCCGCAAGAATACCGGCTGGTGGATCCGGAGCTCGCGATGTTGCGGGTCGATCTGCGGGACCCGGCGAGCGGCACGTTCCGACCTGCCGGCGCCTTCAGCATTTTCGCGATGCATGGGACGGGCAACGCTCCATCGAACGATTTGCTCGACCCCGACATTCACGGCCTCGTCGAGCGGCGTCTGGAGCGCCACATCGACCCGGACGGAGGCTTCGTGCCCCGCGCGGTGTACCTGTTCGCGAACGGCGCCGAGGGCGATGTATCGCCGGCGTGGCCGCCGCAGAGCCGCTGCAACGTCCCGACGCTCGCGCCGATGCCCGCGCTCAACAGCCCGTTCGCGCGGACGTTGTGGGAGTGGCGCGCTCCCACCGCCACCCACCTGGCCTCCTGCCGCCATGCGGCGCGCGAAGCGATCGCCGTGATCGGGAAGAGTGTGGGGGACAGCGCGGTGGCGTTATTCGATGCCCTGGGGGCGACGCTCACCGAGCGGTTGGAGCTGGGCCGCGCATTTACGACGCTGTTCCTGCGCGATAGCGCGCGCGCGCTCGGCATCTGCTCCGAGCCCGCGCTCGGCCTCAGCACCTTGGTCGGCGCCGACGACGCCCACACGCGGATTGACGGGTGGCACCTTTTCGGGCTGTTCAATGTCGGCCTCGAGCAGGGTTCGCCCAATCCGGAGGTACCGGGATGCCAGGCGCACAAGCGCCAACTTTTTGACGCAGCGTTGGGCGGCCTGCCGAATCATTTGTTCATCAGCGCGCATCTGCCCTCCTACGCGCAGGTCATGGTGCTGCGTCTGGGGAATCGCGTGATCGGTGCCGTCCCCGCTGAAGTGACGACGACAGCGGGGAGGCGAATGCGTGAGCAGCTGCTGGCGAGCGCCCGCGAGGCCGGGCTGCCGGTGACTGCGGCGCTCATCCTGGGTCACGCGAACGGCTACATGGAGTACGTCACGACGCCCGAGGAATACACCGCGCAGTACTACGAAGGCGGCTCGACGATCTACGGCCCGGGCGAGGCGGCGATGCTCGGGCGCGTGCTCAGCCGCCTCGCCACCGCGGTATCTACCGGAGATAGTCTCCCCCCCAGCGCGGCGCCATCCCTCGAACTCGTCGTGGGTCATAAGCGGCACGTTCTCGCACGGAAGTCCTCCACGCGAGTGCCCCCACCGCGGATCGAGCGAATCTGGTGCTCGGGTGACACGCTGTACGCCTGGCTCCAGCTCGGCGGGGCGGCGGAGTGGCCGGTCTCCAGCGGCGACGTTTCGGCGCACGCGCGCGTCGAGGTTGTCGTGGACAACCCGTCTCGCGCGGTCGTGAGCTGGGACGACGATCCGGCGTTCGAGATGCACCTGCGGTCGCGGCGCGGTGGTCTCGCGTGGTGGGAGGTGCGATGGTCAGGGGCGAGCGGCCGGACGTATCGCGTGCGCATTCCGGGCGGGGCAGAGAGTGATCCAGTGAGGTGTCCGATGCGGTAGTCGCCTACCGGAGTAGCCCTCCCGTGGCGACCGCGCCACGGTGACGACCCCGGCAATCGCGAGGGTATCGTCTGCACAAGGAGGCCGTCATGAGATCTGTGCGTCTGCCCGCGATTGCCCTCGTGCTGGTTGCGGTAGCCTGTACCAAGGACCCCGTCAGTTCCAAGGCCTCACCGCGCATCACCGCCCTGCCCCGCGCGCTCACGGCGCAAGAGCAGCAGCTGATCCAGGCCGATAACCGCTTCGCTATGAAGCTGCTCCGGGAAACGTACAGTGAGCTCCAGGACACCCTCCCCAACCTGTTTGTGTCGCCGTTGTCGGTGGGTATGGCGCTCGGCATGACATACAACGGCGCGGCGACCACGACCGAGGACGCGATGCGATCGACCCTCGAGCTCGACGGTATGACCGTGGATCAAGTCAATCACGCGAACCAGAGTCTGATCGCCTTGCTGCGCGGGCTCGATCCACGCGTCAAGTTCCAGATCGCCAATTCGATCTGGTATCGGCTGGGATTCACGGTCGAGCAGCCGTTCCTCGACGCCAATCGGACCTACTACGATGCGCGCGTCGCAGCACTCGACTTCACGGCGCCAACCGCTGTACCGACGATCAACGCCTGGGTCAATGAGCAAACGCAGGGCAAGATCGCGGACATCATCGCGGCTATTCCCGGCGACGTGGTGATGTATTTGATCAACGCGATTTACTTCAAGGGCGACTGGATGCAGCAATTCGACAAGAAGTTGACCGCCCCGCTGCCATTCCATCTGCAGGACGGGTCGACCGTGAACGTTCCGACGATGACGTACGGAACCGAGGCGACGATCCGGCAGACGTGGACGCCGACTGCGCGGATCATCGAGCTGCCGTACGGCGGCGGCGCTTTTTCGATGACGATCGTGCTGCCGCGCGAGGGCCTCACGGTGGATAGCGTGCTTTCCGTCCTGTCGCTGGATGACTGGAATTCGTGGATCGCCGCGCTCGACACCACCAGCGCCGAGCTGTACCTCCCCAAGTTCAAGCTCGAGAACAGCCTCTCACTCGTGAATCCGCTGACCGGTCTCGGGATGGGTGTCGCGTTCTCCGACGCCGCCGACTTCAGCAGGATCAATCGAGCCGGCGGATTGACGATCACAGACGTACTACATAAGACGTATGTCGACGTGAACGAGGAAGGCACCGAAGCGGCGGCCGTCACCGCGGTCGTGGTCGGAGTGGTCTGCGTCTGCAAACCGCCACCCGTTCGGATTGACCGGCCGTTTGTGTTTGCGTTGCGCGAGAATCTGTCGGGGACGATCCTGTTCATGGGCGTGATTCGCCACCCACCGGTCAGCTGACGTACATTGAGCCCGGTCTCCCTCACCGGGCTCATCTATGCGCGCACCAACGGGCTTGATGCTCTGCGTTTTGCTCGTTCCCCTCCCCGTAGCGCTCCATGCACAAGCTGATCCACAACTCCTCACGGCCCTCGCCTGGCGTAACATCGGGCCATTCCGTGCCGGACGTGTCTCAGCCGTTTCGGGCGCCATCGGCCAACCAGGCGTCTTCTATTTCGGCGCGGCCAACGGCGGTGTGTGGAAAACGACGAGCGCCGGAGAGACCTGGTTCCCCGTCTTCGACTCCATAATCAGCGTGTCGTCGATTGGTGCCATCGACGTCGCGCCGTCCGATCCCAACGTGATCTACGTGGGCGGCGGCGATTTCGACTCGTTCCTCGACGGACTCGGCGACGGCGTCTACAAATCGACGGATGCCGGCCGGACCTGGCGTCACATGGGGCTCGAGGACGCAAAGCAAATCCCGGCGATCCTGGTCGACCCGCGAGCGCCGAGCACGGTGCTCGTGGCCAGCCTGGGCGACGTCCGGGTGCCGGCGGCCGGTCGTGGCGTGTTCCGCTCGACCGATGGCGGCACGAGCTGGACCAAGACGCTCACCGTCGATGATCGGCAGGGTGCACTGTCGCTCGCCCGCGCCTTCGATACACCGGATGTGGTCTTTGCCGCCACGATCTACGACTATTTCCCTCCGGGTTCCGGGCGCCTACCCGACCCGGACACTGCGCGCCTGCGGACGCGCTTGTTCAAATCCGCCGATGCCGGAGTCACCTGGCGCGAAATCAGCGGGAATGGTCTGCCAGCACTGAGCGGCATCGTCTCGATCGCGGTCGGGACGAACGCGCAACGCGTTTACCTGATCGGCGGCTTCGGCCTCTACCGCTCTGATGACGGCGGCGCGTCCTGGCGGCACATGGCGGCGGACGACAAGCGCATCGCCAACGGCCAGGGCGGCTACAACTGCGGTGTCTTTGTTGATCCCAAGAATCCCGACATCGTCTACACCTTCCACGTGACGGCATATAGGTCCACCGACGGGGGCAACACGTTCACTGCCTTCAAAGGCGGCCCCCCGGGCGGCGACGATCCGCAGGTGGGATGGATCGACCCCACCGACGGCAAGCGCATGCTCCTGGGATACGATCAGGGCGCGATCGTCTCCTTCGACGGCGGCGACACCTGGAGCTCGTGGTACAATCAGTCCACGGAGCAGGTCTATCACATCGCCGCCGACAACTCGTTCCCGTACTGGATCTACGCGACACAGCAGGACGCCGGCGCGATCGCCACGCGCAGCCGCGGCAATCTTGGGGCAATCACACCGATCGACTGGAAACCGGTGCCCGGCTGGGAGTGGGGCACGATTCTTCCCGATCCACGCAATCCCAACGTGCTCTTCTCAAGCGGGTTCAGCATCTCAAAGATCACGTATCCGAGCGAAGAATGGATCAACGTAGGGCCGGAACAGGATCCGTCGCTGAAGCTGCGCGCGTCGCTCAACCTGCCGATCACGTTCACCACGTGGCGCGGAAAGGAACAGCTGCTGGCAGGTTATCAGTACCTGATGGGGACCGTGGACGGCGGCATCACGTGGTCGAAGCTCAGTCCTGATCTCACGCTGTATCCGCGCGATACGACGCTGCCGCAACGCGGGCTGTGGTCGATCGCTGCCTCGACCGTCACACCGGGCGTGATCTGGGCCGCGGCGACAAACGGCATCATCCACGTGACGCGCAACCACGGGACCTCATGGACCGATGTCACGATCCCCGGTACCGAAATCGCGTTCCGCCCGATCCGCGCCGCGGTCGAGGGCTCCCCGCTGGATGCCGCTACCGCATATGCCGCCATCGATAAGCATTTTCGCGGTGACGACGCCCCGTACGTCTATCGTACGCGTGACTACGGCAAGACCTGGACCAAGATCGTGGAAGGATTGCCTGTGTTCGTGCACGTCGTGCGAGCAGACCCCAAGCGACGGGGCCTCCTGTTCGCCGGCACCGAGAATGGCGTATTCGTGTCCTTCGATGACGGCACCCACTGGCAATCGCTGATGCTCAATCTTCCGACGACGATCATCAACGACATCGCGATCCACGACAACGACCTCATCGTGGGCACTTACGGTCGCGGCATCTGGGTGCTCGACGACTATGTGGTGCTGCGCCAATTCGGCTCAGCCCCTGCAAAGACCTCGACGCGGCTCTTCACGCCGAGCGGCGCTGTGCGCCTGCGACGGAACGTGATGTACAACACGCCATTTCCCAAAGAGGTACCGCAGGCAACCAACCCCACCGACGGTGCAATCATCTACTACGCGCTCGGCACGACGCCGTCGTCTGATGTCTCGATCGACGTGTTGGACGCGCGAGGTCGCGTGGTGCGGCACACGTCGAGTGTTCCGCCCCGGCCCATCCGCGAAATGGCGCGTCCACCAATGGAAAGCCTTTGGCTTGCGCCGCCGCGCGGCTTGTCCACCAACGTCGGTTTGAATCGCACCAATTGGGACTTGCGATACGATCCGCCGCCCGCAATCAGACACGGATTTGAGTTCAACGGCAACCCTGGAGTCACACTGATGGCGCCCGAGGGTCCTCTGGTACTACCGGGGACTTATACCGTTCGGCTCACGGTCGATGGCAAGCGCTACACGCAGCCGCTGATCGTTCGGCCCGATCCGCGCTCGCATGCCTCGCGCGTGATGCTCGCGGCACAGGATGCGCTCCTGCGGCGCCTGTACTCGGGACTCGAGGCGACGTGGGCCGACTTCCGGCTGGTCGCCGACCTGCGGGCCGCAGTCGCGACGCTCGCGCCGCAGGATACGACATCGGAGCTCGGAAAGGCCGTCCACGCGCTCACCGCGACCATGGATTCGATCGCCGGCGATTCGCTCGCGGATGCGCGCGAGCCCTGGGATCCGCGGCCGCCGGCGTGGAGTTTCGCGAGCTTGAATGGCGAGTTTGCAATCGAGGTGGAGGCCCAGGACAACGCCGATCAGATGCCGACCCGCGCGGCGCTCGCGGTGGCGCGGACCTCCTGTGGTGATCTGAGCAAGTTGCTCGCGCGCTGGAGGACATTCGTGCAGCAGGACGTGGCAAATTTCAATCGACTGCTCGCGCGTCAAGGCAAGGCCGCTGTTCCTGCGCCGCCGGCGCAGGCGAGACTCTGTGCATGATGGAAGTCCTCGACGAATCGGCTGTGCAGCAACGACTGCACTACCCCGACCTTATTCCCGCCATCGCGCAGGCGCTCGCGGCGTTGTCCTCGGGCAAGGTCGTACAGCCGGTACGCACCGTGCTCCCCGTCGCTCCCCATCACGGCTTCTTCGCCGTCATGCCGGCGTACGCGGGCGCCCTCGGGGCCAAGCTCGTCACGTTCTATCCTCAGAATGTCGGGGTCCACACCCACCACGCATTGATCGTGATGCTCAAGCCCGAGACGGGGGAGCCGCTCGCGGTCATGGACGGCCGGCTCATCACCGAGATGCGCACCGCCGCGGCGTCGGCGGTAGCGACCGAGCGGCTGGCCCGCGCGGACACGAAGGTGCTCGCGATCCTCGGCTCCGGCGTGCAGGCGAAGAGTCACCTCGCCGCGCTGCGCCTCGTTCGATCCTTCAAGGAAGTGCGCGTGTGGAGTCCTCGAAACGCGCCGGCGTTCGCCCAGCGACATGGCGTCAAGGCCGCGGCCACGGCGGCGGATGCCGTGCGTGGCGCGGACGTGGTTGTCGTCGCGGCGAGCTCGACGACGCCCATCCTGCAGGGACGCTGGCTCGCTCCCGGAACGCACGTCAATGCGATCGGCGCAACGCGTCCCGACTGGCGCGAGCTGGACGACGATCTCGTCACCACCGCCCGCGTCTTCGTCGACTCGCGCGAGGCGGCGCTGCGTGAATCGGGCGACGTCATCGCCTCACGGAGCGAGGTGATAGAGATCGGAGCCGTGGTGGCGGGAGCCGATCCCGGCCGGCGCAGCGCCGAGGAGCTTACGCTGTTCAAGTCTGTGGGCGTCGCGGTCGAGGATGTGACGGCCGCGGCGCTGGTGCTGCGTGCTTGAACCGGTCCGTCCCATCGCGTTGAGTGAGATCCGGGATGCGCAGAAGCGCATCGCCGGAACGATCGTTCGCACGCCGCTTGTTCGCCTCGAGCTCGGGCCCGGTTTCCCCGACGTGCGGCTCAAGCTCGAGAACCTCCAGCCGATCAACGCGTACAAACTGCGCGGCGCCGCCAACGCCGTCGCGCTGCTGTCGGATGCCGAGCGCCGGCGCGGCGTCTGGACGATCAGCGCCGGCAATGCCGGTCAGGGTGTCGCGTACGCGGCGCGGGCCGCGGGCGTGCCGTGCACCGTTGTCGCGATCGAGACGGCGCCGGCCGCGAAACTCGAGCGCATGCGCGCGCTGGGCGCGAAGCTCGTGCTCGTGCCGTATGCGGTCGCCTGGCAGGCGCTCGACGACCGCTCATATCCCGGCGTCGAGGGGACGTTCATCCATCCGTTCGACGATCAGAACTTCATCGCCGGTCACGCGACGATGGGCCTCGAGATTCTCGAGGATGCGCCGGACACCGCCGCGATCATCGCCGCCATCGGCGGCGGCGGCTTGATCACCGGCCTCGCGAGTGTCGTGAAAGGGTTGCGCTCGGGAGTCAAAGTGTGGGGCGCCGAGCCGGAGACCGCCGCGCCGGCCGCGCTGTCGTTCGTCAAGGGCTCGGCGCAGGTGTTCCCGGACTGGAAGGCCACGTTCGTGGATGGCGCGGGCGGCAAGAGCGTGTTTCCGCGCATGTGGCAGCGCATGCAGCCGGTGGTGGACGGCTCCATCGTAGTGAGCCTGGACGAGACAAAGCACGCCATGCGCCTCATGGCGGAAAAGGCGCGCGTCATCGCGGAAGGCGCGGGCGCACTTGCGCTTGCGGCAGCGCTCACCGGCAAGGCTGGTTCGGGACCGATCGTCGCCGTTGTCTCCGGCGGTAACATCGATCTCGCGAAGTTTTTCGAGCTTATTGTCTAGCGCTACTTCAGCTGCATGTCCACCCACGCGCCGTTTTTCGCACTCGACTCGACCGCCGCGTGGATGAACTTGACGCCGTGCGCGCCATCTTCGACCGTCGGCACGAGCAGCGCCGCCGGATCAGGCGCCCGCTTCGCGCGGCGCGCCCGGATCTGCTCCGCCAGATCGCGATACAGATTGGCGAACGCTTCGAGATAGCCCTCCGGATGACCTGACGGGATGCGGGTCGCGCGCGACGCGGCGGGACCGAGATTCGGACCACCGCGCGATAGCACCCGTGGCGGTTGGCCCACAGGCGAGAAGCGCAGCTGGTTGGGCTGTTCCTGGCTCCACTCGAGGCCGGCCTTGTCGCCGTACACGCGCAACCTGAGCCCGTTCTCATTGCCGGGCGCCACCTGGCTCCCCCACAGCATGCCGCGCGCGCCATTCTCGAAGCGCAGCAACATGTGCACGTTGTCGTC